>Ga0302324_100027042_pt1 | contig 10940 bp, 11 predicted proteins | sample Palsa_T0_1_FD_201949 | JGI IMG/M metagenome (GOLD analysis project Ga0302324, IMG submission 201949) | Peat permafrost microbial communities from Stordalen Mire near Abisko, Sweden - Palsa_T0_1 | ecosystem: Environmental > Terrestrial > Soil > Palsa > Peat permafrost | place: Sweden: Abisko...
CCCCTGGACGTCGACCAGGTGCCCTAGCTCGCGATGTCGACCGGAATGTGCATCGATCGGGCAGGATCCCGGTACCCGCGGGCCCTGCGCGTCCGCTGTACTGAACGGCATGCCGACCATCATGAGTACCGACCGCACCGAAATCTTCTACAAGGACTGGGGTTCCGGCCAGCCGATCGTCTTCAGCCACGGCTGGCCCCTGTCGGCCGACGACTGGGACGCCCAGATGATGTACTTCCTCGGGCACGGTTACCGGGTGATCGCCCACGACCGGCGCGGACACGGCCGCTCGGCGCAGGTGGGTGAGGGCCACGACATGGACCACTACGCCGACGACCTGGCCGCCCTGACCGCGCACCTCGACCTCCACGACGCCGTGCACATCGGTCATTCCGCCGGCGGGGGCGAGGTCGCCCGCTACGTCGGCCGGCACGGTGAGAGCCGCGTCGCGAAGGTGGTGCTGATCAGCGCCGTGACGCCGTACGTCATGGCCGCCGACGGCCGGCCCGTCGGCCTGCCGAAGAGTGTCTTCGACGACTTCCGGGCCCAGCTGGCCGGCCACCGGTCGGAGTTCTTCCAGGCCGTGGCTTCGGGCCCGTTCTACGGCTTCAACCGGCCTGGCGTCGAGCCCTCCGAGCCCGTGATCCAGAACTGGTGGCGTCAGGCCATGACGGGCGCCGCGAACGCGGAGCACGACGAGATCACCGCCTTCTGCGAGGACTTCACCGAGGACCTGACGAAGATCAGCGTGCCGGTCCTGGTCATGCACGGCGAGGACGACCAGGTCGTCAACCCCGCCGTGGCGCCGCGGTCGGCCAAGCTGGTGGCCAACGGCACGCTCAAGACCTACCCCGGGTACCCGCACGGGATGCCCGTCACGCACGCGGACGTGCTCAACCCTGACCTGCTGGCCTTCATCCGGTCCTGACCTGGCCGAGGGTGACAGCGCGCGCGCGGGAGATTCGCACCGGGCTCGCCTGTCTGCATGCGGCCGATCCGGTCCTGGCCCAGCTGATCGACGACCATCCCGGCTTCGACCCCGACGTCTGGATCCGACGGCTGCCCGCGATGGACCTGTTCGGCGCGCTGGTCTTTCAGATCATCGGGCAGCAGATCTCGGTGATCGCGGCGACCGCGATTTTCGCGCGCCTCACCGGGCGGTTCGGTGGCCGGGTGCCGGACGCTGGCGAACTCGCGGCCGTCGACCAAGGGACGCTGCGCGGTCTGGGGCTGTCTCGGCGCAAGGCCGCCACCGTCCTGGATCTGGCCCAGCGCTTCGCCGACGGGCGCCTGTCCGAGACCGAGCTGCGCGAGCTGCCCGACCAGGAGGTGATCAGGCGGCTCACCGAGGTCAAGGGGATCGGCCCGTGGACCGTGCAGGGCGCGCTGCTCATCGCGCTGCGGCGGCCCGATGTCATCCGCACGGACGACGTTGCCCTGCGCCACGCGATCCAGGCGCGCTACGGCCTCGATCACCTTCCCGACGCGGCCGAGGTGGCTGACCTCGCCCGGCGCTGGCGGCCGTACCGGAGCCTGGCCTCCAGCCTGCTCCTGGCCGCCGCGAGATCGAGCTGATTCAGTTCCGGTTGACCGGTTTCCTAGTTGAGCGGTACGCGTGCTCTCGGCTAGCCCAGCGAGTTACAGGGTCACGCCGGTCAGCGCGGCGCAATAGCTGAGCAGTCCGTCCTGAACCTTGAGATCGCGCGCGGCGGGGTTTGGCGTGCGGGGCTTGCGGTGATAGAAGTAGCCGTCCGTCACCATCGCGTCCGGGTCCGAGCTGACCGCCAGCCAGGCTTGGGTCACCGGGGCGAGTGACATGTCATCGGGTGCGCCGGGGCCGCCCATTCTGGTCGCCACCCAGCCCGGCTCAACCGCGTTCGACAGGACATCGGTCCACAGCCGCGCGACGGCGAAGGCGAGCACGACGTCGAACAGCTTGCTGTCGGAGTATGCCTGCGCGCCGTTCCAGCGACGCTGTTCCCACTGCGGATCGGCCAGGCCCGGATCCCCGCCGCGATGCATGCCCGAGCTGAGGTAGACCAGCCGGCCAGGCCGCTCGATCAGGCCGGTCAGCAGGTACGGGGCGAGCACGTTGATCGCGAAGACGTGCTCCAGGCCGTCGTCGGTGCGGATCCGCGGCTCGCGGTAACCGACCCCGGCGTTGTGAATGACCGCGTCGTAAGGGCCGTCCGCGTTTGCCTGCTCGGCGACCTGCCGCATGCCCGCGATGCTGGACAGGTCGCCGACGACGACGGCTCTGGCCGCGGGCAGGGCCGCCCGTGCGTCCTCGGCCCTGGCCGCACTGCGGGCATGCAGCGTGACCGAGTGTCCGTCGTCGGCCAGCAGCCTGGCCGCCATCAGTCCCAGGCCCTCGGTGGAGCCGGTGATGAGCACCCGTGACATCAGCAATTCCCTTCGTCCAGAAGCGGTCGACGTGGTCGCCGACGAGCTTGCCGTCGCGCTTGATGACGTCGCCGTCCACGATCACCGTCTCAACGTCCGCGGGACCCGCTCCGAGAACCATGACGGCGACCGGGTCGCTGAACCCGTCCAGGCGCGGGAATCGCATGTCAATGACCACGATATCGGCCCGTTTGCCCGGCGTGAGGCTCCCGGGATCACGAGGCGGCCGGCCGCTTCGATCACCTCAGCGGTGGTGGTCGTGGGCTCTAGATCCGGGCCGACGGCAGTGATAAGACCGTCGGCCACGAGGACGTCGCCCGCCGGCAGGTCGCCCAGGTCCGGGTCGACCGTGACGACGTGCCCGCCCTTGATCAGCAGCTCTTTCGACAAGATCTCTCCCTTTGTCTACCTCAGCGACCAACGGCCGATCTGCGGTGCCGGTGCCCATGTCCTCCACGGTGCGGTGCCGGCGTGCCCCACGTCCAAGACCTATTGGGGCGCCTGTCATACCGTGGAGGTATCGGGGATGGGAGGACCCATGGCCGACATCAACCTCCGCAAGCTGCGCCCTGAGTCGGGCCACGATTTGGCTCTGAGTGAGTCGGCTACCGTCACAGCACGCTACTGGGGTCACGCCAGGCGGAGGGGTTCTCCGGTTATCGTGGTTGATCCGGGTCCCGCGGTTGATCGAGGGGACGGGAATGCACTCGATCCACCACGAAGCCCGGATCCACCGCCGAAATGTGACCGAAGCGGCGGATGTGCGTGGTGCGGCGCCGAGTCCGAGACTCCCGGCATATCGGCCCCGCAAGAGAGCCCGTAACGCGACTGCCCGGGGGCCTGCGAGCGGGGTGTGCCAGTTCGCGCTGCGGGTAACTGCCGCCCCGGGGCCCGCCGTCCCCTCACCGCCGCCATATCCGGGGGTATCACAGGCAGCCGGACAGGTATTGGACGGCACTGCTAACCCGGACGCATCGTGAAAGCGCATCCAGCAGAAGGCGGCGCCGCTTGGAGCCCCCGGGGAAGGAGACACGCATGAGCACCATCCACGACGACCTCATCGAGCGCTCGGTCAATATTCACTGGCCGGACGGCTACGATCCCGACCACGCCGACCTGTTCGCGCACAACAGCATCGTCATCGAGGCGCCGGCCGAGACCATCTGGGCCAAGCTCATCGCCGCCACCGCCTGGCCCACCTGGTACTCCAACGCCAGCGACGTCGTCGTCAACGACCCGTCCGGCACGCTCAGCGAAGGGGTCACCTTCAACTGGAGCACGTTCGGCCTCAAGATCGCCAGCACGGTCGCCGAGTACGTCCCGCATACCCGTATCGGCTGGTACGGCACCGGCGATCAGATACGCGCCTATCACACCTGGCTGCTCATCCCCCGCAACGGCACCAGCACCTACGTCGTCATGGAAGAGACCGACACGGGCGCCGCCGCGCAACACCTCGCCCAGGCCAACCCCGGCCACATGCACCGCGGACACGACCTGTGGAACATCAGCCTCAAGTTCGCCTGCGAAAGCTGACCGACGGCTCAGGTGGTGGGCAGCGGCCGCGCGATGAACGCCAGCAGACTGCCCTGCACCGCGGCCAGGCTGCCCAATCCGAAGACGAGGACACCTGCCGCGGGCGCCAGGATCTCTTGCGCGACCTCCCCCAGCGGGTCCTCGAGGCGGCCCAGGCGTGTTCCCTCGGCCACCCACGTGCCGGGGGCAACCTCCGGGTACCACAGGCCCGCACGCTCGCTGAGCACGTCGCCCGCGTTCTCGAACAGGGGCAGCCGGGGCCGGGCGCCTGCTTCGGCTGGCAGGATGCCCACCTGCGCCGCGATCCGGCGCAGGCCGTTTCGCTGAACGTCTGCCTCCTCCTGCGACCAGCGGCCCTCGCCGCCCACCTCGATCAGCACAGCGGGGATCCCGGCCATAGCGGCGGCGCGGATGGTAGATCCCGCCAAGGGGTCCACGATAAGCCGGGGGACGTCGAAGCAATCGGCCATCGCGCGGGCCCGCTCGTCCAGGACGCCGTCCGGTCCCGGGCTGGCCCCGGTGAACGGATCAAGCGCCTCGGGAAGGTCGCCGCAATGGCAGTCGACGTAGTAGTCGGCGCGGGCCAGCAGGTTCTCCCATAGCCAGGCGGCCAGCCGCGCGGTCGGGCCACCCTGCGGATCTCCGGGGAAGGACCGGTTGAGGTTCTTACCGTCGAGCGGATTGACGAAGGCCATTCGCTGTTGAAAGGCAACCGGGCTGGACTGCAAGCTCACGACGATTGTTCCGCGCATCAGCGCGGGATCCAGGTCGCGAACAAATTGCCGGACCGCGACCATCGGCACGTATTCCCCGCCGTGTATTCCCGCGGTGATGGCCAGCACCGGGCCGGGCGTGCTTCCGTGCGTGATGACCATCGGCAGCGAGACGCTGCTCGTGCCGAGGCTGACCAGGCAGTTGCCGCGGACCTGCGACCCGGCCTGGGCCACAAGCTCACCGAGGATGTAGGTCACAGTGCTCCGATCAGAATGCGATATCGGTACTGGCCAGCGGAAGAGCCGCGACCGTACGTTGCGTCCCCGAAAAACGCATGGGATCCATGAAACTAACGTCCGTGGTGCTCGTTCCCTCGGCGATCAGATCAGCAGCGACGGCGCCGAGCGAAGTAGCCATCTTGAACCCGTGGCCGGAAAAGCCGACGGCCACGACCACGCCATTCATGCCGGGAACATGGCCGAGCAGGCCCGTCTCGTCGGCCGTGTACCCGTCCGCACAGACCACCATTTTGACCGGCTCGGGAACCAGGTCGGGCAGAAAGGTGCCCACCCAGGACCGCACCGTATCGAGGTGCCGGGGATCCCAGGTGAGCGGGCGCGCCATCGACGCGACCTCGTCGAGATAGATGCTCGCCGCCACCTTCGCGGTCCATCCGTCGGTGCTGGGGAAGCCGTAGAACTGAGCGTCACGGGAGCTGCGGATGAAGACCTGATGCTGCTGGCCCCGGTAGCGGTCCACGTCTGCGATGGGGAACCAGGTCAGTACCTGAGGGAGCACGGCCAGGTGCGTGCCAAGCCCGGCGCACACCGGCCCCGCACCCGTTCCAGTAGCGACCAGCACCCGCGCCGCGCGAACCTCCTCCTGATCAGTCCGCACCGACCACCGGTCGCCGCGGCGTTCCAGAGCCGTCACCGTCCTATTACCCAGGAACGAAGCCCCGCGGCGCTCGGCGAGCCGGACGGCCGAGAACACGGCGCGCTCGCTGCGCACGTAACCGCCCTCCGGATCGAACAGGGCGACGTCACCCTCGCGGATCAGGTGCTCGGGCAGGCGGCGTTGTGCCTCTTGTCCCGTCACCACTTCGAACGCCAGGCCCCGCTCCCGGCCCGCTCGCAGCAAGGCCGCATGATCGGGGTGGTCGTGATCCATGATCGTCACCACGCCGGTGTTCTCCAGCAGGGCGGCCCCGGTGTCCGCCTCCAGCTCGCGCCACAGGTCGCGGGCGCGCTGCAGCAAGGGTGTGTAATGCCCGCCCTCGGCGTACACCATGCGGAACACCCGGGACTCACCCGCGTACGCCGAGAACGGCCCGGGGATCGTGAACCGGTCGATGCCGACGACCCGCAACCCGCGCGAGGCCAGCTGCCAGGCCGCCATGCTCCCGACCGAGCCCACCCCGACCACCACGACATCAGCCTCGACGACAGTCACCGCGCGTCCATCGTTCCTTCCGCCGTGAGCCAGACGCCCCTTGACGAGCAGGCAACTACCTGCACCCTAACGGCCCCGACCTACGCCGCCAAGACCGGCGTCTCAGGTGCCGAGGCTGCGACCACCGTCGACGACGATGCGCTGGCCGGTGATGAACCCGGCGCCTTCGGAGGCGAGGAAGCTTACGGCGTGGGCGATGTCGCCGGGAGTTCCCATCCGCCCGGCGGGCACCGTGGCGAGATAGTCCTGCTTGACGTGGCCAGGTAGGTCGGCGTGCCGCTCCACCGGGATGAAACCGGGCGCGACCGTGTTCACGGTGATGCCGGCCGGGGCCAGTTCGCGGGCCCAGCTGAGGGTCAGGCCGATTTGCGCGCTCTTGGCGGTGGCGTAGGCGGACCGGCCCGGCGGCGGGCGGTGCGCGACCTCGGAGTCGATCTGCACGATGCGGCCGTACCGCCGGGCCCGCATTCCGGGCAGCACGGCCCGGCCGAGCAGCACCGGGCTCTTGACGAAGAAGTGCAGCTGGGCCAGGTGGTCAGCCCAGGCCACATCGGTCACCGCGGCTTCGGGTTGCGGGCCGGTGGCGTTCAGGACCAGCACGTCGACCGGGCCGAGGCGGTCAGCGATCGCCGCGACCAGCCCGGCCACCTGGTCCTCGTCGGTGACATCGGCGCAGAAACCCTCGGCCGTTCCGCCGTCGTCACCGATGCCGCGGCCGACGGCAGCCACCCGTTCGTCACCGGGCGGGCCATTGACCGCGACGGCGAAACCGTCACGCGCCAGCCGCCGCGCGATCACCGCCCCCAGCCCCCGCGAACTTCCCGTCACCAGGGCGACCCGCCCCTGCGTCACTGCCATACGGTGATGATCCCACTTGCCCCGCTCGCCGGGCCGGGACGGAGAATGGGGGCGTGGGTTCCATCACTGAAGACCTGGGTTTCGGGGAGGTGCTGCGCGGTCATCGCCGTGCGGCGCGCCTGACGCTCGAGCAGCTGGCTCAGGTGTCGGGGGTGAGCACCCGGACTCTGTCCGATATGGAGCGCGGACGGAGCAAGGGGCCGCAGCACCGGACCGTCACCGCGTTGGCGGATGCGCTGGCCCTGGCCGGGGATGCTCGCGAGCAGCTTATTGAGCTGGCCCGCGATGGCCGGCTGCGGGATTACTGGACGCGTCCGGCTGGCGTGGGTGAGCTGCCCCGGCTGGTTGACGACTTCACCGGCCGCGCCGCGGAGCTGGCCTGGATCAGCGACCTGGCGTTCGCCGAGAGTCCGCCAGGCGCCGGCGTGGTGGGTCTGATCACCAGCGCGGGGGGCATGGGGAAGACCACGCTCGCCGTCCGGGCCGCCCATATGCTGCGGCCGAGCTTTCCTGGCGGGGTGCTCTTCCTCGATCTGCTCGGTATGTCTCCACAGCCGATGGCGGCCGGTGACGCGCTGCGGCTGCTGCTTCGCGCGCTCGGTGTCGCGGATAAGCAGGTCCCGGGTGATCTCCCGGGGCGCGCTTCGCTGTACCGGTCGCTGCTGCGGGACCGGCCTGTCCTGGTCGTTCTGGACAATGCCGGGTCGGAGGAACAGGTACGCCCGCTGCTGCCGGGTGCGGGCCCGGGCCGGGCGTTGATCACCGCCAAGCGGCTCCTGCCTGGCCTGGAGGGCGTACGCCGGCTCGTGCTGAGGCCCCTGGCGTTGCCGGAGGCGACGGAACTGCTGACCGGGATCCTCGGTGACCGGGCCGCCTCCGACGGGGAACCGGCGCTTACCCGGCTCGCCGAGTTGTGCGAGGGACTGCCGCTGGCGCTGCGGATCACCGGGAACCGGCTGGTCAGCCGGCCCGGCTGGGATGCCGCCGAACTCGCTGCCCGGCTGGCGGACGAGGAGCGCCGTCTGGATCAGTTCAAGGCCGGCGACCTGGAGGTCGCCAGCGCGTTCGCGATGTCGTATGAGCAGCTCGCAGAGTCTGCCCAGCGGATGTTCCGGCGGCTGGCCGTGGTCCCTGGCCGGGACTTCGACGCCGCCCTCGCGGCGGTCGCGGGAGGAATGTCAGCCGGGGACGCCTGGGACGCCTTGGACGAACTCGTCGACCTCGGCCTGCTCCAGGACAGCGCCGCGGGCCGGTACCGGTTCCACGATCTGGTCCGCAAGTTTGCCCGTCAGCGGTTTGACGAGGAGCACGACGCCGAGCGGGAGGCGCTGACCGGGAGGGTGACGTCGTGGCTGCTGCGGATGGCCGCGATGGCCGGACGGTGGTTCGAGCCCGGCTCCGGCGCTCCCGGCAGGCCCGGCCCAGACCTCGCCGTCGTGTCCTGCGCGGAGGATGCCGAGCGGTGGCTGCGCGTGGAGGTGGACAACTGGCTGGGTGCGTTGCGGTCCGCGGCGGCCAGCGGCCAGCACGGCCTGGTCCTGGATTGCGCGCAGTCGCTGCACTGGTTCTCCGGCCGGTGGCCGGATGCCTCGCACTGGCCCGAGGTGTTCACCCTCGGCGCGCAGGCCGCCGCCGCGCTTGGCGATCCGCGCGAGTTACTTCTGCGTGTTGTTCTGCCTGGTCTGGCCGCATCCCCGCCACTTGAATTGGCGTGCACCGGAACGTGCGTAGACCTAGAGCAGGAGCAACCATGGCCATCAGGAACATCGTGCTCGTGCACGGCGCCTTCGTGGACGGATCGGGCTGGCAGGCCGTCTACGACCACCTCGCCGCCGACGGCTACCGGGTGGCAGTCGTACAGAATCCAACCCTGTCGCTGGCCGGCGACGTCACCGCCACCCACCAGGTCCTCGGCCGCCTCGACGGCCCCGCCGTGCTGGTCGGCCACTCCTACGGCGGCGCCGTCATCACCGAGGCCGGCCACCACCCCAACGTCGCCGCGCTCGCCTACATCGCGGCGTACGTGCCCGACGAGGGCGAATCGCTCGGCACGCTGATCGCCGAGGCGCCGCCCGAGGCGCCGGCTCCGCCGATCCTGCCGCCCCAGGACGGACTCCTGTTCCTGGATCGGGACAAGTTCGCGGCCGCCTTCGCCGCCGACGTGCCCGAGAAGCTGGCGGCGTTCATGGCTGACGCTCAGGTCGGGTTTGGCGTCGACGCGCTGACCGGGGCGGTCTCGGAGGCGGCCTGGCGGACCAGGCCGTCCTGGTACCTGGTCGCCACCGAGGACCGCATGATCCCGCCGGACCAGCAGCGCGCCATGTCCGAGCGGGCCAAGGCGGCCGTCACCGAGACCCCCGCCAACCACGCCGTCTACGTGTCCCAGCCGGCCGTCGTCGCCCAGCTCATCAGGCAAGCCGCCGACGCCACCGGCTGACACCCCGGCAGGAAACCCGTCAGCGAGGCTGGATCTCGCCCATCGGACCGAAGCCATCATGCGGGGTGTCGATGTAGATGATCTGCGGCTGCGTGGCCACCAAGTCGGGTGCGGTGTCGAAGAACCGCTTCACGTGCGGCTGCTTGATATGCGTGGCGCCCGCCTCGGCATCCCTGAAGCCCTCGATGCAGATGAACTCGTTGTCGTCGGTCAGGCTCCGGGCGAACTGGAAGAACAAGCAGCCCTCCTCGGCGTTCACGTCCTTGGCGTACCAGTCCGCCGTCGCCAGCCACTCGCTCATCTTTTCTGGCCGGATCTGCATCTTGATGTTGATCAGGATCATGGGAGTCCTTCTGCTAGTTGCCAGTCGTCATTATCGTGGTGCGATTGCCAGCGCCGGTCAACAGCAGCGCCGGTCAACCGCGGCGCCCGAGCCACCGCTCGACGCTGCGCACGTAGGCCGGCACCAGCTGCGCCTGGGTCCGGTAGCTCAGCACCAGCGCCGCCGCCCGGGTGCGGTCGTGCCCGCGCAGCCGCAGCACCGCGTAGGCGACCATGGCCGAGCGGCGCCTGCCCGCGGTGCAGTGGATGAGCACTCCCGCTTGCGGCTGGTCGTCCAGCACCCGGGCGGCGAAGCACGCCGCCGCCGCCCACGCCGCGGGCCGCTGCCGCAGGCCGTGATCCTGCATCGGCGCGTGCGCGACCCGCCCGGGGCCGAAGGCCGCCCGCTCGGCCGCCAGGTCCCCGGACCACCGCACCTGCGCCCGCGGACGGCAGTTGACCACGTGCGTCACGCCCTGCTCGGCCAGGCCTGCCACCGTCCGGGCCGGCGGCACGGCGCTGATCGCGATGCGCTCGTCCCCGATCCAGCTCAGTGCCGGACCGGCGGCAGCTGGCCCGGGCATCCCGCGCGGGCGCAGCAGGAGTGCGCGCAAGCTCCGCAGTTACGAGGCCTCGACCTTCGGCATGATCTCTTCCTTCAGCCGCTTGAGGTCATCGAGCGTCTTGGAGACCGGCACGTCCGCGAACGGCGGCCACAGCAGCAGCAGGTTCAGCCCGGCCTCCTTCAGCCGCTTGAGGTTGTCGGTGACCTGCGCGGCGGTTCCGACCAGGATATTGCTGCCTTTCCCGAGCGGCGTTTGATCCGTTTCCTGGTCCGTGATCGTGAACCAGATCATGCTGCCGATGTCGAGGTCGTCGATCGAGCGCGAGCTCTCGAGCTTGGCGAGCTCCTGCTGGATGGCACCGCGCCACTGCTGGAGCTCGTCCGGAGTGTCCTGGATCCCGATCCAGCCCGCCAGGTTGTACTTCGTGACCCGGCTCGCCGAACGAGCCGGGTCCTTGAGCCCGCTGAAGTAGATCGGCGGGTGCGGCTTCTGCACCGGCTTCCAGCCGAACCCGCACCGGTCGAAGTCGGCGAACTCCCCGTGGTACTCGAACACGTCGTTCGTCCAGATGCCCTGCATGATCTCGATCGTCTCGCGCAGCTGCTTGTGACGCTTGGGGAAGATGTGCGACGCGCTCGCGGCCGCGAACTCCA
>Ga0302324_100027043_pt1 | contig 10940 bp, 8 predicted proteins | sample Palsa_T0_1_FD_201949 | JGI IMG/M metagenome (GOLD analysis project Ga0302324, IMG submission 201949) | Peat permafrost microbial communities from Stordalen Mire near Abisko, Sweden - Palsa_T0_1 | ecosystem: Environmental > Terrestrial > Soil > Palsa > Peat permafrost | place: Sweden: Abisko...
ACACCACCGCGCCGGTGGCGATCCGGGAGCCGCCCTCGATCACGCATCCGGTCAGGTGAGCGTGCGGGCCGATCAGCGCGTCGTCACCGACGCGGGTTTCCTGGCCGGGCACGCCCCGGATGATCGTGTTCTCCATGATCACGCAGTTCGCCCCGATCTCGACGGGGCCGCCCTCGGCGGTGATCACGGCGCCGAACAGCACCCGGCTGTGCGGGCCGACGCTGACATCGCCGGCCAGCACCGCCGTCGGCGCGATGTAGGCCGACTCCGACACTCGCGGGCTCTTCAGCCGGTGCTCCACGAACACCGCACCACGCCCTACCACCACCGGCGGAACCGGATACTGGTCCACACTCATAATTATCACCTAACGCCGCTTGCGGCAGAGCATACCGGGTCACCGGCGCTCCCGTCCGGCGGCGCTGCCATCCCCGGCGGCTCTCGTGCAGGCCCTGATCTGCCTGCTCCTCTCCTCCCGGGCGCCACTTCCGGGACCGTCCGCCCGGCCGGGGGCGGCGTAGCCGGTCTAGACCCTGGCCAGCCGGACCGCTAGCAGAACCGGCAAGGACTGGCCGCCGCGGCGATAGCGGCTCGGTCCTCATGCCACACTGCCCGCCTGCTTATGGCCAGCCAGCGAGACCCGCGTCAGTCCAGCGGTTGCCTAGAGATGACCTTGGGCTCGCGGCCGGCCAGCAGCCACCCGGCGGCGGCGGCGATCAGCGGCAGCCCGGGCAGCAGGATCAGCACATCGGTCAGCGGCACGTCACCGAACATGACGGACAGGCTGCTGCGGGCCCAGGCCAGTCCGGCGATCACCGCGCCGGCCATGCCGAGGATGGCGCCGAGCAGGCCGAGCGCTGCGGCGGTCGCGGCGGTGATCATCCGCCGGGTCGTGCCGCTGGCGCCGGTCGCGGTGAGCGTGCGCAGATCCTGGGCGGTCTCGCTGCGGATCAGGCCGACCGAGGCGGCCAGCACCCCGAGCGCGATCACGATGCCAAGCGCGGCGGCGCCGTCAGCGATCTCGCCGGGGCCGATCGAGCCCGGCTCGGTCTCGACCGTCGCCCCGTAGGTGAGGGCGAATTGCCCCGCGGCCTTGACCTGCGCGGCGGTGAGCGGGCCGGGGGCCTGGATCAGCCACCCGGTCAGCTGAGTAGGCAGCTTGTACATGCTCACCGCGTGCTCGGTGATCACCGTGTTAGGCGCGGAGGTGCCGCTGGGCAGGCTGCTGACCGTCTGCATCCCGGGCCTGGCGAGGCAGCCGCTGCTCAGCGTGCAGCTCGGCAGTGCGCTGTCTTTGTGCGCCAGGCCGCCGGGACCTTGCTGGACGCCGAAGTTTCCCCAGGTCAGCTCCATACGCGGCAGGCTGGCCATGCCTGGCCGCATGGTGAGGACATCAGTGCCGGGGGCGATCTGACTGGCTTTGATCCCGTATGTGGCGAGCAGCTGCGGGGTGGCCACGTACACGGTGCCGGTGAAGTCCATATGGGCCTGCGCACCCACCTGGTGCAGCGTGGCGCCCGCGGATTCCAGCGGCACCGCGGACCGCGCATGCAGGGTAGCGGCGAGACGGCTGACGTGCCTGCTCACTTCGGCGAGCTGGGTACTGGTGAGCGGCGCCACGGGAGGGCCGCCCTGCTCGGGCTGCGCGTAGACGATCACCTGGCTGCTGGACAGGTTGGGGCCGGTCCAGGCGAGGACGTTCTTGAACTGGATGCTGGTGACGACGCAGATCCCGGTGGCCAGGAACACGGCGAACGTGATCGCCGCCAGCGCGGCACCGGACCGGGCCCGGTAGCGGACGAGGTCGCGCAGCGCGATCCGGATCCCGAACGGCAGCCGGCTGCTTGCCCTCAGCATGCTGATGGCCAGCGGGGCGAGCAGGACGATGCCGACGATCACGGCGACCAGGCCGGCCACCAGGTGCAGCGCGGGATCGCCTCCGTTGCCGCTGGCCCCCGCCAGCCCGCCGGCGGTCGCCAGGCACGCGACGCCGGCCGCGAATACGATGACGCCGGGCAGGGCGGAGCGGTGCACCGGCTTCGGCGGCGCGGGGCGGCCGGACAGCGCGGCCACCACCGGCACCTGGGCGATCGTCTTGGCCGGGCGGCGTGCGGCCAGTACCGGCGTCGCGACCGCGAACACGGCCCCGAACGCGAACGCCCACCACGGCAGGTTCGCCGCGTCGACTACATGCCCGGCCGCCTGCTGCAGCGTCGGTACGTAGGCGAACCAGGCGGCCAGGCCGAGCACCGCCCCGGCCAGCGCGCCGGCCACGCCGACGGCCAGGCCGTTGGCGATCATGACCAGGCGGAGGTTGCGTTCGGTCGCGCCGATCGCGCTGAGCATGCCGAGGGCACGGAGCCTGCGCTGGGCCATCACGGAGAACCCGGCCACCGACACCAGGCCGATGAACACCAGGCCGAGTACCTCCACCAGCAGGATGACCGTCGCCGGCGAGAACTTGCTCGCGGTGCCGGTGGGGAAGGACACGGACGCCGCCGGAACACCGGGCAGCGTCCCGTTACCGCCGCTGATCGCCTGCTGCGCCGCGGCCGAGCCGATCAGCATGACCACCTGGCTGGGGTGCGGAACCTGGCCGGAGGCGACCAGCGCGAACTCGTCCGCCAGGTTGCTGGGGTCCTGCACGATGCCGGTCACCCGCCAGCTGATGCCGGCGGCCTGCCAGGTGCCGCCCGCGTGCGTGCTGTACCGGGTCGCCACCTGGCTGGTCAGCGCGACCTGATCGGGGCCGGCCGGGTAGGCGCCGCTGACCAGGCTGAGCAGCGGGGAGTTGTAGTGCCCGTGCGGACTCTCGGCGCGCAGCTGCACCGGCTCGGTGGTGCCAGTAGTGATTTCCTGACTCTCGATGAGATCGGCCGGGCCCCAGCGGTCCTGGATGGCGGCGATGTCGGCGGCCAGGTGCGGGTCGGTGCCGGGCAGCGTGACCGACGCGGCAGCGGTGCCGAGCGTCGGATAGTTCGGGTTCGCGAGCTGCGCGTTCGTGACCACGCTGGCACCCCAGATCGTCGCCGCGACCGCCACGGCGAGCAGGCCGAGCACGAGCAGCTGCTGGCGCCATTCGCGGCGGAACAACCGCCAGCCCCAGCGCATCACCGCGCGTCTGGCGGGTACGCCTCCGGCGCGCGGGCGCGTGCCGGGCAATGTGGCGCTCACCGGTCCTGCCCCAGCAGCGACTCCGGGCCTGGCTCGGGCGTGGCCTGGTCCACGATGCGGCCGTCGCGGATGAGCACCACCCGGTCCGCCCACGAGGCCAGCTGCGCGTCGTGCGTGACAACCACGGCGGCGACGCCCCGCTGGCATGCGGTGCGGATCATCCGCATCACCGCCTCAGCATTCGCCGAGTCCAGCGCGCCAGAGGGCTCGTCGGCGAGCAGCAGCTGCCGGTCACCGACCACCGCGCGGGCGATCGCCACCCGCTGCCGCTCACCGCCGGACAGCTGGTCCGGGTAGTTCGACGCCCGGCCCGCCAGGCCCAGATCGGTGAGCGCGCGCAGGCCGGCCTCCCGCGCCTTCCGCGCGCTGATGCCGTCCAGTTCCAGCGGCAGCGAGACGTTCTCCGCGGCGGTCAGCCCGGGCAGCAGGTTGAAGTCCTGGAACACGTAGCCGACCGACTGGCGGCGCAGCCGCGCCTTGTCGCCGCGCGACATCGCGGCCAGGTCCTGCCCGGCGACGAGGACCTGCCCGCTGCTCGGCTCCTCCAGGCTGCCGGCGATGGTCAGCAGCGTCGACTTGCCCGACCCGCTCCGCCCCATCACCGCCACCATCGTCCCGGGGCCGACTTCGAGGCTGACCTCGCGCAGCGCGTGCACCTCGGCGGCGCCCTGGCCGTACACCTTGGACACCTGGCGCAGTTCCAGCATGCTCATCGTGTCACCCCTGCCTTCCTCTTCAGCCCGGGCATCCATGCTGGAACGGTAGGCGAGGTGCCGAAGCGCTGGCATCGGCCCCGCTGTGTAATCTTCAGGCGGCTGCTTCCGGCCGCCGTTCATCCGTGCGGGGTAATCAGTTAGCCCGCACGGGCGATGGCACGGGCTGGTTACTGCGCGACAATGGTCTGGTGGACGGACACAGCGCCGAGCCGACACCGGGGCTGCCGCGGGAAGCGCGCGGCTGGCTGCCGCGATTGTCCGCGTCCGCGCGATCCGCGGGCGCGCCCAACGAATATCAGGTGGCGGCGGATATCGCGCTGGCCATAGCAGCCGCGGTGACCTCACTGGCCGTGGCTGGCCTCGCGACCAGGAACCCGGCGGCTCCGGTGCCGACGGCGGTTCCCTTCGCGGGCGAGCCCGGCTGGCAGGCCATCATTCCCGCGGTCGCGGCCAGGACGGTGCCGCTGGCCATCCGCCGGTTCCGCCCGCTCACCGCGTTCTGGCTGTGCCTGGCGGCGTGCCTGGTGGTCGCGCTCCCAGGGCCGCTGCGCGGGTCCACCGGAACCATCGCGATCGACCTGATCGCGCTGGTACCCGCCGCCTACTCCGCGGTAGCGCACAGCAGGCACCGGATCGCGGCACTGCTCAGCACGCCGGCGGTCGTCGTGGTCCTCGTCGTCCGCGGCCTCTGGCCGACGCCGACAGGTAACTACACGATGCTCGCAACGCTGGTGGCGTTCATCATGGCTGTCGTGGCCGCTGGCAACGCCGCGCGCCTGAGCCGGCGTCGCGCAGGCGAATCACAGGCACGGCTGCTCCGGCTCACCGAAGAGCAGGCGAACGCCACCCGCCAGGCCATCGGGCACGAGCGGGCGCGCATCGCCCGCGAGCTGCACGACGTGGTGACGCACAACGTCAGCATGATGGTGGTGCAGGCCGGCGCAGCCCGGCGGGTCCTCGGCGCCGCGCCCGACGAGGCCCGATCGGCCCTGCTGGCCATCGAGGAAAGCGGCCGGGAGGCCATCACCGAGCTCCAGCACATGCTCGGCCTGCTCGCGCAGCCTGGCGATCCGGAAGAAGCCGATCTGGCCGTTGTCCGGGACACCGCGCCGCTGCGGCCCCAGCCCGGCCTGGACCAGGTCCGCCCGCTCATCGACCGGGTGACCGCCGCCGGGCTGCCCGCCGAGCTCCGCGTGAGCGGGACGCCGCGGGCATTGCCGCCGGGCATGGACCTGGCCGCCTACCGCGTCATCCAGGAGGCCCTCACCAACGTAATCAAGCACGCCGGGCAGTCTTCCCCGACCGTGACGCTCGACTACACCGATGACGCCCTGGTGGTCGAGGTAACCGACAACGGCGCGCTAGACAACGTGGGCGCACGCCACCACGGTGGACCTAGTGTGCTGACAGCAATGCCCGGCGGCGGCCATGGCCTGCTCGGCCTGCGGGAGCGCGTGTCGCTGTACGGCGGCGAGCTGGACGCGGGGAGCCGGCCAGAAGGCGGGTGGCGGGTCCGCGCCCGGTTCCCCGAGCAGCCGTCCCTGGCGGCGGTCCCGGCGCCGTCGTGAGCGACGCTGACAGCCCACCCGGTGAGCCCGCCCCGCGCGTTCTCATCGCCGACGACCAGAACCTGGTGCGCACCGGATTTCGCATGATCTTGCGGGATGCCGGAATCCCGGTCGTCGCCGAGGCCGCCGACGGCGCGCAGGCTGTCGCCGCGGTTCTCGAACACGATCCGGACGTGGTGCTGATGGACATCAGGATGCCGGAGATGGACGGCTTGGAAGCCACCAGGCGCATCCTGGCCGATGAGCCAGGAACCGGCTGCCGGATCATCATGCTGACCACGTTCGACCTAGACCAGTACGTCTACGGCGCGCTGGCCGCAGGGGCCAGCGGCTTCCTGCTCAAGCACGTATCGCCCGAGTACCTCACCGCCGCCATCCGCATGGTCCGCTCCGGTGACGCCCTGCTCGCCCCGTCCATCACGCGCAGGCTCGTCGAACGGTTCGCCTTCCGCACCTCGACTCCCACGCTGATGCGCCGCGAGCTATCCCACCTCACCCCGCGCGAACTCGACGTGCTGCGGCTGCTGGCCCGCGGCCTGAGCAACGCCGAGATCGCCGCCGAGCTCACCCTCAGCGACGCGACCGTCAAGACCCACGTCGCCCGGCTCCTCGCCAAACTCCAGTTGCGCGACCGGATCCAGGCCGTCATCCTTGCCTACGAGATCGGCCTGGTGAGCCCCGGGCACGACTCCCTCCCCAGCTGACGAAGTTACCGCGACTGGTCCAGCGCCGGGCAATGCGAGGTCTACGAGGCGCCCTCAGTCGACTAGCAGCACGAGCTTTCCGCGCACGTGCCCGTGCTCGCTGATGCGGTGCGCCTCAGCGATCTCGGCGAGCGGAAAGGTCTGCGCGACCGGGAGCGAGAAGCGCCCGGACTCGATCAGCTCGCCGATCTCGGCGAGCGCGTGCAGCGCTCGGCCTGCGTCTCCGCGGCTGAACCTCACTCCGTGCTCCTGCGCGCCGCCGAAGTCGGCGATCGTCACGACGTGCTCCGGGCCGCCCGCGAGCTCGATGAGCTCGGGCAGGACGCCGTTCCCTGCGACGTCGAGCGCGAGGTCGACGCCGTCAGGGGCGAGCGCGCGAACCCGCCCGGCGAGGCCCTCGCCGTAGGCGACGGGCTCGGCCCCCAGCGAGCGAAGATACTCGTGGTTAGCCGGGCTGGCGGTGCCGATCACCCGCGCGCCGCGCAGCACGGCGAGCTGAACCGCGGCGCTGCCGACGCTGCCGGATGCGCCGTTGACGAGCAGCGTGCTGCTACCCCCCCTCTTGCCCCCCCTGGCGAGCTGGTCAAGCGCGCGCGTGGCCGTCTCGACGGCGGCCGGCAACGCGGCAGCGCCGGGGAAGTCGAGCGACGACGGGATCGGCGCATAGTCGGACAGCACCGCCAGCTCGGCCTGGGCCGCCCCCTCGGCGGAGAAGCCGAACACGCGATCGCCGGCGGCCACGTCCGCAACGCCCTCGCCGAGCTCGTCGACGACCCCCGCCGCCTCGTAGCCCAGGGTCTGCGGAAGCCCGGGATCCATCAGGCCCTCGCGCTTCTTCCAGTCGCTCGGGTTGACGCCGGCCGCGCGCACCGCAATCCGGACCTGGCCGGGACCCGGATGCGGATCGGGGAGATCCACGATCTCGAGGACTTCCGGGCCGCCGAACTGACTGAAACGGACTGCCTTCAACATTCGCTCCGATCTCGGCCCCAAGGCCGTGCTTACTGGTTGCGCCCAGAACGAACCCCAGCGCGGCGTAGGCGGCACCTATCATAGTGCATCGTTCTTACCGGGGCGAACGTTGTTCATCATACTGCAGAACATCGTTCGCTTTGTTTGCTATACTGCTCGCGTGTCACCGACCCCGCAGCAACGGCGCGCCGCGCGGCACCAGCAACCCGGTGAAGCGAGCACACCCGCGGCCCGGCGCGGCCCGTCCGGCGGCACCAAGAAGCCGATCACGGTCGAGGCCATCATCAGCACCGCGTTCGGCATCGTGGGAGAAGAGGGATACCAGGCCCTGACGATGCGGCGCGTCGCCACCGCGCTGGAGACCGGCCCGTCGTCGCTCTACGCTCACGTGGTCAACAAAGAGGACCTGGACGAGCTGCTCATCGGCCGCCTGTGCGCCGAGATCAACCTGCCCGAGCCCGACCCCGCCACCTGGCGGCAGCAGCTCGTCAGCGTCTGCACCCAGCTGCGCGACCAGTACCTGCGCTACCCCGGCATCTCCCGGGCGGCCTTCGCCGTCGCCCCGTCCAATCTGGACACGCTGCGCGTCAGCGAGGGAATGCTCGCCATCCTGCTCGCCGGAGGCACCGGCCCGCAGGTCGCTGCCTGGGCAATCGACTCCCTGCTGCTCTACGTCAGCGCCTACAGCCTCGAGGCCTCCCTGGTGAACCAGCAGCGCCGCGACGGCGACGGCGGCTGGGTGGTCAGCCGCGACGAACTGCTGCGCCGGTTCGCCGCGCTGCCCGGCACCTTCCCCCACACCAAGCGCCACGCTGCCGAGCTCACCGCCGGAACCGGCCACGACCGCTTCGACTTCACCATCGGCCTGATGATCGACGGCCTCGCACACCGCCAGGCAACGAGCCGCCGCCGCACAAGCCGCTGACCGGCGCCCCAGCCAGAAAGTCCTCGAAAAAATCCGGGGGGCGGTGTCGGATCGGGGCAGAGGTGTTCGTAGCAGGGGTGAGCGGCGCCCCGTGGGGGCGTCCCTGGACCGCAGGAGATGATCTGAGATGCAGTACCTGGTTTCCGTGATCGACGACACGGCCGGCCTGGCCACCCCGGAGGAGATGGCGGCCATCGACGTGTTCAACGGCCGGCTCCAGGCGGAGGGTCACTGGGTCTTCGCCGGTGGCCTCGCGGCGCCGAGCTCGGCCACCGTCATCGACAACCGGGGCGACGAGGCGATGATCACCGACGGGCCATTCCTGGAGTCCAAGGAATACCTCGCCGGCTTCTGGATCATGGAGGCCGCCGACCTCGACGCGGCGCTCAAGCTCGCCGCTGAGGGGTCGAAGGCCTGCAACCGGAAGCTCGAGGTGCGGCCGTTCCTGTGAGCGTGGCCGACCTGCGGGAGGCGATCACCCGGGCCCACCACGAGGAGTGGGCCCGGGTGGTCGCCTCCCTGACCAGGCGTTTCGGAGATCTCGACCTCGCCGAGGAGGCGGCGGCCGAGGCGTACGCGACCGCGGTCGAGCGGTGGCCGGCCGACGGCGTACCCCCCAACCCCGGTGCTTGGCTGACCACCACCGCCAACCGCAAGGCCATCGACCGGATCCGGCGCGAGAAAAAGCGCGGCGACAAGCAGAAGGAGGCTCAGCTGGTGTACGACGACGACCCGCCCGAGCCTGCCGGCGCCATCGACGACGAGCGGCTCCGGCTGATCTTCACCTGCTGTCACCCGGCGCTCGCGATGGAGACCCGCGTGGCACTGACGCTGCGCATGGTCGCCGGCCTGACCGTGCCCGAGATCGCCCGTGCCTTCCTGGTGCAGGAGACCGCCATGGCGCAGCGGATCACCCGCGCGAAGGCCAAGATCAAAGCGGCTCGCATCCCTTTCCGGGTGCCGTCCGCGGAGGATCTCCCGGTACGGGTCTCCGGCGTACTCGCTGTCCTCTTCCTCGTCTTCAACGAGGGCTACCTGGCGACCGGCCCGGGTACCGATCCCGTACGTCACGACCTGACCGCCGAGGCGATCCGGCTCACCGGCCTGATCCGTGCGCTCCTGCCGGACGACGGTGAGGTGGCCGGGCTGCTGGCGCTGATGCTCCTGACCGAAGCCCGCCGCACCGCCCGGATCTCGGCGAGCGGCGAACTGGTCACCCTCGACGAGCAGGACCGCGGGACCTGGGACGCGGCACTGATCGCCGAGGGCCACCGGCTGGTGCGCGAGCGCCTCGCCGCTGCCGCCGCCGGGGTGGCTCCGGGCCGCTACCAGATCCTCGCCGCGATCAGCGCCGTGCACACCTCCGCCCGCGACGTACGCGACACCGACTGGTCGCAGGTCGTCGCCCTCTACGACCAGCTCGCCCGCCTTGATCCCTCGCCGGTCATCGCCCTCAACCGGGCCATCGCGGTCGCCGAGCTTGACGGCCCGCAGGTGGCACTGGCGGCTGTCGACCGTCTTGAGCACAGGCTGGCCGGCTATTACCTCTACCCTGCGACCCGCGCCGACCTGCTGCGCCGGCTGGGCCGCCCTGACAAGTCGCGCGCGGCGTACGACAAAGCCATCGAGCTGGCGGGCAACACCGCCGAGACCGCCTACCTGGCACGCCGTCGCGACCAGCTGGGGTAGCCTGCCGCACCCGGCGGGCTAGGCGCGGCCGGCGGCCGCCTGGCCGAGGGAGGCAGCAAGCAGCCGCCGCGCGAGCACGGCGGCCTGGTCGCGGATCTCCGGAATAGCGGTGGTCTCGTACAGCTGCCCCCGCAGCGGCGGGCCGAGCGCGAAAATGATGTCGCTCGGCGTGCCGGATGCATCCAGCAAGGCTCCGCCGGCGTCAACCTCGATGCCGAGCCGGAGCGGGTCTGGCCTGGCCTGGCCGCTATCAAGCAGGCCCCGCAGCAGCGGGTCCGCGGTGCCGGTGATGTCCGCAGCAGGACCGGTGGCGTTGATGAGCCAGCCAGCCGCCACCTCGGTCACCTGGCCGTCGTGCTCGATGCGGACGCACAGGGCCGCCGGCTTCTCGGCGACCTCGATGATGCGGCCACGTTGCACCGAGAGCCGGCCAGCGGCCCGGAGCTGGTCGATCTTCCGGGCGGTGGCGGGCGGCACGCGGTGGCGGTGCACTTCCCAGTACCGGGCAACATGGCGCAGGAACAGGCGCTTATCCGGCAGCGACAGCTGCTGCCACAACCCGGGAATATGCGGCCGCAGCGCGTCGACGACGGCCTGCCAGCCGGCCGGGTCCTCGGCCGCTGCCACCCGGACGGACCTGATCAAGGCGGGAAGGCCGGCCGGGCTATGGTCACGCGCCGGGAGAACGGGCAGCTGGACGGCACGGCAGGACGGAGCCTGGTGTACGCGCGGAAGCAGCCCATGCCGGGATACCGCGTGCACGACAGTCTGCGGGTGCGCGCCGGTCAGGGAAACCGCCACGTCCAGCATGGTGAGGCCTGACCCGAGGACGACCACCGGGCTGCCATCGGCCACGCCGTCAAGGGCCCCGGGCATCCAGGGATCACAGATGTAGCGAGGCGAAGCCGGCACCGGGAACGGCGCGGCGGGCGGCTGATTGCCAGTGGCCAGCACGGCCGCGTCGGCGTCGATGCGACCATGATCCGCCAGGTGCAGCCGCAGCGGCCGGCCCGATCCGCTGCAGGTCAGTCCGACGACGTCAGAGGTAATCCGGGCGACGGTGGCGGTTGGCGCTGCCATCCGCTCGGCGTCAGCGAGCAGCTCGCGCAGGTACCGGCCGAAGTCCGCCCGGGACAGGAATCCGTCGTGCCTGATCCCGTTCGCCTCGGCCCAGCGCGCCAGGTGGCCAGCG
>Ga0302324_100027047_pt1 | contig 10939 bp, 8 predicted proteins | sample Palsa_T0_1_FD_201949 | JGI IMG/M metagenome (GOLD analysis project Ga0302324, IMG submission 201949) | Peat permafrost microbial communities from Stordalen Mire near Abisko, Sweden - Palsa_T0_1 | ecosystem: Environmental > Terrestrial > Soil > Palsa > Peat permafrost | place: Sweden: Abisko...
CACTGGCAAGCTGCGTAGCAGACATTTCCAGCCAACGTCCATGCGAAATTCCTGCCCAGCGAGAGGCGCTCCTCTTCCACGGACGGGGTTGCAGCGAGCTGCGGGAGCGGTTTGAGCGTTCGATTCAACGTAGCCTATTCGGAGACTCGCAGCAGTATGACACCGTGACCGGGCACTTGAGCTTGGTACGCGCCATCGATGGGACTCAGGTCCTTCGCCTTCCAGACGTCGCGCGCCTTGATGCTCCCTTTGAATCCCAATTCACGGAAATCTACGCGCATGTCCAGAGGTCTAGGGTGCCGATTAAAGAGCCCGATCGCCATTGCGCCGTCCGCCAGCGGCCGCACCCAGATTTCCATGGGGCCCTCGGCCGAAAATCGATCCCCCTGTTTCCCTGCAGGATCCTGATCGATCGCAATCACTTCCCGATTCGTAAGCATCGCGGTCGTCTCCGGACTCATCGAGCTGAGGTCGTTTCCGGCGAGAAGTGGTGCAGCCAGGATCGCCCAAAGGCTCATGTGCATGCGATATTCTTCGGTGTTCATTCCACCGTTGCCTACTTCCAGCATGTCCGGATCGTTCCAGTGGCCCGGGCCAGCGAATTTCGCGAGGCCTGCCTGGCCGAATCCGATATCCGCCATTCGGTTATAGGTGTCGTTAATGTCGCCGGTCGTTCGCCACAGGTTGCCACCGGCTTCGGCACCCCACCGCCAAACCGCGTCGTCGCCGTACTGGCACAAGCCATAGACGATTGGCCGGCCCGTTTTCGCCAGCGCATCTCGCATCTTTATATACGCGTCGAACATGATCTTGTGCTCGGCTTCGGGCGATCCCGCATTTTTCATCATATCGCGCAAGCCGCACAGATCGTATTTCAAGTAATCGATTCCCCACGCCGCGTACATCCGGGCATCCTGCTCTTCGTGTCTGTAGCTTCCTTCGAATTTCGCGCATGTGGTTTGGCCGGGCGAAGAGTAAATGCCGATCTTTAGCCCTTTACTGTGGACGTAACCAGCCAGCGCCGTCATATCGGGGAATCGACTATTGGGATGCATAATGCCCTGCGCATCGCGCCCTCCCTGCCAGGTGTCATCGATGTTGACGTAGGTATAGCCGGCGTCTCGCATCCCAGACCGAACCATGGCATCCGCCTGCGCACGAATCGTGGCATCGTCGACTTTCCCGGCAAAGTGATTCCAACTGTTCCAACCCATCGGCGGCGTGGCCGCTACGCTTGGCGACTGCGCGCGACCCCACGGCACGCCGGCGAAGCAAAGAATTGCGGCGAGAAAAACATGCGTGACGTTCGATTTGTGCCTCGATCGGGAAATCATAGACTCCGGCCCTCCGTTCAATGATCGGAGAATTCACCCAATAGCACTTCAACCTGCGGGTATCTTACATGAGCGGCGAGCCGACGCTTGTCTGGAAACGCCGATCCGAACGAATTCCTGGCGATTGCGTTTCAACGTCCGGAATACCGGCCGGCCGCTTTTGTAATTTGAATTCGCACCGGCCACCTGATATATCTCATCGCGCCGATGATTCGGGAAAGTCACATGGCCTCAAGCTTGGAGGCCGGCCGCAAATCGTAGCCGTCTTGCGTTCAACCAATGGACCAGGTTCCTCCCGCACCCGCGCCGGTGATCTTGAACTCCGCAAACGCTATCCAGGACAATTCCGCCGATGACCGCGTCACTCCGGGCGCGGGCATGTCCTCTCGCGCCGGCCATTTCCGTTGGGTGATCTGCGCTTTACTCTTATTCGGCACCACCAAGAATTATATGGACCGCAACGTCCTCGGGGTCCTCAATGTCACCCTGCAACATCGCTTTGGCTGGAGCCAAGTCGATTACAGCAACCTGGTGGTGGCCTTTCAGGCCGCCTATGCATTGGGAATGTTGCTTATCGGCCGGCTGATCGATCGCCTCGGCACGCGCTTAGGCTACGCCATGGCGATGGCCTTCTGGAGTCTGGCTTCGATGGGAACGGCGCTGGGGAGTTCGTTCACCGGTTTTGCGATCTCCCGTTTCGCTCTCGGATTCGGAGAGGCCGCTGTCTTTCCCGCGAGTATAAAGGCCGTCGCCGAGTGGTTTCCAAGAAAGGAGCGGGCGCTGGCCACCGGAATTGTCAACGCCGGAGCTAACGTCGGCGCAATTCTTGCGCCCTTGATTGTGCCGTGGATCGATATCCACTGGGGATGGCGGGCGGCATTCATCGGGGTGGGCGGAATCGGGTTCGTGTGGCTGGCGTTTTGGTTGGCGATTTATCGAAAGCCCGAGGAAGAGCCACGACTTGCGAAAGCGGAGTTAGAATACATCCGCAGCGATCCTCAGGAGCCCGTGGTAAGAATTCGATGGGCTCGCCTGTTGCCGTTGCGCCAGACTTGGGCCTTTGTGGCCGGAAAGTTTCTGGTCGATCCGGTGTGGTGGTTCTATCTTTTTTGGATTCCCGGTTTCCTGCAAACCAAGCATGGGGTGCCGCTGACCGGCATCGGCCTTCCCATCATGGTGATCTACCTGATTTCCGATGTCGGCAGCGTGGCCGGAGGATGGGCCTCCTGTGTTCTTCTCAGGCGGGGACGAACCATAAACGCCGCGCGAAAAATCACCATGCTTGTTTGCGCCATCGGGGTCGTACCCGTGGTGTTTGCTTACCGCGTCGAAAGCACATGGTCCGCCGTCATCTTGATCGGCATCGCCGCCGCCTGCCATCAGGGGTTCTCCGCCAATCTGTTTACCATCGCTTCCGACATGTTCCCGACCCAGGCGGTCGGATCCGTGGTGGGAATCGGAGGAATGGCCGGCGCCATCGGAGGCCTGCTGATCGCCACGGTGGTGGGCCACGTTTTGCAGTGGACCGGAAGTTACATGGTTCCTTTTTTGATTGCCGGGTCGGCTTACTTGATTGCGCTGGGGCTCGTTCAGATTTTGAGTCCGCACCTGGAGCCAGCTCAAATTAACTGAAGGCGCCAGGAGAAGATAAAATGACCAAGTTTTGGATGGCTGCGATGCTTGCACTGCCTTTGCTGTGGGCCGCCCCAGACGCCGGCGTTCCCGCCGGATTTGAGTACTGGAGCAAGGCTTCGATCGAACAGATCGAGCAGAAGCTTGACGCCACCGCCGCGACCGACCCTCATCGGATTGGGGTGCAGCTACTGGCGGATTACGCCAACGATTCTGTAATGCTGGCTCGTCGAAAAGCCGATGGACAGGCGGAGTGGCACGAAACTCAAGTGGATGTGATTTTCGTGCGATCCGGTTCGGCCACGCTGATTGTTGGTGGTACGATGGCCAACGCGGAGACCGTGGCGCCGCACGAAAAGCGCAGCGGAACGATCGAAGGCGGAACCCGAGAAAAACTCTCCGCCGGCGACGTGGTCCGCATTCCCCCGCGGACGCCGCACCAACTTTTGTTGGATGGATCCAGGGAATTCGACTATTTCGTTGTTAAAGTAAAAGGGTACTGAGCGCCAGCCGCGATGCGCGCGGCGAGAAACCGCGCCCACTCGGAATCCTTTGGAATCGCCGGTTGGCGAGAGTTTTTATTCTTGTGTGAGGAGAAATCGCTTGAAACCCTTTCTAGGTATTCTTGGCGGCGCCGTTGGATTGTGCGCAGCGATCAGCCTACTGTTGCTCGGCATGGCGTCGGCACAGAACTCCAGCTTCCATAATGCGCCGGCCAGCGCGAGTGAAATGAAGAATCCTCTTGGCGGAAAGATTCCGGCCAAGGCCAAGCAGCTCTTCGCGACGGCTTGTTCGAGGTGCCACGGCGACCGCGGCGCCGGAATGGGCAACATACCCTCTTTGGCGCATGGCCCGACGCAATCCGCTAGCGATGGCGAAGTATTCTGGTTCATCACCAAAGGCGACGTGAACAACGGCATGCCGCCCTGGTCGTCGCTCTCCGAACAGGACCGGTGGTCGATCGTTAGCTACGTGAAATCGCTGGGGCGTTCCGGCGCATCGTCTGCAAAGGCGGCGGCCAAGGCGCCGGCACCGGAGGCCAGCACCAGCGCCGTGGATGCGAACATGCCGCTTCCCAAGCCTCCTTTCACCGATTACCGCCTGGAGAAGCCGGGCAAAATCCGAAAAATTACTCTCGCGGACCTTCCTGAACCTTTCGCAACTCCTTCCGCCGGAAATGGTCCCAAGGTGGTGGACCGGCCGGCAAATGCCTGGCCCAAAGTTCCTGCGGGATTCAAGGTGCAGCTATACGTTGAAGAGCTCAATAATCCGAGGTTGATCCGCACCGCTCCTAACGGGGATTTTTTTGTCGCGGAAATGGAAGCGGGAGACATTAAAGTATTTCGCGGAATCACGGCGGCAGGCAAACCCGCGAAGGTTCAGACTTTTGCCACCGGCCTGGCCGGTCCGTTTGGAATCAATTTTTACCCCCCGGGTCCCGATCCGCAGTGGGTCTACGTGGGAAACACAGCCTCGGTGGTGCGCTTCCCTTATCAGAATGGTGATCTCACAGCGCGCGGACCCGCCGAACACATCGCCGATCTTCCTGGGCAGCCCGGCCACGTCACCCGGGATATTCAATTTACGCCTGACGCCAAGAAAATGTTGGTGAGCATTGGGTCCGGCTCCAACGTCGACGATCCCGACACGACTCCGGCGGAAAAGAATCGTGCCGACGTTCTGGAATTCAACCCGGACGGTTCGGGAATGCGCATTTTTGCCTACGGGATCCGCAATTGCGTGGGCCTGGCCATCAACCCCACGACGAGTGAGTTGTGGTGCTCGGTAAACGAACGCGACGGCCTGGGTGACAATCTCGTTCCCGACTACATCACTCACGTCCAGGACGGCGGCTTTTACGGCTGGCCGTGGTGGTACATGGGCAGCCACCAGGATCCCCGGCATCCCGGCACGCATCCGGAGTTGAAAGACAAAGTGATTACGCCGGATGTGATCCTCAATCCGCACAACGCCTCGCTGGAAATGACGTTCTACACCGGGAAACAGTTCCCCGCCGAATATCAGGGCGACATATTTGCCTCCGAGCATGGATCGTGGAACCGCTCGGACCGCGTGGGATATGAGCTGATTCGCGTACCCCTTCATCAAACGGGCCACGCCACCGGAGAATACGAGGATTTCATGACCGGTTTTGTTGTCGATAGCGGCCACGTTTGGGGACGCCCGGTGGGCGTCGCCGTCGCGACGGATGGTTCGCTGCTGGTTACCGACGACGGATCGGAATCGATCTGGAGAATCGTCTACACCGGAAAGCCAGCCTCGCGCGCAAAGTAATCCAACCCTGGGAAGAGAGCCTCCGCTGATTTCGCCGGACCCTTTCGTCTACGAGAACACTGAAGAAAACTGAGGAGAACAATGGGACATCCGCTTCTGGATTTGAACGGAAAAACGGCAGTGGTTATTGGCGGGACCAGCGGCATCGGACGGTCGATTGCGCTCGATCTGGCCAAGGCCGGGGCGGACGTGGTGGCGACCGGCCGCCGCACCGAGCTGGTGCGGAGTGCTTCCGCCGAAATTGTGGCCCTTGGCCGGAGGTCGCTCGCGCAAACCTGCGACGTCACCGACCACGCTAGCATCGAACTTCTTCTAAAATCGGTGTGCGCGGAATTCGGAAGCGTCCAAATCCTCGTCAATTCCGCGGGCCGCACCAAGCGAATCCCCACTCTTGAATTTCCCGAGAGCGAATGGAATGCGATCATGGAGACAAACCTTAATGGCACGCTCCGCGCATGCCGGGTCTTTGGCCGGCACATGATCGATCGTAAATACGGGCGAATCGTCAATATTGCGTCGATCGCTTCGGTTGTAGCGCTGTATGAAACCGCACCGTACAACGCCAGTAAAGCCGCGGTCGCTGCGCTGACCAGGTCTCTGGCCATCGAATGGGCTACGTCGGGTGTATGTGTAAATGCGATCGCTCCCGGGGTGTTCCTCACGGAGATGAATTCGGCCCTTCTCGATGGCACCGCGCGGGGAAAAGAATTCCTGATGCGCACCCCGATGCGGCGTTATGGGAACGTGCAGGAACTCGGAGGAGCTGCGGTATTTCTTGCTTCGGACGCCGCTAGCTACGTCACGGGTCACTTACTCGTGGTCGACGGAGGCTTGCTGGCCAGCGGCGTCAATCAATAACGCACTCCGAAAGTTGGGCAATGCGACGGGGCATCCTTCCATGTGAATTGAGGCTTCAAGGAGGCTAGGTTGTCTAGAACAGCCAAGTCACTGCAATTTGCCTTGCCTGCTGCAATCGCCCTGGCATTCTTCGCGGCTCCTGTGAGGGCGCAAGTCGAATCGCTCGAATCTCCCGCGTTACGCGTGGAAATCGGCGCCAACCCCTATGCCTTCACGCTAATCGAGAAATCAACCGGCGAGGCTCTGCTGTCGTCAAAGCGCATCGCTTTTACCGAGCAAGACCATCGCGTCGCATCCATCACCGACGTCGTAAAGATGGCTGACTCGCTGCAAGCTACTCTCCTTCTTTCCGGCACCAGCCAAAAGGCTAGACTGACGCTCACCTTCACGAAGCCGGAAATTATTCAAGTCACGCTGGACTATGAGGGCGGAGATTGCCAGTCCATCGAGCAGGGGTTCGAGGACCACGGCGAACACTACTACGGTGTTTGGGAATATCCGTACGGTGGGAACATCGACGATCGCGGCGCCTACGCGGAGTTCGCTGGCGCCAGACAGCTCCCCGACGTCAACTATTCGAGTGCCCGGGCGCCCTTCTACATGACTTCGAGAAAATACGGAGTCTATGTTGAGTCTTCCGCTGCGGGACACTACACCTTCTCGCAATCCAGTGAGACGAGTTTTTCATTCCGCGCCGGGCAACTGACTTATGACATTATTTATGGGCCGTCCTATTCAGACATTCTCAATCGCTATAACTCCTTGGCAGGTCCTCCGGTCATGCCTCCCCTTTGGGCTTTGGGAACCATTTGGTGGCGTGATGACGAGCACGATGACCTGCGCGGCGGCGCGAAGAATGCCCAGGAAAAGGTAATCCAGGACGCGGACCGCTTGCGCGGCTTGCACATCCCCGCCGCCGCGATTTGGTTGGACCGTCCCTACGGCAGCGGCGATCGGGGCTGGGGCAACATGGATTTTGATTCCTCTTTTCCTGATCCCGACAAGATGATCCGCGACCTCCAGGACCGCGGCATGTATCTCCTGCTATGGATTGCCAACCGAAATTCCAACAACCTTTTCCAGGAAGGTTCGGCAAAAGGGTATCTGTTTGACGAATCGTGGCCTGCCGCCGACCTTCGCCGCCCGGAAGTCTACAGCTGGTTCAAAGACGAACTGAACCTATACGTACGCCGCGGCGTGCGGGGCTACAAAATCGACCGGGGCGAAGAAGGAGAAATGCCTCATTCGCTCGAGAACCTGAATGCGATTCTCCTTCCAAAACTCGCGGCCGAGGGTCTCAACGACACCTATCGCGGCGACTATTTCGAGTTCTCCCGCAACGCCAATGACACCGCTCGGAAATACACCGCCATCTGGAACGGAGACGCCCAAAGCACGTTCGGCGGGCTCGCGATTTCCATCAAGACCGGCCTTCGCGCCGGCGCGATCGACTTCCCCGTCTGGGGATCGGACACGGGCGGCTACCTGAGCAATCCGAATCCGGATAAGGAGCTTTTTGCCCGCTGGCTCGAGTTCAGCGCAATGAGCCCGATGATGGAAGTACTCATCGGGCCGAAGCGAACGGTGTGGGATGACTACGATTCCGAATTCGTCGAGATCGCGCAGAAGTACACCCAACTGCATCACGATTTGATTCCCTACACGCGATCGTATGTCTACCAAGCCACGCAGACGGGCATGCCGGTGATGCGCGCTCTTGTCTTCTCCTATCCCAATGACAAAACTCTGCACGACGCCTGGGATGAATATCTCTATGGCCGGGACATCCTGGTCGCGCCGGTGACGGTAGAGGGCGCAACAAGCCGCAGTGTATATCTCCCGGCGGGGCGATGGATGGATTACAACGACCGCAAGACGGTGTACGAAGGAGCGGCCAGTATCAAGGCAGCGGCTCCTTTGGGGACGATCCCGCTCTATGTGCGGGAAGGAGCGATCATTCCGCGGGGCAACATTCTGAAAGCGAACAATAACTGGGATGCGAACTGGGAACCGAAGTTGCGGATTGAAGTTTTCCCGGCCCGGAAAGAACCCAGCCAGTTTGGTTATTACACGGGACAAGGAACGCGAAATATCGAGGTGCATCCTGAAGCAGACCGTATCGAGGTGCATATAGAAGAATTGGGAGTGACGGGGGAGCTGGAGATTTACTGCCAAGGAGTGCAAGCGGTGAAGCGAGACGGAGCGTCGCTACACGAAGGCGCCGGCTATCACTATGACGCCGCCAACAACAAGCTCACTATTCCTTTTCAGAAAGCATCCCAAATCACGATTCTCGGGGGGAAGAGCCTCTTCGATTCTGTAGCGGCACAGTAACTCGAACCGAATTCCGCCGGCGCGCTCGAAACTATAATGTGGTAACTGTATTTTGCGAATACCGGCAGCTCATTCCGCGCCTCCGAAGCGCCGTTATTTTCCACAAGCACGCACAAATTTCCACAGGGTTTTCGGGAAATAACTCTTGCCAACATTTGTGACTGCTCCTAATATGCGCTTCAGATTGATCGGGAAGAAACACTTCACGAGTCAATTCAGAGATGGCTGCAAGGGTAAAACCGAGTATCCGTAGCTGAGTTGAATTGAGAAGGAAGGCTCCACGATTCACGCGAAGGGATGAGGCGGGTAATACCGGCTCAGTTCCCATCGGGTAAACACGGGGAGCGCGTTTCGTGGCTGAGTCCGAGGCGACGCGGGTCAAACCGGGTTGCCGCCGGACAGAGGCAGAAGCGAAAAGCTTTGCGGTACACTCAAGATGCGACGAGGGTCAAACCGAGTCGTAGTCGTGAGCTGAACCATGAAGTAGAGCTGGACGACTCAGCTTACATAGGGTGGCCAGGGTCAAACCGAACCGCTTTAGGCTAAGTTGATCGGAAAGCGAAAACTTTGCGATTCAATCGAAAAGAGGGCGACGCGGTCGCACCGAGTCGCCCTCAATTTTTTTGAAGCCTGCCTTGCTCTCCAACCCTAACTAAATTCCCTTGCGCAACTTCAAGGGTGCGCCAGTATTGCCGCTCTTGGCCTGCTTCCCACCTTCCGGCTCCAAAGAATGGCTGGCTGCTCGAGACCGCGATACAGCACCTCGGCCAATATCAGAGTGCACGGAACAAACAGAGCGAGAATCGCCAGGGGGTTCAAAAAGGAATGAAGCACCGAGAGCAAAGTCAGTAGCACCACAACGTGCGACAGGTAGAGACTATAGGAAACTCGGCCAGCCCACAGCAAAGGCGCGCGGGTCAGCCAATAATGCGCAGTGGACGAGCCGTTTACCGTAAAGAGCAGCAACACCGCGCCAACGTGCGGCACTAGCGCGGCGATTTCGCGAACCATGCCGACGCGGAAGCCGTCAAAACCATAGGCGCTCAAACATAGCAGGCTGAAAATGCCGATAACAATGCGCACTGGGCGGGCCAGAGATTGATACAGATCGCGCGCCAGGAATCGATTGCGCGCCAGCTCGGCGCCGGCTACAAACAGGAACAAATATTGGGCTGAATCGACGATCCAAAAAAAATTCAGTCGCTCCCGCAGCAGGATCGCGGCCACGCTAATGAACGCCGCCGTTCCCACCGCTTTCCACCGATACCGCAGAACCGCCCACATCAGCACCGGAAATATCAGCGAAAACCGCATCTCATGCACCAGCGACCAGATCGGATTATCCACAATGTCCAGCGTGGGATTCCCGAGCATCAGCATATGGTCGATCACCAGCCTGGCGCTTACCGGCCGGTTCCAAGACAACAGAAGCCACGGCGTCGTATTCGGCTTGTCGGTCCAAAAGAGTGCCATCAACAGAATCGCGAAGGAGACAATCCCCGCATACGGGACGTAAATCCTGACGATCCGGCGCCCGATGAAATCGATTGCCGTTGGATTGCGGCCCAGGAAAAGAAGTGCCAGCACGAAGCCGCTCAGGGCGAAAAACACCAGCACCGATGGCCGCCCGGCCCACAGAAGGTTGGTTGGGGAATAGTTGAGCAAGATCTGGAGAGTTGACCGGTGTGTCGATCGGTAAATCACCTCACACCAAAACGGAATCGTCAAAAGAGTATGGTGGACCATCACGATAACCGCGGCGATGCCGCGCAAGCCATCGAACGATTCCAGACGTGTTTCGGCCATTTCTCAGATATCCCAATGGAATGGATCGGCTTCCCAGCAGTCTGCTGGCGACTGTTAACTCAACCGTATCAGCAGGGATACCCCGCCACAACCTTATGGGAGTCCGACGATGCCCTAGCTGTAAACGGAAGGCCGGGCGCGCGAAACTGCGCGAAGTGGGTGCCCCACCACACGCCCGCCTCTTTGCCCTTGGCGGGCGCTGGTTTCAAGTGTGGGCTTTTCTGGGGAGTTGATATTTTGAATCGTGGTGGAAGCCGGCAGACTTATTTAATCAGGGGGCTAGATCAGTACTCGACCGGTTCGCTGAGGCCTACAGCACCACCATAGAAATGGGGGAAGCCGTAAGCCTCATTCCAGTCTTTCAGGCTACTTTGGCGACACAAACCGCGCGAACCGGTCCCTAACGGTCGTCAGGACACCGGAGCGAGTATCCAGTTAAATGGCAGAAGGCGAAGGAGTTTCGTCTTAGATGCCTTCCCACGCCAGCCGCAATTGGCATTCGTGCAGGAAACTTCTTCATCCCCGAACATCTCCATGGCTTCATCCTCGGAGAGCGACGCGTTCGTGGACTTCTTCTGGAGGTTGATAGTGTGGTGCCCTTTGGGGCATTCGAACACAATTCTATAGGCTAAGCTCATATTCAATTATAACACGCCGGGCTCACCCTCGCCCAATACGAT
>Ga0302324_100027050_pt1 | contig 10938 bp, 6 predicted proteins | sample Palsa_T0_1_FD_201949 | JGI IMG/M metagenome (GOLD analysis project Ga0302324, IMG submission 201949) | Peat permafrost microbial communities from Stordalen Mire near Abisko, Sweden - Palsa_T0_1 | ecosystem: Environmental > Terrestrial > Soil > Palsa > Peat permafrost | place: Sweden: Abisko...
CCGGTGCATCGCACGGTCGACCTCGCGGGTGCAGAACCGCAGCGAGCGCGGAAAATCCGCCGCCAGGACGACGAAGTCGACGGCGTCGCGCGCCTCCGGAGACCGGCTGGAGCCCTTCGCGAACGGTTCGCTGGCGCAGCACATCTCGAGCAGACGCTGTGACTCCGCCCACGGCTCGTCGTCGACTTCGATCGCGGCGAGCACCCGCGCGGTCATGTACGCGCGCTCGAGGAAGCGGCCGACCTGCAAGAAGTTCCAGCCCTCGCCGTGCGAGAGCACCGCGTCGGCAACGCCGGCGAGGGCCTGCGTCGCGTCGCGAATGCGTCGCAAGAAGCGCGACGGCCCCGCGCGCAGTACGGACGACGCATTCGACGATTCGACGAACAGGTAGAGGACGTTCACCGTCTCCCAGACCTCGGTCGCCAGCTCGGCGCGGATCGCGAGTGCGTTCGACCGCGCGATGCGCACGCACGAGCGAATCGAGGACGCGTTGTCCGCAGCGAACGCGCAGTACGTGAGCGCCTCGGCGGCCGCGTGGAGGTTCGGCTCCGATGCGGGGTCGTTCATGAAGCCGGCGCAGCGCAGGACGGAGCGCCAGAGCCGCTCCGATCGGCCGTCGTGCGTCGCGTAGAGATCCATCGCGCGCACGTAGTTGACGTCGAGGATCCGCGCGACGCTCTCGGCGCGCTCGACGTTCCGTGCGAGCCAGTAGAACGACTCGGCGACGCGGCTCAGCATCGCGCTACCCCTGCAGCACCCATGTGTCCTTGCTGCCTCCCCCCTGGGACGAGTTGACGACGAGCGAACCTTCCCGGAGTGCCACCCGAGTGAGCGCCGCGGGCGGGACCTCGACGTCGGCGCCGCAGAGCGCGAACGGGCGCAGATCGACGCGCCGCGATGCGAGCGACCCATCGATCAGCGTCGGATGCGATGAGAGCTCGATCACGGGCTGCGCGATGAAGTTGCGCGGGCGCTCCGCGAGGACGCGGGCGAACTCGGCGCGCTCGGCGGCCGTCGACGAGGGACCCATCAGCATGCCGTACCCGCCGGACGAGTACGCATTCTTGACGACCAGGCTCTCGAGATTCGCCAGCACGTGCCGCAGCTGCTTCGGGTCGGTGCAATCGTACGTGGGGACGCTCTGCAGAACCGGCTCCTCGTCGAGATAGAAGCGGATCATCTCGGGAACGTAGCGGTAGATCGCCTTGTCGTCGGCGGCACCCGTCCCGATCGCGTTCGCCACCGTCACGTTGCCGCTCCGATAGGCGTTCATCAGGCCGGTCACGCCGAGGGTGGAGTCCGCTCGAAAGTAGAGCGGGTCGAGAAAGTCGTCGTCCACGCGCCGGTAGATGACATCGACGCGCGAGAGGCCGCGCGTGGTCTTGAGGTAGACGGTGTTGTCTGCCACGATCAGGTCGCGGCCTTCGACCAGCTCGATTCCCATCTCGCGCGCCAGCATCGCGTGCTCGAAATAGGCGGAGTTATAGATGCCCGGGGTGAGCACGACGACGTTCGGCTCGGGTCGCCGCGGCGGCGCGACGTGGCGCAGGATCTGGAGCAGGCGCGCGGGATAGTCGTCGACCGGCCGCACGGCATACCCCGCGAACAAGATGGGAAAGCCCCGCTTCAGGACGTCGCGATTCTCGAGCACGTATGAGATGCCCGACGGCGTGCGCACGTTGTCCTCGAGCACGAAGAGCTCGCCCCGCTCGTCGCGGATGAGGTCGACCCCGGCGATGTGCACGTAGACGTCGCGCGGGACGTCGACTCCGATCATCTCTCGGGCGAAGTGCGGGCACGAGTACACGAGCTCGCGCGGGATGCGCTGCTCGCGCAGAATGCGCTCTTCGTGGTAGATGTCGCGCAGGAAGGCGTTGAGGGCTCGTACGCGCTGAGCGATGCCGCGCTCGATGTGCGCCCACTCGTCCGCGGTGAGGATGCGCGGCACGACGTCGAACGGAAGGACGCGCTCGGTCCCCAGCTCTTCCTTGTACACGGTGAACGTGACGCCGCGCTGGAGCAGCGTCGTATTGATGGACTGCACGCGGCTCTGCACCTCGCCGCGCTCCAGGTGCGTCAGCGTGGCGGCCAGCGAGACGTAGGGTGGCCGCGGCTCGCCGCGCGCGTCGTACATCTCGTCGAACTCCGCCGTCGACGCAAGCCGCACATCCAGCATCCGGTCGGCGCTTCGTCCGTCCATCCGCGTGACTCGTTAGCCAAATGGCCAAGCGCACCCGCGCGGGAAGAGGGACGCCGTGGACAATCAGCGGCCGGGCCTCCATCCGTATCTCCGCGCGTTCGGCCTCGGGGTCGTTGCAGGGCTCCGCTCGATCACGGCGCCGGCCGTGGCGACGCTCGGCGCCGGCCACGGGGCGGGCCGGACCTTGGCCCTCGTGGCCGCGGGAGAGCTCATCGCCGACAAGTTGCCGGCGGCACCGTCCCGCCTGGCGCCGGCACCGCTCGTCCTGCGGATCGCCTCGGGCGGCTACGCCGGCAGCACGATGGTCGCGCGTCACGGCGGCGCGCGACGGACCGGCGTCCTGCTCGGCGCGCTTGGAGCAGTCGCCGGCGCCCTCGGCGGCTTCTACGCCCGCCGCGCGGCCGTCGACCGTCTCGGCCTGCCGGAGGTCGCCGTCGCGCTGGCCGAGGACGTGCTCGCAGTCGGCGGCGCCCTGGCCATTTGCGGACCGCCGACCCGCCCCTCAGACCGCGACGGGTGACGCGACGCGATAGGCCGTCCCACGATGGTCGTAGCGCTGCGCTTCGCCCAGCGTGCGCGCCGCGTGCGCCTCGGCCCCGCGAATCACCCGGCGTTCCTCCGCATCGTCGTAGGCGCGAAGCCTCCGCGAGGACGCCGCGTCGTACGCCGTGGGTGAGGCGGCCGCGTGCGCGAGCTCGTGACCGAGCCCGAGTGCCGGCGACTGCCGTCCGCCGGACGCCGTGCGCAGCGCGCTGTGGGGATCCCAGGCGACCACGTGCGTGTTGGGATCGTACGCGTCCGCACCGTTGTGCAGGACTCGCAACGTGTATGCGGTGCGCGACTGCTCGACGCGCGCGATGACCGCACGCATCGCGCTGTCGCGCCGCAGGTAGCCCACGGCGCGATCGAACTCGCGGTTCACGAACGCCGGTACGCGAAGCGCGCCGTGCGCGACGAACGAGGAGTGCTGCGCAGGATGCGAACGCGCAGCTAGCGCGGCGAGCGCGGTCTCCGGCGCGTTCGCCGCCGACGAGAATACGATGCGATCCGCAGCCATCGCCGCTCGCGTGACGGGCACGCTGCGCTGCGACGACAGCGCCGCGAGCAGACGATCGACGTGCAGGCCGCCGATGACCGCCGGCATGTCGGGAACCTCGAGCGTCACCCGTACCTGCATCGTCACTTCTCCGGGCGATCTATCCCGCGAGGCAACTCTCCGGCAAGGGCGACGGCGGCTCGCTACGTCGGAGCTGGCACCGGCGCCGCAGACGGCGACGGCGGCGGACCCGTTCCTGCCGGCGCCGGCGCTGGGGTCGCGCCCGGCTTTGGGAAGCAGCCGTCGGGCGCCGCGAGCGGGGGCGTCGTGGGAAGCGGCGGCGTGGTCGTGACGCCGACCTCGAGCGGGTAGTTCGAGCCGCCGTCGGCCATCGAGACGACGTGCAGCGTCGTCGTGGATCGAGCCGCGACTTGCGCGGCGGCGATCTGGTAGTGCTGCGAGAGCCGCGCGCAGCCGACGTCGACGAGCGCACCGTTGACGAGGAACGAGTTGCGCACGACGCCGCCGACGGGCTGTTCGTAGAGGTAGATCGTCGCCGGCGCGGCGCCCGGGTTGTCGACGTCGAATGCGATGCGTTGCAGCACGCCGTAGTCTCCCGCGTCGCGGCCGGGATCCGCCGGATCGACGTTCTGCGGGCCGTGGCTGCGCTCGCCGTACTCGACGGACGCGTCCGGGCCGCCGATCGTGAACGCGACGGTCCGTTCGCCGGCGGCACCGAGCGCGAACGTTCCGTGGCGGTTGTGCCCGTCGTCGGGCAGCTTCGGCGCCGACACGAATGCCGTCGGGTCGGCTCCTGGAGCCAGGGCCAAGACGGTCGCCGTGACGGGGCCACCCACCAGGACGCGGATGTCGACCGCCCCCGCGATGCCGTCGCCCGGCTGGATCGCCGCATCGCGCAGCACGAACGGGATCCCCGCCACGACGTCGACGACGATCCCCTCGTTTGCCGGTTGCGCGACGACGAACGCGCGGGACACCGAGTGACCGACGCTCATCACGTCGATGCTCGGTCCGCCGGGCGCGTGCACGATCTGCACCCGCGTGTCGCTCTGCGCGCCGAGTACGACGAAGAGGCGGCGCGCGGCAGCGACGTTCTCGTGGTAGTAGTAGACGCGCAGCGGTCGCGCCGCGTCCGTCGTCACGCGAAACAGAACACCTTCGCCGTGTATGTATTCGGGATCGTCGTCGAGGGCGAGTACGACCGGGTCGAAGCCCGCAAGCCCCTGGTTCGCGACGGTGACGGACGCCGTCGCTTCGAGCGGCGGGACACCGGCCGCGCCCGCGATCGTCACCGGAACCGTGTACGTCGTTTCGAATCCCGCGGCCAATGCTTGCGGCAACGGTGCGATCGCCCCGTAGCGGACGACCGCGCCCGCCTGCAGCGTCGGGCGGATCGCCCGGTCGAGCGCGGCCAGGATCTCGGTCGCGAGAAAGTCGCCATCCGCCGGGTTTCCTGTGACGAGGAGCGTCGCTACGGAGGGAACCGTCCCGAGCGGAGGGCCGCTCGGCGCGGCGCTTGGGCTCCCGACCGGAGGGCCGCTCGGCGCGGGGCTTGGGACCGGCGATGGCCTTGGAACCATGCCGGGCTCGCCTGACGGTGCGGCAGCCGGCGGAGCAGGTGGCGCGCTCGGCGTGGCAGCCGGCGGCGCGCTCGGCATGGCGGAGGAAGGCGCGCTCGAAGGAGCCGCAGACGGCACGTTCGGCGTCGCGACGGATGCGATGGTCTGCGCTCCGGCGACGCGAGGTGCGGCAAGGCACGCGCATGCAGCGGCGAGCCGCGCGCGCGCAGCGAGGACGGTGCTGAACTGCAGGCGACGCACCCGTCGCCCGTTGCAGCAGCGCGTCGGCGCGCCCTGCACGCGCTCCTCGGCAAAGCAGCGCGGCGCAGCGTACGTTCGTACGTCTGCACCGCGCGCTTGTGGGTCGCGCAGCGACATGGTTGCAACGTGAGCATGTCGTCCCCACGCTGCTCGCGACTCCGCTCGAGGATCCGATCGACCTCCTTTCTTCGTCGTCGTGCGGCCTCTACAAATGCAAGGGAGGCCGGGCGAATCGCCCGGCCTCCCTTGAAGAGAATATCCGCTGACGAAATGCCTATGTGACCCTGCCGCTCCCGACCGCAGCTTCGGTGTTCGGCACGTGCGCGAGCGCACGGCCGCCAGGGGCGCCCGCGGCGCCGATGGTCGGCCGAATCCAAAGTCCGGGCAGACAAAATCGCATGGATGCTACGATAACAGAATTCACCGCAATGTCAAGCCGGCGTCATGCGGACGCGCCCCAACGCGACACGTGTACCGACGGCCGCGTTGCACCCCTTGGGGCGGCGCCCGGACCGCGTCCGGACGCCGCCCACCTCGACGCAGCGCTACTACGGTTGCAGCACGTCAACCGCGTTCGCGTTGTCGTCGTTGAAGAAGATCTGGGTCGTCGGGATGGACGTCCCGGCGGCGGCGATGCCGAACAGTGCGCCCGCCGCACCCTTGTCGAGGTTGACCGTGTGCACGACGGCGTTCTTCGAGGGATCGATCTCGACCAAGATGTTGTTCGACGTATTGCCGACGACGAGGTTGCCGTTGTACAGAAGCGCGGAACTGATCGGCGCCGCCAGCGGCGCCCCGTGCGCGACGACCCGCGCTGCCGGGGCCGCGACGCCGCCGAACGTCTTGCCCTGGACGACGATCCCGTGCGGTGGGATCAGGGAGACGTCGCGAAACGCGACGACGCGGTTCTCGTTGCCGGAGACGATGTAGAGCGTATCGTTCGCCGGATTGTACGAGAGGCCCGATGGAGCAAGGGCCGTGCCCGGCACTCCGTGGTTGACCGAGAATCCCGTCGCGATCACCTGCGCTTTGAACCCGCCCTTCGTGACCGCGATTCGCACGACGCTGCCGTCGTTCGCGTTGGTCTCGTAGAACGCGGCGAGGCCGTACGGGCCTTTCGTGCCACTGAACGCCTGGCCCCAGGGTTGGGCGTACGGAGCACCGGCCAGCGTGGCCAGGAAGTTTCCGCTCGCGTCGAGGACGGGGTTATCGTTCGCGGTGTACGCTGCGGCCCACGGATTGTCGCTCGGGCTGAGCGCGAGTGCATCGCAGCCGGTGAGCCGGCCGTCGGCGACCAGTCGCGTCGGCTGCGATCCCGGCGTCGGCGCCAGCACCTCGATCGTGGTCCCGAGTCCTTGGATGTTCAGTCCGTCGTTGAAGTTGCACACGACGAGGTCGCCTTGGGTGATGGATCCCGTCGTGCTCGGCGCGATCGCCAGGCCATACGGGTTCTGATCGCCGTTCTGCGCGTCGACGGTGGAACCGATCGTCACGATGTGATGGAGCTGCCGAGTAATAGAGGCGCCGCCGACGCCCGCCGGGCGAACGGCCGGCGGGTGCGGGATGGTCGCGCGCTGAGCCGACGCGTTCGCGGCAGCCATGGAGGCCGCGGCGAAGCACACGAGGGCGAGGGGCGCGCGCGCGACACGTCGATGCAACACGCGATGCACGATAGATTCCTATTCCTTCCGAGCCCGCGCGGCCCGGTGGCGATTGCTCCGGGGGAGCAACGAGAGCATGGACGCCCGTGCTGAAGAAAGTCTGAATCAGATCGCGGCGCGGCGCGTCACAGCGCGGTGGCGAGGCTGAGTGCACCGGCAGCCGCCAGCGCTGCGGCACACGCGATGTTGACGAGCGCGAAGGCGCGCGCCTCGAATCGCTCCGGAAGCCGCCCGAGGGCAACGACGACGATCGCCCACCAGAGCATCGCACCGGCGAGCGCGCTCGCCGTCACGGCGGCATAGGCTCCGGCGGCCGGAGCCGCGACGCCGAGCGCGGAGAAAATGGCGGCCGCGACGAGCGCGGGGCCCGGGTTGGGTAGCGAGAGGACGAACGTCGCACCAAACCCCGAGAGCAGCGTGGGAAGCGCAACCTCGCCGGCCCCGCCGCGCGGCGCGGCGGCGTGCGTGCGCGCGCGAAAGAAATAGACGGCGAGCGCGAGCAGCAGCACACCCGCGGCGATGTGGATCGGGGCTTTTCGGGCCTCGAAGACGGCGAGACCGACGTGCAGCCCGACGATGCCCGCCCCGGCATATGCCGCATCGACGAGCGCGACGCCGAACGCGGCCACGATGCCTGCGAGAGCGCCGTGCGCGAGGACCTGGCGAACGCAGACCGCGGCAACGGGACCCACCGGCATCGAGACGACGAAGCCGGCGACGGCGGCGACCAGCAAAGCGTCCAGCACGGGCGCCGTCGTTCGCGCAGCGGTTGCGGCGCTCCCATCGCCGCAGGCGGCACGGCATTGCGACCCGCGCCGCGCTGCTGTACTCGCGTCGGCGTCGCCCCGCCGCAGGCCGGTGCCAGCCAGATGGCATACGGGTGCCGCAGACTAGCAGCATGCAGCGGCTCGACGGACGCACTATCCTCTCGGCCTCCGACCTGAACGACTTCCTCGCTTGCGAGCACCTCACGGCTCTCGAGTTGGACGTAGCCGCAGGCGCGTTGTTGCGCCCGCCTGCCCGCTCCGGCCAAGCGGAGATCCTCGCAAGGCTCGGTGACCTTCACGAAGAGCGGTACGTCGAGCGGTTGCGCACGGCCGGCGTGCGCGTGTTCGAGATCGAGCGTCGTCGCGCCGACGCGGGTGAGCGCTTGGCGTCACTGCAGGCGCAGGCCGCGCAGACGATCGACGCGATGCGCGCGGGCGAGGCCGCGATCTACCAGGCGACGTTCTTCGACGGTCGCTGGCTCGGCTACGCCGACGTCCTGCGCCGCATCGAGGAGCCGTCAGAGCTGGGCGCATGGTCGTACGAGGTCGAGGACGCGAAGCTCGCTCGTTCCTCCAAACCGTATTTCCTCGTGCAGCTGTGCTTCTACAGCGAATGCGTCGCCGCGATCCAGGGCCGCATGCCGGAGCGCATGCACGTCGTCTTGGGCGACGGTCGCGTCGAGACGTTTCGCGTTGGCGAGTTCGTGGCGTACGAGCGCGACGTGCGCCGGCGGCTCGAAGAGCGCGTCGCGAGCGCGCTCGCCGGCGAAGCGCCGTCAACGTATCCGTATCCCGTGCAGCACTGCCGCGTGTGTGTGTGGGATGCGCGCTGCTCGGCGCAGCGCGTTCGCGACGACAGCCTCTCCCAGGTGGCCGGCCTCACGCGCCTGCAAGGGCGCCGCCTCGTCGCGTCGGGGATCGGCACCCTGGAAGCGCTCGGCGCCGCAGACGCTGCGCAGCGTCCCGCCGAGATCAAGGCGCCGACGTTCGAGAAGCTCGCACGACAGGCCCGTCTCCAGGCCGAGCAGCGCGCCGCGCAGCGCGCGGGCGACGCCAACCCGTATCGCTTCGAGTTGCTGGGTCCCGACCCCGAAGCGACGGGGGCGCGTGGGTTCCACCTGCTGCGACGCCCCGCTCCGGGCGACGTCTTCTTCGACATGGAGGGCGACCCGTACTACGATGTCGCCGAGGGTCTGGAGTACCTCTTCGGCGCTTATACTCGCGACGGCGGCTTCCGCGCGTTCTGGGGCTGCGACCGGTCCGCGAGCGGACCATGGCGCGACCGGCTCGCGGAGAAGCGCGCCTTCGAAGCGTTCGTCGATTTCGTGATGACGCGGCGCGCGGCCGATCCGGGTATGCACGTCTATCACTACGCGGACTACGAACGTCGCGCGCTGCAGTCCCTCGCGCAGCGCCACGCCACGCGAGAAGATGAGATCGACACGCTGCTCCGCGAAGAGCGCCTCGTCGACTTATATCGTGTCGTTCGGCAGAGCATCGTGGTCGGGCAGCCCGGCTACGGCCTCAAGAAGCTCGAAGCGTTCTTCGGTGGCCGCGCGAAGGCGGCGATCGCGGCCGGCGACGAATCGGTCGTGCAGTTCGAGCAGTGGCGCGCGGGCCGCGATGGTGGCATCGTACTCGAGCGCGATCGAATCCTGACCGACATCGAGCGCTACAACGAGCAGGACTGCGTCTCCACCGCCAACCTGCTGGAGTGGCTGCTCGAGCGACGCAACGATGCCTCGACCGCGTTCGGCCTGGAGATCCCGTTCTATGCCGGTATCGCACCGGAGCAAGACGAGAAGGACCGCGTCGACGCGCACGAGGAGCTCAAGAAGCGGCTTGCGGCGGCCGTTCCTGCGGACTTCGATCCCGACGAGGCGCAGTCGCAGGCCGACGACGCGTGGCCGTTCTGGCTCGCCGGCCACCTTCTCGAATACCATTGGCGCGAAGAGAAGCCCGAATGGTGGGCCTTCTACGATCGCTGCGAGCGGTACCGGGACGATCCCGAGGAACTGCGGGACGACGGCGTCGCGATCATCGGGCTCGAACGCGAGGGGGCGCCCGAGCGAGTCGGCCGCTCGCACGTGCATCCGTTCCGGTTTCCGGCGCAGGAATTCAAGTTCGACGGCGGCGACGCGTACGATCCGCAGACGGAGAAGAAAACCGGACGGGTCATCGAGGTCGGCGTTCGCAACGGAGGCGGCCTCCTGCGCCTCAAGCGCGGCCCCACGCTCGACGATGCCCCGATGCCCGCTGCCGTCGTCATCCGCGACTACGTCCCGAGCAAACTGTTGGTCGCGAGCCTCGCGAGGTTCGCGCAGGAGCTGCTGGACGCGGGCCCGGCGCATGGACGTTTCCACGCCGCGTACGATCTGCTCGTCGCGGGCGCGCCGCGATTTCGCACGCGAGCGCCCGGGGCCGTCGTCCAACCCGGCGTGGTCGATCCGGGGGCGCTTGTCTCCCTGATCCAGGACCTCGACGACAGCTATCTCTTCGTACAAGGACCGCCGGGGTCGGGGAAGACGTACCACGCTGCACATGCCATCGTCGCGTTGCTACGCGACGGGTACCGCGTCGGGCTGACTGCCTTCAGCCACAAGGCGATCAACAACGCATTGCTCGCGGTGGAAGAAGCGGCGCTCTCGCGCGGCGTGCCGTACGCGGGCCAACGGAAGGCGAAGGAGGACGATGCGTACGTGCCGCCTCCCGGCAGGCCGACGTTGATCGAGAACGTCACGGACTTCCGCCTCGGCGACGGCACGCTGTTCGCGGGGACGGTGTGGGCATTCTCGCCGCAATCGATGGATCAGCGGCTCGACGTCCTGTTCATCGACGAAGCCGGGCAGTTGGCGCTGCCGAACGCGATTGCCGCAGCGTTGTCCGCGCGCAGCGTGGTCTTGCTCGGGGATCCGCTCCAGCTTCCGCACGTGCATCACACGTCGCACCCCGGCGGCATCGGCGCGTCGGTCCTCGAGCATCTCCTCGGGGGCGCGCTGCGGCCGGTGCCGCCGGATCGCGGTGTCTTGCTGGACCGGACGTGGCGGATGCACGAGGACGTCTGCCGTTTCATCTCCGATTTGATGTACGAGGGACGTCTGCATCCCGTTCCGGCCTGCAACGCCCAGCGCGTGGACTCGCCCGGGCTGCGGGGCACCGGCCTGCGCTACTTGGCCGTCGAGCACACCGACGCGCGCGTCCGCTCGGAGGACGAAGCGCGCCGCATCGCGGACGAGATCGAGCTGCTGCTGGACGGAACCGTGACGGACTCCAGCGGAGTCTCGAGGCGCCTTACCCCGTGCGACATCATCGTGGTCACGCCCTACAACGCGCAGCGCCGCTGCATCGAAGCGGAGCTGCGCGCTCGCGGCGGCGGCTGCGAAGGCGTGGCCGTCGGGACGGTCGACAAGTTTCAAGGGCAGGAGGCGTACGT
>Ga0302324_100027051_pt1 | contig 10938 bp, 5 predicted proteins | sample Palsa_T0_1_FD_201949 | JGI IMG/M metagenome (GOLD analysis project Ga0302324, IMG submission 201949) | Peat permafrost microbial communities from Stordalen Mire near Abisko, Sweden - Palsa_T0_1 | ecosystem: Environmental > Terrestrial > Soil > Palsa > Peat permafrost | place: Sweden: Abisko...
GCAACGCTTCGATATATTCGCCGCGCTTGAAGTGCACCCACCCGTTCGTATCCAGGAGGTCGACGTTGTTTGAGCCTGCAAACGCTGCGGAAAGATCGCGCGCCCGGTCAAGACTCGCCTTGTCGCTTTTGTAGCTGACGAGCAGCATCGCGAGGTTATTGGCCGCGACGTCCAATTTCGGATTGCGCTGGTTGAGCACTTCGTATTCGCGGATCGCATCCTCCACTCGGTTCTGCCGCTCATACAGCGCCGCCAGTTCCGTCACGAGAGTGAGCTGGGCATCGGTCGACTTCACTCCGGACTCGTAGACGTTGACAGCGCCTGCCGTGTCCCCCGAGCCGAGGCGGGCAACAGCGAGATTGCGATACGGCAGCCACCAATTCGGCGCGAGCTTTACTGCCTGGGCGAGCGGCTCCAGCGCTTCCTGGTAGTCCTTCTTTTTCAGATATAGCTCCCCCAGCATATTGCGCGCCACGGCATTGCGCGGATCGTGCGCGACCACCGCGGTCACTTGCGCGATCGCCTGCGCGTCGCGCCCATCTGCACACTGCAGGTCCACGAGAGCCGCCAGGGCATCCATCGCCGATGGCTGCGCTTTTATGGCCTGCTCAAAATCGTGCTCTGCATCGGCGATGCGGTGCTCAGCTTTGGCGACGACGCCGGCGAGATAGGGGCCGGAGGCCGAGTAAGGCCGCAGCTTCGCCAGGTCGTCGGCGGCGACCCGCGCGGCGGCATAGTTCTGTTTGCCGATATACGCTCGCACCAGAGCTTCACGCGCCGCCGCGTTCTGCGGCGCAAGCTTCACGGTGTCTTCGAGCAGCGCCACCGCCTGATCGGCCCGCTTGGTCTGGGCATACAGCTGCGCAAGATCCAAACGAATGCTGGCATCGGCCGGGTTGGCATCCATGGCACCGTGGAGATTCTCCTCGGCCAGGGCGGGCTCGGCGTTTGCCGCGTAGGCGCGGGCCAGCGCGCGCACCACTGGGACGGCGTTGGGTTGATCGCGCAGCACAGCCCGCAGATCGGAGATCGCGGCAATCGGGTTGTGGAGCTCGAGCGCAATATTGCCGCGCACTACGAGCGCATCGTCGTTGCGGGGACTGCTTCGGAGCACTTCAGCAGTAAGCTTCAGTGCCTCGTCATAGCGCCCCTGCGAGGCGCGAATTGCAGCAATTTTTGTGCGCGCCGCCAGGCCTTTGGCGCGCTCGCCGTCCGAGGAGGCGATACGCTCGTAGGTCGCCACTGCCTGCTCAACCGCACCCTGCTGCTGCTGCAGAGAGCCGAGGCCAAACTGCAGCTCATAATCCTTGGGATCGCGCGCAATGAATTCCTTAAGCGTCTTCTCTGCCTGCGCAGTCGAGCGCTGTGCGGCGAGAAACTGAATGTACGAGAGTTTCGCTTCTTCGTTCTCGGGAGCGCTGCGCATGGCATCCTGGAACACGAGCTCGGCGTCATCCAATCGATGTGCACGTGTGTAGTAAAGCGCGAGCTGGTACCGGTAGGCGAGCATGCTCGGCTTCAGCTCCACGACCCTACGCAATTGCTCCTCCGCATGCGCCTGCTCGCCGCTCGCGACGTAGAGATTGGCGAGCACTTCATGCAGGTCGGTCGAAGCGGGCACCGTTTTCAACGCCGTCAGCACCACCTGGATGGCGCGCGGCGTCTGCTCCGACTGCCGGTAAAACGAGGCCAGCAGCGCAACTGCATTCTCGTTTGCCGGTGCGAGTTGCACTGCCCTCTCCGCATCCTTGAGCGCATTCTCCCGATCCCCAAGCTCGAAGCGAGCGGCCGCGCGCACTGTCAGCAGCTCCGGATTGTCAGGATGCTTGGCAAGCCCCGGCTCGACCAAGTCGAGCGCGCGCTGCGGCGCGCCACCGAAGACAAATACACGGCCCAGGCATGCGCGCGCTTGTACGTGGTCCGGCCGAATCTCGAGCACCGACTCGTACAGGCCTACCGCATCGCGTACGCTGCCGAGGCTTTCTGCTACGCGCCCCGCCATAAAGCGCGCGTCGGGATCATTGGGCGCGATCTGCATGACGTTGCGGAACTCGATACGCGCCTTCTCAAAATTTCCCACTGCAAAGTACTCCTGGCCGCGTGCCATGTGACTCGCGCGCCGCGATTGCGCACCGCCGCAGGCAAACAGCAGCAGGATGCTTGTCATGGCGACAAACGACACGGCGAGGCTGCGTGCTGTGGCCATCGCAGGCGTCCCTCTAGAATCCTTATTTGAGATGCCGAACTGTAGACAGCGCCCGTGACGAACGTGTGACAGGCGTCTACGTGCTCGTCGCGAGCAATCCGCGCGCCGCAATGACTGCGAGAGTCAGCGCAAGAAATGCGCGTGGCATCAGCCTCTTGAGATCAATGGCTAGCATCATTTCTACGACGTACAGCAGCACGATTGCCTTGGCGATCCCCGCCGGCAGGTCGCTCGGCAGCGACGTTGATCGCGTCAGATGCGGCATTACCAGTGCGATGAAGACCACCAATACATCGAGCGAGTTCGCCTCGAAGCGACGCGTCGGCGAAATCCACAGCCGCAACACAGCGGCCGCACCGATGATCGCAATCAACACCCACGACAGCGCCGTGAGCAGGGCTGACTTTGCGGGAGTCGTCTCGTCCAGATAGACGAGCACGACAATACTTATATAGGCCGCGGGCCGCTCGAACCAGCGCAGCGAGCGCTCGGCGCGCCAGCTACTCAGAAAAGCCAGCACGACCAGCATGATGAGCGACAACACGGCGACATCGCCACCGACTCGTTTGCTCGCTGCGATGACGATCACGATGTACGCCGCGAGGCCCGTGCTGAGGATGCCGAGGACCAGGGTCGGCAGGCGCGCCGCGGGCAGAAGCGAGCCCGCGAAATGGGCGACCTTCGCAAACACGTCGATCGACAGCGCCTGCGGGACGCGCCACCCGGAGGACGCAGCCAGGTGCAGCGTGCCCAGCAGCAGCGCACCGCAGCCGCAGAAAACCAGGATGATGTCGAGGTCCGATTCGAAGCGCAGAAAATAGGCGCACAAGAGCAGCGCAATCTGCATGACATAGATGAGAATCACCGCCTCGCGGTGCGTAAAGCCCAGGCCGAGGAGCCGATGGTGCAAATGGCTGCTGTCCGCAGAAAACGGTGAACGGCCTGCGCGCAGCCGGATTAGCATCACGGTTAGGGTGTCGACAATCGGCAGCGCGAGCAATAATAACGGCAACGCCGCGCTCACCGCGGAGGATTCGCCCTGCGTTGCCAGGATCGCAAGCACGCCCGCGGTGAAGCCGAGTACCTGGCTGCCAGCGTCACCCATGAAAACGCGCGCCGGATGGGTATTGAAGCGCAGAAACCCCAGCACCGCCCCCGCTTCGCTCAGAGCCAATGTTGTCACCGCCATATTAGTGCTGGCCGCCGCGAGAAGTGCGATGCCGCACAGGCACAGCAGCACGAGCCCACCGGCGAGCCCGTCGAGGCCGTCGGACAGGTTGACCGCGTTGGTCACGCCGATCAGGAACACGAAGGTCAGCGGCAGCGACACGATCGCGGGCAGCGGCCCTAGGGTGCCCACCGTGAGCACGTCGATATGCACACGGCCCACGATCATGCACAGCGCCACGGCAAGGATCTGGCCGGCAAATTTTGCGCGGTAGCCGAGCGCCATCCGGTCGTCGTAAATTCCGAACACCAACAGTACGGCAAGCCCGAGCAGCAGGCCCGCGACTGCCGGCGTCAGTTGCACTGAAATCAGGATCGCTGCAAGAATTCCGACTGCCATCGCAACGCCGCCGATCCTCGGTACGGGCGTGCAATGCACTTTGCGTGGCCCAGGCCGATCGGTCAGTCCCATGAAGGGGGCCCAGCGCGCGAGCAGCGGCACGAGCGTCGCGGTGGTCAGCAATGCGACGACGAACGCGAGAAACATCTGCATGGGCGAGGTCTTCAGCCGGGGATGTAGCGGACCAACACCGGCGTGATGGCGCGCGCAAAATCCTCAAGCACGGTATCAGCCTGCGCGTCGCTGCGGCCGGGCGGGATGGGCGTGATCAGGCGCACCACGGAGCCATCAGAACGATTGCGCATGAGCGAATCCCAAAACAGGTACCACTTGACGGAATATTCGTTCGTAATCACGCGGCCGCGCTGTTGAAACCAGTAATAGACCAATTCCTTATCCGCGCCGTGCCTGATCAGAACTCGATTGACGGCGAGCGGCTCGCCCGAGACCGAAATCCCGCGCACGCTGTGGCGATCGAATTTTTCTACGCTCCAGCCGCCACCGGGCAGACACACCTTCGGCGAGTGCGCCGACTCCCCCTTACGCTGGGAGTCGTACCATGCCACGTACAGGTTGACCCCTTCGCGGTCGGCGCGTCCGTAATCCGCCATGAGGTAGTCGCTGAATTTGAGGGCATCGACGTACACCGGCTCTAGCGGCGTGCGCCGACCGTTCCAGCCGTTGAGCTGCATGGGAAACTCGCGGAATTCCACGCGCTCGGGCGCGCTTTGCGCACGCCGCGGCAGTGCCAGCGCCGGCAGGAGCGCAAGTCCAAGGACCGCCGCTGCGGCCCACGCCTGTGGTGGAACACGGCGCCGAGCATGCGGTAGATCGGCCGCTGGCGATGCAGGAAACTCCAGCGCAAATGCGCTGCGCAATGGCCGCTCGTCGCCGCTCCAGCGCAACATGAGCCACATCTGCGCGAACAGCAGGGCGAAGCAGATCATGAAGACGACCCAGCCTTCGAAATCGTGCAGGAACCCTTCGGCCTGGGCGGTGCCGAATCGATCCACCAGCACTCCGATGACGCCGATGCGAAAGCTGTTCATCAATACGGTGATGGGAATGGTGGAGAAGAACAGCACCAGGCGCTGCCACAGCGGAACGCAAAAAAACAGCGCGCTGATGAATCCCAGTGTCATGAGCGGAAACAGATAGCGCAGACCGCTGCAAGCCTCGACGACCTGGAGTTTGAAGTTGCCGAGGTCAATCATGTTGCCTTCAAGGTACACACTGATTCCGAACAGGCGAATTACCGCGACACCGAGTTCGGAGGAGATCAGCTGCAGCTTCTGGGAGATTTGGATATAGAGGAAATCCGGCAGCGGTATCATGAAGAAGAGCAGGAAGAACGCCGCCCACACGATACGCAGCGGCGGCCATCCGGTGTAGGCAAGTACTGCGCCGAAAAGCGCAAGCAGAAATGAATATTGGACGACGATGAACAGCGTGCTGAGCTCGCCGATCGCAAACAGTGCGAGTGCCAGCAATAAGACGCCGACGCCCGCCCATGAGCCTGCGAACGGCATGCGCGCGAGGACGTCGCGCTTTTGCCAGGCAAGAAATGCCGCAATGAATGGGATGAGATAGGCGTAGCTGTACTCTTCCTGCAGACCCCAGAGGTTCACCAGATACGCAAGACCATCCTTGAAGATGACACCCAGGCACAGCATCATGAACAGCAACGTCAGCCAGCCACCACGCCCAACACGCAGAAGCTGCGTCATTGTGGGCGCCCCGAGCCGTTGGTCACCCCCGGACCGGGTGGCGCACCCGCAAGCGCCGCCGACAGCACCTGCACCGCAAAGCGCGGCAGCGCCGACTGCCGCAACAGCCGGCGCGGCTGCGACAGCAGCCGGTAGAGCCACTCCAGATGCAGTTTGATGACGACGGCAGGCGCGCGCCTGACCACTCCGGCCAGCACGTCGAGCGTGCCGCCCACGCCCTGACACAGGCGTACCTGGGTCTGGGCAAGGTGGCTTGCCATCCACAGCTCCTGGCGCGGGCTGCCCAAAGCGAGGAACAGGATCGCCGCACCTGAAGCGTTTATTTCCGCCACGACGCGCGCCATGTCGGGCGCGCAGACGTAGCCGTGGTGCCTGCCGACGATCTGCAGTGTCGGGAAATCTTCGCGCAGCCGCAGCGCCGCCTTTTCGTTGACCGCGGGCGCCGCTCCAAATAGATACACGCCATAACCGTGCTGCGCGGCGATCGCGCAGATCTTTGGCATGAGTTCCGAGCCCGCAATCCTTTCCATTTTTCCAAGCCCGAGGAGCCGCGCGGCGACCACGACTCCGATCCCGTCGGGAATCAGCAAGGACGCGCGCCGCAGGCACTCGAGCAGCTCCGGGGTCCGTTGCGCGCGAATCACCTTTTCGGGGTTCACCGCGATCACGGCCTGCGCGCTCGAGCACTCGAGCAGCGTCGTTTCGATTATCTCGAGCGTACGCTGCCAATCCAGACAGTCCACCGGCACCCCTAAGATATCTATGCGTTTTTTCAGCACGCGCGCATGCTCCTCAATTGGTCGAGCTCGGACTGCAGATCGACGTCCATGGAATTAGGCACGACGAAAGTTGCAAATTCATGAGGGGCTGGGCCGCGCCACACGGTGCGTAAAGTCACGCTCGCGCTCAGAACTGCGTAGCGCTGCGAGCGCCACCCGCGGGGTGGGTCGGTCTCGCCGCTGTGAAGCGACGGGCGGCCGCCCTGCACCACCATGCGATGATCGGATCCGAGACGCATGGAATCGGCCGGCCCTGTGTTTGTGGATTCCGATCCGAGATGCCAGTTGAGCTCGAACTCGTGTTCGCCATGCCCTTCCAGCCGGTCCCACACCACGATGAGCCCATTCTTTTTGATGAGAACCGCTCGCCAGTGGATCACGCCGAGCGTGCGATAGCCGTCGTGCCGCATCAGAATTTGGGCGGCCCTGTCATGCGTCGCGCCGCTCGACTCGACGACTTGCGCCGAGTAGGGGCGCGACCACATGAAGGTGGATTCCTGCTCCGCCTGGTCCTGTCCGTCGACGGTCACCGTGTTGTGCGCGCGGGTGCTTCTGAAATAGCGACGCCACGCCGCGCCCTGGTTGTACCCGTAAGTACCTGGATCTATTAACAAATCCGCGCCGTCCGCGGTCACGGTGACCGACAGCGCGTCGGCGTGCCCGTGCCCGAAGGAGGGAGCCATCCCGAGCGGGCCGTGATCAATTACCACCCGCAGCCCAGGCGCGGCGCTCGGGCGGCATACCGTGTAGCCGGCGTGCGCAAAGGTGACGACTTCCGTCGGCCGCCGCTCGCATGACGCGAACGAGATGCGCAGGTGACTCGTGAGGGCGAAGCCGCCGTCGCCATCGCCGATTGGCGGCAGCTTCTCCGGAGAGTCGCCCAACGCACAGAGGAACGCTCGACCGCGTGCAAGCGCGGCCGAAATCGGTAACGGCACCCGTTCTCCACGAGCCCGGAGAAGTGCTTCGACGAGACCAAGCAGATCGACGACAAACAAGTGGTACCAGACTGCCTGCTCGATTCCCCCGCCGTCCGGCATGACCTGCCAGGCGACCTGTTCCGCCAGGAGCTCAAGTCCGAGGCTGCGCCATAGTGCGGCGCGCGGATGTTCGGGAAAGAGTAACCCCGCATATACAAGGCCAGCGCACTCCGCGATCGAATGATTGCCGGCCGCTGAGTGCCGCGACAGTCGGCGCTCGATGAACGACGCGTGAGACTCGATGAGGCACAGGAGCCGGGACCACGTCGTGGCGCCCTGTTGCAGAGCGCCGCGCATCATGTCCAAGGCGTGGCACACGGCGATGAGACGCAGGGCGCACTCCATCGCCGACAGATAGTGCGCGCCGGCGAGAGGTGGATTGTCGCGCGTGAAGGAAGCGAGAACCTGCTCCAGGAGCTCGACCGCTCGCGCCTGCAGGTTCGGATCGTGGTCGCTCAGCAGCGCAAGGCTGACGAGTCCCTGCAGACGCGCCGGCTCCCACAGTACCCGAGCATCTCCATAGGGATTGCCGGCACGATATGCAATCGTGCCAAAAAAATCGCCCGGCCAAAGTCGCGCCGTATCAGGCGCACGGCGCCATACATTCGCATCCACCCTCCATTGCCAGGGAAAGCCGAGTGCTCCCCAGTCGCCGGTGAGAATTTGCTGCACCTCCTGCGCCGTCGGATTGAACGCAACCTGCAGTCGCGGCAGCTGGCATGCCGCTGCCGTGCAAAATGCATAGCGCGGCCAATCCACGACGCGCTCCTGCCGCGCGCGCAAAGCTCGCGCCAGCCTGAAATGGTGAAGCAGCGCGCGCTCGCCCGTGCGATGTGCGATCTCACGCAGGCTCATGACCCGCAAGCGCTGCAGATACCACTGAATGCTCTCCATTTGTTGCGCCTGGTGAATTCTTCAGGCACCCGCAACCTGATAACGTTCGCGCGAGCTCAAGCTGCGTTCGAGCAAACAGCACGCCCGCGCGACGCATGCGATCTCTGCAATGGACGGCAGCGGCACTTGCGCGTTGATGATGCTGTCGCAGAATGTCGCCATTTCGCGCGCGAATCCCTTCTCCTGACGCGCCGTGCGGAATGTGTCGCGGCGGCCGTTCGCGTATTTCTCGAGTGACTTGAAATCCTCGAGCACTACCGCCCTGCCATCGCCGAAACCTTCGAACCGTTCCTTGGCCAGGGCGCGATCACCGCCGGCGCTGTACACGAGCGAGCCGATTGATCCATCTGCAAACTCCAGTGTTGCGACGGTCTGATCGTTGGTAACACCTGCCGCTTGATGAGCGATCGACACCGCACTCACGGCAATCACCGGCGAGGCGGCGACGAACTGCATGAAATCTACAAAATGGCAGCCCTCACCGATCATCCGCCCGCCACCGACGTTGATGTCCTGGATCCAATTCCTGGCATCGATGGGGGCTGCATTGACCCGATAATTCATCACCAGGGGATTTGTGCGCCCCCCGAAAAAGTCACGAATCTGTGCAGCGTGGGGCGAATAGCGCCGGTTAAGTCCAACCATGAGTCGCAGCCCCTGCGCGGCGGCCCGTGAGTATGCGTCGAGCACCGCGGGAATCTCGTCCTCTCTTAGGCACAGCGGTTTTTCGACGAACACGTGCTTGCCCGCGTTCAGGGCCTGCACGACGAGAGGTGCATGGCTGTCGTGCCGGGTGCCAATCAGGACGGCGTTGATGGTGTCATCCGCGAATACCGCCTCCGGCTCGCTGGTGCAAAAGACGGCACCGACGCGCTCGCCCAGGGCCCGCGCCTTCATCCCGGTTGTCGTGCAAACCGCGCGGATCCGCACGTCGCGCCGCCGCGCCAGATGCGGCAGCAATTTGTCAGCGACGTGATTGCCAGCCCCGATGATCCCCAGGCACACGCTCGCGGACGATGCGTTGTGATGCAGCGCCACGACCGCGCGGGCCCGGACGTCCGCAGGCGGCGAGTATTGCAGCAACACGCCAAGAAACGGCTCCGTGCTGTCAAGGATCAGGCGGTAGGCCTCGGCGGCGCGCTCGATAGGGAATCGATGCGTGGTCAGCTGCGCGGTTGCCACCCGTCCGGCCTGCGCAAGCGCAAGAAACGCCTCCATGTTGCGCTGTTCCGTCCAGCGAACGTAGGCGTGCGGATAGTCCACGCCCTTCTCTTCGTAATCGGGGTCGTAGCGTCCGGGTCCGTACGAGGTCGACAGCCGCAAATCGAGCTCTTTGATGTAAAACGGCTCGCGCGGCAGGTTCATGCCCACCGCGCCGACGACGACGACCCGACCGCGCTTGCGGCAGATCTGCGCAGCCGCGCTGACCGGAACGTCATCCCTGGTGCTCGCCGCGATGATTACAGCATCGGCGCCGCGCCCGGCGGAGGCGGCGGCCACCTTGTCGCCGAGGTGCTGCAGTGACACCGCGGCGGCGCCCGTCTTGCACGCCAGCTCGACCTTTGTAGGGTCAAGATCCGCGCAGACCACGCTGCAGCCGTTGGCGACGAGCATCTGCACCGTCAACTGTCCGATAAGCCCCAGGCCGATGACGGCAACCACTTCGCCCAAACGGGGTTCGGCCTGGCGAATCCCCTGCATGGCTATTGCGCCGAGGGCGACGTAGCTCGCAGCTTCGAAGGTGACGCCATCAGGAATCTTCACGCAGAGGTTGCGCGGCACGAACACTACTTCGGCATGCGAGGCATAATTCTGTCCGGCGCAGGCGAGCGCGTCACCGACCTTGATCCCGGTTACTTCGCGGCCCACCTCCAGCGCAACGCCGGCGCAGCTGTACCCCGGAGCGACCGGCGCCTGCAGACGGCTGAATACCATCTTCGCCGTGCCGATGAGGCCATTGTTCTCGACCTGCTCGACGACCTTGCGGACCAGGTCCGGCCGGGCCAGAGCCTTGCCCAGAATATTTTTGCGTGCCATCAGCGCGCTGGCTCTTTCCGTTCCAACGCTGATGAGCGAGTTGCGCGTCGCCACGACCACGCCTGTGGCGCGCACCACGGGCGCAGGCACGTCCGCGATCTGCAGCGCACCGTTCCGATAGATCTGGATCAGCTGTTTCATGGTTTCGGAAGGCGTCGTCAGGCCTTCTCTGCGATTAGCAGATACAGCGTTGCGAGGCGCTTGCTGCGGTAGCTGCCGAAGAGACTTGAGCCCCGCCCGAGGTATGGCAGCGAGAAATACTCCTCGCCGACCGTCCTGAGCCCCAAATCCCTGATACGCGCCTTGAAACTGTCTGGATAAAACATCTGGCGCTGGTGGCGCAGGTAGGAATCTCTGCTGGCGAGGATGCGCCCAAACGCCCTCTCTCCGAGGCGGTACAGGGAATGCCCATTGGGGATCGAGACGATCAATCGACCGTTGCCGCGCAGCAACCCACGAAACTGCTCCAGGACCTGATCCGCCTCCTCGATGTACTCGAGCACGCTCGAGCACAGTATCAAGCCGGCGCTGCCCCCGTAGCGCTCCAGAAACTCCCGCTGCAGGGGCAGCTTTGCGTGCGTGTACTCGGCAAAGGCGGCGACGCCTTCCTCGCGCGCGTAGCGCCTGGCGAGCACCAACATCTCCTCGCTCTGATCCACTCCGATGACCCGGTGTCCTTGTGCGGCGACTATCCGACCCAGAATCCCATCGCCGCATCCCATGTCCATGCAGAGCGCGCCGCCGCCCA
>Ga0302324_100027052_pt1 | contig 10937 bp, 9 predicted proteins | sample Palsa_T0_1_FD_201949 | JGI IMG/M metagenome (GOLD analysis project Ga0302324, IMG submission 201949) | Peat permafrost microbial communities from Stordalen Mire near Abisko, Sweden - Palsa_T0_1 | ecosystem: Environmental > Terrestrial > Soil > Palsa > Peat permafrost | place: Sweden: Abisko...
GCGCGGTCCACTCCTTCGGGAGATTCATCGATAGAGGCTTTAAGCGGTGCCCACGCTCAATCTGGACCCAATTTTACTGTGCGTATTGATACCGTTGGCGGCGCAGATTCCGCTCGCGGTTGTGGCGATACTCACGGTCTTCAGTCAGCGCAAGAAGTTATCGACCACGACCTCCGTGCTGGAGACCGAAACCGCGCCGGGCGAGACCGCTGAGGCGGCGCCCGAGATCGCACAGCCGGAGCCGATCGCCGAAGACCACGAAATCGTCACGGCTGAATCCCCAGTCCCGATCGAAGGCGAACCCGTTGAAGCGCCGTCCGCGGTTGGTCCGCTCGAAGCGGAGACGGCCCCGCCGCACGCGGATACCGCCCCGCTGATCGCAGCCGAAACGACGCCTCTGCCGGTCGCGTCAACTGCGCCAACTGAGTCGGCACCTCCAACTCCGAGCGAACCTCAAACCGCCCCGGTTATCGAAATCGCGCCGGCAGCCGCATCCCCCGCCGATGAGGTCGAAGCGGAAGCGCCCGCCGCGCCGGAGGAACCCCGTCGCGCTCCCGTCCGGATCGGACTGGGACTGCGCAAGACGCGCGAGAATTTCCTCGCGCGCATCCGTGCCGCAATTACCGGTAGCGCCAAGGCCGACGAAATCTATGAAGGATTGGAAGAGGCGCTGATCGGCGCGGACGTCGGCGTCGAAGGCAGTCTGAAGCTGGTCGAGGCGGTGCGCGCGCGGCTCAAAAATGACTCGCGGCCCGACGTCATCCGCGACGCGCTGAAGGAAGAGATCGAGCGGGTGCTGATCGCTGCAGAACGGCCGGTCGCGGACAGCGGCGACGCGCCGCTGGTCATCCTGATGGCGGGCGTCAACGGGGTCGGCAAAACCACCACGGTGGCGAAACTGGCGGCCCTGATGAAGGTCGATCGCAGCCCCGTGCTGGTGGCAGCCGCCGACACTTTTCGAGCCGCGGCAATCGATCAGCTCCAGGTGTGGTGCGATCGCGTCGGTGTCGATCTGATCAAGCATCAGCAGGGTTCGGACCCGGCCGCGGTCGCCTTCGATGCGGTCAAGGCGGCTATTGCACGCAAGGCCAAGGTGGTCCTGATCGACACCGCCGGGCGCCTGCAAACCAAGGTCAACCTGATGGAAGAGCTCAAGAAGATCTCGCGCGTCGTGGGCCGCGAGCTTCCCGGCGCTCCCCACGAAACCTGGCTGGTACTCGACGCGACCACCGGCCAGAATGCGCTCAGCCAGGCGAAGCTCTTCGGGGAGACGGTGCCGCTCACCGGTGTCGTACTGGCGAAGCTCGATAGCACCGCTAAGGGCGGGGTGATTGTGGGTATCGCGGAACGGTTGAAACTGCCGGTGCGCTACGTCGGGTTGGGCGAAAATCTCGAGGATCTGCGTCCCTTCGATTCCCGCGAATTCGTCGAAGCGCTGTTTTCAGAGTCGGAAAGTGCGCCAGAAAGTGCGAGCGGGACTTATGCTGCTTGACAGCGTTGTTAATCGAAATTTAAAGTGAAGGTGGAAATTAGTGGTGGATATGGCGAATGACGTCCTCAAGCAACTGGACGACCGCATACAGGCTTCTGTCACCCGGATTCAGCAATTACAGCGCGAAAACGAACAACTGGCGAAGCAGCTCGCTGAGAGCGAGCATCGTTACCACGAGGCCTCTGCACAGTTAAAGGAACATGAGGCGGCGCGTACTGAGGTTAAAGGCCGCCTCGAAAAGATCCTGGCACGCTTCGACGGCCTCGATCTCGGTTAGTCTGGTTTGTGATGAAGGGCGTCAACGTCGAAATCATGGGGCATAGCCTGGTGGTCGCCAGTGATGGCGGCGATGAATGGGCCCGTAGCCTCGCGGCGGCAGTTGATGCAAAAATCAAGCATATCCGCGCCAGCGGCCAGTCCGTTAATTCAATCAACCTGGCGATCCTTGCAGCGCTTACGTTCGCTGACGAACTCGAGCGGTTGCGCCGGGACCATCAGGCGTTAATCAGTCATCTGGAGGCGCTTAGCGAGCGCCTTTCGACGGCGATCGACGGCCATGAATAGCGGAAGGGCAAGCGCGGGCGCGTTCACGATAGACCGATGAATTGTTCAAGAGGGGCGGGGATTAGTGGGGCTGAAACTTAAGGCGCATTGCGGCGCTCGCGGATAGAAGGACCCGTGCTGTTTTTTTAGCTTTTACAACACGGCTTGAAAGCCATCGCATACCGGCGCGACGCCGTCGCGCAGGATTGAGGGCTTACTTGATAATGATGACGCGCGCAGGCTTGAACCGGGCAATGAGCAAGTCGCCAATTTAGACCCCGCACCCGCCATGGCAGTCGCGTGGCGGACCAAAAGACCATTCTACGGCGAGTTCTGGCGGAGAGCCGCGCCGGTCTTCCGGCGCATTGCGCCGCACGCATGTCGGCGTTCGTTCAGAGCAATCTGATCGACACGCCCTGCTACGCCGGCGCGGCCTGCGTCATCCTGTACGCAGCCAAAGATAACGAAGTCGCGACTGACACGATCTTCGAGGACGCGATCGCCTCCGGACGCCGTGTCCTTTATCCGCGGATCGTCTCCTCAAATCCTCACCTGAGCCTGGTCCCTGTTCTTACCATGGCGGAACTGCAGCCGGGCGCCTTCGGCATCCTCGAACCGACGGGGGCAGAGATCGCGCGCTACGCCGATCTGGAGCGTGCGCTGATCTGTGTCCCCGGCGTGGCATTCGGCCCTGCCGGACAGCGTCTAGGCCGCGGCGGCGGATATTACGATCGCTTGATCGCCGCCCTCGCGCCAAAGACGGTCACGGCCGGTCTGGCCTATTCCTTTCAGGTCCTGGACCGGCTACCCGAAGCGCCGCGCGATCGGCGACTCGGTCTAATCGTTACAGAGTCCACCGTGCATTGGGCGAGCCGGGAGTTACCGGCCGTCGGGGCCACGGATGGGCTCAGGAGGATAAAGGAGTGTTGTTAGACATTGCATTGGTGCTCCTGGGCATTGCGCTCAGCGGCGCGGCTTTTTACTTCGCATTGCAGTCGCGCCGCCGCATTGAAACCGTCGAGGCGCAGACCTCGGCGGGCGAGGCTCAGCGAATCATCGAAGAAGCCAAGAGCAAAAGCGAACTATTGGTCAAGGAGGGGGAACTAAGGGCCAAGGATTTGATGGTCGGCGCACGGGCGGACGCCGAGCGGGAACAGCGCGAGCGGCGGCGCGAACTAGCCGCACTCGAAACCAAGCTGCAGACGCGGGAAGAGACCTTCGAGAAACGCCAGGAGGCGTTCGAGCGCCGTGAAGTCGAGCTTAACCGCCGCGACCAAACCGTGCGCAATCGCGAAAAATCGATCACCGACAAAGAGGCGGAACATCAGGCTTTGATCGATGAGGCTCGCGGCCGGCTCGAAGCGGTCGCCGGGCTGACACGCGAGGAAGCCAAGCGCACGCTTATCGAGGAAATGGTCGGTCAGGCGCGGCACGAGGCGGCGCGCCAGATCCGCGTCGTTGAAGAGGAAGCGCGCGAGGAGTCCGATCGGCGCGCCAAGCGCATCATCTCGATCGCTATCGAACGCCTTGCCGGTGAGTTCGTCGCCGAGCGCACGGTCTCGGTTATCGCGCTGCCGACCGACGAAATGAAGGGGCGCATCATCGGCCGCGAGGGCCGCAATATCCGCGCGATCGAAGCCGCGACCGGCGTCGATATCATCATCGACGACACCCCCGAGGCGGTCGTCATCTCGTGCCACAATCCGATTCGCCGCGAGATTGCGAAGCTCGCGCTGGAGCGCCTGATCTCGGACGGGCGAATCCATCCGGGCCGCATCGAAGAAGTCGTCCGCAAGGCCGAGCAGGATGTCGAGGAATCGATCAAGGAAGCCGGGCAGCGCGCGCTAATCGAGGTCGGCGTCCATGGTGTGCACCCCGAATTGACTAAGCTGCTCGGTATGTTGAAGTACCGCTATTCATACGCGCAGAACGTCCTGATGCATTCGATCGAGGCCGCATTTATCTGCGGTGCGATGGCGGCGGAACTCGGCCTGAATGAAAAGCAGGCGCGGCGCGCGGCGCTGCTGCACGATATCGGCAAGGCCCTGACCCACGAGGTCGAGGGATCGCATGCGCTGATTGGCGGCGAACTCGCGCGCAAATACGGCGAGTCGGCGAAGATTGTCAACGCAATCGCGGCGCATCACGAGGAGGTCAAGGCTGAAACCATCCTGGCGCCGCTGGTGGACGCCGCCGACGCTCTTTCCGGCGCGCGTCCGGGCGCCCGGCGCGAAGTGCTCGAGAGCTACGTGAAGCGCCTCGAGGACCTGGAGACCATCGCCAAATCGTTCAAGGGCGTGGATAAGTGTTTCGCCGTTCAGGCCGGCCGCGAGATGCGGGTGATCGTCGAGCCGAACCAGGTTTCCGACGAAGACGCGACCATGCTGGCGCGCGACGTCGCTCGTAAAATCGAGACCGACATGACCTATCCAGGGCAGATTCGCGTGACCGTAATTCGGGAGACGCGCGCGACCGAACTGGCGAAATAATCGCCGCGCCGATCGATTTGCGGGGGCGACGGGCGCTCAATGAGCCCGCCGTCCCCGCCGCATTTCTCCGCGGGCCGCGACTCATAGAGGTGTCGAACTCGATCGCGCACGCCGAACCCCGGAGGTCGTTCGTCGTTGCTTGACGGCTTTACGAATGGCGCGTCGTGGCGTTAATATCCCACTCGTGCTCACCACCCGCGAAGTCATCGAAACTACGATCGCCCTGGAAAAGCGGAGCATGGCGCTCTATGCCCGCTTCGCCAAAATCTTCACCGGGCAATCGCGGCTGCATGAATTCTGGTTCGGCATGGCGCGCGACGAAGCCCGTCATGTCGGCGCCCTCGGCCTGGTCGCGACGGTGCTCGAACTCGAATGCGTGATCGACGAGCCCAGCCCGGTGCCGGTGCAGGCTGCCGAGATGTCGCGGTTGCGCGAGATCATCGAGGGCTACATGGATCAGCCCGATTCCGCATTTCCAATCGAGCGCACCCTCGCCATCGCAGTGGAAATCGAAGAGAGCGAACTCGAAGATCTGGTCGGCGACCTGCTAAAGGCTTTGCAGGAACGCGGCGAGTACGAACGCTGCCAGCGCCTGCTGGTGCATGATCTCGGCGAGCTCAGCTACATGATCGAGCAGCATTGCCAGGATCAGTCGCTGCTCACGCGATGCGACAATCTGGTCAATCATCACGCCGAGACCCTGCGGCACGCCGCCGCCCGCTGAAAAATTTCCAGCTTAAGTGCCCCCTGTCCTGTCGTCATCCTGAACGAAGTGACCGATCGCGCGCGATTCTCGGCGCGTAATTCAGGCCTTCTAACGGGCTGCGGGGCGAAACCGTTGCCGTTCCATTTTCGATCGGCGCAAGGCGAGCGCTCAGGTCCAGCGCGCCGCCTTCCACCCGGTTATCCAACGGTTATTGCAGCGGCTATTGGAACTGCACGCGCGGCTGGCTATAAATGAGGGCTGCGCTGAGGAGTGGCCAAACTGGCAAGGCACCTGACTCTGGATCAGGGGATTGGAGGTTCGAGTCCTCCCTCCTCAGCCAAATCCGCCTGGTCGGCGGCTCGTTCGATGGGTCCCATCGTCTAGTGGTTAGGACACCGGCCTCTCACGTCGGTAACGCGGGTTCGACTCCCGCTGGGATCACCAACACTTCATCTCTTCCCGCGTCGGGGCTGACGTTCATCGCTTGGGTTGAATCAGGCTGATCGTCTCGGACACTCAGTTGACAATTGGCGGCCTGCCGGATATTGAGAATCACTCTCAATATCAAGAGCAGGCGCACGGCCGCATTAATACCATGAAGCTTTCATATCTCCCGACAAATCAGCGCCGTGGCGGCCGCGCCATCCCGGTGCCCCTGTCACGGTGCGACAGACTCGCCGCGAAGCGGGATGCCGCGCGGTCCGCGAAGACCTTCGCCGGCATAATTGCGATCGCATTCGCGCTGACTTTTCTACTCGCGTCTCCCTGTGTCGCCGACGCGCAACAGATTTTCGGGACTATCACGGATACGCTCGGCCGGCCTCTCGCGCAGGTGAACGTCGAGCTGCGCGACGAATACGGACGCGTGAACGCCCACAGCGTCACCGACCGCGCCGGGCATTTCACGATCGCTCTGGCAAACTCCGGAATTTATTCGCTCGACGCCGGGAAGCCTGGTTTCAAGTCCGCGATCAAAATCGTTCAGGTGCCACATAATTCCGCTGAGCCGATCGCGTTCGCGCTCGACGCGGTGACCGCACTCTCGCTGCCGGTCAGCGCCACTATGATTCACGCGCCAAATAGCGTCTCCATCACCGGCGCGAACAAATACACCATGACGGCGCAGGATATTACGAAGCTGCCGAAGGGCCAGAACAGCACCCTGACGGACGTCCTGACGCAGATGCCCGGCGTCGCGATCGATCAGAACCAGCAGATTCACATCCGCAATACCGAGGGGCCGCAATTCCAGTACGAGATCAACGGTGTGTTTGTGCCGTTCGATATCAACACCAATCCGCCCTTCGTCTCGATGTTGAATCCGATGTTCATTAGGTCGATGAGCCTGCTCGACGGTATTTTGCCGTCCCGCTACAGCTACGCGACGGGCGGCGTGCTGAATATCCAGACCAAGGACGGATGCGAGGCCCCGGGCGGCAGCGTCAGCATGTACGGCGGCCAGCGCAACACGATGCAGCCGAGCTTTCAGTACGGCGGCTGCGACGGCAAGTTCAGTTACTACCTGAGTGGATTATACAGCCAGAGCAATTCGGCTTTCAGTTCAGCGACGCCCGCACCCGACGCAATTCACAACCATACCAACCAGGGACAGGGCTTCGGCTTCTTCGCCTACGACCTGAACTCGACTACCCGGATCAGCCTGATAACGTCTGCATCCGCAAGTGATAACCAGTTGCCAAACCAACCCGGCCTTCCAACCGAGTTCAAGCTGACTGGCGCGCCCTACATTTCGTCGTCGGATATTAATTCCTATCTCGACTTTCGCGACTATCTCGGTATCCTCTCTCTCAACGGAGCACCGACGGCCGATCTTACCTATCAACTGGCTTACTCGGCTCACTACATCTCACAGGATTTTCAGCCTGATAACGTTGGCGAGTTAGTCTATCAAGGCGTGGCCTCGACCGCATTTCATAGCGACCTCGATAACACCCTGGAAGGCGACCTCACCTACAAATTTCGCAACCACTCGCTGAACGGGGGCTTTTACCTCGGCGAATATGGTGTGGAGGCGGACGATAACTCGCTGGTGTTCAAAGTCGATCCGGCGGGTAATTTCCTACCCGTCCGCGTGATCAACAACTCCAACAAGATCAATCTCCTTTCGGGAATTTACCTCGGCGACACCTGGCAAATCACTGAGAAACTGCGAGCCAATGCTGGTATTCGATGGGATCGCCTGAGCGGCTACACCTATGACAACCAGTTCGATCCGACTTTCAACCTGGTGTATATGCCGTGGCTCAACACCACTCTGCATGCCGGAGTTGCCAGGTACATGCAGGTACCCAACTTCCAGGGAATCTCGCCCGGCGCTCCGGCAGCCTTTGCGGGTACAACAGGTTTTGCGGGAGTCGGTACGGTCACGCCCGAGACCGAAGACGATCTCGAATTCGACGCTGGTATAGTTCATCAAATAGATAAGCACCTCACCATCTCGGAAGACGCCTTTTACGAATACAACAAGCGCTACCTCGATACCGGCCAGTTCGGCGATGTCCCGATTTTCGCGCCGTTCAACTACAAGCACGGGTACATCTGGGGCACGGAGACCGCGGTGACCTACAACACCGGGAATCTCTCGATGCATGCCAGCACCACAATCGGCAGGAACCTGCAGAAGGGTGTGGCGACCGGACAGTTCAACTTCGATCCCGATGAACTCGGCTACATCAACCGGCATTACATCGTGCTGGATCATCAGCCGCTTTATGGCGCCTCGGGCGGCATCACCTATAATTGGGATCCGTACTCCTTCAGCCTTTCCACTATATATAGCAGCGGCCTGCGCGGAGGCTTCGCCGATCTAGAGTCACTCCCCAATCTAATCCAGATCGACCTAAGCGGACAGCGGAGCTTCCAGGTGCCCCACCTCGGCGAAGTTATCGATCGGATCACGCTGTTGAACGTCGCCGATCGCACGAACCTGATTCGGCCCGCGGAGGGAATCGGCATTTTCCAGTCCGCCTATGGCCCGCGACTGACCGTGTACGACGCGCTGACGGTTCCGCTGCCGGCCTTGAATCAGTAGCGCCGTCAGGAATGCTAGCCTATTGGCCATGGGCGAGATCGGCGAAGGCCATCGCGAGGCCGGCAGATGATAGGGCCGTGCTTGCCGGCTTTGCGGTACCAGCCGATCAGCGGCTGCCGCTCGTGCAAGCCATCCCGTTCACCCATCGGAGGGCCGGCCCAACAGGACTGCGCCTTCCTTTGGCAGCACGTCCCGCCCCCGGCTGCGCACCCACACCTGGGTAAATTCGACCCCAAGCAGAAAGATCAGCGCCGAATAATAGGTCCAAAGGAGAATCAGCGCGAGCGACCCGGCAGCTCCGTACATGCTCGCCTTCGCGCCGTGCGCCAGGTAAATCGCGATGAGAAATTTGCCGACCACGAACAACACCGCGATAAACGTCGCGCCCGCCCACACGTCGCTCCAGCGCAATTGCACATCGGGCACGGTTTTCAGAATCGCCGCGAAGACCAGCACGAACATCGCCAACGATGTCCCCATCTCGGCGACGTGCACCGCGTCCGGAAAAGGGATCATCCGTGCCAGCCCGGAAATCACGGAGCTTGCGGCCACCGAAACCATCGCCAAGACCCCGGCGCCCACCAGGAGCAGGCTCGAGCGTACTCGTTGCATCGCGAAATTCCTGATCCCCGAACCGACCGCCTTAACCTTCCACGCCTTGTTGAGGCACTGCTGAAGTTGCAGCAGCACGCTGGTCGCCGACAAAATCAGCCCGACCAGCCCCAGCGCTGTCGCGATCAATCCGCCGGCATGGTTATGCGCGACATTAGACACCATCGTCTGGATTTGCGCTGCTGCATCAGGACCCATCGCGCCGCTTAGCTTGGCTTCGATCTGACCGCTGGCAGCCCGCGGACCGAGGACGAGGCCTGCAACGTAAATGACGATCAATAAAAGCGAGGGCAGCGAGAATAGCGTGCCATACGCCAAAGCTGCCGCCATCGACGGGCATTCGTCGTTGTTGAAGTCGCTAAAGACCTGCTTCAGGAACTCTCTTGACGTCGCCAGCATAGTGAGGCCTGATTCCCAATCCCTTGAGACTACCCGTGCAAAATCGCTGCCTAATGAAATCCCCGCAAACGGCGAAAGTCCAGCCCCTCAACTTTGCAACAGATCTCTCCGCCACGCCCTATGCCATAGGCTTAACTCCTAAAACCGCCAGAGCCACCATTAGCAACTATACGTAGATAAAAATAACTCATCGTCGGTCTCAGCTCTTGAGAGCGACCCGTTCCAAACCTTGGAATGCCATGATCGGTGCACCATGATTCGTCGGGCTTCTTCCTGTATGCTGACTTTCAGTTAGCAACGACTTTTTTGGCGACCTTATCAAGATGTTCCCAATTACAATATTTTGTAGGATTGAGGCACCAAATAGGGGAAAAACTACTTTTGACCAACCGTGGGCACCTAGTTGTCATTCTGCACACATGTTGTTAGCATGGAGAACGTAAGCGTAAAGTTCCACATCTACCAAGCCACCTAAAGGGGGGGGCAATGGCAAGAGTTTTAACGCTGGAAGAAGTTGCCAGCTATCTCCGGGTACACCCATCAACGATTTACCGCCTGCTCAAGAAGAAGCAGTTGCCCGCATTCAAGGTCGGCAGTGATTGGCGGTTCAATCTCGAGTCAATCGATCGGTGGCGGGCCGATGCCGAACAGGGCGGACGCGCAATCCCGAAGATCGGTCTCGTGAATAAGGCCGAACCGGGCTGATTCACGCCCAAGAGTTTTGGCAGACGAAACTCTCCGCGGAGGTTCTGGCGGTTGACTTGCCAGAGCGAGCCGAAGCCCCTTCTTTCGGCGGCGAAGGCGTGACCAGCCGTTGCGCTGGAATGGGGTCTGCGGCGTACGTCGGCGCTCACTGAGACGGGCGCCCCAGCAGAAGCCCCATTGGCCGGGGCTATCGGGGCCCGCGTATTGAATCATTCGTAACCGCCGATAGGTTCCGATTAGTCGCATAATTGCGACGGCGGCCAGGGTTCCCCCGGCCGCCGTCTCCAACCATCGTCGCACGCCCTCAAGCGCACTGCATGCCAGTCTTTCTGCTCTGCGCTAGCGCATGAGCTGCATCAAGCCAGCCGAACTGCCGTATTTGATGCCGTTGAGATACTCCTTCGGTGCCGCATTGTCGATGAAATGCCCTCGATGTTGCGGATTGCCCCAGCTGCTCCAGATCGTCGCGTGGGAGTTCTGAACGTCCCAAGCCATCGCGCCGATACCGATCCAGGTGTGTCCCAGACCCGGAATATCACCCATCGCATTCTCGTAGGCGAAAACCTTCCAGAGCTTGTTGTTGGAGTCGAAATTGTCGTTCCAGAACGTGGACCAATCTTCGCGATCGAGGTACATCACGCGGCTGGCATAGCAGTATCCGCCTGCTTCGCTCGGAATCCGATGAACGTCCACGATTGAAACCGGCCGGTTCTCCCACGCACCCCACGACGGCTTCGGAAAGCCCAGCGGCATGTCGTACTCGTTGGGAAAGTTGTAACCTTTCCACTGTTGATCGGAGAGCAACTCGATATTTTTCCGCTCGCCGAGCGCGGTTCCAGTGTAGGTCGAGATGCTGCCGTTAAAGCCGTTCAGCTTTGCATCGTCTGCTGCCCAGTCGCTGCCGAAGGTCGGCGCGCATCGTGCCGTCGTCGAAAGACG
>Ga0302324_100027053_pt1 | contig 10937 bp, 7 predicted proteins | sample Palsa_T0_1_FD_201949 | JGI IMG/M metagenome (GOLD analysis project Ga0302324, IMG submission 201949) | Peat permafrost microbial communities from Stordalen Mire near Abisko, Sweden - Palsa_T0_1 | ecosystem: Environmental > Terrestrial > Soil > Palsa > Peat permafrost | place: Sweden: Abisko...
CCCGCTCAGCCAAAGGAGAAGCCCAGTCCCAGATCTTCTGTCTGCCCTCCGATTTCGGATGGAACGACCTCGGATCCTGGACCGCTCTGCATGAGCACCACCTGGCGAAGTCGAAGCCCGCCGATCGTAGCGCAGTCGCCAAGCCCGGAAGTTTCGCCGTAAATGCGACCAATAACTATGTTCACGTCCCTGGCAAGTTTGTCGCGCTCGTCGGCGTGAGTAACCTGGTGATTGTCGAGACAGAAGATGCCCTGCTGGTGACTACGCTCGAGCAGTCGCAGGATGTCGGCAAAGTGGTGAAGCATCTCGACGAGAAGAAGCTGCATAGGCTGGTGTGAAAGTTTTTGATCTTTGGCGGTTGGGCGGTGGTGTTGGTGATCGATCGTCGCGGGCGAGCTTTCGCTCGTGGCGACGAACCGGCCGCCGAAACGAGGAACTGCGCAGGACGAACGAACGACGACTGACTCATGACGCAAATCAAATTCGGTACCGACGGCTGGCGCGGCCTGATCGCTGACGATTTCACTTTCGACAACGTCCGCCGCGTCGCCGCTGCCATCGCCGCTTATGTCCTCAAGCACGAAGATGCCACGCGCGGCTTGGTGATCGGCTATGACACGCGTTTCCTGTCCGGTTCCTTCGCTCGCGCCGCCGCCGAAGTCATCGCCGGTGCGGGCATCCCGGTGCGACTGGCGAACGATTACGTGCCCACACCCGCGGTCTCTTACAACGTCAAGAAACTAGGCGCCGCCGGCGGAGTCATGGTTACCTCCAGCCACAATCCATGGAACTGGAACGGCATAAAGTTCAAAGCCAAGTTTGGAGGTTCGGCTACGCCGGCGATCATGAAGTTGATCGAAGACGAACTGACCGCCGGCGCTATGCCGAAGGGCGGCGCGGCGAAGATCTCCGCCGCGACAATCGAGGAAGTGGATCTGAAGCCTGCCTATGTCGAGGCGGTTACGCATTTCGCCGATCTCGACCTTGTCCGCCGCGCGAATTTCAAGTTTGCCGTCGATTCCATGTACGGCTCCGGCCGGGGAGTTCTTCCGAAAATATTTGATGCGCACCTCATCCGCTACGTGGCGATCCGCCAGGAACTGAACCCGCTATTCCCGGGCATTAATCCCGAGCCGATTCTGCCGCACGTCGCATGGCTGCAGGAAACCGTGGTGAATGAAAAATGCCATGCCGGCCTGGCCACCGACGGCGACGCCGACCGCATCGGCGCGGTTGCCGAAGATGGGAGCTTCGTCGATTCGCACAAGTGCATGGCGATTCTGCTGAACTGGTTGCTGGTGTATAAGAAATGGCCGGGCGATGTGGTGCGCGCCTTCAACACCACTGGCATGATCGACCGCATCACCGCCAAGTTTGGACGCAGGTTGCATGAGACCTCGATCGGGTTCAAGTACATCGCTGATTTGATGATGGAGCATGAAATTCTGATCGGCGGAGAGGAATCCGGCGGCATCGGCTACGGCCGCTTTCTCCCGGAACGCGATGGCATTCTGAATTCGCTCTTGCTGGCGAATGTGATGGCGGAGGAAAACAAGCCGCTCGGCCAGTTGGTCGCCGACCTGCAGCGTGAATTCGGAGCGCACTACTATGGCCGTCGCGATCTGCACATTTCCGAAGAAATCAAGAACGACGCCATCCGCCGCGCCGCCGATCCCGAGACGACCAGGCTCGGTGCTTATTCGATCGTACGCAAGGAGAATCGGGACGGCGTGAAATGCTACCTCGATGCTCCCAGGTACGGCGACGGCGCCGATGCCTGGGTATTGTTTCGCGCCTCCGGCACCGAACCTATGCTGCGGTGCTACGCCGAAGCCGCCCGGCCCGAACTGGTCGAAGAGATTCTTGAAAGCGGCGAAAGATTCGTGCGCCAGGACTAACCGAAAGCGGAAGGCCGGCGGCCAACGGCGAAGGGCCAACAGCGGAATGGGCACTTTCGCGTTCTAGTCAGTCCGAGAACGCGATAGGATAATGAAAACCTCAGGATCATGGCCACCAAGGAAGCTACGCCAATTCTCGCCGATTCTCCGGAATCGCGCCGCTACAACCGCATCAAGCGGTGGCTGGGCGTCGCCGATTTCGCGATCGGCCTCGCCCTGCTCGTCGTGCTCCTCGCTACGGGATGGACGGGAACCCTCCGCGACTTGGCGGAACGTGGCGCCTGGCAGAATTATTCGTTGGCTGTTTTCCTCTACGTCGTGATGCTGATGCTGATCAGCAAAGTGGTGGGGACTCCGCTCGAGTATTACGGTTTTCGGCTCGAGCACCGCTATAACCTTTCCAACCAGAGACTCCGCTCCTGGCTCTGGGACGAATGCAAGAGTTTTCTGATCGGCCTGGTTCTGGCAGCGATTGTGGTCGAACTGCTCTACCTGCTCATGCGCCAGACGCCGCAGCATTGGTGGCTGGTGGCCTGGGCGGTTTTCCTCGGACTCTTCGTATTGCTCGCGCAACTGGCGCCGGTTGTGCTGTTTCCGATTTTTTACAAATTCGAGCCGCTCGAAAACGAAGAACTCAAGCGTCGCTTGATCGTTCTCAGCCAGCGCGCCGGCACCCACGTGCGAGGTGTCTATAAGTGGCATCTTTCCGAGAAAAGCAAGAAGGCGAACGCCGCGCTGACCGGACTCGGCGCAACCCGGCGCATCATTCTCGCCGATACCTTGCTCGACAACTACTCGGATGACGAAATCGAAGCCGTACTCGCGCATGAACTGGGGCATCACGTGCATCGCCACATCTTGAAAAGCATTTTGGTGCAGGCGGGAATCACGCTGTTCGGCTTCTGGCTGGCCGACGAAGTTCTGCGCTACGCCGTCGAGCGCCGTCACCTGTTCGAGACCATGGCCGATTTCGCCAATCTTCCGCTGCTGATTCTGGTCTCAACCATACTCTCATTCTTGCTGATGCCCGCCCTCAACGCCTACTCGCGCTTCAACGAGCGGCAGGCCGACCGCTATTGCTTCGAGTCCGTGGACAGTGTCGAACCCTTCATTTCGTCGATGAATAAATTGGCGGATCAGAATCTTTCCGAAAAAACGCCGTCCCGATGGGTCGAATGGCTTCTGCACTCGCATCCCGCGGTCGGCAAGCGAGTCGCCGCTGCCGAAGCATGGGCGAAGGCGCACTGAAAATTTGTAATCGGGTAATTTGTAATTTGGCAATCTGAACATCGGTGCATGCTTGCATCGTGCGTCTCGGGCTTGAGTCTGATTTTCAAATTACCAAATTACAAACTCTTCCCGAGTATTTCTTCGACCCGTCGCACATCTTCTTCTGTATCGACACCCACGGTGTCGAAGGGCGTTTCTGCCACGTAGATCGGAACTCCGTTTTCGAGAAAGCGCAACTGCTCCAGGCGTTCGCTGCGCTCGAGCGACGACTCCGGCCAGCGCACGAACTTGTCCAGCGCGCCCTTGCGATAGCCGTAGAACCCCAGATGCTTGTAATATCGCGGACGCACTGCATCACGGTCATGCGGGATGGTTGCCCGCGAAAAATAGAGCGCCCTTCCGGTCGCATCCGTCACCACTTTCACCGCGCCTGGATTGTTGATGTCAACCTCGGCGGCGGGCGTCTTAAGGGTCCCCACCTCGATCCCGTCGCCTTGCATGACCGCGATCAAGCTCTCGATGTGCTCAGGCCGCGTCAGTGGCTCATCGCCTTGAACATTCAAGTAAACATCCGCCGGAGTCGAGGTCGAAATCTCATGAACTCGCTCCGTGCCTGAGCGGTGTGCCGCTGAAGTCATACGCGCGACGAACCCTTGCTGGTCGCAGAACCGCATGATTTCATCCGAATCCGTAGCGACCAGCACTTGATCGACGGACGAACACCGCCGGACTCCCCGATACACCCATGCCAGCAACGGGAGGCCGGCGATCTCGCGCAGCATCTTGCGAGGCAGGCGCGTCGAGGCCAGCCGCGCCGGAATGACCGCGATGATTTTCATGCGCTCAGTTTCGCATGTATCCACGCGGTTCGACACGTCATTCCGACATTCCGTTGACATTTCATTCCATTGACACCCCGTTCCATGGGCTCTTAGAATGCAGTAGCAACGCGTCCACCCGCGGGTGCGGGATTCTGTGCCCATTTCCGGGCTATCCCTCGTTTTCCTTCCGCGAATTCCCGGATTGGCGGTGTAGCTCAGGTGGTTAGAGCGACGGTCTCATAATCCGTAGGTCGTAGGTTCGAGTCCTACCGCCGCCACCATTATTTTTTTGTTCAATGGGCTAGGGGTGTTCCCCCGAGTTGGCGTAGTCCCTATTTTTAAATGCAGCTCGGTATAACGGTATGTCTCTATTTACACCTGCCGGGCTAACGTCTTCCTTTATCCTACATTCTTTGAATCGGTCAAAAAAGAAAGGCTGTTAACCAGGTCTCGAATCGACCCGCTCACTCCTTTACGCAGACGAAGACTCTCAACGAAAATGTGGTCAAAAATTAAGGCTGTGATGGCAAAATCGGAGAAATCCACTGTTAAGCTAGTCACGATCGCCGACTTCTGAGATTGAAACGATCGAATCAAGCAAACCGTACGGCATGCCTCGATGAACGCTGGGTCGTAACGGCGAACACGCAGATCTTCAACGAAAAGGTGATCTGTCACTTCGTCGAACCACTTGGGAAGAGCGATTTCAACTCCCATCCTGCTCTCCAAAACGCGTTGAACCATGCGCCAGATTTTTAGCTCCTTGTCACTGAGACATGTAGTCTGCTGTGTATATGACCTCACGATCCGACGCGTCTGATTGGGCGTTTCGAAATCTGCCCTCTTCGACCTCGTAAACATTGGTTCTCTCGACTCCATTCCAAACTTTAGAAAAGTGTAGTGTTCTAACTAACGTTCTTGCGCTGATCCACGGCGTGAGCAACCTCGCGGGGCATTGTGGCCACTGGGAACACTGGGCCACTTCCGGTCGAGGATGCTGCGTATGTCGCGATTGCGAATGCTGTGAATTACAATACATCCATTCAGCCCTGAGTCGCAGTCTTAGGCATAGGAGGACGATACGGACGACGGAGCCTGGCGTAGTGCTCGTTAGGCTCGAGCATTACGGCGAGATCTGTTGGGCCACAGTCAGTGCACTTTGATCCCAGCCCCTATACGCTCAAAACACCCTCGGATGTTCGCGGCAGCGGCAATCCTTTTTCTGCTGGCGGGGGCAGGCACTGGTCAGAACACAACCCGGATCACTCTCGATCAGGCCATTGATCTGGCTTTGACGCACAACCATTCGCTCAAGGCTACGCGAACTCTGGTTCTTCAGAATCAGGCGCAGGAGATCACTGCGAACCTGCGCCCCAATCCGACTTTTGGAGCGGATACGCAGTTCGTTCCCTTTTTCAGTCCACAGGATTTTTCCGGGGAGAATCTGAACGAAACTCAGCAGTTTGATATTGGGATCTCTTACCTCTTCGAACGCGGACATAAGCGGCAACGGCGGTTGCAGGCTGCCCGTGATCAGACGGCTGTTACGCGCGCCCAGGTCGCCGACGCCGAGCGCACCCTGGTGTTTAATGTAGGCCAGCAGTTCGTCAGTGTTTTGCTCGCGGAATCGACTCTCGAGTTTGCACTCGAGGACCTGAAAGGCTTTCAGCAGACGGTCGATATCAGCGAGACGCAACTCAAGGCGGGGTACATTGGCGAAGGCGATTATCTGAAGATCAAGCTCCAGTTGCTCCAGTTTCAGACTGATGTCGCTTCAGCCCGCCTCGCGAAGACGCAGGCGCTAGTCGGCCTGCGCGAGTTCTTGGGCTACGACGCGGTGCCAGCCGGCTACGACGTGGAGGGCGAACTGGCGTTTCAGCCGCTCAAAGGGAACTTGGAAGACTTGCAGGCACGAGCCCTGCGGGAACGGCCCGACTTCCGTGCGGCTGAATTAGGGATCACGGCTGCGCAGAGCCAGATCCTCCTGGCAAAAGCGAACGCCAAGGTCGACGTGAACGGTACTTATGATTTCACCCACGTTTCCGGGGAGAACACGGCTTCCATCTTCACTAATTTTGAGTTGCCAATCTTCAACCGCAACCAAGGGGAGATCGCACGCACCGGCCACGCGCTCACGCAGGCACAGGAGCAGCAGCAGTCGGCCAGCGATACGGTGCTTTCAGACGTTGCCAATGCGTATGAGGCGGTTCGGAGCAACGAAGAAGTGGTGCAACTTTACGCTTCCGGCTACCTCAAGCAGGCGAAGGACTCGCGCGACATTAGTGAGTATGCTTACAAGCGCGGCGCCGTCGCTCTTTTGGATTTTCTGGATGCCGAGCGCAGCTACCGGGCTGTGGAACTGGCCTATCGCCAGGCGTTGGCCTCTTATATGACGGCGCTCGAGCAATTGAAGGAAGCGGAAGGAACGAGGAACTTGCCATGAGGAAACTGCCATGAACGTGCGAGCAGATCGCTGTCGATGGTTGGCTGCTCTCGCTGCCGCGGCGGCGATCATGCTGGTATTTGTCGACTGCCAAGGATCCGGGTCGAAAGCCTCCGCGGATTCAAGCAGTGCCAAAAGCTCGGATAATGCGGAACTATTCACCATCCCCCAGGACCAGATGGCGCATGTGCAGGTGCTGACGGTTCAACCCGCGACGCTGGCTCGAACCCTCCGGCTGACGGGGGCCGTGGCTTACAACAGTTTTCGCACGACGCCCGTCATCACCCAGGTGAGCGGACCGGTTAGCAGGGTGGTGGTGGTGCCCGGTCAGAAGGTACAGAAGGGCGAGCCCATGTTGTACGTGGCGAGTCCTGATTATTCGCAACTTCGTACCAATTATCTAAAGGCCAAAGACGCCTACGCTCTGGCACAAAAGGCCTACGCTCGTGCCCGTGACTTGTATGAGCACAAAGCGATCGCTGAACAAAACCTGGAGCAGGCGGAGTCGGCCGAGGTGCAGGCGAGCGGTGACCTGGCATCGTCACAAGCTGCCTTGAAGGTAATGGGCATCACGGATCCAGACGCGCTCGTGCAGGCTCCGCCTTCTTTTGAGGTTCCTGTGAGGGCGCCGATCAGCGGCGAGGTCGTCGAGCAGGATGTCTCCGCTGGGCAACTCATTCAACCTGGTACCACACAATGTTTCATGATTTCGGACACTGGCAGCGTCTGGGTGCTGGTCAATATCTATCAGAAAGATTTGCCGTACGTGCGAGTTGGAGATACGGTTACAATTCAGACGGATACTTATCCTGAAGTCTTCCATGGCCGCATTTCGTACGTCGCGGCCTCGCTCGATCCGAACACGCGTACGCTGCAGGCGCGCATCGAGACAAACAATCCCGGCGAAAAGCTGAAAAAAGATATGTATGTGGTTGCGACCGTAAACGCGGGCGTGATCCCAAACGCCATCGCACTCCCGGACGCTGCCGTGCTGCGCGATAGCGAGAACCAGCCTTTTGTTTATGCCGCAGCATCTTCGAACCAGTTTGGAAGACGTTCCGTCACCCTCGGAGAAAGCTTGAATGGACAGACAGAAATTACTAGCGGGCTGAAAGCTGGCGATCAAGTTGTCGGAAATGGCAGCTTGTTCCTGCAGTTTGGGAACTCGCTGCAGCGTTAGCAGGATCGCGCAAGCTTATGAAACGACCTCCAACAACTCTGGCAAGGATAAAAGATAGGTCAGCGTCCACCACAACCGAATGATCCACCGAATCGTCCAAGCGGCGCTGCGTCAAAGATTTCTCGTGCTGATGCTGACCGCTTTCATCACGGTCGCAGGGATCATCTCTTTTCAGCGGATGCCCGTGGACGCCTATCCCGACCTCTCGCCTCCGCAAGTTGAAATCATCACCCAGTGGTCAGACCACGCCGCGGAAGAGGTCGAACGGTTGGTCACTCTTCCTCTTGAACTCGAGATGAACGGCGTTCCGCACATGGTGGTGATGCGTTCCATCTCGCTCTATGGTCTTTCCGATCTCATCCTGACCTTCGAAGAGAGCACGGACGATTACTTTGCGCGGCAAATTGTGTTTGAAAGGCTCGCGCAAGCTACGCTGCCCACGGGAGTAACTCCGAGCCTCGCGCCTCTGTTCAGTCCTAGCGGTCTGGTCTACCGCTATGTGCTGGAAAGTCCCGATCGCACACCACAGGAGTTAAAGACCATCGAGGATTGGGTGGTGGAACGTGCCTATCGGTCCGTGCATGGCGTGGCCGACGACTCGGGCTTTGGTGGAACGGTGATGCAGTACCAGGTGCTGCTCGATCCGGCGCACATCTACGGATATCACCTGACCATTCCGCAAGTGGTGACGGCGCTCTCCGCCAATAACGCGAATGCCGGTGGCGGATTCTATTCGCAGGGCGGACAGTTCTACTACGTGCGCGGCATCGGATTGGTACGCAACACGGATGACATCGGAAACATCGTGGTTGGCGCCAACAAGGGTGTGCCGATCAGAGTGCGCGATATTGGAGCTGTAACGATTGGGCACGCCCCACGCCTGGGCGAGTTCGGCTTCCAGAAAAACGACGATTCCGTGGAGGGCGTCATTCTGATGCTGCGTGGGGAGCAGACGCAGAACGTCCTGAAAGGAGTTGAGGCAAAAACACAGGAGCTAAACCGCCTGATCCTGCCGCCTGACGTCAAGATTCATCCATATTATGACCGCAGCGAACTGGTAGGCCTGACTACAGACACGGTGGAAGCGAACCTGCTTCGCGGCATGGCGCTAGTTTTAGTCGTTCTGATTTTCTTCCTGGTCAGTTTCAGAGCTGCGGTCATTGTCGCTCTCACCATTCCACTCTCGCTTCTATTTGCCTTCATCGTGCTCCACGCTCACGACGTCGCCGCGAATTTGCTTTCCATCGGCGCGATTGATTTCGGGATCGTCATCGATGGCACCGTGGTCATGGTTGAAAATATCTATCGTGAGTTGGCACTGCGGGAGGGACAGCAATACCAATTGAATAAAGTCATTCTTGCGGCTGCGAAAGATGTGGACCGCCCGATTTTCTATTCGGTGGCCGTCATCCTCGCTGGTTATCTGCCGATTTATGCGCTGACCGGGCCTTCGGGCAAACTGTTCCACCCCATGGCCGAGACCATGTCCTTTGCGCTGGTCGGTGCTCTCATCCTGACGCTCACGTTGGTACCCGTGCTCGCCTCCTACTGGTTCAAGAAGGGCGTGCACGAGAAACCGAATCGGGCCTATGAATGGATGAAGCGGAAATACGCAGTTCAGCTGGATTGGTCGCTCAAAAGGCCCAAGACAACCATGTTGATCGCTGCGCTGATCTTCGGAGCAACCCTGATGCTGGTGCCCTTTATCGGCGGAGAGTTTATGCCTCACCTCGACGAAGGCGCGCTCTGGGTCCGCGCTACGATGCCATACACGATTTCTTTTGAGGAGGCCAGTCACATCGCTCCTCAGATACGCGACATTCTGATGTCTTATCCGCAGGTTACTGTCGTCGGTTCAGAATTAGGACGGCCTGACGACGGCACTGACCCCACGGGTTTTTTCAACTGCGAGTTCTACGTGGGCCTGAAGCCGTATAAAGACAGGTCGTGGACAGGCGCGATCAGTGAGAAGAAACAATTGATTGAATCGATCAACAACAAACTTACTGCTTTTCCGGGAATCATTTTCAACTATACCCAGCCCGCGGAAGACGCCGTGGACGAAGCGCTCACTGGCCTCAAGAGTTCCTTGGCGGTCAAGGTCTATGGTGAAGACCTGAATGTACTTCAGGACAAGGCGATCCAGATCAAGAATACACTGTCAAACGTGCCCGGCTTCACCGATCTCACTGTTGTGCGCGAACTGGGCCAGCCCAGCCTGCTGGTCGATGTCGATCGGGACAAGATCGCGCGGTATGGGATCAACGTTGCGGACGTAGAAGCTGTGATCTCGGCCGCCGTCGGCGGACAGGCCGTCACCCAGGTCATTCAGGGGGAGAAACTGTTCGATCTGGTAGTGAGAATGCAGCCCCAATTCCGCAGCAACGCCCATGAGATTGGAAACCTGTTGGTGGGCACACCCGATGGGCAGCAGATTCCACTTAGTCAACTCGCCAACATTACCCAGGGGAACGGCGCGTCTTTTATTTATCGGGAAAATAACTCCCGCTACATCGGTGTGCAATACAGCATCGAAGGGCGGGACTTAGAGCGGGCAGTGCGTGACGGCCAAGCGGCGGTAAAGAAAATCCTAACCCTGCCTCAGGGTTACACGATGTCGTGGGGTGGCGAATACAGCCAGTTCCTCGAGGCCAAGTCGCAGATGTATTTTATTGGCCCACTCGCCATTGTCCTTATTTTCATGATCTTGTTTGCACTCTACGGAAATTTCAAGTTCCCAGTCACCATTGCCCTGGGGGTTATTATGACGGAGCCGGTAGGAGCCCTGGTTGCGCTGAAACTCACGCACACTCCCTTCAGTGTTTCCTCAGCCCTGGGTCTTATGGCGCTGCTTGGGGTTTCCGTGGAGACGGCCGTCATTCTTGTCTCCTACATCAACAAGCTGCGCCAAGAGGGAATGGGCATTCGCTCGGCTACACGGGAAGCTTCGCTGCTCCGGCTCCGTCCGATCATGATGACGGCTCTAGTCGCGTGCCTTGGGTTGTTGCCCGCTGCCCTTTCCACCGGCATTGGATCCGATACGCAAAGGCCGTTCGCCATCGTCATTGTGGCCGGTCTCATCTCCAGACTCTTCATCGGATTCTTCGTCAATCCTGTGTTGTACGAGATGGTCGCCCGTGAGGGAGATGTACTACAGGTATAGAGTGAGCGGAATAGTGATGACAGTCAGCTTCCCCCAAAGCGGTATCTGGCAATCGCCAACCGTCCGAACCCAGGCTTTATCTAGCTAGTGTAGTGTATCATAAATGTCTTTACTAATAGACAGAGTTGCGGCATACTGATCGCATCATGCCGCTACCCCCTGCTCCTGCACTCCGACTGAGTTCATCGCAGCACCAGGAACT
>Ga0302324_100027057_pt1 | contig 10936 bp, 3 predicted proteins | sample Palsa_T0_1_FD_201949 | JGI IMG/M metagenome (GOLD analysis project Ga0302324, IMG submission 201949) | Peat permafrost microbial communities from Stordalen Mire near Abisko, Sweden - Palsa_T0_1 | ecosystem: Environmental > Terrestrial > Soil > Palsa > Peat permafrost | place: Sweden: Abisko...
TGGTCATCGCCTGGTGAGCCCCTCCGCCGCAGGCATCAACCAAATTACGCCGGCAAACCTTGCCTTGCTGGCAGCCGATCCCTCGGCATACAACTCCCAGACGCTGCGTCCCTTCCCGCAGTTCAGCAACGTGCAGAGCCTGTATCCCTCTGACGGCGGGTCTGGATATAACGCAGGCAACTTCCAAATACAGAAGCGTTACAGCAGCGGCTTCCAATACCAGGTCAACTACACGTGGTCGAAGTTCATCGACAGTACGACCGCACGTTTTGAGTTGGCTGCCTACCCAACCGGCAGTGTGACCGGCCCTTCGGGGCCAAGCGCGGCCTTTACCAACTATTACGACCAGAAGTCGCGCTGGGGACTATCCGGCAATGATGTGCGCAATCGCCTGATTGCCAACGGCCTTTACGAGCTGCCTTTTGGCACTGGCAAGCTGGTTAGCTCAGGATCGAATGTGGTGAACCAGATCATCGGTGGGTGGTCCATCAGCGGGCTGGAAGAGATTCGTTCCGGAACCGCTCTGAGTCCGATCGACGCTACCAACAACACCGGAAGCTATTCGGATGGTGTACGGCCGAACCTGGTCGGCAATCCGAGCGATCTTCCGCAAGGACGCACCAGGACGCAGAAAATCGGCGAATGGTTCGACACCACCGCTTTCGCGCAGAACGCAAACTACACCTTCGGCAACGCGCCGCGCACATTCGGCCGCGGTCCCACCCTGGCGGACACCGATCTCACTCTGCTCAAGCGTGTGGTTCTGCATGAAGAGCATGCAATTGAATTTCGTGCGGAAGTCTTCAACGCGCTCAACCATGCCAACCTTGCCAATCCAGGTACGAGCTATGGTGCGACCACCTTTGGCAAGATCACTGGGTTGTCGACAGGCTCGACGGCCTCGCGCGAGCTGCAGCTGGCCGCTCACTACACGTTCTGACAAAGGAACAGAGGCGAAGAAGGACGCAGGCGCACGGTCGTACAGGGCTCTACTCCAGCCCTTATCGGTCGTGTGCCTCTGCGCGTCTGTCTCTGCGCACGATGAGCGCAGAGACAGCGTTTCTAGGCTGTATCGACCTATAGATTTCGCTAAGTTGTTGCTGAACAAGTAAGAGCACTGTCTTCTCGCTCACTTCGCGAGATGCTTCACGAAGAAGTCGGCCATCATGTGGTTGGCTTCAATCGCCTCGGGCAGCTTCGGATCGTACCAGAAGGCGTGTGTGAGTGCGTCGAAGACCACCAGGTGCGCGTCGACCCCCGCTTCGAGATACGCACGCTGCAGGTTGACCGTGCCGCTCAGCTGCAAGTCGCGGGTGCTGGTGACGAAGAGCGTAGGCGGCAGGCCGTGGAGATCGGAGTAGACCGGCGAGAGCACCGGATCGTGTGGGTCTGTGCTGCCCGTGTACTCGGAGTTGCGCGTGCCGCGCGAGGGCTGGTCGAGATGGCCAGAGAAGCCACGCAGCGCGTAGATGGCGATCGAGTCGCCCGCGCGCGCAAAGTCGCCGAAGCCGCTGAAGATGCCGAGAGCGGCCGGCATCGGCAGGCTAAGCTGCTTGATCTTCGCGGCCACCTCCCCGGTCAGGACGGCTCCGGCCGATGTGCCATAGATGACGATGTGATCCGGCTTGTAAGTCTTGAGCAGCTCTTTGTAAACGGCGATTGCATCATCGACCGCAGCGGGAAACGGATGCTCGGGCGCCAGCCGGTAGAGCGCGGCAACTACCTTGATCCCGGTGTAGTACGCGATGGGAATCGATTCGGTGTAGGAGCCGGAGTCGGAGTTGAAGCCGCCACCGTGCAGGTTGAGCAGCACCTTGTCGCGATTCGCATCGGGCAGACCGTCGGGCGTGACGATGCGGACGGGAACGCCGGCCATGGTGGTCTCGACGATCTGGTTGGGGCAGATCTTCGTCCAGGCAATGCGTGCGCCAGCCGTGTAGGCATCTGTGTGTGCGCGGCGGTCGGCCAGCGGCTCGGGCGGACCCTGGTCCGGAATGGCGTGGGCCAGCGACGTACGGGCTTCGGGGCTGATCGTGTCCGGCAGTGGGACCACCCGCGTGACGTGCGCCGTGCCGTCGGCATCAATGTAGCTGGTGTCGGAGTTGGGCGCGGTGGCCGCGGTGGTGGCGGCGGGCTGTTGCCCGGCTAACGAAGCTGCTGTGAGAAGTAAAACGAAGGCAACGGATTGCTGTGTAGGCATCATGAAGTGCTCCAGAAGTTGCATTCTGCAACCATGTGTCGCGGTCCTTTATATGTTTACAGCAACCATAGGGAAGTTTGGCGCCAGAAGTACCTAGGGTAGATAGTCGTTGCGTAGGCAACCCGGGCAACGCAGCATACACCCCTCCCAAGAACCGCCGATCGCTGCGCGGCCGCCAAGGATCTCGAAAAGAGAAAGAAATATTTATACTCATTGCTGAGAGGAATGTTATTCTCTTCTACAGTTCCCCTGTTCTTTCCGCTTATGCGCATTGTCTCTCAAAGAACCGACGACCTCCGGCTGCCGATTGAGCAGGTTCCCTCTCGTTCTGGTTGTTGACCCATCCTTATTTTTCTCGTTTCGAATCTGTAGATAGTTGTGTCCGCGCACTCAGCAGTGGGGCTTGGCGCCTATCTAGCGACTAGATCTCTGTCTCGCTACTGCCTAACGCTCCAGTATGCAGTGTTCCCCAGCAGCGAGTTGGCTGCCGATCAGCGGGTTGCCGAGTTTCTCAACAGCTTTCCTTGATTCAACATCGGTCCTTACCACCGGACCGATACAGGCATAACAGTCAAGATGGAACGCAGAGCACAATCCGCAACACAGTACGCCAGGCCAGCACGATGTTGTTGTCCAGCCTCCGCACCCCGCGCGGCAGCTACGGCAAATTGCTAGCCGGACCTTTGGCCCCGGTCCGCGTTCGCACCCCGTCATCACTCTGAGATACCCCACACAGGCGTAAACCTGAGGATCGCCTGTCACTCCTCTTCGCTGAGGAAAAAGAAAGGTACGACCATGTCTCTCGACTATTTGCGCAAGCATTCTCTCTCGTTTATAAAATTTGCTCTCTTGTTCAGCGGATTTACGGTTCTGCTTGGTTTTTCCGACGCTTTCGCGCAAACCACAGCGATCTCGGGCGCTGTTCAGGATACACAAAAGGCGCAGGTAGCCGGCGCCAAAATCAGCGCTGTCCACACCGAAACTGGTGATCGCCACGACACAGTATCGAACAGCGAGGGGTTCTATGTATTTCCCGTGCTGCTTCCGGGACACTACGATCTGACGGTTGAGAAACTAGGATTCGATCCGCAGGTTAAGGCCGGCGTAGAGGTCTTCATAGGCCAAACATCCACTGTGAACTTTAACCTTGATCCGGGCCAGGTGCTGGAGCGTGTGGAAGTTGAGGCAGGCACCGTGCTGCTGCAACCAACGACTTCCGCAGTCTCGGCGGTGATCGAGAATCAGTCCATCGTCAACCTTCCGTTGCTGGATCGCCGGGCAACGCAGTTGCAGCGGCTGAGCGGTTTTGTCGTCGGCGCGGGTACGGGCGCAAGCTCGACCTTCGCCATCGCCGGGGGCCGTGGCAACAATGCAAGCTATTTCGTCGACGGTGGCACGACCGAGAATCTGCTGCAGGGCGTGCCCACGCAGATGTTCGATCTTCCCATCGACTCACTCCAGGAGTTCACCCTAAGTTTGAGCAACTATAACGCGGAGCTGGGCCGCTCGGGTGGTGGCATTATCCAGATGACCACCAAGTCAGGTACTGACAAGTTGCACGGCAGCGCGTATATCTACTATCGCAGTAACAACCTGCAGGCCGTTCCGGTCTTTGCCAAAGAGAATCCTCCTCTGTCGTATAAGCTCTATGGAGCCAGTATTGGTGGACCGATCCTAAAGGGTAAGACGCACTACTTCTTCACCTACGAGGGGAAGAAAGAAACGACAACCAGCGTTCTTAACTTAAGTGTGCCCACGGCTGCCGAGCGGACGGGCGATTTTTCGGCGATTACGACTCCGATCATCGACCCTTACACCGGAAAGCAGGTTGTAGGGGACGATGGAACGCTGAACAAGCTCCCCAGTTCGGAGCTCGACCCCTATGGGCTGAAGCTGGCCGCGTACTATCCCCTGCCGAACGTTGCCGGCGCCGCGATCAACAACAATAACTTCACTGCTAATGCTCCAGACGCTCAGCTTTATAACGACTACGTTGTGCGCATCGATCATATCTTCCGGGAGAAGGACACCGTTTATGGGCGCTTTCTAGCGCAGCCCGACCACGAAAACACGGCTAATATCTACCCGACGGCGGGAACCGACAGCTGGGGGAATCTCACGCACAACTACTACTACAACCCATCGGGATCGTGGAACCACATCTTCTCCCCTTCACTGCTCAATGAGCTGCGCCTTACGTATTCCTGGCGCCAGGCTCTGTCGATCAGTCATGGTGTCAATTCCGCTGCCGCAACGCAGCTTGGGCTTCCCGGAACCAACCCGTCTTTCTTTCCTGGCGTCGCCGTCAATGGCCTGACTGGGATTGGCGTGAGTGGAGCGTCCTTGACCGGCAATACCACGGAGCAGCAGCGCCTGCAGACACCGATCAAAAGCAACGAGTACACCGACAACCTTTCCTGGCAGCGTGGCAATCACCAATTTAAGTTCGGCGTCGATTGGCGCACATCCGCGGATGGAGACCTGTACTCTCCCTCCGGCGGCGGCTGGTTCACCTTTACCAACACCGGCGTCAGCACCAATGTGGCGGCTGGAAGCCTGGCAAACCTGCTATGGGGCCGCGTTAACCAAGCCAGCCGGCAAGAGACGGAGTATCTTCACTCGTTGGCCTGGAGCTGGGGATTGTACGCACAAGATAATTGGCACGTGAACACCAAACTCACCCTCAACTATGGGTTGCGTTGGGATGTCGACTCTCCACGCTACCTGAGCAATAATCGCCAAAATTCATTCAATGCCACCGAGATCAACCCGGTCTCTGGAACTCCGGGCGTAATCACGTTCGCGGGGATCGATGGGCAGAGCCGTTATGCCAACAACTTCGACTATAAGCTTTTTGGACCTCGTCTCGGATTCGCCTATACTCTCCGCGAGCGAACCGTAGTCCGTGGCGGTGGTGCGATCCTTTACCCCGGCGAATACGATCAGGCGACTCCCATTGTCGCCAATACGGGGTTCTCCAACTCTGTTCTGGTCCAATCTCCGAATGCGGGCGAGGGCACACCGGCCTTCCTGCTCAAGAACAATGGCACCGCGGGCACGGGCCTGGCTGCCTACCCGACGGCGGCCCAACTCACTCCGGGCTTCGGTGCAGTCCCCGTCGGTAAACAAACAAGCGTTGCGCCGCAGTTCATCAAACCGGTGCGGCTGACTGGTTATCTGTACCAGGCAAACCTCGATGTTCAGCACGAGTTTGGCGGCAACCTCTTACTTGACATCGGCTATCTGGGCACATTTGGTCATCACCTTGCCGCCACAGATGCGGAAAGCCTCGACCAGATCACACCGGCGAATGCCGCTCTGCTGCCTACATTGCCGGCGAGCTTCAACACGCAGACGCTGCGGCCGTTCCCGCAGTTCAGCAATGTGCAGGTTCTCTATCCGGATATCGGCGAGTCCCGTTACAACGGCGGCAACATCGGCGTGCAGAAGCGGTACAACCATGGCTTCCAGTACCAGGTAAACTACACCTATTCGAAGTTCATTGATAATCAGCTTTCACGGAGTGAGCTGGCTGGCTATCCAGGAACTGACACTTTTACGGACTATTACAACCCGAGGAATCGCTTCGGCCTCTCCGGTAACGACGTTCGCCACCGGCTCATCGGTAACGGCCTGTATGAGCTGCCTTTCGGCAGGGGAAAGTTGGTGGACGTGCAATCCGGCTGGCTGAATGAGGTCGTGAGTGGCTGGACCATCAGTGGTCTCAGCGAGATTCACTCCGGGACCGCCCTCAGCGTGATCGATTCGACCAACAACACGGGCACCTACTCCGACGGCGTACGGCCAAATCTGACCGGCAATCCGAACGATCTGTCCTCCTCGCGGAACAGGGCGCTCAAGATCAAGGAGTGGTTCGACACCAGCGCATTTACACAAAACCCCAAATACACGTTTGGCAATGCGCCCCGCACCTTCGGACGTGGTCCGCGCCTGGTAACGTCGGACGCGTCGCTCATCAAGAAGTTGCCCATCCACGAGGAACAAGCGGTCGAATTTCGCCTCGAAGCTCTCAACGTGTTCAACCACGCGAGCCTCGGTAACCCAGCCACAACCTTCGGCGCCACAAACTTCGGTACGGTCAATAGCCTGCAGTCCGGAACCACAGGCTCTAGAACGCTGCAGCTGGCCGCCCACTACACCTTCTAAAATGCACTTACTGCTGCGGCACTCCCTGGATGGGGCGCCGCAGCAGCTAAAGTGTCCCGGGAGGTCGGGTTCCGTAATGCTAAGAGATTTGGACCAGAACTCTGGAGTGTCAAGGCGCTCATTTCTGCACGGGATGGTTGCCGCGGGTGTTGCCCTGCAAACAAGCCCCTCTGCCACCAATGCACAGCCTTCGGACAAATTTCGACCAAATATCGTTTACATCCATTCGCACGATTCCGGGCGATACCTCTCGCCCTACGGCCAGTCAGTGCCCACGCCTAATTTGCAACGGCTCGCCCAGGAAGGCATCCTGTTCCGCAAAGCCTTCAGTGCTGCGCCCACTTGTTCTCCCAGCCGGGCTGCCCTGCTCACCGGGCTCTATCCACACAGCAGCGGCATGCTCGGACTTGCCCATCGCGGCTTTTCGCTGAATGACTATCAGCAGCACATCGTGCATACCCTCAAACCTGCCGGCTACACCTCGGTATTGGCTGGACTGCAGCACGTGGCCAAGGAACCGGAGACGATCGGGTATGACCAAGTACTTCCGCACAAAGATACGAGCGCAGTGCATGTAGCCCCGGCGGCTGTCGGGTTCCTGGATAGCCGGCCAACGTCTCCGTTCTTTCTGGACATCGGCTTCTTTGAGACGCATCGTGAGTATCCGGAGGCGACACCGGAAGACAAGGCCAACTACTCGCCTCTGCCGAGACCGATTCCGGATACCGCGGCGACCAGGGGCGACTTTGCGCGCTATCGGGCGAGCGCCAGAATCATGGACGAAGGCGTGGGAAAGGTCCTCGACGCGATCGACCGAAATGGTTATCGCGAAAACACGCTGATCATCAGCACAACCGACCACGGGATCTCGTTCCCGCGTATGAAGTGCAATCTTACCGACGATGGCTGGGGAGTTTCGCTGATCATGCGCGGCCCCAAGCTTCCCCGCGCAGCTGTTTGCGATGCCCTGATCTCGCAGATAGACGTCTTTCCAACCATCTGTGACTACATAGGCATTGACCACCCCGCGTGGCTACAAGGCAAGTCCTTCCTGCCTGTGCTATCGGGCCAAGTACCTGAGATACACGAAGAAGTTTTCGCCGAGGTAAATTATCACGCGTCGTATGAACCAAAACGCGCAGTACGAACGTCGCGCTGGAAGTACATTCGGCGCTTCGGAGACCGGCGGACACCCGTTTTGCCTAACTGCGACGATAGCCCGAGCAAGGAGCTTTGGTTACAGGCGGGATGGGGATCGCAGATTCTGGACCAGGAGAGCCTTTACGATCTGCTCTTTGACCCAACTGAGCATGCAAACCTGGTGAACGACCAGGCGCACCTGGCCGTGGCCCGCGATATGCGCGCCCGATTGCATGCCTGGATGGTTTCCACCAACGACCCATTGCTACGCGGGCCAGTAGCAGCACCGCCGGGAGCAGTCGCGAACGATCCCAACGGGATATCTCCTCAGGAACCGACGATTGTAGCCCGGCCGTCGTGATGAATGAAGCAAGAAATTTTTGCTCTCATCGCTGAGGGGAGTGTTATCCTCTTCAAAGTTCCAGGCCTGCAGTCTCCCCGTATGCGAATTGTCTCTCAAAAATCCGACAATCTCCGGCTGCCGATTGAGCAGGTCCCCCCTCATTCTCGTTGTTGTTGACCTTCATCCTTTAGTTTTCCCTTCAAACCTTTAGGCCGTCGTATCCCCTTGCTCAGCTGTAGGGGAGACGCCTCTATATCGTAGTTAGATCTCTGTTCCCAGAGTTGCCTGAACGCCCCGGCGTGCAGCGGGTTGCAATGGAGCCTTTGTGAAGAAAACTTTGATTGCCTTCCTGAGTTATGTCCCACTTGTTCTTAGCATTACGCTGCATGCGCAAACGACCGTATCCTACCGTGTTTTATTCGGCGTAAACGACACTGCCCCAACTCGATGGGATGGGACCTTTTCCGGGGAACGCGTGGGCAAGATTACGGCAACGGAATGGAAGTTTGTGGCTGGTGATAATATCGACGGCCAGCTCTTTCACTTCTCTACCCATCCCGATCAACGCTTCATTGGTTCTGCCGGTGGCAGCGGCGCGCCGATTGTCCCCAATGGATTTATCCTGACGGCGGAGCGAGTGACTGAGAGCAGTGAATTTTCCTTCACCACCGCACAGGGAGACTTTCAATTCCGAGCTTCTGATCTTTCTTACGGCAAGGGCATTTACCGGCTGGGAGAGAGGGTTTATATTGATCGCGTTCCCGCCTCCTATCGACTCACCAACACACCGGAAGAAGAGGATTATCCATCGATTGCAAGCGGGAAGAATGGCGACGCCTGGTTGGCCTATGTTGAGTTCCACCATAGTCCCGATCACGTGAAGTTGGCGGCGCCACTGCATGAGGCGCCGAAGGATTTCTCGTCCTTGAAACAGCCCGTGGGCGGCGATCAGATCTGGCTGCAAAAGTACTCCGGCGGAGCGTGGCAACAGCCCGTCGCCGTAACCAAATCCGGGAAAGATCAATACCGTACCGCAGTGGCCGTGGATGGAAGCGGCCGGCCATGGGTCTTCTGGTCGGAAAACCGGGGCGGGAACTTCGACATCTTCACCAGCCCCGTCGACCAGTCCGGTCCACAGAGTGAGATTCAGATTTCCAAGGAAAGCGGTTCGGATATTGATCCAGTCGCTGTGACCGACTCCAACGGCAAAGTATGGGTGGCATGGCAGGGATGGCGCGACGGCCGCGCCGCCATCTATACCGCACATCAGGACGGAAACGGCTTCACGGCGCCAGAGAAGATTTCCAACTCGTCAAAAAATGAGTGGGACCCGGCCATCGCAGCTGATAAGGCAGGGCGGGTCGCCGTGGCCTGGGACTCGTATCGAAATGGCAATTACGACGTCTATACCCGCACCTGGTCCAACTCCTGGGGTGCAGAAGTTCCCATCGCTGCCTCAGCCCGATACGAAGCCTACCCCTCGATAGCCTTCGACCCCAAGGGTCGTCTCTGGGTAGCGTACGAAGAGGGCGGTGAAGGATGGGGCCAGGACTTCGGCGCCTATTCGAGCCCGGGTATTGCGCTCTATAAAAGTCGCGCCGTTCGACTGCGCGCGCTTGAGCCCGATGGACGACTGGTCACCATTCAATCATCGATCGATAAGACTCTCGTAGGTATCCCTTCTGCGCGCCCTGATATTACCGGCAGCCAGCTCGACGGGGAGCCGCGCGATCCGGATACGCAAAGCGCACTTACGCGCAAGCCCGATCAGGCCCCGGAAGGCGGCGCCCAGACAACGGCGAAGAACACCCTGCCGCGTTTGACCATCGACGACTCGGGACGGATCTTCGTTGCCTTTCGCACCGCACACCCCCTCTGGTGGAGTCCCATTGGGACCGTGTGGTCGGAATACGTGATCTCGTTTGATGGCAAGCAGTGGTCTAAGCCCATCTATCTTGATCATTCCGACAACCTGCTCGACAATCGACCAGCGGTATTGGCCACCGCTCCAGGAAAGCTGCTGATCGTCAACTCTTCGGATGGCCGCCACAAATTTGTCCCTGCGAGCTCCATCATGGGCGAGCGTGAAGGAACGAAGGATCCCTACAACAACGACCTATGGAGCCAGGACCTCGATCTTGGTCCCGGCGACCAGGTTGTTCCTGTAATCGCGCTTTCGCAGTCGGAGAGGACGCCCGCCGCCCCCACGTGGGATAGCGTGGAGGTCAATGGGGCAAAAGCGATTCGCGAATATAAAGCAGGACCCGACGGCTCTTACCACATCGTCCGCGGCGAATTCCATCGCCACAGCGAGGTATCCATGGATGGCGGCGGGGATGGCACATTGCTCGATCAATGGCGTTATGTGCTGGATGCCGTGGACACGGACTGGATCGGCTGCTGCGACCATGACAATGGGGCGGGCCGTGAATATTCCTGGTGGATTATTCAGAAGCTGACCGACGTGTTTTACACTCCGGGTAAGTTCACGCCGTTATTCGCCTACGAGCGCAGTGTCCCCTATCCGGAAGGACATCGCAATGTGCTCTTTGCGCAACGCGGCATCCGCCCGCTACCCCGGTTGCCGCTTTCTTCAGAGAACGACTTCGCTCATGCACCCGATACGCAGATGCTCTACGCGTACCTGCATCAATTCGACGGCGTTTCGGCATCGCACACCAGCGCCACCTCGATGGGCACCGACTGGCGTGACAACGATCCTAAAGTCGAACCGGTGGTCGAAATCTATCAGGGACTGCGACAGAATTACGAGATTCCCGATGGGCCTCGAGCGAATAGCGAGAAGGACTCCATTGGCGGATGGCGCCCTAAGGGCTTCATCAGCCTGGCCCTCGACAAAGGCTATCGCCTGGGCTTTGAATCGAGCTCCGACCACGTCTCCACTCACATCAGCTACGCCAATATTCTGGTGAAGGGCGATGTGACCCGCGAATCGCTGTTGGATGGCTTCCGCAAGCGGCACGTGTACGCCGCCACGGATGAGATTCTTGCCGACGTCAGGAGCGGAGACTACCTGGCAGGAGACGAATTCTCCACCTCCACGCTACCCACCCTGGACATCAAGC
>Ga0302324_100027059_pt1 | contig 10935 bp, 7 predicted proteins | sample Palsa_T0_1_FD_201949 | JGI IMG/M metagenome (GOLD analysis project Ga0302324, IMG submission 201949) | Peat permafrost microbial communities from Stordalen Mire near Abisko, Sweden - Palsa_T0_1 | ecosystem: Environmental > Terrestrial > Soil > Palsa > Peat permafrost | place: Sweden: Abisko...
AGTGCCCGTAGCGCCGTAGACCAGAGCGATGCCGTAGAGGAAGAAGGCCGTGGCGAAGGAGCCAAGGAGGAAATATTTCAGCGCGGACTCACCGGACTTGAGGGAATCGCGTCGGAAGCCAGCCAAAACGTAGCTCGCGATGGAGCTCATTTCGAGGCCGACAAAGGCGGTCAGAAGCTCCTGCGCGCCCGCGAGGACGCCCATGCCCGCGGTGGCGAAAAGCACCAGCGCATAAAATTCGGCGGCCGGAAGATTTTCGCGATCGAGATACGGACCCGCAGCCAGCACCACGAGGAAAGCCACCAAGCCGACCAGCAAGTGGAAGAACGTGCTGTAGGGATCGGATTGAATTAGCCCGTTGAAACCTGGCCCGGGGAACGCGCCCGCGACCACGGAGCACGCGGTTCCCGCAAGAGCGGCGATGGCCGCGACGGCGGTGAAGAACTGGCGGCTCTTGAAGAACGGCTGCAGCAACATGAGCAGCGTGCCGAAGCCGCACCACAGCACTTCCGGCAGAACGCGATAGAAATCGTCAGGCGTCGGGAACATTTAGCGGCTGGCGCGCCTTTCCGTGGAGATTTTGCCGGCGTGCGCGGCGCGGCCATTGGCTACATCCATGATGTGGCCGATGACTATCGGGCGCGCGATCGCCGCGCTCGGTGCGAGTGCGTCGGCGTCGGGAGCCCCGGCAATCGGCGACGGCTTAAACGACGGTGCCGCGCCTTCATACAGGCGCTGCGGGTTGACCTGCTCGATTACCGTTTGCGAAGAAGCCGCGGTGCGGCGCGTGATGAACGACGAGCCGACGCCCATCCACAGGGTGACGACGGCCATGGTGACGAGGATGGTCCGTTCGCGCGCGGAGATGTCCGGCAACGTCTTATTTTTCTCGTGGGTGATTTCGCCGAAGAACACGCGCTGATAGGACCACAGCAAATAGCAGGCGGAGAGAATCACGCCGAGAGCGGCCCAGGAGGCCCACCGCCAGTTGGTCAGATAAGTACCGATGAGAATCAGATATTCGCCAACAAAGCCGTTGAGGATAGGCAGGCCGAGCGAAGAGAGCGCGACGAAAAGAAAGAACGCCGCAAGCTTCGGCATCGGGGTAGCCAAGCCGCCGTACTCGCTGATTTCAAAGGTGTGCTTGCGGTCGTACAGCATGCCGACGAGCAGGAAGAGCGCGCCGGTAGAAATGCCGTGGGCCAGCATCTGGTAGACGGCGCCCTGTACGGAAATACTCTGGAAGGCGAAGATGCCGAGAACCACGAAGCCAAGGTGGCTGACGCTCGAGTAGGCGACGAGCTTTTTGAGATTGGGCTGAACGAGGGCCACGAGCGCGCCGTAGAGGATGCCGATGATGGCGAGGATGGCGATCCACGGGGCTGCTCTATGCGCGGCGTCCGGAAAGAGCGGCAGGCAGAAGCGCAGCATGCCGTAGGTGCCCATTTTGAGGAGCACGCCGGCGAGCATGACGGAGCCTGCCGTGGGGGCTTCGACGTGCGCGTCCGGCAGCCACGTATGTAGCGGAAAGAGCGGCACCTTGATGGCGAAGGCTACGAAGAACGCTAGGAAGAGCAGCATTTCGGCGCGCGGTTCAAGCAGTGGCGTGCCGCTGGCCAGCATTTCCTGAATGCGTGGCAGGTCGAATGTGCCGGTGGCGTTGTACAGCCAGATGATGCCGACGAGCATAAGGATGGAACCGGCCATGGTGTAGATGACGAACTTGATGGCGGCGTAGATGCGGCGGTCATGCCCCCAGATGCCGATAAGGAAAGCCATGGGAATGAGCATCACTTCCCAAAAGAGGAAAAAGAGAAAGAGGTCCAGCGAGAGGAAGACGCCGACGACGCCCACTTCGAGCAGCAGCAGCATGACGAAAAATTCTTTGACGCGATGGCTGATGCTGGACCAGCTAGCGAGCACGGAAACGGGCGTGAGGAAAGTGGTGAGCAGGACGAGAAACATGCTCATGCCGTCGACGCCCAGGTGGTAGTTGATGGGCGGGAAGTGTATCCAGAAGTGGAATTCGCTCAGCGAATAGCCCGCACCGGTAACGGGGACTTTGGCGAGCAGCAGCAGCGAAAAGATAAACTCCACGACGGAAATGGTGAGTGCCGCCCGGCGGATCCACACGTGGTCGTCGGCTCGGAGCAGCAGAAGCGCCAGCGCGCCCACGGCGGGGAAGAAGATGAGGACGGAGAGCAAGCCGGGAAGCGGCATTAGCGCACCATCCCCTGGGCCGTGGGCTGCAGGCGTACCCAGAAAACCACGGCGATGACCAAAATCGCTCCGATGACCACCCACACGGCGTAGCTGCGCTCGTTGCCGGATTGCGTGTGGCGGCTGGCGTCGCCGACTTCGCTGGTGCCGCGGGCGATGCCGTTGACGGCGCCGTCGACGATATCAACGTCGACAATTTTCCAGAGAACGGTGCGCGAGAGCCACATCAGCGGGGAAACGATGACAGCGTCGTAAATTTCGTCGACGTAATACTTATGAAGCAACGTGGTGTAGACCGGTCCGGCGGATTTGGCGATGGCGGCGGGCTTGCCGGTGTCCTTGGCGTAGAGCCAGTAGGCCACGACCCAGCCGAGCGCCGCGGAGATTACGGCGACGATGGCGAGGGTGATTTCAAGAGAGTGCGCGGCGGCTTCGTCCAGGGCCGCGGCAGCTTCACCGGCGCCGAAGACCGGGCCGAGGAATGCGGTGAAATAGTCCGTGCCGCCCCAGAGCGCGGGCGCCGCGAGCCATCCGCCGATGATGGAGAGTATAGCGAGGACGACCAGCGGACCCAGCATACTCCACGGGGATTCGTGCACGTGGACGTGGTGCTCGTCGTAACGCGGCTTGCCGTAAAAGGTAAGGAAGACCAGGCGGAACATGTAGAAGGAGGTCATCAGCGCGGTGAAGAGGCCGAGCCCGTAGAGGATGTGGCCGCCGCTGTCCCCTTTGCTGAAGGCGGCAAATAGAATGGCGTCTTTGCTGAAGAAGGCCGCCAGGGGAGGGAAGCCCGCAATGGCCAGCGTGGCGATGAGCATGGTCCAGTAAGTCCACTTAATTTTGCCGCTGAGGCCGCCCATTTTGCGCATGTCCTGTTCGCCGCCCATGGCGTGGATGACCGAGCCGGCCGCGAGGAAGAGCAAGGCTTTGAAGAAGGCATGGGTCATCAGATGAAAGATGCCCGCGGAAAAAGCGCCGACACCGCAGCCGAGGAACATGTAGCCGAGTTGGCTGACGGTGGAGTAGGCGAGGACTTTTTTAATGTCGGTCTGCACGAGGCCGATGGTGGCCGCGAAGAAGGCGGTGGCGCAGCCGATTACCGCGACGACCACGAGCGCGGTCTCCGAGTGGGTGAAAAGAATGTGCGAGCGGGCGACGACGTAAACGCCGGCGGTGACCATTGTTGCGGCGTGGATTAAGGCGCTGACCGGTGTGGGACCTTCCATGGCGTCGGGCAGCCAGACGTACAGCGGAATCTGGGCGGATTTGCCGCACGCGCCCATGAAGAGCAACAGGCAAGCTATGGTAAAGGTGCCCATGGTGCCCCAGCCTTCGACGGGCCAGCTGTGCATCGCCGGAAGGGTGAAGAGCCTGTTGAAATCGAGCGTGTGAAACGTGCGGAAGAGCAGGAACATGCCGAGCATGAAGCCGAAGTCGCCAATGCGATTGACGATGAAGGCCTTTTTACCGGCGTCGGCCGCGGACTTACGCAGGAAATAGAAGCCGATGAGCAGGTAGCTGGCCAGGCCCACGCCTTCCCAGCCGACGAAGAGCAGGACATAGTTGGCGGCGAGGATGAGCATGAGCATGAAAAACATGAAGAGGTTCAGGTAGGAGAAGAAGCGGTAGTAGCCGCCTTCGTGCGCCATGTAGCCGGTGGAGTAAATGTGGATGAGGAACCCCACGCCGGTAACGACCATGAGCATGACGACGGTGAGCTGGTCCATCTGAAGATCAAAGCCCGCGCGGAATAAAGCGGGCTGATCGGGATGGAGGACGTTCGGGACGATAATCCAATCGAAAAATTCCTTGTGCACCAGGACCTGGCCGGAGGCAAAGTATTCGCGGACGGCTTCTAGGGCGCAGGCGAAGGAGAGGCCGGTGGCGCCGAGGGCTACGGTGTTGACGATTTTGTTCGGCCACTTGGACCCGAGCAAACCGTTGGTAGCCGCGCCGAGCAGCGGCAGCAGCGGGATGATCCACAAATAATCGAGTATGGGATAAGTAGACATTAAAGTTTGAGCAGGTCCACGCGCTCCACGTTGAGCGTTTGCCGGTTACGTGCGATTAATATGACGATCCCGAGGCCGACGGCGGCTTCCGCGGCCGCCACGATGATCACGAAGAGCACGAACAGCTGGCCGTCGAGTTTGCCGCTGGCCTGGCTGAAGGCCACGAAGGCCAGATTGACGGCATTGAGCATCAGCTCGATGGACATGAAAATGGTGATGATGTTGCGCTTGAAAAGGAAGGCCAGGACGCCCAGGCCGAACAGGATGGCGCTCAACACGATGTAGTAGGTGGTGGGGACCATGAATTAACTCTCCCGCTGCGCGAGGACAATCGCGCCGAGGATGGCGATCAGAATCAGGAAGGAAGTGAGTTCAAAGGGATAGACGAAATCCTTGAAGATCATGGTGGAGAGCTGGCGCGTGGAGGAAAGGTTGGCGACGATTTTGCCGCCGTCGGTGGCGCTGGAGACGAAGGAGCCGGCGGAGCGGGCCAGCGTCGTGGCCACGAAACCCATGAGTGCGAGGGCGAGCAAAATTCCGGGGAAACCGGCGAGCTTGGATTCGCTGGTGTGCTCTTCGAGGCCGGCGTTCAGCAGCATGATAACGAACACGAAGAGGACCATGATGGCGCCGCCGTAGACGATGATTTGCACGGCAGCGACGAACTCCGCGCCCATCAAAAGATAGAGACCGGCGAGGGCGACCATTACGACAATCAAAGAGAGCGCGCTGTGGATCGGATGCTTCTGGAAAATGAGGCTGACCGCCCCGGCCACCGATAGCGCTGCGAGTAGGAAGAAGACCAGGAGCTCGGCGGTCATGGATTACTCCGCCAGAGCACAAAGAAAGAGGTTAGAACTACGTTGGCGATAGACACCGGCAGGAGCAGCTTCCAGCCGAAGGCCATGAGCTGGTCATAGCGGAAACGCGGGAGCGTGCCGCGCAGCCAGACATAGACGAAAAGAAAGACCAGGATTTTGCCAAGCAGCCAGAACGGCCCCTGGATGAAGACGTTCACGAATTGCAGCTGCGGAATGGCGAGGGCGATGCCGACTAGTAGGAGTCCTCCGCCGATCACAGGGAGAACAAGTTTGCCCCAGATGGTTTCGTAACGGATGCCGTCCCAGATGATCCAGAGCGCCGTGGGAACCAGGAGCAGCGACGGGAGATAGTAGGTGAAAGTCCAGGACTGCGGAAACGGGGAGAGCCAGCCGCCGAAGAAGAGAATCGTACACAGGCAGGAAACGGTGATCATGCTGGTGTATTCGGCGATGAAGAACATGGCGAACTTGAAGCTGGAATATTCTGTGTGGAAACCGGCGACGAGTTCGGATTCGGCTTCCGGCAGGTCGAAGGGCACGCGGTTGGTTTCCGCGATGGCGGCGATGTAGAAGCAGAAGAAGCCGAGGATTTGCGGAAAGGGCCCGGAGAAAATGTTCCAGCCGAGGATGCCGATGCCCCAAGCCGGGTGGGACTGGGCGTTGATGATTTCCGTGAGATTGAAACTGTTGGCCATGAGCAGGACGCCGACCACGGAAAGCGTGAGTGACAATTCGTAGCTGATCATTTGCGCGGAGCTGCGCAGGCCGCCAAGCAACGGATATTTGCTGTTGGAGGACCAGCCGGCAAGCGCCACGCCGTAGACGCCGAGTGCGGTGATGGCGAAAAGCACCAGCAAGCCGATGCTGGGATTGGCGATGTACAGCCAGATGTTGTGGCCGAGCAGGCGAATGGGCTCCGGTCCAAAGGGAATGACGCCGATGGAGGTGAGCGCGAGCGCCAGCGCCAGAAGCGGCGCCAGCAGGTAGACAAATTTATCGACGCCGGCGGGCATCGCATCTTCTTTGAACAGAAATTTCAGGCCGTCGGCCAGCGGCTGCATCAGGCCGTGCGGCCCGACGCGGTGCGGTCCCCACCGCGATTGCATGTGGGCCACGACTTTGCGCTCGAACCACGTCAGATAGGCGTTGACGGTAAGGACGATGAACATCAGCAGCGCGATTTTGATCAGCGTGATGATGAGTTCGGCGTGGGCGGAGAGAAAGTCGATCACGGCTGGGCTTCGGCCTCCGGCAAGGATTCCATCATGGTGCAGAAGCGGCCGAGCGTGCCGCTGGTGAAAAGCGAGTCTTGGGCGGAGCGAATGAGGCCGGCGGGGACGTCGTAGGGCGCGTGGCCGTTGCGCGCGAAGTGCACGCGGGTGGCCTCGGCGCCGCCGGTGAGCAGCCCAACGGCTTGCACGTTGTAGCCGGGGACGGCTTTGCGAATTTCTTCAAAGACGGCGGTGGGGTTTTTGTAATGGAAAGCCTTGCCGAGTCCGAGCTTTTCGAGTTGGTGCGAGAGGATGCGCAGCAGGTCGAAGTCGGTGCGCGGGCCCATCACTTCGGCGGCTTTGTGGAGGGCCTGAATTTCGCCCGAAGTGTTGGTGACGGTGCCATCTTTTTCGTACGCGGAAGCCGCGGGGAAAATAATGTCGGCCTGATTGGCGGTTTCCGTCATGAAGAGTTCGTGCACGATGAGCAGATCGAGCTTGCCGCGCCCGAAGCCGAGCGTGCCGAAGTGCGCGAGCGGGTTCGCGCCCATTACGTAGAGGGCTTTGAGTTTTCCGGCCTGTGCGGCTCCCACCATTTGCGGGGCGGTCATGCCGGGCTGCGACGGGATGAGGCCGCTCCAGAGCTTGTCGAAGGTTTCGCGGGAAGAGGCGCTGTCCACGTAGGCATAGCCGGGCAGGCGATCCGGTAGAACTCCCATGTCTGCGGCGCCGCGCGAGTTGGCGTAGTCTGCCAGCGCCATATAACGCACGCGGCCGGGGAGTTTCGAGCCGAAAGCGGTGAGCAGGGCAATCGCGGCTCCGGAAATTTCCGCGCCGAATACGATGGCGACTTCCTGTTCCTGCTCGAGGGCGGCTTTTAGCGAGACGAGTTGTTCCACGAGGTCAGGCTGGAGTTGGCCTTGTTCGTGAGCCATCCAGCGCAGGGCGGCAGGTTCCTGTCCGGCGGCAACCTTTACGTATTGCGTGGCCTTGCGGTGCAGTTTTATTTCGCCCGAATTAAGGATGAAAAGCTTGGTCTGGAAATGGCGGATACCGGAACGAATCTGCCAGGCGACGAGCGGATTCTGATTCGTGGGATCGTTGCCCACGACCAGGACGGCCTTGGACTCGTAGAGCTGCTCCATGGTGAGCATGGCGTCGCTAGCGCGCTCGCCGAGAGCCGTGACGAGGCCGGTGAAGTCGGCGGTGCGGTGATGGTCCACATTATTGGTGCCGAACGTGGCGCGCGCCATACGCTGGAACAAATAATTCTCTTCGTTGGACGTGCGGTTCGAGCCGATAAAGCCGATGGCGTCTTTAGCGCCGGAATCGTAGACCGCCTTGAGTCTGGTGGCGGCGGTTTGCGCAGCCTCTTCCCAGGAGACGGGGTAGAGCTTGGCGCCCTTGCGCACCATGGGCTGGCGGATACGCTCTGGGTGGCGCGTGAAGTCAAAGCCGAAGCGGCCTTTCACGCACAGAAAATCCTTGTTGATGCCGGACATGTCGCGATTATTGGCGCGCATGATTTCGTGATTGCGCACGCTCAGCGTGGTCTTGCAGCCGTTGGAGCAGTGCGTGCAGATCGTGGAGACGTATTCCATTTCCCAGGGCCGCGTCTTGTAACGATACGTGCCGCTGGTCAGCGCGCCGACCGGGCAAATGTCGATGCACATACCGCACTCTTCGCATTCGAGGTGATCTTCGCGGTTGGGGATGATGATGCTGTTCGCGCCGCGCATGCCCACGCCCAGGGCTTTCACGTCCATGCCTTCATCGCAGACGCGCACGCAGCGGAAGCACAGGATGCAGCGCGGAGCATCGTAATACACCAGCTCCGACCATTTTTCTTCCGGCCGGTGAATTTTTTCTTCCACGAAGCGGCTAGTATCGGCCCCGTAGCGAAAGACCATATCTTGCAGCTCGCACTCGCCGCCTTTATCGCAGACGGGGCAATCGAGGGGATGGTTGGTCAGCAGAAATTCCAGCATGTACTTGCGGGCGTCGCGCACCTGCTGCGAATCGGTCTTGACCACCATGCCTTCCGTCGCCGTCAGCGTGCAGGCGGTCTGCAGCTTGGGCATTTTTTCCACTTCCACCAGGCACATGCGGCAGGCAGCTTGCAAAGAAAGCCCCGGGTAATAGCAGAACGACGGCACTTCGGTGCCAATGCGCCGCGTGGCCTCGATGACCAGCGTGCCGGCGGGAACTTGCGTGTCGGCGCCGTTGATCTTCAGCGTTATGAGTTTCTGTTCCGTCTTCGTGTCGCCCATAAATTTAGTTACCGAGCCCCGTCCGCCACAAATCCCTCAGCGCGCTCCCATCAGCGCTTCCGCGCTTTTGTACGCGCACTTGCCCTGCAGATGCTCCTCGAACTCGTTGCGGAATTTCTCCACGATGGAAATGGTGGGCATGGCCGCGGCGTCGCCGAGCGCGCAGAAGGTGCGGCCGAGCATATTCTTGGACAACTCGAGGACATTCGTAATGTCCTGTGAGGTGCCGTAACCCGCATGGAAGCGGTCGAGCGTCTTGGTCAGCCAGGACGTGCCCTCGCGGCAGGGAATGCACCAGCCGCAGGATTCGTGCGAGTAGAAATGCATCACGCGCCGCGCCATGTCCACCATGCAGGTGTCTTCGTCCATCACCACCATGCCGCCGGAGCCGAGCATGGAGCCGGCTTTGGCCAGCGAATCGTAGTCCATGGGAATGTCGATTTCGCTGGCGGTGAGGAATGGGCAGGAGCTACCGCCGGGGATGACGGCTTTTATTTTTTTGCCGCCGGGGATGCCCCCGCACGATTCGTAAATAAAACTCTTCATGTTGAGGCCGAGCGGCACCTCGTAGATGCCAGGCTTCACCACGTGGCCGGAGATACACAGCATGCGCGTGCCGCCGTTTTTTGGCGTGCCCATGGCGGCGTACGCATCGCCACCGATGCGGATGATCGCGGGGACAGAGCTGAGCGTCTCGGCATTGTTGATGACCGTGGGGCAGCCGTACAAGCCGACCACCGCAGGGAAGGGCGGCTTGATGCGCGGATATCCGCGCTTGCCCTCGAGCGATTCCATCAACGCGGATTCTTCGCCGCATTCGTACGCGCCGGCGCCGGTGTGGGTGAGCAGCTCAAAATCGAAGCCGGTGCCGAGAATATTTCTGCCCAGGTAGCCGCGCTGGTAAGCCTCGCCGAGCGCCACGTCCATGATGTCCAGGACGTAGCGGTACTCGCCGCGAATATAAATGAAGCCCTTGTGAGCATCGAAGGCCCGGCCGGCGATGACCATGCCTTCGATCAACTGGTGCGGGTCGAGCTCCATCAGCGGGCGATCCTTGCAGCTACCGGGTTCCGATTCGTCGGCGTTGCAGATCAAATATTTGGGCTTCGGCGAATCTTTGGGCACGAAGGACCACTTCATGCCGGTAGGGAAGCCTGCTCCGCCGCGCCCGCGCAGGCCGGATTTTTTCACTTCTTCGATGATTTGTCCCGGCTCCATTTGCTTCAGGGCTTTGTCGAGCGCCTGGTAGCCTTCGTTCTGAATGTAGGTATCGATGCTGCGCGAATTGGGAATACCCCAGTGTTTGCTGATCAGCGGAATTTCCTGCGCACTGCGCGGATGCAGCGCTCCGGAGGTCACCGGTTCGGGATCGGGTTTGCGGCCGGCATCCAGCGTTTCAATAATGCGATCGAACTTCAGCGGCGTGAGGTTCTCATAATAATCGTAGTTCACCTGCATGGCCGGCGCGCCGGTGCAGGCCCCGATGCACTCTACTTCTTCCAAAGAAAAAACACCGTCGGAAGTGGTTTCCTTGTTGCCGATATTCAGGCGCTTTTTTGCGCGGTCCAGCAGTTCGTTGCCGCCGCGCAGCATGCAGGCCACGTTGGTGCACACCTGGACGTGGTGCTTGCCCCAGGGCTTGCGGTGCAGCATCGAGTAATACGCAAGCGTTTCTTCCACTTGCACGTTGTTCAGGTCCAGGCGTGCGGCGATCTCCGCGATCATTTCGTCGCTGATGTGCCCGTAGTGATCCTGCGCGTAGAGCAGCATGGGGACGAGCGCGCTGCGCTTCACCGGATAACTGCTCTGCAGTTTGTCAAACTTCGCCGCAAGCGGTTTTGGCAGTTCCATAGTTCAGCAGTTCCCGAAGATTCGTCCCGAAAACTCGTCAAGTCCGGCCAAGGCCGGGCGCAGCAACCTGCTTCAGCGATCCACGTCCCCCAGCACGATATCAATGGTCCCGATGCAGGCAATCACGTCCGAAATCAATTGCCCTTCAATGATTTTCGGCAGCGCCTGCAAATTGATGAACGATGGCGAGCGAAAATGCACGCGCAAGGGCTTCGCCGAGCCGTCGCTGGCCACAAAGCAACCCAGTTCCCCGCGCGGCGATTCCACGGCCACGAACGCTTCTCCCGGCGGCGGCGCAAAGCCTTCGGTAAAAATCTTGAAGTGGTAGATAAGCGCTTCCATCTCCGTCTTCATTTTTTCGCGCGCCGGCGGCACGATGCCCGGCGCCAGCGAGCGTACCGGCCCGTCGTCGGTTATCTTGCTCATGGCCTGCCGCACGATCTTCAGGCTCTCGCGCATCTCTGCCACGCGCACCATGTAGCGCGCGAAGCAGTCGGACTCCGTGCGCGTCGGAACGTCAAACTCAAACTCCTCGTAACTCGAGTAGGGA
>Ga0302324_100027062_pt1 | contig 10934 bp, 8 predicted proteins | sample Palsa_T0_1_FD_201949 | JGI IMG/M metagenome (GOLD analysis project Ga0302324, IMG submission 201949) | Peat permafrost microbial communities from Stordalen Mire near Abisko, Sweden - Palsa_T0_1 | ecosystem: Environmental > Terrestrial > Soil > Palsa > Peat permafrost | place: Sweden: Abisko...
GTAGCCACCTCAGCCGCCCGCTGCGGGAAGCGCGGCTAAGCGTTGGCGACATCATCGCTTCCGGCTGGAGCGTCCAAATTTAAATTCGTGCGCCTTCATATCCACATGCCGCCCGCGAAAACGCACGCCCTCCGCTTCCAGACGGAATCGCTGTTCTACAGCAGAATCGCCGCGTAGCTTGATCTCTCCGCCCGCGCCCAGCACGCGCTGCCACGGCAGACCATAGCCCTGCCGCAAAACGGCAGCTACTTGCCGCGCAGCGCCGGGAAGTCCCGCCGCTCTAGCAACGGCTCCGTAAGTGGACACTTTGCCTCGCGGAATCGCACGAATCGCCTTCTCAATGAGGAGACGATTCTTCGCAACCCCGCTCAACTATGCAGCCGCCTTGCGAAACGATTCGATGGCTTCGCCTTCGGAATTCAGAACGTCGAAGACTGTCAGCAGCTTGGTGACTTGCAGCAGGTCGCCCACCCGCTTGGTCAGACTTACCAGCTTTATGCTCCCACCCGCGTTGCCGGTTGTGGCGTGAAGAGCCACCAGCGTGCCGAGCCCGCCGGAATCGATGTAGTTCACTTCGCCCAGGTTGAGAATGATGTTTTTATATTGGGGAACGGCCTTCTTGACCTCTTCGCGCAGCAGCGAAGACTCTTCGCCAAAAACAATTCTGCCGCTGCACTCCAGAATCAAAATCCCATCTGTCGTTTTGCTTGCGATCTTCAATTGCATGAATTCTCCTTTGACGCGGCCTCGGCCAAACCGCGCCGCACTGACCGCGACCGCACCTGTCGTTGATCGACAAGCCTACCGCTTGCGGGGCAAGTTAGCAAGCGCGTCGGCATTCCGCGGCTCACACTCCGATCCCGTATAATCGTAGTTTCACTCCATGAGCTATACCGTCCTGGCGCGCAAATACCGGCCGCAAAAGTTCTCCGAGGTCATCGGACAAGAACACGTTACCCGCACTCTGCAAAACGCCATCGAGCAGGGGCGTACGGCCCACGGCTACATCTTCAGCGGGCATCGCGGAATCGGCAAGACGACCGTCGCCCGCATTCTGGCCGCGGCTTTGAATTGCCGGTCGCAAAGCCACCCCGTGCCCGAGCCTTGCGGCGTCTGCGAATCGTGTTTGGAAATTCGCGCGGGCAACGCCGTCGATGTCATCGAAATCGATGCCGCCACCAACCGCGGCATCGACGAGATTCGCGAACTGCGCGAAGCCGCCCGCTATCGTCCCGCGCGGGACCGCTTTAAGATCTACATCCTCGACGAAGCCCATCAAATCACCGACGCGGCTTTTAACGCTCTGCTCAAGACTCTGGAAGAGCCTCCCGATCACATTGTCTTCATGCTGGCGACGACGCAGCCCGAAGATATTCCGCAGACCATCCGCTCGCGCTGCCAGCATTTTAGTTTTCGCGCAGTGAAGTTCGACGACATCGTTGGCCAGTTGCGCGATCTGGTCACCCGAGAAAAAATCGAAGCCGATGACGACGCTCTGGCCCTGCTGGCTGAAGCCGGCGACGGCTCTATGCGCGACGCGCTTTCGATTCTCGATCAGGCGATTGCTTCTTCTACCGGAAGGATCACCGCCGAGTCGGTGAGAAATCTGGTTGGCGCTGCTCCTGCTCATATTCTCGAAGACGTGATGCAGGCTGTTTCCCGCAGCGCCAGCGAAGAGGTGCTCCGTCAGGTCGACCATCTGATCAGCGAAGGCCATAGCCCTGTTCATTTCGCCCGCCAACTGGTGCGCTTCCTGCGCAACGCGACGGTTGCCAAGATTGCCGGTAAGGATACGTCCCTGCTGCAAATTTCCAGCGAAGAACGCGAGCGTGTGGCCCGGGTGGCCGAACTTTTTGGCGAAGAAGATCTCGCGCGCCACTTCCAGATCATGCTGCGTACGCACGGAGAGCTGGGATACAAGCAGGAGCAGCGCTTCCACCTCGAACTCGGATTGCTGAAGATGGCCCATGCGCAACGCCTGCTGCCGATTGAACAACTGCTCAGCGATGTGGCAGCATTCTCGCCTGCGGCTTCGACTGGAACTCCCCGCAATGTTGCGCGGCCCTCGCTTGTGGGAGGCGGGGTCGGTGGTGGGATATCCGATGTGCGCCGCACAGAGGCTGCTCCGGCTGCGCGTCCAAGCTTCGTTTCGCCGTTTGCCGCCGATTCCGCTCGCAAGGGCACTCCGCGCCAGGAGTTCGCCGATGAGGCGCCTTCTGCCGGACCGCGCGTCGTCGCGGCGACCAGCGCCACCCAGTCGGTAATCATGGGCTCTGCCGCGCCAGCGAACATCCACGAAGTCGCCCCGCAGCCGCAAGCCGCCACTGAGACCACTGAGACGATAAGGAACGAACCGCAGCGAGTTGCGCCAGAGCCACAGGTATCTACTGCCGACCCCATGGATCGCCTGCAAAGTGCAGTGCTGCAAGCGTTGTCGGATGGCAACCAGCGAATTCTCGTGTCCATGCTGGAAGCGGGCGAGTGGAGCACGCAGGGGAATGAAGTGGTCATCAAAGTGGCCGAGTCGCAAACCGTCATCGACATGTCGGTGAGCCCGGAAGCGAGGCGTTTGGCGATTGCCTCGGCCAGTGGGGTTCTTGGCCGGGCGATGAAACTGAAGATCGTTCCCGGTGCAACGGGTGTGGCACCGGATGGAAACGGCCACAAGAGCAACGGGGCTGCAACTGCATCCGGCCCGAAGATCGGTGGACGTGGCCGTGCCGAGCAGGATCCGATTGTCCAACGCATGCGGGAAAAATTCGGCGCGGAAATTCGTACGGTGATCGACTATCGGGATAAGAAATGAGGCTTCAAAGTTGCAAGGTTTCAATGTTTCAACGTTATTCGTGCCCAAGTCATTGAAACCTTGAAACTCTGAAACCTTGGAACGTGGGTTCATGGGTTCTTTATGAACAACTTCAATCTGCAAGAACTGATGTCGAAGGCCAAATCGCAATACGAGACCCTGCAAAAGAAAATGCAGGAGACGGTGGTGGAGGCCTCGTCGGGTGGGGGCACAGTGACGGTGAAAATGGACGGCAGCAAGCGACTGTTGAGCCTGCGCATCGATCCTGAAGCGGTAAAAGCTGGCGACGTTGAGATGCTGCAGGATTTGGTACTGGCTGCGGTGAATGAAGCTGCGCGCAAGATCGATGGGGCCATGCAATCGAGCCTTGGCGGGATGCTGGGCGGCATGGGCATTCCCGGGCTCTAGAAACTTCTCATGTCTAAGTTTGCCGAACCGATGTCGCGCCTGATTGACGAGCTGAAAAAGCTGCCGGGCGTGGGCAGCAAGAGCGCACAGCGGCTGGCGTTTCATATTCTGCGCTCGAGCGAGGACGATGCTGAGGCGCTGGCTGCCGCGGTGCGCGATGTTAAGGCCAATCTGCGACTCTGTTCTGTATGCAACAACATTACGGATGTGGACCCTTGTACCTATTGCACCAGCACCACGCGGAATCAGCGTCTCGTTTGCGTAGTTGAGGAACCAACCAACATTTCGTCCATCGAGAAGACCAAGCACTACAACGGAGTCTTTCACGTTTTGCATGGCGCGCTTTCGCCGCTGCATGGCGTTGGACCGGAGCAGTTGCGTATATCCAATCTCATCGCGCGCGTCGACGCCGGAAACGTCGATGAAGTGATTCTCGCCACCAATCCCACGGTGGAAGGTGAGGCCACGGCGACTTATCTCTCACAGCAACTCAAGCGCGTGGGAGTGAAAGTCACGCGCATTGCCATGGGGATACCGGTGGGCAGCGATATCGAGTACACGGATGAGATCACCATGCTTAAGGCGATGGAGGGGCGGCGGGAGTTGTAGGTAGGCATTTTTTTTGTCGTGGCTCATCTTGTCCGTGCTCATAAAATCGTTAGCCCACTCGGTAGTATTCGCTTTGCAGCGGTACCCGCTTCGTTTCCTCCACAGATCGGATCAAAAAAATAAAACTAGTTTTTGCTAAATTATAGAGCGCCAAGGGTTTAGTTCATTTTGATCTGAGCCTCCCCGGGCAAAATCTAGAGCTGAAAGGACTTAGCGGTAAATTCTTGAGAACTAACGCACTTAACCGCGCTTCTTTTTGCTACGCCCAAAATTGGGACAGTCGATTATCGCTCTCGTTGGTGCTGGCTGTCTGTGATGACCAAACCAGAAAAAGAAATCTGCTGTGGAAAAGTTGCGTAACACGCCCATGGCGCGAGGCTGAGGGGCCTGTGAAAGCCTCTCGTGGCGCCATGGGCGATATCGCTTTCAGCCCCGCGGCTGGCGCGTAATCTCGAACAAAGTCCCCGAGCTCAAAGCGCCCGCCGTGGAACGTCGCGTCGAAAAAATGAACGCGCTGCCGCTACGGCGTGATCTCGTATACCGTGCCGTAGCCGTAGCCGTTCGCGCCGCGGAACGTGGTGCCGTAAAGGTTGCCCGCGGAATCCATGATGAGTCCGCCTTGCGGATTCCCGCCATCGGTGGCGTTGTTGGCGAAAGCGTGTACCACCCGCGGGTTCCAAGCCCCGCGGCCCACCGGAGACAGTTCGAACACAGAGCCTCCCCCCGCAGGCATACCGAGACTGTTCGTGCCGTAGAGATTGCCCGCCTTGTCGAAGATCACGCCGGAAGCGGGGGCAAACCCGTCGCCCCGGTTGACGTAATAGATCACCCGCTGTTTCCAGCTCCCGCCCGCCTCCGGCGACAGTTTGAATACCGTGCCGCAGCCCTCGCCTTTGTAGCAAGTGGTGCCTCCGCCATAGGCAGTCGTGCCGTAAAGATTGCCTGCAGAGTCGAAGGTAAGAGAGGAGTCGGGAAGGCTTCCGTCCGTGCACAGCGCTTGCACGCAGAAGTTGTACAAGGCACGCTCGACCCATCCGCCCCCGGCTCCTGGCCGCAGTTGGAACACCGTGCCGCCACCATAGGCACCGCCATACCAGGTAGTTCCGTAGAGTCTGCCTGCGGCATCGAAGATCAGTCCGGCGGCGGGCGTTTGCCCATCCGTTCCGCTGCTGCCGAAGCTGTGCAGGATGGTCTCCTTCCAGCTTCCGCCGGCCTGGGGCGACAACTCGAAGGCCACGCCGCAGGGCGTCGACTGTGAACAGTAAGTACCGGCCCCGCCTCCTCCGGTGGTGCCGTACAGATTCCCGGCGCTGTCAAAGATGAGTCCGGCAAAAACCGAGTTGCCATCTCCGCTGGCTCCGAAGCTGTGCAGAATCGTCTCCGTCCAACTGCCGCCGGATTGCGGCGTCAATTCGAAAACGATGCCACCGCCCTGAGCGCCGCCGTAATGCGTCGTGCCGTAAAGATTGCCGGAGCCATCGAAGATCACTGGGGCGGTCGGCAGTATCCCGTCCGTGCTCCCGTTCGGGCCAAAGCTGTAAAGCACCTTTTGCGACCAGCTACCGCCGGATTGCGGCGATAACTCGAACACCGCTCCGGTCCCGTTCGCGCCGCCCTGGTAAGTGGTACCGTAAAGATTGCCGGACGCATCCGCCGTCAACCCCGCGTCGGGCATGAATCCGTCCACACTATCCAACGGGATAAAGTTATACAGTACGGTTTCCGTCTGCGCCTCGGCGGGCGTGCTCGCCGCCACCAGGGTTATGGCGACCATTGCCAATACCACAGCCATTCCAAAAGAAACTTTCTTGCCCCGCATGCGATCCTCCTGAGAGTTGAGTAACCACCTGTTTTCGATCAAAGCTGGCTTAAGCCAACACGCCCTACGGCGCGATCACAAACACCGTCTCTTTGCCAATCACGCCGCCCTCGGTCGTGTAGCCATCCAGATTGCCCCGCAGCATCCCGCAAATCCTATTGCGTGACTTTGAACACCGTCCCGACCCCGCCTACGGCGTAATCTGAAAAACCGTTCCGCCGCCTGTCACGCCGCCCTCCGTTGTGGTGCCATACAGATTGCCGGCGGCGTCGATTACCATGCCTGCGCCGGGAAATTCCCCGTCTTTGCCGGCACCGAAGCTATGCAGAATGGTCTCGGTCCACAAGCCTCCAGCACCGGACGTCAACTCAAACGCGATGCCGCATCCTTGGTTGTTGCAAACCTTGGCGCCTCCTCCAAACGATGCGGTTCCATAAAGATTGCCCGCGCCATCGAAAACCAGATTCGAGACCGGCCAGAACCCGTCGGTACCGTTGTAGGCGAAGTTGTGCAGAATGGTCTCGGTCCAAGTCCCGTCGCCGGACGGCGATAGTTCGAACGCCGTTCCCCCGGTGTTTTCCGCACCATAAAGACCACCGTAAACGGTGGTGCCATAGAGGTTGCCGACGGCATCGAAAACCACGCTGGCCTGAGGATCATGCCCGTCGTTGTTATATCCGCCGAAGCTGTACAGAATCGTCTCTGTCCAGGTGCCGGTGGTGGAGGGAGAAAGTTCGAAGACCGTGCCGCCGTAATTGGAGGCGGCATAAGCACCCCCGAGGAAAGTCGTACCGTAGAGATTACCCGCGGCGTCCATGATCAGGCCGTCGTTGACCGCTGCCCCGTCTTTGCTCTTGCCGAAGGTGTGCGGAAGCTTTGCCGTCCACTTCCCGCTGGCTGACGGCGACAACTCGACCACAGTTCCATAGCCATAAGCGCCTCCACTGGTTGTGGTGTAGAGGTTACCGGCAGCATCCATGACCACTCCGCAGGGGCCCGCGGGGTCCTTATCGCCATTGTGAAAACTGTAGAGAATTTTCTGGGTCCAACCACCGCCCGCTTTCGGGGTTAACTCGAAAACAATGCCACCATCATAAAGGCCGGCGAAGACGTTTGTGCCGTAGAGATTTCCGGCGGCATCAAAAGCTGGAACGCCGCAGGGAGCGTTACCATCGTTGGTGGTCGCTCCGAAGCTGAACGATACCGACCACGTCCAGCCTCCGCCGCTCGATGGCGTCAGCTTATAGAGCATCCCGCCGTTGTAGGCGCCGCCGAACTCCGTCATGCCATACAAATTGCCGGCTGCATCGGAGAACAGCCGGGAGTCCAAGTTTGTGTTGGGCTTGAAGCCGTGCAGCAGCGTTTCGGTCTGGGCTGATGCAAGCTTGGGGGTTATGAGCAGGATCATGGCGAAAATGGCCAAGACTACGGGGAGTTCGAGAGAAAGTTTCTGGCGTCGCATCATGAATCTCCGGAGAAGTTGAATTAACAAAGTTTGTTCTGCTCGGCGCGGCAACATCGCAGTTCGTATTAATTCTCCTGCGAGGCTCTCGACCTTACGTTTCGCAACCAAAATTCGGGGCGCTAGCTACGGTGTGAGCTCGAAAGCCGTTCCCCCACCATTGGAGCCGCCGGAAAAGGTCGTGCCATACAGATTGCCTGCTGCGTCAAAAATCAGGCTGCTGTAGGGCTCGGCACCGTCGGTACCGTGAAAGGCGTACACAGTTTTCTCGGACCAGCCGCCATTGGCGGTGGGTGAGACTTCGAAGACAACGCCACAGTTGCACTGGGGATCTCCGCCATAGAACGCCGTGCCGTATAGATTTCCAGTGGAATCGCGGATCAGGTTCGCGAAGGGCTCGAAACCGTCCGAGCCATTGAAGTTATGCAGGACTTTTTCTTTCCATATGTCGCCGGGCTGCCGAACCAGTTCATAGACCACGCCGCAACCGCCGTATGGGCATGACCCGGTGCCGCCGTTGGTGGTTGTTCCATAGAGGTTCCCGGCTGCATCCAGGATTACGCCAGCGTAGGGATCATAGCCGTCCGTCCCGTTAAAGCTATGCAGAATCTTTTCAGCCCAGCCCCCGTTCGCAGTCGGAGACAATTCATAAACAGCGCCTCTCCCATAGCTACCGCCAAGGGAGGCCACTCCGTACAGATTGCCTGAGGAATCGAAGATAAGATTTCCCACGGGCTGGCCGGCGACGCGATAAAGGATTTTTTCCGTTGCCCCTCCGCCTGGTTTTAACGCGAGTTCAAACACCGTGCCGCCGCCGGTTGAACCACCCTGAGTGGTAGTACCGTACAGATTTCCATCCGCATCCGGGACTAACCCGCCCCACGGTACTATTCCATCAGTACCGGTCGAGCCGAAGTCATGGAGCACGGTTTCCGCCCAGCCACCGTCGGATTGCGGCGATAACTCGAACGCGGTTCCCCCATTGACGTCGCCACCAAATGCGCCGCCATAGTTGGTCGTCCCATAGAGGTTGCCGTCAGCATCGATAAACACTCCGAACCGGGGATTTTGGCCGTCGTTGCCATTACCGAAGATGTGCAACGATTTCTCCGTCCACACTCCACCAGCTCCCGGCGTTAGCTCAAACACCGATCCCTTATTATGGGGACCACCACCGTAGAAGGCTGTCCCGTAAAGGTTTCCGGAAGCGTCAAACGTGAGGCTCGCCCAAATTCCCCAGCCGCCTCCGCTGCTGTCGGGAAAGCTAAACAAAACTTTTTCCTGCTGGGCGAGGGCGCGCGGGCCCCAGGCGGGAAAGGCAAGGACGAGCATCGCCAAAGTGAGAGTCGATGTAAGCGAAAGTTTCTTGCTTCGCATGATTGGCCTCCAAACGTTTTGCGGGTCAGCCGCCGTGTTGCGAATTACGAACGCAGATTATGCGCCGATGTTAAGGAACGATGGAGAAGACGATTCCTGTGCCAGTTGGTGTGCCTCCCTGAAATGTGGTTCCGTAGACGACGCCATTGCTGACGGTGACTGGCGCACGCGGCCTGTCTCCATCTCTGCCGTTGGTGAATTCGTGGAGAACGGTTTCGGTCCAACTGCCGCCGGAATTGGAAAGTTCGAACACCACGCCACAACCGTCCCCACATAGATATCGACTTTGCTCCCCACCGGCCTCGGTCACACCGTAGAGGTTGCCTTTGGAATCCACGGCCAGCGGAGCTTGCGAGTTGGTTCCGTCGCTGGGCGCGCCGTTGAAGTTGTGCAGCAGATCGAAAGTCCAGGCGCCGCCAGTCTGGGTGGGCGCTTGTAGTTCGTAGACGGTACCGCCGCCGATCGTTCCGCCATCGTTAGCCGCACCGTAAAGGTTGCCGACACTGTCGAAGGCGGCACCGGCCGCCAGCCAATAGCCTGCGGCGTTGTTGCCGCCTTCGAAGGAATAAATATCCTGATAGCTCCACTGGCCACCGTGCGGGGGCGGTGGCGTCAGCTTGAAAATGCTGCCAGCATAGTCCGCGCCGAGTTGAAAGGTCGTTCCATAAAGGCTGCCGCCGCGGTAAACCAAGTTCTGGTAGTTCCAGCAGCAACCCGTAGTTGGGAAATTGTAGAGGACGCTCTCGGTCCAGGTTCCGCCCTGCTGGGCGGGCGGCTTAAGCTGGAAGATGGCGCCACAGCCGTCGGTTTCGCAATAGCTGCCGATGTAGGTTCCGCCGTACTCTGTCACACCGTAAAGCGCACCATCCGGCCCCCAAGAAACGCCGCCGATCGGATAGTCACCGTCGGACGTGCCAAAGGGAAAGCCGTGAAGGATGGTTTCTGTCCAAGCGTCCCCGGATTGCGCGGGAGGAGAAAGCTCGAACACCGTTCCGGTATTCGCTGGACCTCCGGCAGAGGTCGAGCCATAGAGGTTGCCGGAAGCATCCTTGACGAGGCTGCCCGATGGAAAGGCACCGTCGGAAGCGCTTCCGGTGAATGCGTGAAGCTGGGTTTCAACCCAGGCCCCGCCTTGCTGGGCGGGCGGCGAGAGGTGATAAACGGTGCCACAGCCGGAGTCGTAGATACAACTGGTTGTGCCTCCGACCCACGTTGTGCCATAGAAGCCGCCAGAGCCGTCAGGCAGCAAGTTGCTGAAAGGCTCGGCTCCGTCGCCGCCTCCCTGGAACGTGTAGAGGATTCTGTATTCTTGGGCCTGGGCGGTGAGGGCCAGGCTGAGAGTTATGGCGGCCAGTGCGAGGAACGCTCGGAATAGGGGGAAATTTCTAAAGTTCTTCATACTCGCTCTTATAGTCATTCAGTCGTTCTTATCTTGCTCTGCTCGGACCTCGAAGCGCGGCTTGCCCGAATAATCACCCCAGAGTCTGAGCAGTCATCTTCAGAGTGGACCGCGCAATGATTACGGGGTAAGTTCGAAGACCATGCCGCCGTAGTCGGCGCCGCCGTAAATTGTGGTGCCGTAGAGGTTGCCGCCGGAGCCAAAGACTAAGCCGCCGTAGGGATTCTGGCCGTCGGTGCCGGTGCCAAAAGCGTGGAGGACCTTCTCCGTCCACACGCCAGTACCTGTGGGAGATAACTCAAACACGGTTCCGTAGCCATAGGCATTGGGCCCGCCCTGGTACGTGCCGCCATACAGATTGCCCACAGCGTCGAAGATCACTCCACCAGTGGGCGACCAACCGTCGGTGTTATGGAAGCTATGTAGAATCTTTTCGGACCAGAACCCACCTGCTTTCGGCGTCAACTCGAAAACTGTTCCGCAGTTGCAGGGGTGCGAGCCGCCGAGGGATGTGGCGCCGTAGAGATTGCCTGCGCCATCGAAAATCAGGTTGCTCGAGGGAGCAGATCCATCCGAACCGTTATGATCGAAGGTGTGGAGAATCTTCTCGGTCCATGCGCCCGCTCTGCGTGTCAGCTCGAAAACTATCCCGTCGTTGTCGGAACCGCCGCGGGTGGTCGCACCGTAGAGATTGCCTGCGGCGTCGAACACCAGAGCGCCTTCCGGAATCTGCCCGTCGGTACCGTTGTTGGAAAAGCTGTAAATAACCTTTTCGGTCCAGCCTCCGCCAGCGGTTGGCGAGAGTTCGAAAATCGCACCTTCGTTGTAGGCGCCGCCGACAGCCCCGGTTCCGTAGAGATTTCCGGCGTGATCGAAAATCAGGCTTCCCCTGGGAAATTGCGCATCCGTACCATTGGTGTTGAAGCTATAGAGTACGGTTTCAGTCCAGCCACCCCCCTCTACGGGCGAAACTTCGAACACCGTCCCGCCGTCGGAGACGTTGTTGCCTCCGCTTCCTTGTGTGGTGCCATAGAGATTGCCGGCGTGGTCCATA
>Ga0302324_100027063_pt1 | contig 10934 bp, 11 predicted proteins | sample Palsa_T0_1_FD_201949 | JGI IMG/M metagenome (GOLD analysis project Ga0302324, IMG submission 201949) | Peat permafrost microbial communities from Stordalen Mire near Abisko, Sweden - Palsa_T0_1 | ecosystem: Environmental > Terrestrial > Soil > Palsa > Peat permafrost | place: Sweden: Abisko...
CAACACCGGCGAACACGTCTGGGGAAAATTCCTGAAGGATTACCGCGAGACGGACTGGTGATGAAAACACTTTCGCATTCGGATGCTTAAATTTTGTTTGCCGATTTTTTTTTGCTCCGCTATTGTCCGCGAACGTCGGTCGCCGACCGGCGGATTAAGGAAGCAAAGCACTTAAAATTTTATGACAAGACAACCATTGGCGGCGGCTGAATTGAACGAACTGGTAGCGGGCCTGAAGAAACTGTCCCGCAACATCTGGTGGTGCTGGGACCAGGAGGCGCAGGATTTGTTCCAGGAGCTTTCGCCGCGCGGTTGGACGAATCTTTTTCACAACGCCGCCGCCGTTTTGCAGGAAGTGTCGGACTACGAGCTGCGCGTGCGCCTCCAGGACGCCGATTTTCATCAGCGCGCCAAGGCGGTCTTGAAAGATTTCAACAACTATCTCGCGGATAAAAACACCTGGTGCCATCTGCACGCGGCGGAGCTGCACAAAAATCCGGTCGCGTATTATTCCGCCGAGTTCGGTTTCCACGAATCGCTGCCGATTTCGGCGGGCGGCCTCGGCATCCTGGCCGGCGACCACGCGAAGTCCGCGAGTGATTTGGGTCTCGGCTTTGTCGGCATCAGTTTGTTTTACCGCGAAGGTTATTTCCAGCAGGCGATTGACGCGAACAACTGGCAGACGGAATTTTACAATCCGGTTGACCCGCAGAATATCCCCGTCGAGCAGGTGGTGGATGGCGGCGGCAAGCCGGTGGTGTGCAGTGTGGAGATCGGCATGAGCCGCGTGTTCTTCCAGGCGTGGCGTGTCAACGTGGGGCGCGTGCCGGTTTACCTGCTCGACACGAACCGTCCGGAGAACGAACAGCATTTCCGCGATTTGACCCTGCGCGTTTATGGCGGCGACAGCACAACGCGCATCATGCAGGAAATTTTGCTCGGCATCGGCGGCACGCGGTTGTTGCGCACGCTCGGCGCGCAGCCGTCCACGTTTCACATGAACGAAGGCCACGCGGCGTTCCTCACGCTGGAGTTGATCCGGGAAAAAATGGTCGCCGGGAAAAGTTTTTCCGATGCGCTCATCGCGACGAAGGCGGAATGTCATTTCACCACGCACACGCCGGTGGAGGCCGGGCATGACCGTTTCACGCCGGCGTTGATGGATTATGCGCTGCAAAGTTATCGCGCGTTGCTGACCGTGCCCTGGCCGGACATCATGGCACTGGGCCGCGTGAACCCGGCGGACGTGAACGAACCGTTCTGCATGACGGTGCTGGCGCTGAAAGTTTCGCGCGCGGCGAATGGCGTCAGCGAACTGCACGGCGAGGTCAGCCGCCAGATGTGGCAGTGCCTTTACCCGAACACGCCCGTGGAAAAAGTCCCCATCGGCTCCATCACCAACGGCATCCATCTGCTCGGCTGGATGAAGGGAACCGTGCGACAGTTCTGGCGTCGGAAACTCACGAACGGCGGCGGCGCGGCTTCGGCAATCAGCCGCGAAAAATTCGGCGCCGACTGGGCGGCTTCCGTCAACTCCGTCGAATTCTGGCAGAAGATGACCGACCCCGATTTTGTTTCCGATGAGGAGCTCTGGGCGTTGCGCTACAAGCTGCGCCGTGAACTGGTCGAGTTCGCCCGTCGTCGCCTGCTGCTCCAGGCGCAGCGCGTCACGCAGGGTGATTTCATCCGCTTCGACCATTTCCTGAATCCCGATGCGCTGACCATCGGCTTTGCGCGCCGCTTCGCCACCTATAAACGCGCGCCGCTGATTTTCCAGCAGTTTGACAACATTGTGAAGCTCGCGCACGGTAAGTCGCGGCCCATCCAGTTTATTTTTGCCGGCAAAGCGCATCCGCGCGATGACGATGGCAAGCGCTTCATCCAGCAGATCATCCATTTGAGCAAGCACAGCGAACTGGCGGGCAACCTTGTCTTCATCGAAAATTACGACATCCACGTCGCGCGCCAGATGGTGAGCGGCTGCGACATCTGGCTCAACAACCCGCGCCGTCCGCTCGAAGCCTCCGGCACCAGCGGCATGAAGGCGAGCTGTCACGGTTGCATGGGCTTCAGCATCATGGACGGCTGGTGGCGTGAAGGTTACGATGGCACCAACGGTTTTGCCATCGGCCCGGATTCGCACCCCGATAACATCGCCGAACAGGACCGTGTGGACAGTGCGAACCTTTACCAGACGCTCACCGAGCAGGTCGTGCCAATGTTTTTTGAGCGCGACGCGCAAGGCATCCCACGCAAATGGATCCAGCGCATCCGCCGCACCATGGTCACGCTCGTGCCGCAGTTCACCACCGACCGCATGGTCAAGGAATACACGCAGAAGTATTATCTCGCGCGGTGATTTGATTCCTGCCGCCGCGAGTAAAAACTTTACAGCTTTGTCGCAAATCCGCAAAGTGTGCGCGTGTTGATTGACAATGCAACCCGGGTGCAGCCCGAACTGCTGGCCACGGGCATCCAGCTGGAATTTTTTCGCGATCTGGAGACTGCGATCGGGCGGTCGCAGCAATATCTTCTGCGCGCGCAAAAGCCGGAAGGCTACTGGGTCGGTGAGTTGATGGTGGATTCCACGCTCGTTTCCGACACGGTGGCCTATCATCATTGGAACGGAAAGATTGACCCAGAATGGCAGCGCAAGGCGGTCAATCACATCTTTTCCATGCAACTGCCGGACGGCGGCTGGAACATTTATTACGGCGGCCCGTCGGAGGTGAACGCCACCATCAAGGCCTACCTTGCGCTCAAGCTTGCGGGCGTGCCGGTGACGGATCCAAGGATGTTGCAGGCGCGCGAAGTGGCGCTGCACCTCGGCGGCGTGCCGCGCATGAACACGTTTTCCAAACTGTATCTCGCGCTGCTCGGGCTGTTTCCTTGGCAATACGTTCCCACAATTCCGTGCGAAGTGCTGCTCATCGGCAAATGGTTCCATGTGAATTTCTGGGACATGAGCAACTGGTCGCGCGGGATGATTGTGCCGTTGTCCATCATCAACCATTTCAAGCCGACGCGTCCGCCGAAAAGCAAGGTCAGCCTCGACGAACTTTATCCCGAAGGAATGCACGAGCGCGACCTGGCGATCGCCCGCGACCCGGAACGTTTCACGTTGCGAAATTTTTTCCTCTGGCTCGATCGGCTGCACAAGTTCGCCGAACGCTTCGCACGGCGCGGTGTCCATCCGTTCCGCAAGCAGGCGTTGAAAAAAGCCGAGCAGTGGATGCTTGAACGTTTCGAGGGCGCGGATGGCTTGGCCGCCATTTTTCCGGCGATGCTCAATGCACTCATCGCACTCCAGGCGCTGGGTTACCCCGACGACCATCCGCAAGTCGTCCGCGCCGCGCATGAACTAAAAAAACTCGAACACGAGACGAAGGACAGCGTCCGTATTGAGCCGTGCTTCTCGCCGGTCTGGGACACGGCCATCGTTTTGATCTGCCTGCATGAATCCGGCATTTCGGAAAATCACCCGTTGATGAAAAAGGGCGCCGAATGGCTGATCTCGAAGGAAATCCGTTTTCGCGGCGACTGGGTTCACAAAAATCCGGCGAAAGTCGAGCCGAGCGGCTGGGTTTTTGAGTTCAACAACAAATGGAATCCCGATGTGGACGACGCCGCGATGGTGCTGCTCGCGTTGCGAAAAATTCCCACGGACAATCCCAAAAAGCGCGACGAATGTTTCCAGCGCGGCTTGCGCTGGATGCTGACATTCCAGTGCAAGGATGGCGGCTGGGCATCCTTCGATAAAAATTGCACAAAAAATATTCTTGAAAAAGTTCCCTTCGCCGACCACAACGCCATGATTGACCCCGAGTGTGCCGACATCACCGCGCGCATTTTGGAACTGCTCGGCTACGAAAATTTCAGCACGGAACATCCGCAGGTGCAGGATGCCCTCCAATACATCCGCCGACAGCAGGAATACGATGGCTCGTGGTATGGCCGGTGGGGCGTGAATTACATTTATGGGACATGGCAGGTGCTGCGTGGGATGTACGCGATGAATTTGAACATGAACCAGCCGTGGCTGCTCCGTGCCCGTTCATGGCTCGAAAGCGTCCAGCACGAAGACGGCGGCTGGGGCGAACGCTGCAACACCTACGACGATCCGGTTTTCAAAGGCCGCGGCCCCAGCACCGCCTCACAAACCGCGTGGGCCGTCATGGGGCTGTGCGCGTTCGACGATCCCGAGAATCCCGCACTCAAACGCGGCATCGAATATCTCTGCCGCATGCAGAACGCCGACGGTTCGTGGACGGAACACGAGACGACCGGCACCGGTTTCCCAAAAGTCTTTTACTTGAAATACGACATGTATCGCAATGCGTGGCCGCTGCTGGCCCTGGCGACGTATCGGAAAATTTTGGACCGCGCCAAAACGCCGCACGTCAACGGCGCGGTCAATGGCAGTATCAATTCAACCAGGAAAGATTTGAATGGCGCGACCACGCTTTCCGGAAGGTGACCTTTTGGGTGTTATTTTTCCATAAAACTTTGCAAGATTGGGTTATGGTCGGGCTGCGATCAGGAGCGCAGCTTGATTTAAAAACTGCTCTTTTTTTACCCAGTGAAAACAGGATACTTGATTGACATGGATGGCGTCATTTACCGGGAAAACAGGCTGATTCCCGGCGCGGCGGAGTTTGTCCAGGCGCTGGTCACCGTCGGCGCCGTTCCTTTTTCTCACCAACAATTCCGCGCCCACGCCCGAAGACCTCGCCGTGCGCCTGAAACATCTGGGCGTTCATGGTTTGTCCCCGCGGCATTATTACACCTCGGCAATGAACACGGCGGATTTTCTGAACGAAACCGACCCCGGCTGCACGGTGTTCGTGATTGGCGAAGGTGGTCTGCTTACCGCGTTGCATGAAAACAAGATCGCCAACGACGCCATCAGGCCGCGTTACGTCATCGTCAGCGAGGGCGCACCGTCCACTGAAGAGCTTGCCAAGGCCCACGAGTGCATCGAACGCGGTGCCGGCTTGCTCGCCACTAATCCTGACAACTGGTGTCCTGTGTCGAGTGAAAAAACCCGCCCCGGGGCCGGTGCGATAGCCGCGTTTTTGGAAGGCAGCACGGGACGGCGCGCCTACTATCTCGGCAAACCAAACGGCTACATGTTCCATCGCGCGCGCCAGAAACTGGCCGAGCTATCTCTGAATAAACCTGATCGCGTGGCGATGATAGGCGATACGATGGAGACGGATATTCGCGGCGCGGTGGAGGCCGGGATGTTGTCGTATCTGGTCTTGAGCGGTTCGACGCAGTTTGAGGACATCGGCGACCACGTCTATCAGCCCACATGCGTGCTGCAAAGCGTCGCCGATTTGGTGGACGAAATCCTGACGGGAAAAGTCCTCCAACACGTTTCAAGGTCACGCAATCGCCAGCAAAAGTTCCCCCGCCAAACCCGGCCTGCGGCATCAGACCGACGTTTTCGCCTTGCATAAGCCGCGCCGACGCCCGGCGATGACAAAATAAATCTTCGCCATTCGCCGCCGGTCATTCATTATTTGCGCGTGAGTCGGTTTTATCGCCACGGCATCCGTCCGCTCCTTTTTCGCCAGGACGCGGAGCGTGCGCATGATTTCGCGCTGAAAATTCTCGCCCGCGCCAGCCGGGACGAATTCATCTGCAGTGCAATCGGAAAATTGTTTGGCGCGCCGGAACTGCCCGTTGAACTTTTCGGTTTGAAATTTCCCAATCCCGCCGGCCTCGCCGCCGGCATGGATAAATTTGCCGCCGCCGTTCCCGTTTGGGAAAAACTCGGCTTCGGCTTCAGCGAACTCGGCGGCGTGACGTGGCACGCGCAGCCGGGCAATCCTGAACCACGAATGTTCCGCGCCGTCGCCGACGAGGCGATTGTTAACCGCATGGGCTTCAACAATCCTGGCGCAGAAGTTCTCGCGCAAAAACTTTCCGAGTGGAAAAAATCTGGCCGTTGGCCAAATCATCCCATCGGCATCAACCTCGGCAAATCCAAAGTCACGCCGTTGGCGGAAGCCTGCGAGGATTATGCAAATTCGTTCCGTGCCTTGCGCGACCTCGCAGATTTTTTCGTCGTCAACGTCAGTTCGCCGAACACGCCGAACTTACGCCAACTCCAGGACAAAGCCGCGCTGGATGAAATCCTTGCCGCGATTCAGGAACAGAATAAAAATCTGAAACCAATTTTGGTAAAAGTCGCGCCGGATTTGTCGTTCGAGGCGTTGAATCAAATTTTAGAACTGGTCGCGCCTCGAAACATCGCCGGCATCGTGGCAACCAATACGATGATTTCGCGCCCGCAAACAAATGATTCAATGTTGCAAAAAATTTATTCCGAGACTGGTGGCTTGAGCGGAAAGCCTTTGTGCCAACGCAGCACGGAAATCATCCGGTATTTGCACAGACAGACGAAAGGCAAACTGCCCATCATCGGCGTCGGCGGAATTTTTGACGCCGATGATGCCTGGGAAAAAGTCACGGCCGGCGCATCGCTGCTCCAGATTTACACCGGCCTGGTTTATGAAGGGCCGGGCATCACGAATGAAATCGTGGCCGGATTGATTCAGCGGATGGAAATCGCCGGCATGAAACATTTGCATGAAGCCGTCGGTTCAGCTAATTGAACAATATGTTCGAGCATCACACCAGACCGCTGCTGCCACGCAAAGAATATTTCCGGCGCATCGTGCATCACGCGGCGCTTGGACTTGCAGTCATCGCCGTTGCCCTTGGCCTCGGCATGACCGGCTATCATTTTTTTGAAAAGTTGCCGTGGATTGACGCCTTCGTGAATGCCGCGATGATTTTGTCCGGCATGGGCCCGGTCGCCACCTTGCAAACTGACGGCGGGAAAATTTTCGCTGGCTGCTATGCGCTTTTCAGCGGCCTCGCCTTGATTGCCATCTTGGGTATCATCTTTGCGCCCGTCGTCCATCGTTCGCTGCACAAGTTCCATCTGGAAGATGAGGGGCGCCTCAAAAAGGGCAAATAGTCTTGAATCTGTTTTACGCTTCGGGTGCGGCGCGCTATTCTGTGCGCGATGAAAAACGCCTTCTCCAAATATCATGCGCTTGGCAACGACTACATCGTCATCAATCCAAAAGACTTGCCCGCGCCGCTCACAACCGAGCAGGTCAAAACCATTTGTCATCGCAACTACGGCGTCGGCTCGGACGGCATTTTGCTTGGGCCATTGCCGTCAAAAATTGCGCCGTTCGGTCTGCGCATCTTTAATCCCGACAGCAGCGAGGCGGAAAAGAGCGGCAACGGCCTGCGGATTTTTTCGCGCTATTTGTGGGACAAAAAACTTGTCGGCAAGGATGAGTTTGCCATCGAGACGCCCGGCGGCGTGGTAAAAGCCACCGTCACGGAACGCGGCAAAGTCGTCCGCGTCGAAATGGGCAGGGTCAGTTTTTGGAGCGACGAAATTCCCGTGGTCGGCCCGCGCCGCGAAGTCATCAACGAGGCGATTCATCTGCGCGGGCAGAAATTCAGCTTTTGCGCCGCCACCGTCGGCAATCCGCATTGCGTGCTGCCATTGCCGAAAATCAGCGCCGACCTCGCGCGGCAGATCGGGCCGTTGCTGGAGACCCACGCGCGTTTCCCCAAGCGCATCAACGTGCAACTGATGAAAGTCCTCGACCGGGCGAACATCCAGATCGAGATTTGGGAGCGTGGCGCGGGTTACACGCTGGCGAGCGGGAGCAGCAGCAGCGCGGCAGCGTCCGTCGCGCACAAGCTCGGCCTGTGCGACCGCTCCATAACCGTCCACATGCCCGGCGGAAAAATTCAGATCGAGATCGGCGACAATTTTGCGATTGAGATGACCGGCGGCGTGACGAAAGTCGCCGAAGGCGTGATGAACAAGGAAATGTTTTTCTGACGATTGTTGAATCGTTAAATTGTTGAATTGTTGAATCGGTATTGTAAAGATGCATTACGATTCAACAATTAAACGGTTTAACGAATTACAAAACATGAGCAACATTCCTTCCGATCTCAAATACGCCAAATCACACGAATGGGTGCGCGTCAGCGGCGACACCGCGACCGTCGGCATCACCGACCACGCGCAGGCCGAGCTGACCGACATTGTGTTCGTGGAACTGCCCGCCGTGAGCCGCCAGGTCAAGGCCGGCGAAGCCTGCGCCGTGGTGGAATCCGTCAAGACCGCGAGCGACATTTATTCGCCCGTCAGCGGCGAAATTGTGGAGCTGAATAAACCCGTCACGGACAATCCCGGCCTGGTGAACACCGAGCCGACGGTGGGCGGCTGGTTTTTCAAAATCAAGTTGAGCAATCCCGCTGAATTGAACACATTGCTCTCGCCGGAGGATTACAAGAAGCAGATTGGCGGATAAAATATGCGAAAAACAATTCCACTACTCCTACTGCTAGGAATTGTTGGTTGTGGCGTTCAACGCGGTCGTTTTGTAACAACTGGCGATAATGAAAATGCACTCTTATCACCTGTTGGGAGCATTGATGTTGTTGATGGCTATGAAACAAAGCCGGCTCACGAGACCGGTATCCTCAATGAGCAGCATCTCCTCTACATATTTTTTATTACTCCTTGCGTTCAGGAACACGGTTCAAGTGGTCATAGTGATTTTGGAAAGTATGTCACCACGTTAAGCCATGCTTGGAACACTGAAAAGGGTGTGCTCACTGTTTCGATTGCATGGAATAGACAAACGGACACTGTCACGATAGGGAAACAAGAATTTATCCGTGAGAACGGAAATGTTTTTATCGTTCGACTCAACGCCGATGGAGAGGTTTCTGGGCAGCAGTTAGCGAGTCTTGGCGCACATATTTCTTATCAAGATGTGCTTCAATACGCTCATCAGCAGATGCCAAATGATGAACTCATTTCTTCGGTGAGATTGTATAAATGAAAATCCGTTTATTCATCAAGCCGTATTGCGGCTGGTGTTACAAGGCAATGCGCTGGCTCGACGACCACGACATCGCTTACGAGAAGATTGACGTGATCGCGGACAACGCGGCGTTCGCCGAGATGGTCCGCATCTCCGGCCAGGAACTCGCGCCGGTGCTCGAGGTGGATGGTCAGGTGCTGGCGGATTTCGGCCCGGAAGAATTGCCAAAATTCTGGGAGTCGTTGAAACGTTGAATTGTTAAATCGTTACGTCGTGATAAATTTGAACTCGCAAATGCAATTGAACGATTCAACCATTCAACCATTCAACCATTCACGCCCGCGTCTGCCGGATTGGCTGCGCATCACGCTGCCCACGTCGGACAGTTTCTCGCGCACGCGCGGGCTGCTCGACGAGTTGAAGTTGCACACGGTCTGCGAAAGCGCCAAGTGCCCGAACCATTGGGAATGCTGGAGCAAAGGCACGGCGACGTTCATGATCGCGGGCGACCGCTGCACGCGCGCGTGCGGCTTTTGCGCGGTCAGCACGGCCAAGCCGCTCGCGCTCGAAGCGGACGAACCGGCGCGCGTGGCCGAAGCGACGCGGCGGATGAATTTGAAGCACGTTGTCATCACGGCGGTGGCGCGCGACGATTTGCAGGACGGCGGCGCGGAACATTTCCGCCAGACGATTGAAAAAGTCCGCGAACTAAATCCGGGCATTGTCATCGAAGTTTTGGTGCCAGATTTTTTGGACAACGACGTGGCGATTGAAAACGTGCTCGCGGCGAACCCGCATATTTACAATCACAATCTGGAAACAGTGCGGCGACTGACGCCGGGCGTGCGGCATCGCGCGACGTATGATCGCAGTTTGAGCGTGTTAAAAAAAGTTAAGGAGAAACGCGGCGACACGATTTACACGAAATCCGGAGTGATGCTAGGCCTAGGCGAGATGGAGGAAGAATTGTTCCAGGCGCTGCGCGATTTGCGTGCGTCCAACTGCGACATTCTCACGCTCGGCCAGTATTTGCAGCCATCTTTGAAACATTTGCCGGTGATTGAATTTGTGACGCCGGAGAAGTTTGCGGAATACAAAGTGCGCGCGGAAGAAATGGGTTTTGTCCACGTCGCGAGCGGACCGATGGTGCGCAGCTCGTATCACGCGGATGAATTTACGCTGTCGTCAATGCAGTGAGAACGGCTGGCGTTGGATGAAAAGGTAGATCGCGGTGCCGATGCCTAAAATGCCAATCGCAAAGCCAACGACGGTGATGATGGTGTTGATCGTTCTCGCCTTTTCAGAAATTTTCCTGGTTTCGAGTTTTTCTTCTGTCATGAACGGCGCGAATTGTTTTTCCAACGCGGCGCTGATGACTTCTTCGTTCTTGAGCTGGAGCGTGAGCCAGCCACCCTCGAATTCATTTTTCCATTCTTCCGGCAGGCGCACGAGAACCTCGGCGGACGGCGGTTGAAAGCCAAAACTTTTCCAGAACGGCGAGCGTTCCTGCGTCCAGACGCGGAAGACGCCGTGGTTGGCGGCGAGTTTCTGGAGGCGCTCCCAGAACAGTTCGCGCGCGGCGTCGGCCACGGAAAAATCGGAATAGCTTTCGTTGTGCAGCAGCGCGTGCTGGCGGAGAACCTGAAAGCCGAGCGCACCGACGACTTCGCCCTCGGCATTTTCGACGACCTGAAATTCGGTCAGGCGCTTTTCCAAATCGTCTGGCGACAGGCGCATGGACGCCCAAATGTTTTTGAGCGCGGCGCGGTCGTCCACCGTGGCGCGGCGGATGCGCAGGATTTGCGGGCTCATGGTTGTTTGCCAGGTTGCATTTTCGAAACCATGTGGCAGTTTCAGCAGCAAAATTAAACTAAAAACAAAATATGAGCAACCTGACAAACGAACAGCTTCTCGCCGCGATGAACTGGCGCTACGCCACCAAGTTTTTTGACGCGACCAAAAAAATCCCCGCCGACACCTGGCAGACGCTGGAGCAGGCGCTGGTGCTGACGCCGACTTCCTACGGTTTGCAGCCATATAGGTTTCTCGTCATCA
>Ga0302324_100027065_pt1 | contig 10933 bp, 9 predicted proteins | sample Palsa_T0_1_FD_201949 | JGI IMG/M metagenome (GOLD analysis project Ga0302324, IMG submission 201949) | Peat permafrost microbial communities from Stordalen Mire near Abisko, Sweden - Palsa_T0_1 | ecosystem: Environmental > Terrestrial > Soil > Palsa > Peat permafrost | place: Sweden: Abisko...
CGCCAGCGGTGGACGAACCGGTGGAAGGCCGCCCTGAACGCCTTCGACATCACGTTTGACGGCCGCCTGAGCGCGGGACGCAAGTAACAAAAGGGAAAGAAGTTACACCGTTAAGTTGACAGACCCCCAGGCGGGACTGACTCGAAAATAGACCAGGTGGGCAGGCGGCAGCGAGCCTTGGGGGCGGTGTGCTGGGGTCAGGTTCTGCCGGTGAGGGTGGTCATGCTGCGGGTTGCTCCCCGGGTCCGGGCTGCAGGGTGACGGTCTTGCCGGTGAGGTGCTTGAGCTTGCGGATCAGGTCGCGTTCGCGGTGTTGCCTGCTGAAGCGTGAGGGGTAGAAGTCGGGGCCGAGGTCCTGGTAGCGGGCATCGGGATCGGAGAGCAGGTTCCGGATGATGGTCAGCACCGAGTTGCCGATGGCTCGTCCGGATATCTACGGCGCGAAGAGCGCCGGGATGCGAGCCGTGCTCATCCCCAATGATGATGTACCGCCGCATGATGGTGCCATACCGGATGCTGTCATCAGCCGTCTCCGTGAACTGCTGCCACGCTGGAACACTGGTGCCCCTCTCCCGAGAGACGGTGAGTGCATGGGAAGCGGCCCGTTGGACGCGAAGAGGACGTCATCGAGTTCCGCTACTCAGCGCCGGTAGTGCCGCACCGAGCGCAGCATAACGAGGTAGCTGCCGACAGCCGGGTCAGAGCTGGTCAGGTGTAGCTATACCAAGTAGGTCCAAGCCGAGCTTGAGCGTCTTGCCGGTGAGTTGGCAGAGAGCGATGCGGTTGGCCGTGAGTTCTTCGGTGGGGGCCTTAAGGACCGGGCATGCTTCATAGAAGTCAGTAAACGCCTGAGCCACGCTGTACAAGTATCCGCACAGGCGGTGCGGTTCATAATTTTCCCTAACCGCGGCGAGCGCTTCATCAAGGCCGTCCAGCAAGACGGCCAGCCTGCGCTCCTCAAGTTCAAGCGGCAAGCTGGTGCTGATGGGGGAACTCGCGCCGGTCGGTGCCTTGCGGAGGATGGACTGGACGCGGGCGTGAGCGTACTGGAGGTACACGCCGGTGTTGCCCTGGAGGGACACCATCCGGTCTAGGTCGAAAATGTAGTCACGAGTGCGCCCCGTGGACAAGTCGGCGTATTTGACCGCGCCGATGCCTACCTCGACCGCTCGTTGGGCGAGGGTGACGTTGTCCAGGTCGGGGTTCTTCTCCTCAACCGTTGCCTTGGCCCGCTCGACGGCCTCTTCGAGGAGGGAGATGAGGCGTATGGTATCCCCGACCCGTGTTTTGAACGGCCGCCCGCCGGGGCCGAGCACCGAGCCGAACGAAACATGCACCGCCTGGACGTTATCGGGCAGGTAGCCCGCACGGCGTGCAGTCTCGAAGACCATGCGGAAATGCAGCGCCTGCCGCGCGTCGACGACGTACAGGATGCGGGTGGCGTGCAGGGTGCCGACCCGGTAGCGGATGGCGGCGAGGTCCGTGGCGGCGTAGCCGAAGCCGCCGTCGCTCTTCTGCACGATCAGCGGGGTTGGGCTACCGTCGGGCCCAGGGAAGTTGTCGAGGAAAACGCACAGGGCGCCGTCGCTGCGTACTGCGATGCCACGCTGTTCCAGGTCGCTGGCTACGTCTTGGAGGAACGGGTTGTAGAAGCTCTCGCCTACCGCGTCGTCATCGGTCAGGAGGACGCCAAGACGGCGGTAGACGTCGTTGAAGTAGACCTTCGACTCCGCGACGATCTCTTCCCACCTGGCAACCGTCTCCGGGTCCCCTGCCTGAAGCGCGACAACCCGACGGCGAGCACGGTCAGCGAAGTCCGGATCGCCGTCGAAATTCTTCCGTGCGGCGCGGTAGAGCGCGTCAAGCCGCGAGATCGCCTCGACACCCGACTTCCCGTTGCCTAGGGCGGGGCTGTCTTGCGCGTGCTCGAACATGTACTGGATGAGCATTCCGAACTGGGTGCCCCAGTCGCCGAGATGGTTATGCCTGATGACCTTGGCCGCGTCGAACTCTAGTACCCGGACCAGCGCGTCCCCGATGATCGTGCTGCGCAGGTGGCCGACGTGCATTTCCTTCGCGATGTTGGGCTGGGAGTAATCGATTACCGTCACGCGGCCTGTGTCATTGGCGCGCACCCCGAGCCGTGGATCGTCACGCCGCAGCGCCACCTGCTCCCAGATGCTCGCATCGGCCAGGGTCAGGTTGATGAAGCCTGGCCCGGAGACCTCGCACTGGGCGAGCAGGCCATCCTCGGCCAGGGCGGCCGCGACCGTCGATGCCAGTTGACGCGGGTTGGCCCGCAATACCCTTGCCAAGGCAAGGATCCCGTTGGCCTGGTAGTCCGCATGGTCTGATGGCCGGATCTGCGGGTCCGCGCCAGCAGCTTCCTCGGGCAGGCCAGCGGCTATCGCCTGCCGGACGCGCTGCTCGATGCGCGACGCTAGCGGGGTCACCATGGTCATCGTGATTGTGATCCTTGCCATTCCCTGGGGAAACGCGGCTAGTGCGACTGCGGGCTGGGAGTCCCGTTCCATCCTGCCACAGGCGGGGAACCGTACCGGACGCGTGCCGCCCAAGGCCTACGGGCAGGGGTCATCCGGCCTGCGGGCGAGCACGTCGAGGTCGAGTTCAGCCAGGATGGCGAAATGATCGGAGGCCCAGATCCCGCTAGGGCCGCGGCCTTCGATTACTTCAGCCCGGACGATCGCACCATAGCCCGCCTGCGTGTAATGGCAAGCCGGGACCACTTAAGGGGACAGGAACCCCTCATCCGAGGTCAATGACTGGCTGTTTTCCGTGAGATTATCAGGACTACACCAGCGCAGGCGCCCTACGATGGCGCAAGACCGCGACGGCCCAGCGGCGACGCCCGCCCGACCAGGCGACCCATGACCGTTCGGCGCCGTCGGCCAGCCAGGATCAGCTCCTGCTGGCTCAATAGGAACGGTTCGCGCCGTACCGCAGGCCGTCGATGAGCAGGGTGACCATTCGGTTCGCGCGAGAGTTGTCATCGGTCCCCAGCGGGGGGATACAGAGTTTCGCGACCGCGCCCAGCAGGTCGAGAGGGTCGACGCCGTCGCGGATGGCGCCGGCCGCGACGGCGGCGTCGAGCAGTGTCTGGAGGACCGGGCCGAGCTGCTGCTGGAAGTACGCGGGAAGGGCTTTAAATGCCGGGTCGCCGAAGTGCAATGCGGCAGCGAGGCCACGTTTGGTCACGATGAACCTCGCGTAGTGCTGTATCCACAGTTCGAGTGCTTCGCCGGGGTCATGCGTCGCGGCGAGCTTCGGCGCTTCGGCCGCGCATGCATCCACCTCGCGACGGAACACCGCGGTGATCAGATCCGACCGCAGCGGGAAGTGCCGGTACAGGGTCGCGGTGCCCACGCGGGCCCGCGCCGCGATGGCACGCACGTTCACGTCGACGCCCTGCGTCGCGAACTCCTCCTCCGCGGCCGCGAGCAGCGCGTCGATGTTCCGCTGCGCATCAGCACGTGGCATCCGTGAGCTCCTTGCTTAAACGGAACAATGTCCCGTATAGTCATCACTGTACCGGGACAATGTCCCACTTAATACTGTACGGCACCCACGGGCGCCAGAAGGAGATCGGCGATGCGCTATCGCACCCTCGGCCGCACGGGCATCCAGATCAGCCCCTACGCGCTCGGCGCCATGAACTTCGGCGCCATGAGCAACGCCGACCACGACGACTCGATCCGCATCATCCACAGAGCGCTCGATGCCGGCCTCAACCTGATCGACACGGCCGACGTGTACTCGCGCGGCGAGTCCGAGGAGATCGTCGGCAAGGCGATCAAGGGCCGCCGGGAGGACGTCGTGCTCGCGACAAAGTTCTCCAACCCCATGGGCGAGGCCCCGAACCAGCGGGGTGCGTCGCGCCGGTGGATCATGAACGCGGCCGAGGACTCGCTGCGGCGGCTGCAGACCGACTACATCGACCTGTACCAGTACCACCGGCCCGACACCGAAACTGACATCGAGGAGACGCTGTCGGCGCTGTCTGACCTCGTGCACAGCGGCAAAGTACGCACGATCGGAACCTCCAAGCTTCCGGCCGCCGACATCGTCGAGGCACACTGGGTTGCCGAGCGCCGCAACTTCGAGCGCTTCCGGTGCGAGCAACCGAACTATTCGATCCTCAATCGCGGCATTGAGCGCGAGGTCCTCCCGGTCACCGAGCGGTACGGGATGGGCACCATCGTCTGGAGCCCGCTGGCGCAGGGGATGCTCACCGGCCGTGTGCGCAAAGGCCAGCAGTCCGACCTGACGCGCCGCGGCGCCTACTTCGCCCACCTGAGCGACGAGCGTCGCCTCGACGTCGTCGAGCAGCTCATCCCGCTGGCGGACGAGGCCGGCCTGTCGCTGACCCACCTGGCGATGGCGTTCGTGATCGCGCATCCCGGCGTGACCGCCGCCCTGCTCGGCCCGCGCACCATGGAACAACTCGACGACCTGCTCGCCGGCGCCGAGGTCATGCTCAGCGACGAGATCCTCGACCGCATCGACCAGATCGTCCCGCCCGGCACCGACGTCGGCCAGCTCCAGATGGCGTACAACCCACCCGCCGTCGTGAAGCCGACACTGAGGCGACGCCCGATCGACGAACGGACCGCCGCCTAAGGTTCATCGAATCCGCGCCGCAGGACTTTAGGCGGCGACCGGGTCACGCAGCCGGCTGAGCAGCTGGTCGCCCACGCGGACCACTTCGTGCCGGTACGGAGTGTCGGACAGCACGAAGTGGGTGATGCCGAGGTCCTGATACTTCCGGAGCGCCGCGGCCACCTCGTCGTGGCTGCCGACCAGCCAGGTGGTCCACGCCCCGCCGGCGCCGAACTTGCCGGGAGTGGTGTAGAGGCAGGTGTCGAGCACCTCGCCCCGCTCCGCCAGATCGAGGAGCCGGGCCTGGCCGACGGCCTTGCGCTGATGGCCGTCATCGAGGTTCTTCCCGGTGCTCGCCGCCATCTGAGCCACCTTCGCCTCGGCATCGCGCCAGGCTTCCTCGGTAGTGTCGCGGACCAGCGTAGTGATGCGCAGTCCGAACTCCAGTGGCGCGTGCGCCCGGCCGAGGGACTGGGCCAGTGCCCTGAGCCTGTCGATCCGCTCGGCCACGCCGTCCAGCGGCTCACCCCAGAAGAGCTGGACATCGGCCTCGGTGGCCGAGACCCGCTCGGCCGCGGCCGAGGCGCCGCCGAAGTACAGGCGCGGGTGCCGGCCGTCCTCGGCTCGGTAAGGCCGCAGGCTCAGTGTCGATCCTTCGACCGTGAAGTACCGGCCCCCGAACGTGACGCCTTCCTCGGTCCACAGCCGCCGGACAATCTGCATGAACTCCCTGGTCCTGGCGTAACGCTCGGCCTGGTCGCCCTCGGTGTCGCCGTACGCCGCGAGGTTGTCCTGGCCGCTCACGATGTTGACCAGGACACGTCCCTCGCTCAGCTGGTCGAGCGTCGCGGCCGCGCTGGCAAAGTGGGCCGGCTGCCAGTAGCCCGGCCGGATCGCGATCAGCGGCTTGAACCTGGCCGTGCGGGCCGCCAGCGAGGTGGCTACGGTGAACGTGTCAGGACGACCCCAGCCCGTGCCCAGCAGCGCCCCGCCCCAGCCATGGTCCTCGGCGCTCTGTGCGAGCTCGGCGGACACGTTCAGGCTCGTCCACTCGTTTGTCTCGTCGTCGCCGCGATGGCCCGCCTCGACTGTGTTCGGGATGTACCAGAGGAATTCCAGGCTCACGTCATTGACTCCCAGTCGCTACCGGCGATGCGTGCCGAGCACGCCGCGGACTTAGCCATAATAATCGATAGGAATAGTCGACTTATGCTCCACTCGCCTGGGTTAGGGCTGCGCGGTTGGCCGTACGAGGAACTACGACGGTGGAACCCGCTGCCCGTACTCACGTTCGGACCCGCCCGATCTGGGTACTTTGAACGCATGGCGCGTCCCCGGCTGGCCGCTTCAGCTCGCGTCCCGGTTGGCCTCGAGATCTCCGAGGTTGATGCCGCGCGGATAGATGAGGTGCTGATGCGGCCCGAGTTCGCTGGGTGGACTCGCGCTGAGTGGTGCCGGGAGATAGTCCGGTCGGCCTTGCGGTACTACGTGGGGGATGACGCTGGTCAGGGACGCACGCGACCGGCTGTCTCCGAGTCCGCGTCGGCCACCGAGTCCCCGTCACCGGCGCCCGCCGCTGGCGTGCCCGTGGCTGCTGCGCCCGACCCGCCCGCTCGGCCCGGGTGCCCGCACCCTTCCGACGCCTGGGATTACCAGACGGGCACCTGCACCGCCTGCGGGGCCAGCGTAGGCGACTTAGCCGGCACATCGAGTTGGCTTCGGGACGCTAAGGCCACCGACGACGTCACGGCTGGCCCTCGGCCGACCGGTGCAGGAGCTCGATGAGGTTGCCCTCCGGATCGGCGACGAACGCCATCCGCACCCCGGGTTCGGGCGACGGGCACGGCGGCATGACCGGTCGCGCTCCGCGGGCGACGGCACGGTCGTATCCCGCGTCGAGGTCAGCCACGTCGAACGCGACGTGCCCGTACCCCTCGCGCAGCGCGGCCTCAGCGGGTGTGCCCGGTTTGCCGGCCGCCGCCGAGCCGGGCCGGTGCAGCAGCTCAAGCCGGTAGCCGTAGTCCGGGTGGACGAGCATCTCGATGCTCAGGCCGAGCTCCTCGACCCGGAGCGTGAGCTCCGGCACCAGCCCGAACACGTCGCAGAACCACGCGACGGCCGCTTCGAGACCGGCGACCGCCAGCCCGACGTGGTCGAGCCGCGCTGCGACGGCGGACTGGTCAGCCATGAACGTTCAGCGCTTCCGGGTCGGACGTCAAATACGAGGCGAAACGGGCGGACGGGTCGCGCCTGGCCCGGATCTCGCCAAGACGGGCGTAGGCGCTGTCCGACAGGAACCGGTCCTGCCGCCGGGTGAAGTCAGTGTCGCCCAGGTAGACGCCGGTGCCATGGGCGGCGGCCAGGGCGGCCGTGCGGCGGTGAACCCAATCGCGGTACCTGGCGTCGTCGGCGGGGTCGGCGTAGATCGCGTACGTGGCGACATAAGCGTCCGCCTCCACCGAGAACGCCATGTCGGGGAGGTCACGACGTGGTGCCCACCCGTACCAGATGGAGAACGAGTGCTCGGTGTCCAGCTCACTCCACAGCGTATGCAGCAGGGGGGCCAGGACCTGAGCCGGCGCGTCGGTCCACGTGCAGTCGACGGCGTACCGGTAGCCCTCGGGGTTCTGCCCCGCCTGGGCCAGGTTCTCCTCGATCACGCTGGTCCGGGCCTGGACGTGGCCGAGCTCCCGGCCCGCCAGAGGGCCGTCCTGGAGCGGCGCGAGCGCAGCGAGCGCGTCGGCGTCGGAGTCGGCCATCACCGTCGTGTGCAGGAGCAGGACCGTGCCGCCCGGGCGCGACGCGCCGTCGTGCAGCGGGACGTCCGGCAGGCGGGTGGCCGCGACCACGGGCTCGACGCGCCGGTCGAGCCGGGGCAGGACGTCGTGCAGCCAGCTGAGCAGCTCTACAGTGTCGTCGAGGTGGAACGTCCAGGTGTCGTGCCACATCGTGCGCGGCGCCTCGTATGTCTGCAGGTGGAACCGCGTGACGACACCGGGGAAGCCAGGGCCGGCTCCGCGCGCCGCCCACAGCAGGTCGGCGTTCTCCCGGGCGTCCGCGTGCACCAGCTGGCCGTCGGCCGTCACGACGTCCAGCCCGACCACGCTCTCGCAGGCCCAGCCGCGCGCCCGCCCGTTCCAGCCCTGGCCGCCTTGCAGCAGGTAGCCGCCGAGGCCGACCGACGGGCAGTGGCCACCGGGGAACGCCCGGCCCCGCTGGGCGAGGAACGGCTCGAGCTCAAGGCCGCCTTTGACGGCCGACCGCGCCGAGACGACCCCGGTCGCCGGGTCGTACGCGAGGTCGCGCAGGGCGCCGAGGTCGATCAGCAGCGCATCGTCGCGCAGGCTCCACGCCGCCCACGAGTGCCCGCCCGAGCGCACGGTGACCGTCCACCCGCGCTCGGCCGCCAGAGCGACGCCCTCGATCACGTCGTCGTCGCTTTCGGCGAGCAGCACCCCGGCGGGGAACCGGTCCGGGCGGCGCGCGTTGAAGATGCGCGCGACGCGGGCTTGCTCGTACCCGGGATCGCCGCGCAGGAGCAGCCGACCAGAGAGCCTGTCGCGGGGCGGCGCCGTCATCCGACGACCGCCGCGCCGCCGTCGACGGGAATGTTCGCGCCGCTCACGTGAGACGACTCGTCCGACGCGAGGAACAGGATCGCGTGAGCGACATCTTCCGGCTGCCCCCACCGGCCTAGCGGGGCGCGTGCGGCGATGCTCGCGGCCGGGCCGTCGGGGTCTTGGAGCAACGGCGTGGTGTGCGGCGTTTCCGTCATCGCCGGGCTGACGGCGTTGACGCGGATGCCGTGCGGGCCGCCTTCGATCACCAGCTGGTACGTCAGCGCGAGGACGCCGCCCTTGGCGGCGCCGTGCGCGTTCTGCGGCATGAAGAACGCCCCACGCGAGGCCGAGATGGACGCGACGTTGACGATCGACCCGCCGCCGCCGGCGACGAGGTGCGGCCAGGCCGCGCGGGTGACGAGGAAGACGATGTCAAGCTCGTTGCGGATCGTGAACGACCAGTCGGCGAAGGAGAGCCGGTCGATCGGGCCGAACCGGATCGCCGACGCGTTGTTGACGAGAATGTCGAGCCCGCCGGCCAGGGCCGCGGCAGTATCGACCCATCGCCGGGCGCCCTCCTCCGACGCCAGGTCGACCGGCGCGACCGCGTCCATCCGCCCGCCGCTCGCCCGCACCAGCTCGACGGTCTCGTCGGAGGTCTCGGCGTGCAGGTCGCAGCCCATCACGTGGGCACCCTCACGCGCGCAGAGCAATGCCGTCGCCCGCCCGATCCCGCCGCCGGTGCCGGAGATGAGCGCCCGCTTGCCGTCCAGCCGACCCATGCGCGGCGCCTCCGATCGACCCGAGTTTCCGTCGACTACCTTCGTTCTATGGAAGTTACTCTCTCACAGTGAGAGTATGTCTCACAAGGTTGTCGGAGGCACCCACCCCAGAGGGCCCGAGGAGGATTGATGTCGACGAGCGGAACGGGTGGCCGGATGCTCGGGCTCGGCTGCGGTCAGCCCGACGGTAGCGCTGAGATCCTGCTCAAGGCGGCGCTGCGGGCGGCGGAGGGCGAGGGCGCCGATGTCGAGCTCGTGCGGCTCGACGAGCTCCGCCTGCCCAGCGGCGCGGCGGAAGCCGCCGAGCCAGACGACGCCTGGTGGCTGTGGGAGCGGCTGGTCGAGTGCGACGGGCTTATCGTGAGCACCCCGATCATCAGCCGGACGGTGGCCGCGAGGCTTAAGCTGCTCGGCGACCGGCTGCTCGGGCCGAACGCCGACGCGGCCATCATCGCCGGACTGCTGGCGCTGCGCAGGCAGGGACGCGAGCCTGCCGTCCCGTTCCGCGTGGACCAGCGGGTGCTGAAGCCGAGAGTGGCCGGCTTCCTCGCGGTGGGCGGCTCGCTGACGCCGCAGTGGAAGACGCTGACGCTGCCGATCATGCACACCACGACGTTCTCGATGCACATCGCCGTGGTCGACCAGGTGCAGTTCTCGGGGGCAGGGACGCCGCGCTCGGTGGTCCTGGACGCCGCCGCGCTCGACCGTGCGGCCGTGCTCGGGCGCAACGTCGCCGGCCAGCTCGGGGTGGCCTTCGACCAGGCGCGCTACCTGGGGCCGCCCGGGCTGTGCCCGATGTGCCATCTCGACGTCGTCGCCCTGCACGGCGCGGACGTGGCGTGCGCGACCTGCGGCGCGCGCGGCCGGCTCGGGCCCGACCTTCAGGTGACCTGGACGGATCTGTCCACCTCCGTCATCTCCATGGCCGAGAAGCAGTCTCATGCTGTCGAGATCCAGGAGACCGCGGAACGGCACCGCGAACTGCGCCCGGAGATCGAGCAGCGCGCCCGGGCATTCGAGGCCTACGACCGCACCGTCCGGCCCGAGCCCACCCCGTTACCGGTCAGGCGCTATGACCGGTCGGACGGGTTGCACGTTAGGTGGCTTCCCACTGGCTGCTGGCACGTGTGTAGCGCAGGGTGATGATGGCGCCGTAGTCGGGTCTTCCGGGGGACGGCAAGCCAGTCCGCCAGGGCCAGCAGCTGCTTATGTGTCATCCCGAAGGACCGGGTCTCCTGCTGGCGCCGGCCCTGGAAAATCAGCTCCCAGCGTTCAGACTGTCTTACGGGGTCGGGCCCGCCAAGCAGCAACGACGTCTGCGGGCGGCTACGTCCCCATCCTCCAAGCACCGCCGTGACGGCGCAGCCGGCCGGGCATCAGCCGGACACGGCTCGCGCCGCTGAGCGCGGCAGCAGACCCGCCTGCGACGGCGGGTCACCATGGCAAATTTTCACGCCGATGCGGCGTCACCCAGGGCACGGACGACTGTCTTGCCGCCTGCGCGTCATGCCGCTCCAGCTCGCCCGGATGACCGGATGCATCAGTGGCACCTCCACCCAGATCGGCCGACTGTTTGACCTCGACATCCCCGCCGCCAGCGCGCACACTAAGTTGTCGCGTCACGACGGACAGAAATGAGCACCGGCATGACACACAAGAACGACCGCGTCCTGTCGGTCTCCGAGCTGGCCCGGGTGGAGGGCGAGGGTGCCCTGTACATCCGGACCAGCGGCGGGAAGGTCGAGGAGGCGCGGCTGGACATCTACGAGCCGCCCCGCTTCTTCGAGGCGTTCCTGCGCGGCCGCTCCTACACCGAGCCGCCGGACATCACCGCCCGCATCTGCGGTATCTGCCCGGTCGCCTACCAGATGAGCGCGTGCGCCGCGATCGAGGACGCCTGCGGCGTCACCGTGGATGAGCCGACCACCGCCCTGCGCAGGCTGCTGTACTGCGGGGAGTGGATTGAGAGCCAGA
>Ga0302324_100027067_pt1 | contig 10933 bp, 10 predicted proteins | sample Palsa_T0_1_FD_201949 | JGI IMG/M metagenome (GOLD analysis project Ga0302324, IMG submission 201949) | Peat permafrost microbial communities from Stordalen Mire near Abisko, Sweden - Palsa_T0_1 | ecosystem: Environmental > Terrestrial > Soil > Palsa > Peat permafrost | place: Sweden: Abisko...
GTTTGCCGTTTTGCACTTTGTAGGCATATTCGAAGAGGCCGCGCGGGGGCGGCCCCGCGGCCCGCGAGCCATCGGCGTAATAAACCCCGCCGTGGCAGGGACACATAAACAGCTCCGACTGCGGAAACCAGCGCACCGGGCAGCCGAGGTGGGCGCAGTTGATAGCGAAAATCTGGAACTTCTCATCCCCAGTGCGGCGCACCCAACAGGCAGCCTTCGCGGTGGCGCCATCCCACGGCATGCTCTGCGGACTTACAAAGCTGGCCAACCGGGTCTCTCCCTGGGCAAATTGAGAGGCATCGCCGAGATCAATCCAGGAATTGTAACCGCCTTTCTTGCGAATGGGCCCCAGCAGGTAGCCGACCACAGGGATGGCGACTAACAAGCCAACCGCGCCATTGAGCAGAGCGCCGATCGAAACCAATACCCACCGCCTGGTTACTGCCTTTTCGTCGCTCATTGCGAGCCTCCTGCGGCCTTGTTTTGCTGTGCGCCGGGGCGCTGGCTGGAGAGCCAGCCCACCACGTCGGTCACTTCCTGGTCGCTCATCGCGTGCCCAGGCAGATCGTTTCGCCAGTCTGGCTGGCCGATATCCGGGCGTCCGGCAATCACCACCGTGCGCAACACCTGGTCACTCACTAGCGCCAGGAATGCCGGCTCCGTAATCGACCCCGCTTTGCTCTTGCCCGATGCTCCGGCGGCACCGTGGCAGGAGGCGCAATAGGTGGTGTAAACCTGCTGGCCGTGGGCCGGATCAGCCGGTTTGCCGCCTTTGTAGGGCGGTGGGTTCGCACCCTCAAGAGTCCCTGCTTTGAACCAGGCGGCGCGCATGCCGTTCACTAACACATCGACCTGCTGGTCGGTCAATGTGCCACCGGCACTGATCGCAAAGGGGGGCATGTGCGTGCCCACTTCGCCATTGGCAATGGTCTGCCGCAGGATTTGCTCATCGACCAACGACTGGTAAGCGGGATTCGCCAGCGGGTAGGACGCGCCATTCATTCCCTGGGCGCCGTGGCAGCCGGAGCAGTTCTGGACGTAGAGCGTAGCAAAGTCCAGCACTGAGTCAGGACGCGGTACCAACGGTCCGGGCTTGGGATGGCCGGGAAGCTGTCCGCAGCCAAGTACAGTCATACAGAAGGCCAACATGAGAAGGCGCGGCGTCACTTCGGTCCGTCCTCCCGATTGTCTTCTTCCATCATTCCGGGTGTTTCCAATCCCACGCGTGCGGCAAAGGGCAGATATTGCTCGGTGCGGATGTGGATTTGCTTCCCCACGACCCAGCCGGCCACCAGCCCGAAGGTCACCTGGGAGGCGACGAACCACCACCAATCGATGCGCGCATCAAGATAGGGGTTGATCAAACCCAACGTGGCATGCAACACACCTGTCCATAGCAACGGGGCGATGATGCCCCCCAGCAACATCGGGTGGCGTGGCAACATGGGAAGCATCGCGCCATAGAGCAGGCCCACCAGTAGCGAGCCGACGACATGGATGATAGTGGCGAAGACCAGCGCAGTCAGGCGGAAGTGCGTGATCTCCGCGAAGGTGGGATTGGACCAGCCGGCTACTCCAGCTCCTCCCAGCAAATTTACCGCGTACCAGATGCTGTGGTAACGGATCAGGCCGTAGAGTAGCGCGGGCACGATCATCGCGGCGCCGCCTGCGATGCCCCCCTTCACCCCGGCGAGAACGGAGGGTGTGTGGACCGGCAGGCGTGCGCGATGGCTTTCGTCGACTTCGATCCGAGCTACCTTGGTGCGCACGCTGGTGAATGTGAACTTCTGGACTTTGACCGGCACGGCAACATGCTGCGCATGCGGCCAAACTTGAAAGAACCATCCCACGCAGCCGGCAACGATGAGCACCGCCCCGAGGATGCTTATGCCCACGTTTGTCACCAGCCCGGCGAAGCCAAAGGTCAGGCCAAGGGCCAATACCAGCGGCCATGCTGTAGGCGTCGGCAGGTGTACTACTTCATCGGATATGCCGTTGTGTGCCCGTGACTCTTCCATGCTTCTCTTCTCTTTCTTCTCAGCGGCCAATGATGTAGACGACTGTAAACACCACCACCCAAACACCGTCGACAAAGTGCCAATAGAGCGAGAGCACCTCGAGCTGTTTCGAGTGCTCACTCCTGAGCTTCCCGGTGAGGGAAAAAATCAGCACGATCGAAAGCATGACAAGGCCGACGATGACGTGGCTCGCATGCAGGCCAACCAGAGAGTAAAACGTGGTGCCGAAGAGGTTAGTGCTGATGGTCAGCCCATCGTGATAAATCAACTTATTCCATTCCAGCCCGGTGCCGCCGAGAAAGATCGCGCCCAAAACCACGGTGAGCGCCCACCACAGGCTGAAGACCCCCATCGAGCCTTTCTTCAGGGCCCGTTCCGCTATCCAAATGGTGAAGCTGCTGGAGAGCAGGCATACCGTGTTAAAGATGGGAAGCTCCAGAACCTGGCGCGGCTGCGGCCCGGAGACGCTCTTGCCTATGTAATAGAGATAGGCGACCACAAAAATGGTGAAGATCGCGCTCTCGGCAACGATCAGGGCCGCCATCGCGACGGTGCCGTGGTAGGGCAAGACCCAGTCTTCGTTGGCTGCTCGGTGAGCCAGGGGAATCGTGCTGGCGCTCATCCTCTATATATCCTCGACAATCAAAATCATTCGTACCGGGAGTCCGGATCTTCCGGGTGCTTCAGGTCCCACAACGGTCTGCGGCTAGCCACCACCGGCGCGCTGGCAAAGTTGTACTCGGGCGGCGGCGATGAGGTTGCCCACTCCAGTGTCCAGGCATCCCAGGGGTCCGGTCCGGCGTCCGGGCCTTTGAAGTACGAATACACCATGTTGTAGGCAAAGATCAGCGTGGCCACTCCCTGAATCATGCCTCCGATGGATACGATCATGTTCCAGTTATCCCAGCCGCGACCAGGTTCATAGGTATAGATACTCCTCGGCATGCCCAGCAGCCCGGGGATGTGCATGAGGTCGAAACACACGTGGAAGCCGATCAGAAACAGCCAGAAATGCCACTTGCCCAGCCGCTCGTCGAGCATCTTGCCGGTCATTTTCGGGAACCAGTAGTAGAAGCCACCGAAAAAGCAGAAGACGATGGCCCCCACCAGAACATAGTGGAAGTGGGCGATGACGAAATAGGAGTTGTGCAGTTGCCAGTCCCACGGGGCGACGGAAAGCATGATTCCGGTCAACCCCGCGAACAGGAACTGAATCAGGAAGGCAGTGCAGAAGAGCATAGCCGTGGCAAAACGTATCTTGCCTCCCCACATGGTGGCGATCCAGTTAAAAATCTTGATTCCGGTGGGAACACCGACCAGTGAGGTGGAGAGCACGAAGAACGCATTCTGCGCCGAGGTCATGCCCACGGTGAACATGTGGTGCGCCCACACGCTGAGGCTGATCAAACCAATGCCCGCTGATGCGGCCACCATCGCCGGGTAGCCAAAGATTGCCTTGCGGGAGAAGACGGGAATCACTTCGTTGGCAATGGCGAACGCCGGCAGCACCAGCACGTACACCTCGGGGTGGCCAAAGATCCAGAAAAAGTGCGCCCAGACAACGGGCACGCCGCCAGCCTGAGAGTCGAAGAAGTGCCCGCCGAGGTAACGGTCGATGGTGAGCATGATCTGCGCCGCGGTCAACGGGGTGATGACGATCAGAATCATTCCCGAAACGATCAGGTAGAGCCACACCAGCAACGGCATGCGAAACAAGGTCATGCCTTTGCAGCGCATACAGATGGTGGTGGCAATGATGTTGACCGCGGCGCCGACGGTACCGAAGCCGGAGACGATCAGCGACAAGGCCCAGTAGTCCGTGCTATGTCCGCGCGAGAATGCGCGTTCGGTCAGCGGTGCATAGGCCCACCAGGTCACATCGGGCGCGCTGCCGGCGCCTTGCAGGCCCACTCCGCCAATGAAGCTGTAGTACAGCATCAGGCCGCCCAGCGCGGTCATCCAGAAGCTGAAGGCATTCATTCGGGGAAAGGCCATATCCCTGGCGCCGACCATGAGAGGGACCAGGTAATTGGCAAATCCGATGATCAACGGCATCCCCATGAGGAAAACCATGGTGGTGCCATGCATGGTGAAGATGCGGTTGAAAACCTCAGGGGGGAGAAAATTGTTGTGGGGTACGGCCAGCTGAATGCGCAGCAGGAGCGCCTCGAAGCCCCCGACCAGCAAAAAGACCACGGCGTAGCCGATGTACATCAAGCCAATCTTTTTGTGGTCGACGGTGACCACCCAACTGTGCACCTGTTCGAGCCACGTCCCGTACGACTCACTCGGCGGGGTGAGGTCGATGGCGCTCCCAATAGGTAGAGTCGAATCAGCCATACGGAAAACTCCTGTCTGTGGTGGCCCGTGTCCCGGTTACTTCAAGGTGTCGAGGTAAGCGACGATCTTGTCGATCTGGTCATCGCTCAATTGCATGGCCGGCATCAGGCTTCCTGGTTTGACGTAGTCCGGATCCTTGATCCAGAGCTTGAGATTCGCCGGAGTATTGTCGGCCGCGCCGGAAGCAAGCGTATCGCGGCTCATAAAGTGGGTCAGATCGGGCCCAAACTTGCCTTGGGCTGCGGTGCCGCGCACCACGTGACAACTGACGCACGACTGTGATTCGAACAAATGTCTGCCTTCGGCAACTGCCGGATCCTGAACCGCCGGCTGCTGCTGATTTTTCACCCAGGCCGCGAAATCCTCCGACGTCTGCACGTAGACGCGCAGCAACATCTTGGCATGCTCCACGCCGCAGAACTGGGCACATTGGCCCACGTACATGCCGGGTTTATCCGGAGTGAACCACATGTGGTTGACCTGGTTTGGAAACATGTCGATCTTACCGTTCAACTCAGGGACCCAGAAGCTGTGAACCACATCAGCGGAGAGCAAGTTGAGCGAAGTGGTGGTGGGAACCTGCGCGGTGCTGAGCGGTACATGCAGCTCATTGGCGGTCGTGAAACCCAAAGTTTTGTAGTGGAACTCCCACCAGAATTGGTGGCCTACGGCATCGACATCGAGGGCCGTCGGCGGCATCTTCTGATCCTGTATGGCAAAGAGAAAGCGTGCTGTGGTGAAAAAGAGGACCACAGTAATCAGGACAGGGATCACGGTCCAGGCCAACTCGATCTGGGTGCTGCCGTAGATCTGGGGCGGCTCGCTGTCATCGTTGGGATCACGCTGCCGGAAGCGGACCACGACGTACAACCAAAGGGAGGCGACCACGATAAAGATCGCTCCCGTTATTTGCATCACGAAAAGCGACAAATGATGGATCAACAGCGCCGGACCGGAGTGAGCATCGAAGACGCTCGGAGTCTGGTAGACGACTGTGTCAGTGGGCACGGCCCAGGCTGCATGTCCAGCGCTACTCAACAGCAGCAGCAACGCATACGCGGCTGAGCCGGGCCCTTTGCGCTGCAGCCATCTTCCGGACATGATTGCGGACCTCCCCCGCTAAAGAGAACTTATTGTAGCGCTCTCCGTCGGCCAATCAAATTAATACTTCACCGTGGCGACGGCCGTTGGACGGTCAAACTCAATTGAACCTTTGATGCACGCGATTGCAAATCGGACCCTTGATACACTGGCGAAAATGAAGCGCCTGATCATCAACGCGGACGACTTTGGTCTCGCGCCAGGCGTCAACCGAGCGATCGTTGAACTTCAGCAGGCGGGCGCCCTCAGTTCTACCACGCTGATGGCCACGGCTCCTTACTTCTCTCCCGCAGTTTACCTCGCGTTTGCGCAACCGGCGCTATCGGTCGGCTGCCACGTCATGCTGGTGGACGGCTCACCACTGCTCCGCGCGGACGAAGTCCCTTCCCTGCTGGATCCCCGGCGGCCGGCATCGTTTTCGCTTCGGCCTTCGGTGGGAAGTTTTCTTCGTGACTTGATGCGCGGCCGCATTCGCGAGCAGGAAATCGAGGCCGAGGCCATCGCCCAGATACGGCGGATCCAATCGAGTGGGGTCACGGTCAGCCACATCGACTCGCACAAACACATCCATGCGTTTCCCCGTGCACTGGCCCCCTTGCTCCGTGCGGCACAACACTGCGGGGTGGACTGCGTGCGCAACCCCTTCGAGCCGTCGTGGAGCTTGCGCGCTACACGGGTCGCCGGCGTGTGGCGGCGGGCGCAAGTGCACGCCATGAGGAGCCAGCAGCGAGCGTTTTCCAGACTGACCGAGAAACACGGTATGTTGACTGCCGATGGGTCGATTGGAGTCCTGGCTACGGGGAGTCTCGATGCGGATGTACTGCGTTCTTTGCTTCACGCCATGCCCGACGGTACATGGGAGCTGGTTTGTCATCCGGGTTATCACGACCGTGCGCTGGAGCAAGCGCATACGCGCCTGGTGGCCTCGCGGGATACGGAACGCAGTTCGCTGCTCGAAGTCATTCCCGAGGCGCTCAGGAAGGATGCGGGGTTATCGCTGATTGATTTTCACCAGGTGGGCCAGCGCGCATAGGCCGGGGTCTAAAGTGAAACCGCAGGTCCCTCCACTCCGCTGCGCTCCAGTCCCATGGCATGCCCCACGGCTCGCCGGGGCAGGCAGGATGACAAAGGAGAGGGCAGCACCTCCATGGAAGATCGGCTCGTGGCTGAAAGAGAAGCAGGGCGGAGGATTGACTAGGGGTGGAGAGAACCGCATGTCCCTCGGCTTCGCTCGGGATGACAAAGGGGAGCGTCGTGACTTTTATTGGGAACCGTGAAGTGGGATGGGAAGAAACCGCAGCTCCCTCCACTACGCTACGCTCCGGTCCCACGGCTTACCGGGGCAGGCGGGATGACAGTTTTTGTTGCTGTTTCAAGGGGTTGTGAATATGAAAATCGGCATCACGTGTTACCCGACGTACGGCGGCAGCGGCGTGGTCGCTACGGAACTCGGTATCGAGCTGGCGGCGCGCGGCCACCAGGTGCACTTCATCACCTACTCGCAACCCTTTCGGCTTACCGGGCGCGAAGAAGGCATCTTCTATCACGAGGTGCCGGTCTCGAACTACCCGCTCTTCGAGTACCCACCTTATGATCTGGCGCTGGCTACGCGCATGTCTGAGGTGGCGGAATATTATGAGCTCGACCTGCTTCACGTCCACTACGCCATTCCTCACTCTGTGTGCGCACTTCTCGCCCGCCAGATGCTGGCAAAACGCAGGCATTTGCCCTTTGTGACGACATTGCACGGCACCGATATTACCCTGGTGGGGCTCGACCGGTCGTACCTGCCAATTACACGCTTCGGCATAGAAGAGAGCGACGGCGTTACTTCCATATCCAATTACCTGCGCGAGAAAACCGTGCACGACTTCGGCATCCTGCGGCCTATCGAAGTGATTCCCAACTTCGTCAACTGCGACGAATACAAGCCCCTGGGCGAAAGGCGGGCCGCCGCCCGCGCTCGTTACGCCAATCCGGAGGAGAAGATCCTAATCCACCTCTCGAACTTCCGCCCGGTCAAGCGCATCCTCGATGTGGTGGAGGTTTTTTCAAGCATCGCGCAAGAGATGCCGGCACGCCTGTTGATGGTAGGCGACGGGCCGGACCGCTCCTCGGCGGAGTGGCTGGCCAACAGCAAGGGTATTCAGAACCGGGTCCAATTCCTGGGCAAGCAGGAGCGGGTCCATGAACTGCTGCCGGTCGCCGACTTGATGATCATGCCCAGCGAATTGGAGTCCTTCGGTCTAGCGGCACTGGAAGCGATGGCCTGCAAGGTGCCCACCATCGCTACCCGGGTGGGAGGGGTGTCGGAGTTGATCGACGACGGCGTGACCGGCCGGCTCTTCGCCGTCGGCGATGTGGACGCGATGGCCGCCGGGGCCATCGAACTGCTGACCGATGACGCCCGTCTGGCCGCTATGGCCGACGCCGGCCGGCGAGCGGCCCAGGATCGCTACTGTGCCTCGCGCATCATCCCCATCTACGAGAAGTACTACGAGAGAGTGCTGGCGCGCGCCGAGGTCTGATCCGCCAACACCAGCACGTTGGGAGCCATGGGTATCTCCAGGGTAACGCGGGTTCCCCGGCCAGGGCGGCTGAAGACATCGAAGCGGGCGCTGTTGCCGTAGAGCACCTCCAGGCGTTCGCGCACGTTACGCATGCCGATGCCGGCTCCACGACTGACAAAGCCTACTTCGCGCGCCCGGCCCTCCGCCATGCCCACGCCGTCGTCTTCCACCTCGACCACCATCTTGGCGCCCTGGATCCGGCTGCGCAGGGTGATGGTCCCCCCTTGCAGGCGCGGCTCCAGACCGTGCTTGATGCTGTTTTCAATCAACGGCTGCAAGAGCATGCAGGGCACCAGCAATTCCAAGGTCCGGGGTTCAATCTCCTTCACCACGCGCAGCTTTTCCGCTCCAAAACGCACCACTTCGATGCCCAGGTAGTCGTCGGTGAAGGTCAGCTCTTCGCGGAAAGGCACATACGCGTCGTGATCCTTGAGCAGCGCGCGCAGGATGTTGCCTAACTGGACGATCATTTCCCGCGCCATCTCGGGCTGGAAGCGGACCAGCGACGCGATGGAATTGAGGGTGTTGAAGAGGAAGTGGGGGTTGATTTGCCGCTGCAGGGCGTCGAAGCGCGCCTCCAGTACCAGCCGTTTTTGTTCCTTCAGCTTGATCTCGATGCGGCTTGAGTTCCAGATCTTCAGCGGGATGGCCACCACGACCGCGGGGCAGACGCAAATCGCGAGCTTTACCGCCCAGCCGCGGGAGTTCAACGTGAACAGAAGCCCGGGATAGAGCGCTGCCAGCCACATGCGCACCACCTGCATGCCGACGATCAGCATAAGCAGCAGGATCTGGCGATCGAAGCGCGGCTCGAGCAGGTTGCGCCGCACCCAGCGGTAGATGCTGAGATCGACAAAGGGGGAGAACGACCATACCTCTTCCGGCTCCACGGCCCGCCCGTAGAGGCCGGACACGGTGGCCACAGCGAGAAAGAAGGGCAAGGTCAGGTATTCCTGATGCAACATGGCGGGCAGGGAAAGCACCGCTCCTCCGAAAAGCGCAGAGAGCGGGCCGAGCAGGATGCCAAGAATAATGACGGTTTCAAAACCGATGTCCGCGGCATAGAAGTTGGGAACGATGAAGCGGATCCAGACCCCTAAAGTAAGGGGGATACAGAGGAAGGCCAGCAGCCCGATGGTTTGCGCGGTGGTGCGGCGCTCGGCAAACAATAGACGCTGGAAGGTAAGAGCCCGGGCTGTCACCGCCGAGACCGCCGCGGCCACGCCCAGCTTGATCAGCAGTGATATGAGGACGAGCTTAGGCTCATACACCCTCTTACTTTACGCCAGTTTCCCGCGCTGGACATGAGGCCGGCAAAGAGGCTCTAATTAACCATGCCGTTGGAAAGTGTGAAGAAAGTGGCGGATGCGGATTTCCCCACCCGCTGGGGTCATTTCCGCATTTTGGGCTTCGAAGGTACGCGCGTCGATCCGGAACCTTGCGGGCCGGGGATGACTACAGTCAGCAGGAAGATCGAAGGCGCCATCGCGCTGGTGTTGGGCGATATCCATCGTGAGCCGCCGGTGGTGCGCATTCACTCCCAGTGCCTTACTGGTGATGTCTTCGGTTCCTTGCGCTGTGACTGCCGGCTGCAATTGGAACTGGCGCTCCGCACCATCGCCCAAGCCGGCGCCGGCATCCTGCTCTACGAACAGCAGGAGGGCCGGGGCATCGGGTTAATGGCCAAGTTGCGCGCCTACGAGCTGCAGGACCAGGGGTTGGACACGGTCGAAGCCAATCTCCAACTCGGCTATAAGCCCGATTGCCGTGAGTTTGAGCTGCCCGCCGAGATTCTGAAGCTACTGAACGTGACCTCGGTCCGGCTGATCACCAATAACCCGGTGAAGGTCGAGGCTCTGGAAGCGGTCGGTATTCAAGTGGTGGAACGCATCTCCGCAGAGGTCGAGCCGCTCGATAGCTTCGAGCGCTACGTGCAGGTCAAGCAGGAGAAGATGGGGCACATTGTTGACCGCGTCCCGGAGCTTGGCTAAAAGCTCGCTGGGCAACGATCAGCTTGGCGGTGGTTATCGCCTGCCCTACATGCCGCTGGGTGTGCTCAGCTGCGTGGACGAGTAGTCCTGTCAGGGTTGTGGGCAGGGCTTTGCGTCCGATGCTTACCGGTAAATCAGGCGGCTGGCGGACGATGACTTCTAGACGCTGCCGTGTCTTTTCCAGGCTCTCATCCAACTCGCTGAAGATGGACTCCTTGGTTCCGGTCGCGTCCATTTCGCTGGCCAGGGCGGCAAATTGTGCCGCGGTCAGCGGAGTGCCCTCTGCATAGGAGCAAAAGCGGTCCAGGCTGCGGGCGATGTGGCGCAACTGAAATGCGACGGAGGGTAATTGGAAGGGCCGGGCGTGTAGTTCGCGGTCGTCCAGGCCGCGGCACCACCTGGCCGTGTCTTCCTGGGCCATTTCGAGAGAATGGAGTAATGCTCGCTGCAGCACCGGCACATCAGAAAGCGTGCCTCGCAGCCACGGTTCGGTCATCAGGATCTTTCCCAACCAGGACCCGATGGGTGCCCCACACCCCCGGATTTCCTGTGGGGCTGGGCGGAACAGACCGAACTTCATGCGGCTTTCCGTGAAGAAAGCCGCACAAGCGGCTCTGGACGGCGCAGCGTACAGGAAATCCGGGCATCTCGCTTATTTTTCGCGAGATGTGGGATACCACCAATCCTGCCCTTTCAGTTTTGCTTGACCACAATATCTTCTCAATTCGCCGGCTGTGGCATCCCACATCTCGCGAAAAACAAGCGAGATGTGGGGCACCCATCGGTCGTTGGTAAGGACAAATCTTAAAGGAACGATTTGTGAGGAGACTGCTACAGGCCGTGGGACTGGCGAAATTCCCGCACTACTTGCGCCGGGTCGCGATGCTGGCCGTCCACCGCTTCGTTCATGGTC
>Ga0302324_100027068_pt1 | contig 10933 bp, 10 predicted proteins | sample Palsa_T0_1_FD_201949 | JGI IMG/M metagenome (GOLD analysis project Ga0302324, IMG submission 201949) | Peat permafrost microbial communities from Stordalen Mire near Abisko, Sweden - Palsa_T0_1 | ecosystem: Environmental > Terrestrial > Soil > Palsa > Peat permafrost | place: Sweden: Abisko...
AAGGATGGGGCACGCGCGCCTCAATGGGTGAAGGGTATGGCCTTCAGCCCGTACATGGGGCTGGCAAGTGCGCTGGGCTTTAGCTCCTGAGGGAAATGTCCGCAGAGATCGCGCATTCCCTCGGCGGCTAAAGCCGCGGGTCACGTTGGGCCAGCTACGGACGGGCTAAAGCCCGTCCCCTTCGGGAATGAAAAAGGCAATCATGTCGAACATGGTGACAATCGAATCGAAGCCCGCAGAGGGAGCCTCGGCCGCGCCGCCGCAGTCGGCTGCCCCACAGGCGCCCAGCCAGGGGCTCCAGGTCACGCCCCGCGCCATCCTGCGCATTCGCGCGGCCATGGCCAAGGAAAACGTCTCGCCCGAAGAGGGCGGACTGCGCCTGGGCGTGATGGGCGGCGGCTGCTCGGGCCTCTCTTATTCCATCAAGTTCGATTCGCATCCCCGCGAGCGCGACCGCATCTACAACTTCGACGGCGTGCGCGTTTTTGTCGACCCGAAATCGTTTCTGTATCTGCACGGCATGACGCTCGACTACGAAGAGACGCTGATGCGGCAGGGATTCAACTTCATCAACCCCAACTCCTCGCGCTCCTGCGGCTGCGGTTCGTCCTTTTCGTCGTAGCGCAGGAGATCGCAAGGCAAAATTATGTTGAAGGTTATCGATACCGCGGTCCCCGTCGCCTGCTGGTCCTGCTCGGTTGCGCACAACGACCTCACGCTTTTTTGCCCGCACTGCAGCAAGATTCAGCCTGCGGCGGCGGGCGATTATTTCCAGGTCTTCGGCCTCCCCCGCGGTTTTGAAATCGATCTCGATGCATTGGAGCGCGAGTTTCACCGCCTCAGCCGCAAGCTGCATCCCGACCGCTTTGCCCGCGCCACACCGCAGGAGCGCGAGTGGAGCCTAGCCGACACCGCGCTGCTCAACGACGCTTATCGCACGCTCAAAGAGCCGCTGCACCGCACAGGGTATCTGCTCAAGCTCGAGGGCGCGGAGATCGGCGAAGAACACGCCGGCAAGGATCGCAAGAGCCTCGCAGATCCGTCTCGTGTGCCGGCCGATCTGCTCGAAGAGGTCTTCGAGCTCAACATGCAGCTGGAAGAGATGCGCAGTGCGCGCAAGATGGGCGAGGACGATCCGGCCCTGCAGTCGAGCCTGTCCGACGCGAAGAAGAAATTCGATGGCCTGGTTGAAGACGTAGACCGCGACCTGCGCGCGGAGTGGAAAGCATGGGACGCTGGCGACGCATCCAAGCGGCCCGCGGCACAGGCAAAGATGGTGGCGCTGCTTGACCGGCGGCGCTATCTCAGCAAACTGGTTCGCGACGTGACGGAGACGTTGTCCGCGTGAGTGAAGGTTCGAGACAATCCCATGTCTCAAAATCGAGACATGGGGCAGCCATTGCGATTGGGGTGGCAAGCGCGGGCGACGAACGACCTAAAACTTTAGGAGATTAGAAGACAAGCATGGCGGAAGGACGCGTAGTCGGCATCGATCTCGGAACCACCAACTCCCTGGTCGCTTACATGGAAGGCGACAAGCCGGTGGTCATTCCCGGCGTCGACGGCTTGAACCTGGTGCCGTCCGTGGTGGCGCTAGACCCCATCGCGCCTGGCGGCGGCCGGCCTACAGTTACCGTGGGCAACAGCGCCCGCAAGGCGCTCATCGAGTCTCCGGAGCGCGTCATCTATTCGGTCAAGCGCCTGATGGGCCGCAGCGTTGAAGAAATTCAGAGCGAGCTCAAGCTCATTCCGTTTCGCCTGGCAGACGATGTTGAGGCAGGCGAGGTGCCGCGCATTCAGCTTGGCGAACTCAAGTTCACGCCGCCTGAAATCTCCGCCTACATTTTGCGCCAGCTCAAGCGCAACGCCGAGCGGTTCTTTGGCGCGCCCGTAACGCAGGCCGTTATTACGGTGCCCGCTTATTTCAACGACGCGCAGCGCCAGGCTACGAAAGACGCGGGCCGCATGGCCGGCCTTGAGGTGCTGCGCCTAGTCAATGAGCCCACGGCGGCCGCGCTTGCCTACGGACTCGACCGCACCAACGTGGGCACTATCGCGGTGTACGATCTCGGCGGCGGAACGTTTGACATCTCCATCCTCAAGCTGCGCGACGGCATCTTCGAGGTGCAATCCACAAACGGCGATACGCACCTGGGTGGCGACGACATCGACAACCTGCTGCTGGCCATTGCGCTCGATGAGATTCACGCCGACCACGGCGTCGATCTGCGCGCACATCCCGGCGCCGTGCAGGCCTTGCGCAAGGCCGCCATCGACGCCAAGATCGCGCTCTCGTCGGAGCAGGCAGCCAGCTTCGACATCGAGCTGCCCAATGGCGACCGCTATCAGCGCGAGATCCCCCGCGAGGTCTTCGAGCAGCTCATAGAGCCAGTGATCGAGCGCACGGCGGGTCCCTGCAAGCAGGCGCTGGCCGACGCCGGCATCACACCCGAGCAGATTGACGAAGTGGTGCTCGTCGGCGGTTCAACGCGCATCCCCGCGGTGCGCGCGCTTGTCGACGAGCTCTTCCATCTGAGTGCGCGCGGCAAGAAGGCGCACACCCAGCTCAACCCCGACGAAGTGGTAGCGCTGGGCGCAGCCGTGCAGGCCGACATTCTGGCCGGCGCGTCGAAGACGACTGAGGAATTGTTGTTGCTCGACGTCACGCCGCTCTCGCTCGGCATCGAAGCGCTGGGGGGCGCGGTGGCGCGCGTCATTCAGCGCAACTCCACCATCCCCGCATCGGCCACCGAGCACTTCACCACCGGCGTCGATGGCCAGACCAATGTCGCCATTCACGTGGTGCAGGGCGAGCGCGAACTCGCCGCCGACTGCCGGTCCCTGGCGCGTTTTGACCTCAAGGGCATTCCGCCCATGTCTGCCGGACTGCCGCGCATCGAGGTTAAATTTCTCATTGACGCCGATGGCATCCTGCAGGTCTCCGCGCGCGAGCAGCGCAGCGGCAAGCAGGCGCAGATCGAGGTGAAGCCGACATACGGACTCACCGACGAGCAAGTCGAGAGCATGATTCTCGATTCGTTCGATCACGCCGAAGAAGACTTCGCCGCGCGGCTGCTTATTGAGGCGCGCAACGAAGCGGAGACGATTTTATCCGCGGTGGACCGCGCACCGCAGAGCCCGGCGTGGGCGCAGCTTCGCGGCGAAGAGCAGTCAACCATCTTCGCGGCGCGCGATCGGCTGGCCAGCGTGAAGCAGGGCGACGATTCAGCCGCAATCCGCGCTGCGACGCTGGCGCTCGACCAGGCCACGCGCCGCTTTGCAGAGTTGATGATGGAAGCAGCGGTGACCACGGCCATTCGCGGGAAGACCATGGATGCCGCGGACGAGGATCTGGGTGAAGAAGTCACTGCGCCGCATCCCATGGCGCAGGCGGAGTTCAAGTAGAGCGGAGTTAGCGTTGTTAGCGGCGTTCGCGGAGTTAGTATTTTGGCCGATCCGCGCAAAGGAAAGAATTCATATGAGTGAAGCAAACACGACAAACATTCCCGCCGACAAGCTGGTGCGCGTGACCTTTCAGCCCGAGGGACGCACCGTTGAGTTCGAATTCGGCACGCTGCCCTACGAGCATCACGGCAAGCCGATGAGCTTTCTCGATGTGGCGGAGAACTTCAACATCTTTCTCGATCACGCATGCGGCGGCGTGTGCGCGTGCACCACGTGCCACCTCTGGATCAAGAACCAGCAAGGCATCAGCGAGGCCGACGACGACGAGATCGATCGCATGGACATGGCCGCCGACCAGCAATTGGACTCGCGCCTCGGCTGCCAGGCCGTAATCACCAAAGCCGGCATCTACGAGGTAGAGATTCCCAAGTGGAATCGCAATTATGTGTCGGAAGGCAAGCCGCTGACGCTGGCGGAATCGAAGTAGTCCGACACCTCTCCCATTCCACATCTCAGAATCGAGATGTGGGGCACCCATTTTTGTGAGACAGGAGCTGCCGCAATGCCGCGCGAAATCACTTGGACCGATTCGGAAGAGATCGGCATTCAACTGCAGGAGAAGTTTCCCGACGTCGACCCGCTCACGGTCCGCTTTACCGATCTGCATCGCTACGTCACCGAGCTTCCGGGCTTCGCCGACGACCCCACCAAGTCCAACGAGCCGCGCCTTGAGGCCATCCAGATGGCCTGGCACGAGGAATACAAAGACGCGCAGGGCTGACGCCGCGCAAATAGACCGAATCCCGTCCACGGCCGCGATAAATTACTCTTCTATCTGCGGATCAATCCTGCTCCGGGACGTTCTCTTGCGCATTGTTCTCTCGAACATCGGCACCTTCGGCGACATCAATCCGCTGATCGCCATCGCTCTCGAGCTCAAGCGGCGCGGCCACGTGCCGGTGATGGCGGTGCCCGCTTTATATGAGCCGAAGATCGTTCCACTGGGCCTGGAGTTTCACGCGATCCGCCCGGACATCGACCCCTCCAACACCATCCTCATCGGGATGATTTACGACGTGCGCAAAGGCACCGAGCGCGGCCTGCGCGATTTTCTCTTCCCTGCGCTGCGCCAGACCTACGACGACCTGCTGGATGCGGCCACCAAGCCCGCGCGCGCCGACCTGCTGCTGTTGGGCGAGCTCAATTACGCCGGGCCGCTGGTGGCCGAGATGACGGGAATTCCGTGGGCCAGCTACGTGCTCGCGCCATTTTCGTTTTTCTCGGCGTTCGATCCGCCGGTGCTGCCCATGTATCCCAGGCTCGCGCGCGCCGACAAGAAGGTTCCCGGCATGGGCCGCGCCATGCGGCGGCTGGCGCGCTTTGTGAGCCGCAAGTGGCCGCAGCCCATCTACGATCTGCGCCGCGAGCTGGGCCTGGAGCGCGGCGCCAATCCGCTGTTTGACGCCAAGCACTCGCCGCACCTGGTGCTGGCATTGTTTTCGCCGGCCCTGGGCACGGCGCAGAAAGACTGGCCCGCGCACACGCGCATCACTGGCTTTTGCTACTACGATGGCGACGCCGGCAACCAGGCGCTGCCCGCAGGCCTCGCCGAATTTCTAGCAGCCGGAGAGCCGCCCGTGGTGTTCACGCTGGGATCGGCCGCCGTGCTGGCCGCGGGAAAATTCTACGAGTTCTCGGCCAGGGCGGCCATCAAGCTGGGTGTGCGCGCGGTGCTGCTCATCGGCTCCGATCCGCGCAACCGGCCGAGCCAATCGCTGCCGGACTCAATCTGCGTAGCCGAATACGCGCCCTACTCCGCGCTGTTTTCGCGGGCCGCGCTCGTGGTGCACCAGGGCGGCGTGGGCACCGTTGCGCAATGCCTGCGCGCGGGCAAGCCCATGCTCATCATGCCGTATTCGCACGACCAGCCGGACAACGCGCGGCGCATGAAACGGATTAAGGTAGCGCGGGTGATCCAGCGCGACAACTACACGCCCCTGCGCGCCGCGCGCAAGCTGCGCGCGCTGCTGAGCGAGCCGCGCTATGCCGAGCGCGCCGCGGAGGTGGGGCAGCTGCTTGCCCAGGAAGACGGCGTGCGCTCGGCTTGCGATGCGCTGGAGGAGCTTTTCGCGATTACGCGGAAACCCGGATAGCGCTCGCAGGGGCTGTGCTACTGCCAGCTTCTGCGGTATCCCCGGTCCCAAAATCGGGACCGGGGGCACCCAGAGTCTGTGGCTGATTGCGGGAACGGAAACGAACCCTTACTGCTTCGCCGGCGGCACAGCACCCGGATAAATCCCCTCCAGCGGGGCGCGGCGCTTCTCTTCCTGGTCCGGCTGCGGCAGCGGTTTGCGCGGCAGCATCTGGTCGCGCTGCGCCGCGTTGTAGAGGAAGATCGCCTCCACGGTCGCAATCTGCTTCAGGTCGCCGGGCTGCAAGCGCTCCACCACATCTTCGTTGGAGTGGTGCGTGCGGCTTTCGTAGTCCAGCATGTCCTGGATGAATTGGAAGCCCGGAATGCCCACCGCGTCAAAGCTAAGGTGATCGGTGCCGCCCGTGTTTCGGTTCGTGATTGTCGTGACGCCAAGGTCCTTGAGCGGCGCAATCCATTGCGCAAAGATGGGCGCAATGGCCGCGTTGCCCTGCGTGTAGACGCCGCGGATCTTGCCGGTGCCGTTGTCCACGTTGAAATAGGCGGTGATGAGCTTCTGCTCCGGCTTCACATCCAGCGGCCCCACGGCCCGCCGCATGAACTCCGGCAGCTGCAACTGGTCTGGAGCAGTGGAGAGCTTGGCCGAGCCAAAGTGAATTGTGCAATAGCCCTTCGATCCGAACAAACCCTCTTCTTCTCCGGTCCAAAGTGCGATGCGGATTGTCCGCCGCGGCTTGATGTCCAGCGCCTTGAGAATGCGCACCGCCTCCATGGCCACAATGGTTCCCGCGCCGTTGTCTGTAGCGCCGGTGCCGGCGATCCAGCTATCCAGATGGCCGCCCACCATGACCACCTGGTCTTTCAGCTTCGGATCGGTGCCCGGAATCTCCGCCACCGTGTCGTAGCCGTGCTCGTGCTCGCCTGTGACCTTGGTCTCAACATCGATCTCCACGCTCACCGGCGCGTGCGCCTGGGTCAGCCGATAAAGCCGCCCATAGCTCTCGATGGCGGCCACCACCACCGGCACCTTGACGGCCTTGTCGGCCAGATAGGGCGTACGGCCCAGCGTGGCGCCGTTGTCGTCAAAGAGCGTGCCGCCGGAGCCCGCGCCATTCTTGCCGTCGCGGCTGGGCTCAATCACCGCAGCCACTTTTTCATCGGCGAAGAACTGCGCGATTTTGTCGATCATCCTCATGCGCTCCTGGCGCTCTCTCATGCGGGCCTGCATGTCCGGCGTGAGGCCGCCGGCGTTGCCGTTGACCGGGAAGTCAGCGATGTCGGCAAGCTCCTGATCGGTGTAGCGCTCAAACAGCGGCTTGTCCACATTGGGCACTTCGCGCATGGCGCCGAAGAGCACCACCTTGCCGGCCAGCTTGCCCTTGTACTGATCGAAGTCCTTGTCGTTCTGAATACTGACGTAGACCACATCGCCGGTGACAGGACCTGAGGTCGATGGCGACCACGGCGTGGCCTGCACAATCAGCACCGCGGTGTCGGGCACGGTCATGCGCGCCCAGGTATTGAGCTGCTGCCAACCCAGGCCAAACTCGCCCCAGTCCTCGAGGTGCGCGTTTTCCAGGCCGATCTTGGTGAGCGTGTCGCGAGTCCACTCGTTGGCCTTCTTCAGGTTGGGCGAGCCGGTGAGGCGCTGCCCTATGCCATCCATCAGCGCATAGCCAAAGTCCATCACGTGCGAGTGGTTGAGCCCCTCGTCGCGAATGCGCTGGTACATCGCCAGGTCCAGCGTCTCGTTGGCGGGCTGCACCTCGGCGTAGGGATCGTTGGCGGCGGGAGCGGGCGGCGCGGCCTTGGGTTTCTCGGCCGCGTCGAGGCCCGGCGCGGCGGCCAGGGCAAACAGGACGGCAGCCAAAACGGCAAGCATGCGAGGTGACTTCAGTGGCATTGGACGTGACTCCATCGTGTAAGGTGTAATTCCCGGTAGGTGGAATTGTAGGCGATTGCCCCGTGAAATGGCTCGCGGCGATTGCCCAGATCGCAATTGCCATGCCCTTAAAGCGAGCAAAACTGATCACTTATGTCGAATTCGTGCCGACTTTTGAAATATCCATTGTCTGTCAGCGGGCATAGAGTCACCTCTCCTATACAATGGTGTTTAAGAGTGGGCTTGTCGCCACCCTCCAAGGATCTTCGTAGAATGGCATCTGTCGTCACCGCACCAACGCCCGAAACCACTGTCCTTCCACCCAAACCGATTACCGCGGCGCCGGCTTCTTCCGCCACCGTCGTGGTCCACGTTGTTCCGGCGCGGGCTGAGGTGCGCATGGGACGCGCAGCAGCGGAGGGCTCGGGCGTCAACTGGGCAACACTCAGTGTAATCGTCCTGTTTCACCTGGGTGCGCTGGCGGCCCTGTTCTTCTTCAGCTGGCAGCGGCTGGCCGTCATGCTGGGGCTTTACGTGCTGGCTATCAACGTCGGCATCGGCATGTGCTATCACCGGCTGCTCACACACCGCGGCTACCAGGTGCCCAAGTGGCTTGAGTACACCATGGCCGTGTGCGCCACGCTGGCTCTCGAGGGCGGACCCATCTTCTGGGTGGCTACCCATCGCGTTCATCACCAGCACAGCGACCAGGACGGCGACCCGCACTCCCCGCGCGAGGGCGGTTTCTGGGCTCACACCGGCTGGCTGCTCTGGGGCATCTCACTGCACGCGCAGACTGACGTGCTGGCCCGCTATACTCCCGACCTGGGCCGCGACCGCTTCCTCGTCTGGCTCAGCAAATATCACTGGCTTCCGCTGGTGCTCAGCGGCGTACTGCTCTTCGGACTGGGCTGGCTGGCTGGCGGACTCAACAGCGCCATCGGCATGCTGCTCTGGGGCGCGTTCATGCGCGTCACTGTGGGCCTGCATTCCACGTGGCTGGTCAACTCCGCTACCCACATGTGGGGCACCCGCCGCTTTGAGACCCGCGACGGCTCGCGCAACAACTGGTGGGTGGCCCTGGTATCGGGCGGCGAGGGCTGGCATAACAACCACCACGCGCATCCCGTCTCCGCCAAGCACGGCCTCAAATGGTACGAGATCGACCCCAACTACTATGGCATCTGGCTGCTCTCCAAGCTCGGCCTGGCGCGCAAGATTCGCATCGCCAAGTTTGACCCGGCCGATCCCAAGCCGGCTGGCATCTGACCTGCATCGTAATCCAATTGAAACAACAAGGGCGGCTTTCCAAACTGGAAGCCGCCCTTTTGCTGTCCGTCACAAAAGCTCAAAAGACCATCCGGTGCGCTCTTTGAATGGAATGTTAACCGATCAATGGGCGCCCCATCCTTTGTGCGTTTTTTGCACAAAGGGTGGGAACCCCAGAGGCCCATGCAGATATTGTTAGCTCAGATCCGGTCCGAAGGAAAGCTGCCGACCGCTTCGCCCGGCGCCACGGTCTGCCCGCCCAGAACGATCGAATGGCTGCCGATGCGCGCGCCCGCGCCAATCACCGTTGGCACGAGCGTCACCTGCTCGTAGTTTTCGGCGTTGTGCGTATGCGAATAAATGCGTGCAAACGAGCCGATCACCGCGCCCTTGCCGATGGTGATGCCACCGCGATCATTGAGCAGAGCGCCGTGGCGAATCACCACTCCGTCGCCGATCGACAGGTTGTAGCCGTAGGTCAGGTCCACGCCGTGGTAGATCTTCACGCCTGAGCCCATGTGGTCAAAGATGTGGCGCCCCAGCATGCAGCGGAAGCGGATGCCCAGCCAGTGGTTGAGCCCGATGGGCGAGCGGTCAAACATTTGCCAGAACCATAAGAGCGGCTTGCGCCGGTCGTACTTGTCGCAGTCGGCATCGGAAAAGTGCTGCGCTTCGAGCGTGATATTTGCCGGATCCAGCGACAGATTGAGAATGTTGCCGGGCAGTTCGCTGGTCAGCGTCAGGTTGAGCTTGCCGCCGTGCGGCCGGCCCAGGTAGAGCTGGTAAAGCTGATCGCGCACAATCTCGGCGCGCCGCTCCGGCGAGCCGTGGCGAACGAACTCGTCGTCAAGGAACTGCAGCCAGCGGCGATAGACCTCTTCAGCTTCGGCGGCGGGGTGCGGGGCATTGGACACATGGGTTGCCATACAGGTTTCGACGATACACGAGCGCGCCGGGATGCAGCGAATCGCCCAGCCAGCCGATAACGGAACCTCTCAGGCTGGCTTTGAAAGGGCACGACTTCAGTCGTGCCGCAAAGCCAACAAATCAATGGCGGGCTTCAGCCCCTGAGGGATGTATTCCGATCGGGCCCTTCACCATCTTCACCACCGGCAGTGCCTCGCCGTTCGCAAGGGGCACGGCAATGCGCTCCACCTCCACGTAGCCCTTGAGGCGGTAGAGCGGCACGCCGGTTAGCGTCGAGCCCATCTCGTATCGCCGAAACCCAGCGTCCGCGGCAGCCGCCTCCACATTCGCCAGGATGAGCGATCCCAGCCCACGCCGCGCAAAGTCCGGATGCACAAAGATGGCGCGCACCTTGGCGGCGTCAATGGCGGGGTCGAGCAATTCCGGCTCGCGCCCCGGCCCACGGTCCGCGCCAAAAAGCGTCTTCCGCTTCGACCATCCCCCACAACCGGCGAGCTTCCGTTCCCGCGGCTCTAAGTCAGGGGTTTCTGCAACGAAGTAGGTTCCGTCCCGAATCAGCTGCGTATCCAGCCCCAGCACCGTGCCCAGCGCGCCCTCAATCTGCGCGGGCGTGTAATCGTCGGCCTGCAGTCCGCGCACCGATGCTTCGATGAGTTTGTGCAGCGCGGGTATGTCCTCCTCGGTGGCCAGACGGAGGGCGAGGGCGAATTCCTTTACAAGATCCATGCTGAAATCTGCCTCCCCGGCAATCGCTGGATCCTTCATCGCATTGAGAAGCGCCATCAAAACCTTTTCAGCCTCGATTGGGCGCCTGAGGAATGCAAGATCGCCAAGACATTGAACGGCAGTCCATCGAACTTGGAGGTGTTCGGACGTAATAAACCGCAGGCATTGGTCCTGAGCCCATCGCCAGTCATCGCCGTAAGCAGTCGCTGAATGCAGTGCCTTCGAAATCAGCTCAGGGTCGCCGCTCTGAACAAAATCTTCGAGAGAGTCGGGCGGAACAAAGTCGCGCTTTTCGTATTTCAGCTCGGGCGGATTGCTCATGGGCCCTCTTACGCCTTTTCCACTTCCACCAGCGTGGAATAAAACGTAGCCCCCGCGCCGATGTCGGTGAGCCGCTCGCTGGTGAGCGCATTCACATTCGCGCCATCGGCGTTGAGCTTGCCCCAATCGAGCTGCCCGGCCACCACGCCCGCCGGCAGGCTCGCATTGATCAGCGCCGCCAGCCGCAGCGATCCGCGGTCGTTGAAGATGCGCACCGCGTCGCCCTCCGCAATGCAGCGCGCCTGCGCATC
>Ga0302324_100027070_pt1 | contig 10933 bp, 8 predicted proteins | sample Palsa_T0_1_FD_201949 | JGI IMG/M metagenome (GOLD analysis project Ga0302324, IMG submission 201949) | Peat permafrost microbial communities from Stordalen Mire near Abisko, Sweden - Palsa_T0_1 | ecosystem: Environmental > Terrestrial > Soil > Palsa > Peat permafrost | place: Sweden: Abisko...
GGCGTTTCCATTGTGATGGCGCTCGCTGGAACTCTGTATCCTGTTCCCGCCGCGCCTTATTCCTGGCTGCCGTACCTCTACTTTGTTTACCTGCTCATCACGCTGGTGTTCTTTTTTCGCACCCGGCAAAAGCGCAGGACCGCCGCCCGCGCGATCGAAGATTTCTCATGACCAAATAGGTTCGTTGTGGAATCAATGTAACCCAAAAGAGTAACCGGGATGGCATCTCTGCTCGCACCGTTGTTGCTATCATTAGCCCATGAAAAAGATTCTGCTGTTCACTATGGTTATGCTCATTACCGGCTCTGCGCTCGCACAGGGCCACCATCACCATCATCATCGCCACCACCATCATTCGCACACCCGGTAGACGGGGAAAGATCAGTACGTTGCTGCCTGCGGGGCAAGCGTCGCCAGCCAGCGAAGAACGGCCCCCGAGAGGGGGCCGCGCTGATCTGAGTACACGTGATCGGTGGGCAGGTGCAGTGTAGACACACGGGTGTCTCCCGCGCGCCGCAATGCACTTGCAAACGCCTCGTTTCCCCGGCTGTACGCATCCTCTGAAGAGACGATGAGCAAGGGCCGCGTCTTGAGTGCATCTATCTTGCCCACAAAGCTCCATTGCATTGCGTTGGCCAGCATTTCCCGCGCCAGCCCCTCGCCCGTGCATCCAGCCAAAGGCTCCATTCCATCTCGATCATAAGCGCCGCTCAATGCCCTGATCTCTGCCTGTTCCCCGTCTCTGGACAGCGGTTCGGGTATGCGTCCGCCAAAATCGGCAGCGGAAATAAGAGCAATCCCCAGGATGCTAGCGTCAGCAGCCGCGGCTTGCACCGCCATGAAGCCGCCCATGCTGTGCCCGAGAAGCACGATGCGCGATGGATCAAGGCGCAGGATTCTCGCCATTTGGGTGGAACGCACATAGTTGATCGCTGCTGCCGTGTCTTCAATGCCATGAGAAAACGAGAAGTCCCCGGGAGAACCCCAGGAGCCCCGGTAGTCGAAATAGAGAACATCCCATCCGGCGCTGCGAATATCCTGGGCCAGGTCCAGATTGCGCTCGTTACCCGGAAACCCGTGCAGCAAGACCACTGCCGGGTGTGGGCCCGGACCCGCAGCAACGTATACGAAGGCGTTCAGTAGCCCACCGTGGCTGGGAATTTGAAAACTCTGCATGGAAGCGCGCTGCCCCCGGCTGGGCGGGGAGAACATGCACATCACCAGGAGAGTGGCAACCGCAATCCGTTGACGGAGCCCCGCCCTGAAGGATTGCTCAACACGGAGATCGGTAGCTCCCACGCAAGGATCACAAACGAGCCTATGGTTGTGCAGAGCTACCTCCGAGGGTCTGTAACTTTTGTAACGGGTGCGCTTCTATCCTACCGGAATAGGCTCCCGGGGCGCCTTACCGAAAGAGCGCACAATGGTTACGGCAGAGACTGTTACGTTTGATGGGTTACTACACCCGGGTTAGGACCGACTGCGTCCCACAGGGACGGCTAAACTTCAGCACATTTCGAAAAGCGTAGCTCCGCGGCTAAGCCGTCAAGCGTGCAGACCATTTACGGCACGGCTTAAGCTGTCCCGTGCCCTTCGTTCGAAGGTCTCTCTCCCCGGCCTCTTAAGGTCAGTGAAGGCACAACCGGCAGATTTGAGAGGGAGTCCGGCTCAGTATGCAGGCTGTCTTCGCCAGGTCTAGGATGTGGTGAAACAGGATTTGATTCGATGCGAATAGGTCTCCAAATCTGACTCTGCGCGAATACGGGCCCAAACCTCCTCGGGAATGGTAAGAAAAGCCCGAACCACCTGAGGGTCAAACTGAGATCCCGAACAACGGCTGATTTCCTCTCGGGCGACAGGGTACGGGAGTGCGGCGCGATAAGGCCGCTCTGATGTCATCGCATCCAGGGTATCCGCAACCGCAAAGATCCTCGCTCCAAGTGGAATCTCATCCCCAATCAATCCCTGAGGATAGCCGCTGCCATTGTAGAATTCATGATGCGCCAGCACAATTTGAGCAGCGTGAGAAAGAAACAAATGCTGACTCACAAGGTCGTAGCTGATGTTCACGTGCCTGCGCATGATCTCAGTCTCCTCGGATGTCAGTTTCGCCGGCTTAAGCAAAATCGCATCCGGGATACCAATTTTGCCGATATCGTGCAGAGAGGCACCAAGAGCAAGCTCTCCCAGTTGTTCCTCGTCGCAATCCATCGCCTGGCCAATCTCTAAAGCGTAACGAGTCACACGCTGGGAGTGGCCGGCGGTTTCGTTATCCCGCAAATCCAGTGCCCCGCCTAACGCGCGGAGGGTTTGATCGTACATCGACTTAATGCGGGTTACGGCAACCTGGAGCTGCTTCGTTCTCTGGTTCACCAGCTCTTCTAAGACATCGTTCTGATGTCTCAAGGTTTGCTGGAGTTCATGGAGTTTGAGATGAGTCTGTATACGGGCCTGCACTTCTTCCAACTGGAACGGCTTGGTTATGTAATCCGCACCGCCAGTCTGAAACGCTTTGATCTTGTCTTCCTTTCCGTTGAGCGCGCTGAGAAAGATAACGGGAGCATCGGAAAGCGCCGGGTTGGCTTTCAACTGCTGGCACACCTCGTAACCATTCATTTCCGGCATGTTGATATCCAGCAGAAACAGATCTGGAGGATTCAGAGCTGCCGCCGCCAGTGCCAGCCGGCCCCTGGGAAACGATCGTATCTTGTAACCGTCGACCTTCAGCATTTCTTCCAATAGCTTTAGATTGGCGGGCTGATCATCCACCACGATGATGTTCGCAGTTTCAGCCGTTGTCATTGGTTGTGCTTCGTTATTCTTTGCTGCGTTTCAGTGAACAGAACAGTCAGATCATCGTACTCATAATTTTCCGCGTGATTCTTTAGCCCAGCCGCCGCGTTTTTGTCGTACGCCTGGACGGTCTGGATCAACTCATCCAAACGGTCCTTTTCGCCTTCCCGCACTGCATTTTGCAACTGGTTGATTAACTCCAGGGGCAGCACCGCAAGCTGTTTCGAGCTCACGGACCCAGCCGCTGCCACTCCATGATCGACGCCCATGAGCTTGTACGGGGCGATTTGTTCGATTCCGGCTGAGACCTCGCCCGGTTCTACGGGTATCTCGAAGCGGAACATTGAGCCCTGGCCCAGGCTGCTGGTAACCGTAATATCCCCTCCCATCAAGCGCGCGTAGCTACGGCCGATCGCCAGCCCCAAACCCGTTCCCTCCTGGGCTTTCTGGCCGCGCTTCATCTGATTGAACGGCTGGAACAGCTTCGTCTGTTCCTCGTCCGAAATACCCGGACCAGTGTCCTGAACCTGGACTGATAACCAAAGCTGGCCGGCAGCTTTTCGGTGCAGGGTCACCTGCAGCTTGATCTGGCCTCGAGGGGTAAATTTGATTGCATTGCCCAGAAGATTGATCAGTACCTGGCGTATCTTACCCGCATCTGCCACAACGTAGGCTACATATTCCCCATCGACCAATACGTCGAATTGAAGCGCCTTGGCCTGGGCCACAAAGCGAAACATCGAGGTGAGACTTTCCACCAACCGGGAAATATTGAAAGTTGTGGGGTTGAGCTCGGTGCGGCCAGCCTCGATCTTGGACATGTCCAGCATGTCGGTGATGAGCCCAATCAGGTGCTCCCCGCTCTGGCAAATGGTCTCGAGATTGGCTTTCGCGTTACTCCCCAACTCAGGATCCCGCGACATCAACTGTGCGCAGCCAAGAATGGCGTTCATCGGGGTACGTATTTCATGGGATACCGTCGACAGGAACACACTCTTGGCCCGGCTGGCAGCTTCGGCCTCCGCCGCCGCAACTTCAAGCTGCCGGTCAAACCGCTTACGTTCTGTAATGTCACGCACGGCGGACACCACCAGGGTTCCCTCATCGGTCTCCAACGGGCTGAGACTTATCTCAATAGGAAACTCGGTACTGTCCTTGCGCAAACCATAGAGCTCTGCGCCGGCCCCCATCGGCCGCACCCGCGGATCGCTAAAAAAGTCGACCCGGTGGCTTGGATGCACGGCGCGGAAGCGCTCCGGTACCAGCATCTCCATCCTCTGCCCGATCAGCTCGTCGCGCCCGTACCCAAACAGGCTCTTCATCTGGGCATTGACCAAAACAATCTTCCCCTCTCGATCCACGACCAGCATCGCGTCCGGCGCGGCTTCCAGCAGCACTCGGAACTTGCCCTCCGTCGCCAGCCGCCTGGTCCGGTCCGCAACCTGGCCGAGTTGATTTCCGACCACCGCCATCATTTCTAAAAGCGCATCATCCTGATCTGAAAAATCAACCGCAAAAAACTCCAAAAGCGCGATCAGCTCGCCTCCGCTCAGCACAGGAAACGCGAATGCGGACCTGATCCCAGCTTGGTGGGCCGCTGACCGGCGAGTGAAGTTCGGATCATTCGCGACGTCCCTGACCCAGATCGGCCGGGCGCCCGCAATGACTTTACCGAGGAGGTCCGCTTCTATCGAAAATTCGCTTGCCTCAGAAGCAGCACGGAAGTCATCGAAGCGCCGGTCTTGCACCGAATTCCAAGAGGAGGCCAGATGCTTCTTCCCGGCGCGGGCTATAAAGGCATGCCCCAGCGGCCAGCCGGTAAACTCACACACCCGCTCTACTGCGAATTGCATTGCCTCGGCAATGCTGGACGCCTGGTTAGCGGTGGTAGCGATGTCTTTTAGTAACTCGAGCTGCTTATTTTTCTCCGATAAAGCCCGTTCGCTTTCCTTCAAATTCGTGATATCAAAACCTACTCCATGAATCGCATAAGGCCGGCCGTCTTCCCTTCGGAACAGGCTGACTCTGCATTGAAACCACACCACCCTGCCATCTCGTGCAATCACCCGGTAAACAGAATTCAGTGGTGTCCCCAGGACAAACATTTCTGCTGCTTCGACACTCCATCTCTCCTTGTCGTCGGGATGGATGTGCTGGTACCAGCGTATGGGGTCTTCCAGCCATTCATCTTGGGTGTATCCCAGCGATGCTTCGACCTGGGGACTCACATAGGCATCGCCTATGCCGCCGTCCAGTGAAGCCATGAAAACCACGGCAGGCAGGCGGTCGACGAGTGAGCGATACTTGAATTCTTCGCTCAGTAGATCAGAGCCTTTAGCTTGGCCGGCAGAGGAGGCCGGACTGAAAGGATCGCTCTGACCTGACACCCCGGCCAGCGCCTGGAGCGTGGCCTCGATCCTCGCCAGGTCAAGAGCCGATGGATCCGACTGCGAGAGTGAATTCCATTCTTGCTGCAAGCCGAGCCCTCGTGGACTTTCACCCTACGTAGATTCACAGCTCACAACTTCGCCGGGATACTAGGTTGTGTTTCTTCCGCCACTCATCGATGCCGCCAACTCGGCTCTTTATTGAGTGAGCCCTGGGTAAACTTGCGCAGAGCGTGAATCGCTTTACCGTACGTGGCTACTGCGCTCGCGGAAAGCAATGAGCCGGGCGGCTGGTTCATGAAGGGCATAAATTTATCGGGAAAGCCGGGCATGGTGCACCCAATACAGATGCCGCCTACATTCGGGCACCCGCCTATGCCCGCCATCCAACCACGTTTCCCTACGTTGCACTGAACAACCGGTCCCCAGCACCCCAACTTTACGATGCACTGACTTTCGCCGTACCTGGTGGCGAAGTCAGCTTGTTCATAGTAGCCACCCCGGTCGCACCCTTCATGGACCGTTTGCCCAAACAGCCAGGTGGGGCGAAGACATTCATCCAGCGGGATCATGGGCGCTTTGCCTGTAGCCATGTGCAGCAGATAAAGCAAGGTCTCCATGAAGTTATCCGGCTGCACCGGACATCCGGGAACGCACACGATAGGAATATTCGCCTTCGATTTCCATTGCCAGCCCAAATAATCAGGAAGGCCCATGCATCCGGTCGGGTTCCCCTCCATTGCATGAATGCCGCCATAGGTGGCGCACGTGCCGGCAGCAATGACAGCCCAGGCCTTGGGCGCCAGGCGATCAATCCAATCGCAGGTAAGGATCGGTTGGCCGGTTTCCTGGTCCGTCCCAAACGACGCCCAGTATCCCTCGGCTTTGTTTTTCTCGTTAGGAATCGATCCTTCGATCACCAGAATGAACGGCGCCAGCTCGCCCGCGGCCGCCTGGTGAAACGGCTTCAGGAAGGTTTCGCCGTTTTGATACGAGAGACACGGATTGTGAAAGTTTATTTTAGGAATCCAGGGTAAGCCACCCAGAAGAATATCCTCGAGGCTGGGCTGGGTGGCAGCGGTGATCGAGATCGTATCGCCATCGCAGCCAAGACCCGCTGTAATCCAGAGCACATCCATTTCGGCGAATGGTGGAGTGTCGCGATGTGGCGGCCAATTGGCTGCTACTTCGCTTTTTGGTGAATCGAGGTTTCCAAGTGTATCCAATGCAGGCTTAACCCAATAAGATACGGATGTTATCGGTCATAACGGAACATCCTTTAGCGGGTAATTGTGACTTGCGCCGGCAAACGCAGCGGATGGGGATGTACGAACCCGCAACAACGATTGAGCGCGCATAGGGCCTGCTCAGGTTGACGTATTGCCTGCCCGTTTTGGAACCTTTTAACCGCCTTCTTCGTAGAGATCGGCATGAGTCAAAACGCGGTAAGTGGGAACGGCTGGACACGGGCATCGATTCTTATCGGAGTTGGACTCTTCCTCTTAGCCCTGACAGTGTCCGCCGCCTTTGTTCCACAACTTCGCCTTCTACACTCGTTCCAGGCGCTGATTTATGTAGCTGTCATCGTGCTCACCCGGCGAAACAGCGCGTGGGGATATGGCGCTGGGGTCATCGTGCCGACGGCGTGGAACTGCCTCAATTTGTTCGTAACCCATCTCATGCAGGCAGGGGCAGGACTCTTTTGGTCTCTTCTGCACACAGGCCGTCTGAGCCGGCCCGATACCCTGATGGTGCTGGTTGGCGGCGTGGGGCATTTCCTGCTTATCCTTGCTTGCATGGCAGGCTTCCTTCAGTCGCGCCCTGCCTTGAAGGACTGGGGGAAGTTCTTTGCAGGAGGTTTGCTGGCTTTAGCCTATATGGCTCTGATTGTCGCCACCACAGCTCCGCACTAGCCGCTCCGAATAACGCAATCAATATTGAGGTTCCCGGTCAAAAGGAATATCCTTCGGCGGTCATTTCAAAGCGGCTTTACACTAAAAGCACCAACATGGACGCATTCTGCGCACAGTGCAACTCACCCATATCTTGCGATCCAGGGCATGACTGCTGGTGCTCTGACCTTCCTCACACACTGCCGGTCCCCGACCCAGGAACGAGCGGGTGTCTGTGCCGGACCTGCCTGACTAAGAAGCAGGGTCTTCACCAGACCGCGGCCAAGCTCATCCAAGACTGATAACAGCGTCTTTCTTTCGTTTTTCCTCCGTCCCCGTCAGGCTCAGCGCGGGCGCTAGATACCTTTGATCTCTCCGCCATCCATACGAACAGAAGCTCCCGTCATCCACTTCGCTGCAGGGGATACGAGGTACGCCATCAGGTCGGCAATCTCTTCTGGTTTACCGAAACGACGGATGCCGACTTCGCCTGGGAACTTCTTCATCGCCTCTTCCACAGTCAGGTCGTGTGCCGGTGCCCACTTTTCAAAAAACGACTGCCTGCGTCCAGTCATCACAGCGCCCGGCACCACACTATTGACCTGCACGCCGTCCTTGATGCCTTGCTCTGCAAATGCCTTTGCCAACGCGATGATCGCGGCATTGACCGCCGCGACCGCTGCAAATCCAGGTTTGGGATCGAGAGCGGCGCTTCCGGAAATCAGAACGACGGATCCATTCGAGGCCTTCAGTGCATCCCAGGCTTTGATTGTCAGGCGGCGCGCGCCGTGGAGCTTGAGTGCGAAGCCACTCTCCCACTGCGCATCGGACATCTCGAAGAGATCAATCTGAGGCACTGCTCCCGCAATGTTGAGCAGGGCGTCGATTCTGCCAAAACGATCGAGAGTGCTGTTGACGACGATTTCAGCCGACTGAGGCTCAGCCAGGTCGAGCGCGTAAATTTGTGGCTCGGCGCCTGCGGAGCATACAGCGGCCGCGGTCTTCTGCAACTCATTCTGATTTCTCGCGACAAGGACTACGGCGGAGAAATCGCGGGCTAACCGAACCGCAGTCGCACAGCCAATCCCCTGGCTTGCGCCAGTGACGATAGCAACGGAATCGATTTTCATGGGTTTCTCACTGATCGCGGGGGATTCATCGCGCAGCTTCCAAAACTACGTCCACGACAAGCTCCGGCGCCGTGTACATAGGCGTATGGTCTACCCTGTGTGAGCGTATGGTTGCGCTCATCCGGCCAGCCATGAACCGTTGGGTCTCCGGGTTAATCATGCGATCCTCTTCGGCGACGAAATACCACGAGGGCGTCGTTTTCCACGCAGGGGTTGGGGCCTTTTCCTGAATACATTGCAGCGCGATTGGCCGCTGCACCGCGGCCATGATGGCGACTTGGTCCGGCGATGCCTGGTGAGCGACTGCACAGCCAAAGCCCTCTTCCGGCATCCAAATCAGTCCATACGCATCGGGAACGAGCTTGGGAGCTTTGGGATGCGGGGCAGTCCGATAAAACACCTCTGCCACCGTTTCACCCTCATCGGGTGCTAACGCCGCAATGTACACCAGCGACTTCACTCGATCATCATGAGCCGCAGCGATCACCGCGCCCCCATACGCATGTCCTACCAGGATGACCGGGCCAGTCGTCCGCTCGATCACGCGTCGAACCGCGGCTGTGTCATCGGTGAGAGATGTGAGCGGGATGGGCGCCGCGGTGACCCCGAGGCCCTGGTGCCGTAACGGCAGAATCACGTTACTCCAACAAGACCCATCGGCCCAGGCTCCGTGCACCAGAACGACCGTCCCATTTTGCAGAGAAGAATTCATTGCGGAGCCACCTTATCCGCGCGGCGCCCGGCACCGGCAGTTTCAAGGAACTCCCTCATAGCAGCGGCGATCTCCACGAAGTGCGTCTCCGTAGCAAAATGCCCCGTATCCAGAAACTGGACCTTCGCGTTCGGCAGGTCCTTCCGATAGGCCTCCGCTCCTGCTGGAATAAAAAAGGGATCGTTCTTACCCCAGATCGCCAGTAACGGTGGCTGTGACTTGCGAAAATACTCCTGAAACTTAGGATAGAGCTTCACATTGGACGCGTAATCCAGAAACAGGTCGAGCTGAATGTCTTTGTTCCCCTTGCGTTCCAGCAGAGCGGCATCTAACGTGTACGACTCAGGCGCAACGCTTGCCGGATTCGCCACGCCATGCGTGTATTGCCAGCGCGTGCCTTCCAGGTTCAAGATGTTTTTCCCAATCACTTCGCGGTTTTCCGCAGTCGGCTCTGACCAATATTTGCGAATCGGTGCCCACGCATCGCCCAGCCCTTCTTCGTAGGCGTTACCGTTCTGCGAAACGATAGCCGTCACTCGTTCCGGGTGAGCCATCGCCAGGCGGAAGCCAGTTGGCGCGCCGTAGTCGAAAACATAGATCGCATAGCGGTTGACGCCGAGCGCATCTGTGAAGGCCTCCACTGTGTGCGCCAGCGCGTCGAAGGAATAGGTATATTTTCGTTTTTCAGGTACTTCGGTGAATCCAAAGCCGGGCAAGTCTGGCGCGATCACGCAAAACTGGTCTGCCAGGCGTGGAATAAGTTCGCGGAACATGAACGACGATGTAGGGAATCCGTGCAGCAAGAGCACCACCGGCGCATTTGAGTCGCCCGCAGCACGGTAGAACACTTCGACGCCATCTGCTTCGACCTTATGAACGGACGTCACGGGTATAGCCAACTGGGAAAGAACGGGACTCATTAGGACTCCTTCTCATTCTGTGCGATTGGTTTGCTTCTGCGCTTTAACCCGCAGCTCGGTGTTACTGGATTGCCAGAGTTCCTGGCTTACATCAAGAACGCCCGTGCGCCATAACCGGCGCGGATTGCGGATCGACGCTTGCCGATAGCGAAGGCGCGGACAAAAACAACGGAGACAGCCCTTCGACAAGCGTAGGATGCGCCCAAATGGTGTCGCGGAGCGCGATATAAGGCGATCCGGCCATCATCGCAGTCTGTACCGAAGCCATGATCTCTCCACCATCGACAGCGAAGGCGGTGAAACCAAGAATGCGATCGCCGTTTACTTCTACCAGCGCCTTTAAGAATCCCCGTGTTTCAGAGATGGTGCGGGCTCGAAGCACCTGATTCATGGGGATTTTGAACAAGCGGTAGGGGATTCCTCGGGCCTTGGCTTCCTTCTCATTCAGGCCTATGCGCGCAAGTTCCGGGTCGGTAAAAAGGGTATAGGGGATGAGCCTGCCCGTTGTCACGTGGTTGCCACCTGCGAGGTTGTCACGGACCACGCGGAAGTCATCCACGCTCACGTGAGTGAACTGAGGGCTTCCCGCTACTTCGCCGATCGCCCAAACGCCGGGCGCGGTTGTCTCCAGGCGTTCGTTGACCTTGAGATAGCCACGATCGGTCAGTGCAATGCCGGCCAATTCCAGTCCGAGGTTCTCCGTGTTTGGCCGCCGTCCGGTCGCGACCAGCAAATGGGTGCCCACGAGAACCTCTTCTCGGCCGTTTTGTTCAAAAGCAACGGCCACGGAATCGCCTGATTTCCCGGAAATCCGTCTCACACGTGCGTTCAAGACCGAGTCGATGCCCTCGTCCTTGAATAAGCTGGCTAGCGCTTCTGTCACGTCATCGTCTTCCCTATTCAGCAAACGGTCACCGCGATGGATGACGGTAACCTTGCTGCCGAACCGGCGCATCGCCTGCGAAAATTCAATGCCGATGTAGCCGCCGCCGATCACAATAAGGTGCCCGGGAAGCTGATCCAATTCAAGCGCCTCGATATGCGTGAGTGGCTGCGCATCGGCCAGTCCAGGCACAGCATCCAATGCAGCCCGCGTACC
>Ga0302324_100027071_pt1 | contig 10933 bp, 10 predicted proteins | sample Palsa_T0_1_FD_201949 | JGI IMG/M metagenome (GOLD analysis project Ga0302324, IMG submission 201949) | Peat permafrost microbial communities from Stordalen Mire near Abisko, Sweden - Palsa_T0_1 | ecosystem: Environmental > Terrestrial > Soil > Palsa > Peat permafrost | place: Sweden: Abisko...
CGTCGACCGGTCCAGCATGATGATCCCCGACTCGGTCGAGTAGTCGTTGAAGACGGCGGCTACATCGAAGCGAATCGTGCCGGAGGGCGTATCGAGAACCAGCGCGTCGCGCGGTCGAACGTGAAAGCGCGTCGCAAACGGCTCGGAGACAAAGACTTCCCGAGTTCCCACTGCTCGCTGCAGCAACGCGGGGACGTCGCCAACGCCAAGAAACTGGACGGAATCATGGCGGAGCAGCTGTCTGAAGTCGATTGCGTCGAGCTCGGTCAGTCGCCCGCGGAACGGAATCGTGATCGAGCGCAGCGCGTGCACATCCGCGACGCCCGGCACATGCGCGATCGAGCTGAGCACCTGGGGTGAGAATCGCGCACTCGATGACGCATCGGAGGGGCCCAGCGTGCGAACGAAGAGATCGGCCGAGAGCACTTCATCCGCCCATGTCACAACCGTGGTACGGAACGAGCCGATCAAGATCGCGACCGCCGTCATCATCGCGATCGCGATGCCGAGCGCTGCAACCGCGACGCTTTCACGGCGGAGCGCTCCACCGAGATTTCCCGCCGCCAGTAATGCCGGCGCATCGCGCAAGTAGCGCCGCCCGAGTGCGGACGCCCACGAGATCACGAGCGGGACGCACAGCGAGCCACCGGCGATAATCATGATCCCTGAGAGATAGCCGAAGACCGGCACGCCATCGACCGGCGGCCCGGCGGTGACCAGCAGCGCGAGGATGAACGCGCAGAGGCCGGCAAGCGCAGCATTCCGCGCGAAGTGCCGCGGACGGCGTTCGAAACCCGCAGCGCGCATCGTGAACGCGGGCGGAACGCGCGCAGCTTCGAGCGCCGGAACGATTGCAGCGCCGACGGCGAGGATGATTCCGAAGACGAACGCTTTGAGGATCGGCAAGAGATCCCACGACACACGGCCGACGCCGATTCCGATGTACAGCGTTTGCACGGTTTTCGCGACGGCGGCAACCGAAAACTGTGCGAGTAGCGCACCCAGGGCGAGCCCTACAAGCGAACCCGCGAGTCCGAGCGCCCCGCCCTCGATCAGGAAAGCGATGAATATCTGCCTGCGCGTTGCGCCGAGCGCGCGCAACGTCCCGATCTCCGGACGACGCTGCACGACCGCGATCGCGACGGTATTGAAGATCAAATACATTCCGACGACGAGAGCAATCGCCGAGAGCGCATCGAGATTCAATTGGAAGCTCTGCAACATACGGCGAATCTCGCCGGTGCGGACTTTGGGCTCGAGCGCCCGCGTCCCGGGCGGAATGACCGCGCGCACTTCTGCAAAGGCTTGCGGGAGGCGGCTTGGATCGACGACGCAGTCGATGCGATCGAGCAACCCAACCTTATCGAAGATATCTTGCGCCGTCGCGATGTCGACGAACACCACGCTCGAATCGACGCCGACGACGCTCGGCGGCAAAATCGCAGCCACGACGAGCGAGACTGGACGCGCGCCCGCGAGTGCGGAGAATCGCGAGCCGGCCTGCAACCCCCAGCGTCGCGCAACGCGCTCGCTGATAATTGCGCCGCGCCCATTCACGAGCGTCTCGGCATGTACATCCGTTCCGGTTGTCGGCGCGCCGGCATCACGCGGCAGCGGTGCAAGTAAATCGACGCCAAGTACGCGGAGTACTTCTCCTTCTTGCGGATGCCCGCGCCGCGCACCGAGGACGATGTTGTCCTCGATGACCGGCGACGCCGAGATAATCCCCGGCAGCGCTGCAACGCGTAACAACGTTCGCTCGTCGAACCCGCTTCCGGCGCCGAGAATCTGCAAGTTAACGCGACTGGCGACGACGTTGACGCTCGATGAAAATGAATCAACGGCCGTGGCGTTCGCGAGATCAATGGCGAGCGCGATCGCGACACCGAGCGCAACTGCAACGATCGTTACGATCGTGCGCAGTCTACCTTCTCGCAGCGTCCCCGCAATCAGCCCGCGTAAGAGTAAACCCATTGTCCATCTTGCATGTGAAGCGTCCGGTCACAGATTGCCGCCGCAGCTTCGTTGTGCGTCGCCATCAGGACGGCTTGACCGCTATTCGCAATCGCGCGCAGCAATTCCAAGACGATCGCGCCGTTCTTGGAATCGAGATTTCCGGTCGGCTCGTCGGCGAGCACGATCGCGGGACGATGCACGATCGCGCGGGCAATCGCGACGCGCTGCTGCTGCCCGCCGGACAACTCTGCCGGAAACGCGCGCGCACGATCGGAGATCCCGACAAGTTCGAGCGCAGTGCGAACGCGCTCGGCGATTTCATCAGGCGCGACGCTCTGAAGGGCCAGCGGCAGCGACGCGTTCTGTTCGACCGTTAGCGCCGGCAGCAGATTGAAGAACTGAAAGATCGTCCCGATACGATCGCGCCGCAATAACGTGAGCTCATCGTCGCTCAAATCCGTCGTACGCCTGCCTTCGATAAGGATGTCGCCCGACGTCGGCAGATCGACGCAACCGACCAGATTGAGTAGCGTCGTTTTCCCGCAGCCGCTCGGACCCACGAGCGCGACCATCTCACCTCGCCGCAGCTCCAGCGAGACGCCGGCTAGGGCAATCGCATCACCCGATGACGTCGCGTAAGTCTTACGGACGTCGCGGGCGAGGACTGGGACGCTCACGAATCGAGGGCAGAGAAAACCAGCGCTGCGTTGATTCCGCCGAAACCTGCCGTGTTGGAAAGCATAGTGCGCACACGCCCTTCGACGTTCGAACGCACAAACGCTAGATCGCACTCGGGATCGTCAACAAAATGTCCGACCACGCGCGGGAGCACACCATGGCGAAGCGTCAGCAAGGAGAGCGCTGCCTCCCACGCGCCGGCTGCTCCGAATGCATGTCCATGCTGACCCTTGGATGCGGTGATCGGCAGCTGCGCAATGCCGTCGCCGAACACGCGACGTAATGCTTTTGCTTCGGCGCGATCGCCGAGCTGCGTCGACGAGCCGTGCGCGCTTACGGCTTCGATCTCGCTGGGCGCAATGTGCGCTTCCTCGAGCGCAATCTGGATCGCGCGCGCGGCGTCGTCTCCGCCCGGCCGTGGTGCCGACATATGGTGCGCGTCGTTGCTTGCGCCGAAACCGCGAATTTCGCCGTACATATGTGCGCCGCGCGCAACGGCGTCTTCGTAACGCTCGAGCACGAGCATCCCGGCTCCCTCCGCCATGACAAAGCCATCGCGTTCCCGATCGAAGGGACGACTCGCGTGCTGCGGATCTTCGTTGCGCGTCGACATCGCACCGATAACGGTGAACGCGCCGAAGCAGAGCGGCGAGAGCGGCGCTTCAGCTCCGCCGGCGATCGCAGCACGCACATCGCCTCGACCAACCGCACGAAATGCTTCACCGATCGCAACCGCGCCCGAGGCGCACGAATTCGCATTTGCGACCGTCGGGCCGCGCACGTCGAATTCGAGCGCGACGTTACACGTCGCAGAACCGCCGAACACCGAGATCGCCAAGAGCGGCCGCACGCTGCCGAGGCCACGCTGACGGAAGACGTCGTGCTGTTCGTCGGCGTACGCGACTCCGCCGAGCGCCGAGCCGATGAAAATCCCGACGTCCTCGCGCGGACCATTTTTCGAAATGCCCGCATCATCGAACGCACCCCGCGCGGCAGCGACTGCATATTGCGCAAAACGGTCGGTCCAACGCACGCGCTTGGGATCCATGTGATCCGCGGGATCGAAGTGATCGATCTCGGCCGCAATCCGCGAGGGATATCCGTCCGTATCGAAGCGCGTGATCGCGCGTGCCCCGATGCGGCCCGCGAGCATGGCTTCCCAAAACTCGCGCACGCCGATCCCGATCGGACTGACGATCCCAATCCCGGTGACGACGACCCGGTGCCGTTTTCCGTTCAACATGCCGCTTCTGCTAACACCTTCATACGAGCCAACGTACGTTGTGCCACAAAATCAATAAAAAAGTCTGAAACGACGTGCCGCCCCAGCCACTCGGCTGCGATCGGGAACCGAAAACGCAGGCGATGCTCGATTTCTACCCGTGTTCCGCCTGAAATCGGCCGAAAGTGCCATTCGACTTCCATGCCGCGCGTCCAACCACGGAGATGCAGAAAGGCGATGTGCGGACCTGAGGGGTCGTTCCGCTGCTCGGCGACCCACGCAATGGGAATCCAGTTCCGCCAGGCCGACATCTCAACGACGCGCGTTTCGCCGCGATCCTCAAGGACACGCACGAAACGATAGTGCGGCAAGTACTCGGGCCAGCGTTCCGTTGCGGACGCGAATCGAAAGATTGTCTCTGGATCGGCGGCGATATCGATCGACGTCGTCGTGACGTTCACGCCAGCAACCGGCGCAACACGGCGGGACGTAGTGCAGTCCCCGCCGAGGTCGAGCCGGCGACTGCGTCCAGCAAAATCGCCGCGAGTGCCGGTGAAGCTTCGAGTTTCCGCGCAGCGCGCCGCGCTAGGAACGGGACGGCAATCAGCGCGTCGATGACTTTCCCGAGACGCGTGCGAGCGCGCAGTTCCTTGCGCTGCTCGCGATCGTACGCAGCGAGTGCGTCGTCTTCGGCACGTGCGTCCTCGAACGCGCGAATCAACGCCGCCGACGCAGACTGAGCGCTGCGCAACGCGAGAAAAACGCCTTGCCCGGTGAACGGGCTGAGGAATCCCGCAGCGTCGCCGACCAGCATCGCCCCCGGCGCAATCGTGCGGCGAACGTCGTGCACGAGCGGACCGACGGCGACGCGCGGACCACTGCGCGCTTCGGCAGCAAACTCCATCACCCGCGACCACGTCTCGAGGCGATCTTTCGGCGCAACCGCCATCACGTTCGCAATCCCGTCGCCGAGCGGATTGATCGCAAGATACGTTTTCCCGTCGCAATACATCTCGAGGCATCCATTCGTGCCTTCGATGCCGCGAAAATGTCCGCCGACCGCGAATCGCGGACGTGAAGGTAGCGGCAGAGTCAAGCCGAGCTTGCGCGCGACGATCGAACCGACGCCGTCAGCGCCGACAACAAAACGTCCCTGCAGCCGGACGCGCTCGCCGCTGGCGTCGCGTACGGCCACGCCGCGCGAGAACACGTCTTCAACGCGACCGCTCACGAGCTGAGCACCCGCACCGAGCGCAGCTTCGAGAATGAGATTGTCGAGCGTCGCGCGCGCGAGTCCAATCGCGGGCCGCGAGAACGCAAGCTCCACATGCGCGCCGCCGGTGACGATGCGAATCCCGCGTAAGGGCGAACCGAGCGCGCGCACCTGTTCGCCGAGGCCAAGCGCATCGAGCGCTGCGACGGCGCCCATCCCCAAATACTCGCCGCACACCTTGCGCCGCGGAAAGGCGGTTCGCTCGATGAGCGTTACGGGAATCGACGCGCGCGCAAGTGCGAGTGCCGTTGCCGCCCCGGACGGCCCCGCGCCGACGACAATGACGCGTTCGTTATCGGGCTTCATCGACGAGCGTCATCCGAAACCACGGTTCGACGCGTACGCTCGGCGCGCGCCATCCAGCCTCGCGCGCAAGCCCGACGGCTTCTGCCGGCGTATACGCGCGCAAAACGGAAGCCGGCGCGTCGTGGCGCGTCAAGCGGTTTCGCGAGAATACATGCACTTGCGTCCAAGTCGCCGCGTAGGCGAGGGGCGAGCGCCGCAGATCGCACACGATCGGCGTGATGCGCGACACGCGTCGCAGCTCACGTAAGAATCCAACCGCCGCCGACCCTTCGACGTGGTGCAGCGTCAGCGAACACATTGCGACGTCGAATGCGCCATCCGCAAAAGGCAGCGCATCGCCTTCACCGCGCACGAAACGGAAGTTGCCCTCGCCGTCGAGCCGGCGCGCAATCGCGAGCATTTGCTCGCTACGATCGAGGCATGTGATCGCAAGGGTGCGTCCATGCCGCTGCGCACGAACGAGCAGCGCACGCGGAATGTCGGCAGCGCCGCAACCGACGTCGAGGATTTCGATCGCTCCCGTCGCTTCGAGCACGCGCGCGATCGGAGTGACTCCGCCAAAGAGACGATTCGCGCGTTCTATATCGCGCAGGTTCGCCTCCAACTCGACGATTGAGTCAGCCGGGTCGTCCATCAACTCCCGGAGGCCGACTCTACGTCTTATTTTCCGGCTCGCTCCTTATACCAGTTGGCGTTGATCTCGGTGTAGTTCTTCCATTTTTCCGGCACGTCGGCATCGGCGTAAATCGCCTCGACCGGGCATGCTGAAACGCACGCACCACAGTCGATGCACACTTCGGGATCGATGAAGAGCATCGTATCTTCTTCATCGCCGTGAATGCAGTCGACAGGACACACGTCGACGCATGACTTGTCCTTCGTGCCGATACATGGCTCCGTGATAATGTAGGTCATCGCTCGGGCCTTTTGTGCCTCTTTGCGGAGCGCTCCTGTTGCCGAGGCCTCTTCTGCGACAATCGTCTACGCCGCGCGGGAGCCCGCCATCAACCCGACCAAAAGCCAGACCAGAATGTTTACAAATAGTAGGGCTCAGACCGTTCTCACGATCGCCGCGTGCGTGGCCGCCCTTCTTGCTTGCGTGCCCGCGCAAGCAGCGACCTCAGCCGGCACGGTGACGGTCTCGGGCTCCGGAACGATCTCGCGCGACCCCGATCGCGCGCTGCTTTCCGTTTCGATCGTCACCAACAATGACGTCGCGGCAACGGCGACATCCGCGAATAACCGGCTCTACAACGCGCTCGTCGACCGAATGCGCGGTGTTGGGGTCCCCGCGGCCGCTATCAAGACCTCGAGCTACGATCTCAATTTCGTCCCAAAGCCGCCACCCGGCGACAACTATAAGCCGCCGCAGACCGGTTTTATCGTGACGCGCGCCTTGTCGATCACGATCGACAATCTCTCGAACGTCGGCGGCGTGATCGATGCCGCGGTTGCCGCCGGCGTCACACAGGTCAACGGCGTCAGCTTTGGCCTGCGCGACGACCGCGGTGCGCACGCGGCAGCCCTCGCAGCTGCGGTCGAGGATGCAGCAACGCAAGCCGCCGCTATTGCGCAAGCAGCACACATGCATCTCGGCGCGATTCGCCGCGTATCGTCCGTGCAAAGCCCAGTTTTTGCGCCGCAGATGATGCGCGTCGCCACGCTTGCTGCGGCGCCGGCGGTCCCGACGCAGATCAGCCCGTCGTCGGTCGAAATCCACGCGACCGTCACTGTCACCTACGAGCTCGCACCCTAGGAGCTGAAACCGCTGTCTGCCGTTCACGGTAGACCTGTTCGATGATCGAAAACACGTGCGAGGCCTGTAAGGCTCAGCCGGCAAGCGTTCGGGACTATTCGATGCGCTCGGGACGCTGGGTGCAGGTCGACTTGTGTGCAGCCTGCGCGCGAAACCGGAAGTTTGCGTCGCTTCGTCCGCTGCTTGGCGCCGGCGCAGCCGCAGCGCTTCTGGGCGGTGTCGCCTTCGCGCTCGATCGGTATATGCGTGGCACCGAAGGCGGCTCAGAATCGACGCCGCCGGCATCGAATCCGCTCGAGTGGACGAAGCGCTTGCGGGGCGGAACGCCGACGCTCGCCGCGTATTCGCGCGACCTTACCGCGGATGCGCGCGCCGGCAAGCTCGATCCCGTCATCGGGCGAGACGATGAGATCGAGCGCGTGATCTCGATTCTCGCGCGCCGCAGCAAGAATAATCCCGTCTTGATCGGTGAGCCCGGCGTCGGGAAAACGGCGGTCGTCGAAGGCCTTGCGCAGCGTATCGTCGCGGGAACCGTCCCTGCGGCGTTGCTTGACAAGCGCGTTCTCGCGCTTTCGCTCGGTCCGCTCGTTGCCGGAACGAAGTATCGCGGCGAATTCGAGGGACGGGTCAAGCGCATTCTCGATGAGATCAAACGCGCGTCGCGAGACGTCATCTTATTCATCGACGAGCTGCACACGCTCGTCGGCGCCGGCGCGGCGGAAGGCTCGCTCGATCTCTCCTCGATGATCAAGCCGGAGCTTGCGCGCGGCGAGCTGCAATGCATCGGCGCGACGACGTTCGGTGAGTATCGCAAACACGTCGAAAGCGATCCGGCCCTCGAGCGACGTTTTCAGCCAATCGCCATCGACGAACCGACGGTCGATCAAACGATTGCGATCTTGCGCGGGCTCCGCGAAAAATACGCCGTGCATCATCACGTGCAAATCACCGATGAAGCGCTGGTCGCGGCGGCGACGCTTTCAGCACGCTACATCGCGGACCGCTTTCTTCCGGACAAAGCGATCGATCTCGTCGATGAGGCTGCTGCAAGTGCCGCACTCATCGGAACGGGCGGCATCATCGACGCGCAAACGATTGCAAACGTCGTCTCACGCTGGACGGGAATCCCGCAAGGCACGCTCAGCGCGGAAGAATCGCGCAGTTTGCTCGCGCTCGAAACGTCCCTCGAATCTCGCGTCGTCGGACAGCGCGAAGCCGTGCATGCCGTCTCGGAAGCGATTCGTCGCGCCCGCGCCGGATTAAAGGATCCGCGCAAGCCGGTGGGTGGATTCCTCTTCATCGGCGCGTCCGGTGTCGGCAAGACCGAGCTCGCCCGCGCACTCGCACACGTCTTGTTCGGAACCGACGATGCACTCGTGCGCCTCGACATGAGCGAATATACGGAAACGCATACGATCTCACGTCTGCTCGGCGCGCCACCCGGATATCACGGACACGATGAACCCGGGCAGCTCACGGAACCCGTGCGACGCCGTCCTTACTGCGTCGTGCTCTTCGATGAGATCGAGAAAGCGCACCCGGACGTCACAGCGATTCTCTTGCAGATCCTCGACGACGGGCGGCTGACCGACGCGAAAGGCCGCACGATCGATTTCCGTCACGCGCTGGTCGTGATGACGAGCAACATCGACGCCGGCGAGCTCGAGATGGCCCTGCGCAAAGAACTGCTCGACCGCATCGACGAGACCGTCCTCTTCCGTTCGCTCGGCGTCCCCGAGATCGAGCAGATCGTCGAGTTGCAGCTGCGCGCGCTGGTCGAACGCCTCGGTGCGCAAGCCGTCGTCCTCGATCTCAGCCCCGATGCACGACGCTTTCTCGCGAGAGAAAGTATTGCCGCCGGCAGCGGCGCGCGCTTCGTGCAGCGCACCATTGCGCGCTGTGTTACCTCGCCGCTTTCGGGCGCGATCTTACGCGGCGAACTTCCGGGCGGAAGCACCGCCCGCGTCGGTTACGACGGGAAAGCAATCACCGTTCAGGCGGCTTAGGATCGACAAGTAGGCATGCGTAGTTGGCCATGGATCGATTATAGCGGGGCAGGTACTCGGAGAGCGCTGTGAGTGCTACCGACACGGCTTCGCGTTCGCGTCCGACATCGACGAGACAAAGCGCGAGAACCGCTCGGACGGCCCCGGTAAGTGCATCTGCTTCACCATCGAGCTCAGCAGAAAGCAGCGCGATCGCATCTTCGGCCCGTCCAATGTTTCGCATTGAACTTGACATCTGAATGACGGAGCGGCGACGCCGTTCGCCCACCACACCAGCGGCGAGTGCCGCTTTGTACAATGGTACCGCCAAATCGGAATGGCCGGTTGAATCGAAAGCGCAGGCGCGCTCGAACAATCCGACGGCGCTCGCGGGCGGAAGCTCGGCAACGAGATCGTTTACCGCGTCGACAAACTGTTGTTCATCACGATCGTCGAGCGTCGCCCACAGGTCTTTGAGCCGTTTCTCCCAGTCTGCGTTCGAATCTACCACTTCTCTACCTCACACATGCCAATGCTCTAAACGTAGGGATCGTTGCGCAACCCCGAGTCGCACGCGTTGAGGTGATGGGAGAGTTCTCATTGCGTGGCGCAGGCGCGATTCGTGCCCTGCGGCGGCCCTTTGCGCAAGATCTCTCGCGAGCGACAATTGAACGTGCGCCAGCAAATCGTGCTCGCTGCCCTTCGAGATCGTTGCGCTACCTGGAGCACGCTCGCAATCCTTCGACTCCGCGCTCCTGCGGAGCGCTACGCTCAGGATGACACTAGAGTATCGAGTTAACTGCTTCTTCGATTTGTTGCGGCGACATCTCGCCGAGGCGGTAGAGCTTGATTTGTCCGTTGCGATCGATGAAGACGTGGACCGGTAACGCAATTACGCCGTAGCTGTCGAGCAATTTTTGATCGGCGACCGCGACGGGAAACGGAACCTTGAACTGGTCGCTGAAGCCTTGCGCGCGATCTTTGCTTTCGTTGTCGTCCAAGCCGATTACGGCTAGGCCGCGTTTCTGGTACTGCTTCGAGAGCTTGATGATCTCGGGCGTCTCTTCACGGCACGGCGCGCACCAGCTGGCAAAAAAATCCAAATACACGGCCTTGCCGTGGAACTTCGTGAGCTTCAACTGCTTGTTATCGAGCGTTCTAATGTCAAACGTCGGGGCCGGCTGGCCAGGATGCGGCGGTGCAGCCGCGGCCACGGGGGCCGTGCACAGTGCGATGATGGCGAGAGCGACAATTTTGCGAATCATGCGATGGTGGGATACGGCACGGCTGCCACGTCCGCCCGCATCTGTTCGATGAGGGCTTGGGGATTTTCGAAGCGCAGCTGTCCTCTGAGAAAACGCAGCTCGCGTAGATTAAGTTGCTCGCCGTAGATCGTGCCGTCGAAGTCGCGCAGCCAAACCTCCGTCGTTCGGCGCGTTCCGGACTCGAAGGTCGGGTTCGTCCCGATCGATAGGAGTGCCGCGTAGTCGCGGCCGTCGTAGCGTGCGACACAGCGATAGACGCCGTCGGCTGGAATCAACTTGCCCGCGGGGACATCGAGATTCGCAGTCGGGAAACCAAGATCGTGACCGCGCCCTTCGCCGACGACGACGCGACCCTGCAGTATGTACGGTGCTCCGAGCAACTCGTCCGCAAGCGCGAGATCCCCAGCCGCAATCGCGCGACGAACCCGCGTCGAGGAAATTCGCTCGCCGCGATCCTCGAGCTGACCGACTGCGACAAATCCGATGCCCAGC
>Ga0302324_100027073_pt1 | contig 10932 bp, 12 predicted proteins | sample Palsa_T0_1_FD_201949 | JGI IMG/M metagenome (GOLD analysis project Ga0302324, IMG submission 201949) | Peat permafrost microbial communities from Stordalen Mire near Abisko, Sweden - Palsa_T0_1 | ecosystem: Environmental > Terrestrial > Soil > Palsa > Peat permafrost | place: Sweden: Abisko...
TTCCCATCGAGATTGGTCCAACTCGTCTCATCGAAGGCCTCCGTCTGCGGCTCATGCCCATAGCCGATCGCCGCAAACGACGACGTCAGCACCACGCGATTCACCCGCGCAGCGCGCGCGGCGCGCAGTACCCGCAGCGTGCCTTCCCGCGCCGGGACAATCAGCTCATCCTCGTCTTTGGGCACGCGCAGCGGAAAGGGCGAAGCCACATGCAGCACGTACTCGCATCCAGCCACAGCCTCAGCCCAGCCGGCATCCTTCTCAAGATCGGCCGCAAAGAAGCTCAAGCGGCCATCGGCCTCAGCTCCCCCTTGCTTTAACAAGGCCCGCACGCCACCCTCGCGCTTCAGATCCCGCACAGTAGTGCGCACATCATGACCCGCCGCAAGCAACTGCACAATGCAATGGCTGCCAATAAACCCGGACCCACCCGTAACCAGAACGCTGCTCATTTGAAATTCCTCTTCCCTAGACAACATTAAGGCAGTGGACAACGCCATGCGCGGCTAAAGAAAGTATCCCAGGGGATTGTCCGTCACAATTTCTTCGTAGTAGCCACCTCATCCAGAGAGGCTCCGCCGAAGCCCCGAAATCTCGATAAGGAGAACGGAATGTGTAAGCAGCACTGGGAGCGCGTCATGGAACTGATCCAGGAAAATCGCTTCCCCAAAAACGTCAATTTACTCGAAGTACGGGCGTATATGTACGCATGCTATCTCGAAAGAAAGATAAGCATGGAAGAATGGAACCAATTCGAATCCGGAGTCTACAACCTCGATCCGACTCTGCTGTTAGTGACCTAGAGTCGATCCACTTGCAGCCGATTTTGCAAGTCTTTCCGCCAGCAAAGGCTCAAGCAACGGAATCGGCAGCGGCCCTTCATCGAGCGCTGCATCGTTAAACTGCTTCAGGCGAAACGCGTCCCCCAGCTTCGCTTGCATCCGGCCGCGCATATCGATCCACTGGTGATAGCCCACATAATAAAAGATCAACTGACCTGCGGTAAGCTTGGCCCGGCGCAGCTTGCCCTCGGCCTCGGCATGGGTTTGAAAGGCCTTCTGCTGCATCAGAGTCATCGCTTCGTCGTCGGTCATATGGCGGCTCTGCATGCGAATGTCGAGGATGGCGTTGGCGATCACCCGCAAACGAATTTTTTGAACCATCAGCACAAATCGCGGATCGCGATCGGCATACCCGGCATCTTCCATTTCTTTGACCGCATACTCACCCCAACCCTCGACGTAAGGCCCGCTTCCAAGCAGCCCGCGCAGGATGCGGCGCGAGGCCGGCTGCAAATTGTTGGCATGCTCAAACTGCGTGTAGTGACCCGGCAGCGCCTCATGCATAGTCAGATATTGCAGCATCCAGTTGTTGTATTCGCGTAGCTTCGACTCGGCTTGTTCATGCGTTGTCTTGGGGGCGATGGGAGTTACCCAATATTCCGCTTCACCCGTCGGATCGAGCGCAGGCGCAGAATGAAATCCAGCCACAGAATAGACTCCACGCAGGAACTCGGGCGTCGCCACAATCCGCATGTTGTCGCGCTCGCTCAACGTCATCAAATCCTTTCGCACGATGAACGCGCGAATGCCGGCCGCTTGCGCCTTGACCGTGTTCAGCAACTCGCCCGGCGCGGCGTGGTCCTGATTGATGCGGTCGATCACCTCTGCAATGATCTTGTTCTGGAGTGCATCGCCGCTCAGGTCGTCGTGAGCGCCATGGTCTGGAAACCACTCCTTATGCAGCGGCAGCGCCACGGCGTACATCTCGCCGCGAACCTTCGTGAGATCCCTCTCTGCCGATGCCAGCACTGAATCCGGCGTCTCATGCGTGCCCGGCCCCAGCGCGTAGCGGAAAATCGTTGCGTACGCCGCCGGTCCAGTTCGCCAGGTTACGCTATGGGGCCGCTTTGCGAGGTCATTCTTGAGCCATGTTGCATAGTTATTCAGCGCAGCCAGAGCGGCCTTCGAAGCCGCATCGTATCGAGTGCGAAGAGGCGAACCGGAAGCGATCCGCTCACCCACTGTTCCGATCACAGCGATGTCTCCGCTGTTCTCGTCGACCGCCGTGTCGATATAGAGGGGGTCGGCCTCTTTCAGATTCTGCCGCGCTTCCTCGATCACTTGCGGGATCTGCTCCATGCGCTTGACCACCGCCGTCAGCCGCTCCAGCTCTGTGCCGTTTGTCGACGTCAGCGGAAAGAACAATCCCGACCCGATCATCTCCACATAATCCTGCGGCCGATACTTGTAGCTCTGCAACTGATCCATTTGAAACAGTCCTGAATCTACATAATCCTTGAGCAACGCCAGGTCGGCGGCGTCCTCCGGCGAGTTCGCCTTCGCTGCCGCAAAGCACTGCTTGCCATCCACCAGTAGAGCCCGCTGAGCGGCGATCGTCGCGGCGCTAGAGTCATTGAGCTCCGTATCCAGAGGCGCAGCCGCATCGCCATGATAGCCAGCCTGAGTCGCTTCCACCGGCGATAGGCGAAGCCCCGCCAGCATAAAGCGATTGGCTTCATCCAGCAGAGGCTCGTTGGCCGATACCTTGCAGCGAAATTGTTCGCCGGAAGGCGCAGCTAGAGCTGTAGAAGACGCGAACGCAGCTAACAGAAACGAGACTAGGACAATGCGGCAGTTCGAAAACATGAATGAAACCATAGCACCTTGCCCATGGGACGCCCAAGCGGCCTCTTTTGGAAGTCATCCACGCGAACTTATCAGTTTCTGAAGATAGAGTCGTGCCGCTAGACTGAAACCGTCTCATGATCACTCCGCCCATCGCGATCGCGGCTCTGTTGGCCCTAATCCCGTACGTGGCAGCGGCCTTCTTCGGCAAGAGATTCGTCGCGTTCACAGAAAGGCTTTCGTGGACCGCGCGTGTTCTTGCGCCAGCCGTTCTCTCTATCCCCTACGCCATCGTTGCTGTATCTACCGGAACCCTGCGATGGTACTGGCTTGCGCTGTATGCGTTGTTACCCGTCACAATTGCGGCGACCCTGCAGCAGGCGCGCCGCGCGGATTCCCGGCAACATGGCAACTGGCGCGACTATCTGGTCCTCATCGTCGTGGGCCTGGCCGTCGATCTGCGCTGGTTTGAAGCAGCGTGGCCGGCGCATCTGGCTGTCTTCAACAAAGTGCTGCTGCTGGATGCCGGCATCTACGGGTTCCTCGTGCTGCGCCAACTCGACGGCGTGGGATTCGACCTGCGCCTGCGCCTGCGCGACCTGGGGCTAGGCCTGCGCGAGTTCCTGCTCTACGCGCCTATCGCTATCGCGCTCGGCTTGAGCCTCGGCTTCCTGCACGCGCATGCCGTCTGGCCGTCGCCGCTTCAATTCAGCGGTGCATTCGTATTTACGTTTTTCTTCATCGCCGTTCCTGAAGAGATCTTTTTTCGCGGATGGCTGCAAAATCTGCTGGAACGCCGCATGGGCCGCTATCCCGCGCTCGTCCTCACCGCGGTACTCTTCGGCCTGTCGCATTGGAACAAGCGAACCGCGAACTTTAATTGGCAATATGTTCTGCTTGCGGCGCTGGCGGGCATCTTCTATGGCCGTGCCTGGCGCAAGGGTCGCCGCATCGGCGCCTCCGCCATCACCCATGCCACGGTCGACACAGTATGGTCGATCTGGCTGCGTTGATTGCCAGCCCGATGATGCCTGTGTTCGCGATACGTGAGATAACCGAGGCCCACGCGCATGTTATGGTCCACCGGTCCCGGTATCGTCACCGCGATGCAGATGCCGAAAAGTGCGTGCACCAACGCAGGGATGTACAGGTTGCGATAACGCAGGAAAATCAGGCAAGCCGCATAGCCCCAGATCAGTGTCAGCGGCGTCAGGACCGGGTTCGGCAGATGCACCAGCGCGAAGAGCGCCGCCGCTGCCATCGCCGCCGCAATCTTGTTGGGAAGCAGTCGCAGCAACCTCAGCAGGAAGAAATTCAACAACAGGAACTCCTGCAGGAAAGCCCAGATCGTATACGACCAGTAGCGCGACAGAAAGAGAATTGGGGACTCCGGTGCATGGAGCGTTTGCAGCCTCGCGGCGACGGTAACGCTTGCGGCCACCAGCGCCAGCGCCACGGCGATTACCCAAGTCGAACGCCAAAACCCCACTGCCCGAAAGCCCATCGCGCGCCAGCCATCGAAGGAGAGCCAGGTCGCGAACAGCACCCAGAGCAGCGCCGCAAGCGACAGCCATTGTTGCCAAGGCCGCGGAGTCCACACAGCCAGCGCAATCAACCCATAGGCCACGGCGAACTCGATCAGCGCGCGCCTGCGGCTGTTGCCTTTGAAGGCAACGCTGGTCTCGATGGAACTGCCGCCGATTTGGAATTCCTGGGAGGTCGCCATATGCCGGGTTGAAGAAAAGTAAAGGACTGCGCCGTTCGGGCGACATCTCCACTCTTGCCATGTTACAGACGTATGAATCGGCTGTCTCGGGTACAAGCGAAATTGAAAAATGAGAAAATAGAGGAGAATGCCGGTATCCGAACTCAATCCGCCAGGGCAAGATTCGCTGGGCCTCTATTTCTCCATCCCTTTCTGCCGCTCCAAGTGTACTTACTGCAACTTCGCTTCCGGCGTCTATCCCGCGAGCGACCATGTGCGCTACGTCGACCGGCTCATCGAGGACCTCGCCTCGGCGCCCCGCTGGGCTGAAGCCATGGGAGCCGAGCTTCCCGGTACGGTCGACACAATCTATTTCGGCGGTGGCACGCCGGTTCTTCTTGCGCCCGAGCTCTTCACCTGCATCTTCAGCGCCATCCGCGGCCAGTTCAACTTGGCACCCGGCACGGAGATCACCGTGGAATGCGCGCCCGGCCAACTCTCCGATGCAACTCTTGCCAGCATGGCCGCGGCGGGAGTCAACCGCGTCTCGCTCGGCGTTCAATCCTTTGTAGACCGCGAAGCCTCGCTCAGCGGCCGTCTCCACACGCGTGCCCAGGTTCTCGACGATCTCCGCCGCCTCCGTGAGGCTGGTATCGCCAACCTCAACATCGACCTGCTCGCCGGCCTGGCCGAGCAGACCTTAAGCTCATGGCGCGAATCCCTCGCCGTTCTCCTCGATACCGGCGTCGCTCACGCCAGCGTCTACATGCTCGAAATCGACGAAGACTCACGCCTGGGCCGCGAACTCATCTCCGGCGGCTCGCGCCTGAGCGCGCGGCTTGTTCCCTCGGACGACGCCATTGCTCAGATGTACGAGGAAGCTGTCGCCACGTACGCCGCAGCCGGCCTCGAACAGTACGAAATCTCCAACTTCGCGCGGCACGGTGAGGAATCGCGCCACAACCTGCGCTACTGGCAGCGCCGCCCGTATCTCGGTCTAGGCCTGGACGCCTCATCGATGCTCCGCGCGGAAGACCGCTCCGTGCTCCGCGCCACCACCACTGACGATCTCAGCGAATATCTAGGCAACCGTCCGGCTCCTGAGACAGCATGGCTAGGTGCTGCCCAGCAGTTGGAAGAAGCCTGGTTTCTCGGCCTTCGCCGCAACGCGGGCGTCGCCATCGGAGCTTTGTGCGATGAATTTGGAACGCGAGTCGTTGAGCCGTCCGTCGCCGTAGCCTATCGTCTCTCTGAAGACGGTCTGCTGACGATCGAGAACAACACCGTCTGTCTGACCAACCGCGGCCGCCTGATCTCCAACGACGTCTTCGCCGAATTTCTCGGGCTCACCCCCGCATACCAACAAGACCGCATTCCGGCAATCGCAAATTAGACTCAATTCATCCCCAAAAACCCCCGGAGAAACCCGTGCCCTCATCGAATTCAACCGCCGAAAACATCACCGCCGAAAACATCGCGGAAACTACGATTGACCTGCGCAGCGACACCGTCACGCGTCCCACCCCGGAAATGCGCTCTGCCATGGCTACAGCCGAGGTGGGCGACGACGTCTACGGCGAAGACCCCACGGTCAATCTCCTAGAACACCGCGCCGCCGAAATCTTTGCCCGCGAAGCCGGCCTCTTCGTGCCTACCGGAACCATGGGCAACCAGATCGCCATCCGCCTGCACACCCGGCAGGGCCAGGAGATCGTCTGCGAATCGCGCTCGCATATTCTCGATTGGGAGATGGCCACCGCCGCCAGCTTTTCCGGCTGCCTGATCCGTCCCGTCGTCGCCCCGCGCGGCATCCTGACCTGGGCGCACATCGAGCCGGCGATCCATGCCAAGGGCAGCACATTCCGCGCCGCAACCGGCCTGATCGAGATCGAAAACACCGCCAACCTTGCCGGGGGCGCCGTAACTCCTCTGCCTGTTCTCGAAGAGATATGGCATAACGCCCATCGGCGCGGCTTGCCCGTTCACCTCGACGGCGCACGCATCTTCAACGCCGCGACAACTCTTGGCGGCGATGTTTTCGAGAATGTGAAAACTCTCACCCGCGGTTTCGACACCGTCATGTTCTGCCTGTCAAAAGGCCTCTGCGCCCCGGTCGGTTCCATGCTGGTTGGCAGCAAGGCAGCTATCGACGAAGCCCGCGTTTACCGCAAGGCTCTCGGCGGAGGCATGCGCCAGGCCGGAGTGCTGGCCGCAGCCGGTCTCATCGCGCTTGAAAAAATGCCTCTGCGCCTTCAAGAAGACCACGCCAATGCCCGCATGATCGCGGAAGCCATGGCCCAGATTCCTGAAGTCGAGATCGATCTGGATGCCGTGCAGACCAACATCGTCATCTTCAGCCTGCGCACCGGCACGGCCGCTCATCTTGTGGCCGGCGCCAAGGCCCGCGGCATACGGATCAGTTCCGTTGGCCCCCGGTCCGTCCGCCTGGTCACGCACCACGACGCAGACCGCTTCGCCTGCCAAAAGGCTGTCACGATCCTCGGCGAAGAACTAGCCGTAGCCGCTGCGACACCGGCATCCGTGGCGTGAATTGCCTGCCAAATTGCCGCCGTTGCAACTCCGAAAATGGCTTTTTCCTCAACTCATCGTCCTTCGGAGCGCAACTAATCCAGCCTGGCCCGCGTTCAAGGGACTAGAATTCGGAGCCGGTCCCTCAGACTTGGCGTCCGAAACTCACTCAGGAGGAATCAACGAACGTGAAGAAATTTCTTCCAGCTTTGCTGCTCGCTGCTGCTCTGATGCCTGCCGCCTCTTTTGCGCAGGTCGTGGTCCGCGTAGGACCTCCCGCACCAATTGTCGAAACCCGTCCCGCCCGGCCCGGCGGGGAATTCGTCTGGGTCGATGGCTACCACCGCTGGGACGGCGCCCGCTACGTCTGGGTTCCCGGCCGCTGGGACCGTCCGCCCCATCACGGCCAGCATTGGGTCGCCCATCACTGGGTGCATCGCAACGGCGGCTACGTCCTGGTAGAAGGTCACTGGAAGTAGGCTTTTCAACTATCCGATCCACAGGCGAGCGGGGATTTCGGTCCTCGCTCAACCTGTTTCTATCTGTCTTTCCGTAGCCTTCACCCTCTCCAAAAAATCCTCGTACCGTTGCCCCGGCCCGGGCGTAAACCGTTCCTCCAAAACGCTCAGTCTCTGGAACCGGTCCACGCGGAAGCTGCGAAAATTCACCCGCAGCTCGCACCAGGCCACCAGAGTCCACCGGTTGCCCCAGAACAGCAGCGCCACCGGACGCAGCCGCCGCTCTGTAACCTGCGCTTTTTCATCGCAATACCCGGCCTGGATGACGCGGAAGCCCTCGATTGCCCCGCGCAGCCGCTCCAGCACCTCGCGCGCCGCGCCCTGGTTCTGCAATCCGTAGCCCGGCACATACAGCCGCACTGCGTCGATGCGGTCGCGCAGCGCCGGGGTCAGCACCGCCTCGATCTTGCGCAGCGCGTCGTTAGCCGAGGATGCCAGTTCCGCGTCGCCCCAGGCTGCCACCATGCGGCTGCCCAGCACCAGGGCCGTAATTTCTCTTAAATCGAACATCAGCGGAGGCAGGTCGTAGTCGCGACGCAGCGTGTAGCCCACTCCCGCCTCGCCCAGGATTGGCACCCCGGAGAGCTGTAAGTCCTGCACATCGCGATAGATCGTGCGCTCGGAGACCTGAAGCTTCTGCGCCAGGCTGCGCGCGGTTTGCAGTCGCCCCGCGCGCAGTAGTTGGACAATCCGGAATAGCCGGTCGGCCCGTCGCATGATGAAGGCATCCTATCGCACTCAGAAGCAGTTGCAGCGGTTTGGCAGGGTAAAGGTAGCATCGGCAGCTCCTAAAAGGTTGCGTGCAACCCCACCCGGTTCCCATCCAGGTCGCGAAACTGGGCGATCCAGCCCATTCCGCCCGGCAACTGCGCCACTTCCTGCAGCAATTGGCCCCCAGCTGCCTGCGCCCGCTTCAGCACCGCATCCATCTCGCCGTCGCAGTTCAGGTAGACGACCGCCCCGTCCGTCGAGGGCCGGCCTTCGTGTTGGGGGTCGTGTATAACGGCCAGGGCTCCCGTGGAAGCCGCATCATGCCGGCGTGGAAAGATGGCGAACTCCGGAAAACGCGCGTCCGTAGCCATTGTCGTCGCGAAAACCGATTCGTAGAAACTCTTCGCGCGGTTCAGGTCGTTTACCGGAAGCTCGAACCAGACCACATTGTTGGTGCGCTTTTCCTGGGTCATTTCTTTTCTCCTTCGTTATCTCGGGGGCGTGAGATGCCACGCTTGAGAGTTATCCTGCGCCACCCCTGCTGACAGCATCCTGTCAGGAGTCATTACAATAAAAAGTTGTTGTCCAAACGAGTTCCTTTTGACGCCTTTTTTACCCGCTGCGCATCTATACTGGGTATATGCCGAAGTATTCCATCGTGGTCCCCTTCCACAATGAAGAAGAGAATGTAACCCAGCTTTACGCCCGCCTTAAATCCGTCATGGAACAGGTAGGCGACAGCTTTGAGCTGGTTCTGGTAGACGACGGCTCCAATGACCGTACCTACAAGCTTCTCGAAGAGATTGCCGCTGTCGACAGCCGCGTGCTCGTGGTGAAATTGCGGCGCAATTTCGGCCAGACTTCGGCTCTGGCGGCCGGCTTCGACAACGCCAGCGGCTTGTACATCATCGCCATGGACGGCGACTTGCAGCACGACCCCAATGAGATTCCCGCCTTCATCGAAAAGCTCGAAGAGGGCTACGACGTCGTCTCCGGCTGGCGCAAGGAGCGCATCGACAACTTCGTCATGCGCCGCATCCCATCGCGCTGCGCCAACTGGCTGATGGCCAAGCTTTCCGAAGTCGATATTCACGACTTCGGCACCACCTTCAAGGCCTATCGCCGCGAAATCATCCATAACATCCCGCTCTACGGCGAAATGCACCGCTTCATCCCGGCTCTCGCAGCCTGGTATGGAGCCTCGATCTGCGAAATTCCAATCAAGAACGTGATGCGCGAGCGCGGCAAGAGCCACTACGGCATCGGCCGCACCTTCCGCGTTTTCTTCGACCTGCTCACCATCCGCTTCCTGCTTAAGCACATGAGCCGCCCGCTGCACTTCTTCGGCGGCTTCGGAGCCTTGGGCATCGTCACCGGCACTCTCTTCTCGTTCTACCTGCTGATCGCCAAGCTGATCCATCCCCACCAGAACGTGATGGACGAGCACGGCCCGCTTTTCGTAGTCGCTGCGGTGCTCATCGTAGCCGGCATTCAAATGCTGGCCATCGGCCTGCTCGGCGAACTGCAAGTCCGCCACTACCACACCAGCAGCCACCGCGCCCCCTACGCCATCGACCGCCTGGTCCGCCTGCGCGCTCCAGAAGAACCAAGCTTGCTTTCCGGCAACTGAGAACTAGTCGTCCAGGTAGCAAAAATCAAACCCCGCTCCGGTAACCTGAGCGGGGTTTTTGTTCTAGGTAAGATGTTGCAGCGTGGTTCCATTATTGGTACCATGCCTTGTGTCAGAGATCGAGAAAATCCTGAGCCAGATGCGTCGAGGGCCAGCTCAGGTTCGCTATGCGGATCTTTACAAAGTCTGCGCTGCCTACTTCAGCGACCCACGTCAGAGCGGCTCAAGTCATGCCGTTTTCAGGACTCCTTGGCCCGGCGATCCGCGAGTGAATATCCAGAACGCCAAGGGTAAAGCCAAGCCGTATCAGGTTCGCCAGGTTTTGAAGGCTATCGACAAAATGATCGAGATGGAGAAGAAGGAGAGACCGCAATGAGTCGTGATCACTATACCTACCGTGTTACATGGTCTCCGGAAGACAACGAGTATGTGGGGCTTTGCGTCGAGTTTCCCTCATTGAGCTGGCTCGCGAAGGCTCCGGAATCTGCGTTAACGGGAATCCGTAAAGTAGTGGCTGCGTCGGTTGCTGATATGCGATCCAATGGCGAAGAGCCACCTACTCCGCTGGCTGAGAAACACTACAGCGGTGAATTTCGCGTGCGCATACCTCCTCATGTGCATCGCTCCTTGGCCATCGAGGCAGCCGAGCAGGGAATCAGCCTCAACCGTCTAGCCAGCGCCAGGCTGACCGGATAGCGATGCTGCGGTAGATCAGGATCGCGTCCAGGCCAATCACAATACAGCAGAAGCAGAATTGGTATAAGGTGAGGCCTCGGAGGTCGAGCGGATTTTTCCTCAAGAAAAATCCGCCCTGCACGCTGGTCGCTACATTACGGTAATTCTGCTTCTGCTCTAAGCGTGCAAGAACCTCGAACGAGGCCATCCCAAACCATGCAGGCCAGTTGATTTCCAGCATTCCGCCATTGCGTAGAATTAACCTTGCTTGGCGCATACTGGTGTAAAGCTGGACAACCGGCAGCATTCCCATTTCACCGCAGGTTCCATCAATTCGCAGCAAAAGGTGCGCAAAAGTGCCGCATATCCTCGGCTAAACGCGCGATAACGACACCAAAAAAACACGTAACTCGCACATTAAGTTAAAGATAGACCACAAAAGTAGGACCCTCCCCCCCCCGGTGTCCTACTCCCTTTGTTCGCTTTCCGGCAGTCGAAGCCGCATTTTCAGTTCGTTCGATCACCCTGTGCGGTGGA
>Ga0302324_100027077_pt1 | contig 10930 bp, 8 predicted proteins | sample Palsa_T0_1_FD_201949 | JGI IMG/M metagenome (GOLD analysis project Ga0302324, IMG submission 201949) | Peat permafrost microbial communities from Stordalen Mire near Abisko, Sweden - Palsa_T0_1 | ecosystem: Environmental > Terrestrial > Soil > Palsa > Peat permafrost | place: Sweden: Abisko...
CCTGCCTTATGCTCACCACTTTCGAGGGCAGCAAGGCCGGTGCCGCCCGCCAGCACAGTCAAGTAAACGCCATCTACAGCCGCTTCGGCGCCGTGGACCTTGGTCCGAGTTCGGGGAAGTCTTTCGAATCGACCAAGTATGATTTTCCGCACATACGTGATTTTCTCCTGGATCGCGGCATCACCTCCGATGTGAGCGAAACCTCAACCGTCTGGAGCAACCTCGCTCCTTTGTATCGGGCAACGACCACGGCCCTACGCGCCGCGATTTCTGAAAGCGGGGTCAGGCCCTGGGTTGGATGTCATATCAGCCACACCTATCACTGCGGGGCAAGCCTCTACCTGACCTTCGCCTGCAGGCAGCAGGATGGGCGCGAGATGCAACAGTACCTGCATGCGAAACGAGCTGCCCAGCAGACGTTCATGGATCACGGCGCCACTCTATCGCACCACCATGCCGTCGGCACCGAACATCTGCCGTGGCTGACCGATGACATTTCGCCCCTGGGTGTGCTGGCTGTAGCCGCAATTAAGGCGGGACTCGACCCGGACAACATCATGAACCCGGGACGGTTGCGTCCTTCTGCGGTACCTTTCGAGGAGTGGTTGAGAATCGGAAGCGACGCTACGACGCCCGCTAAGCTTTAATATCATGGCCGGTTCTGTCGGCAGGAAGCTAACTGTACACTCCAGGCGAATTCCGGCATTGCCGCAGCAGCCGCTTCTTGGCATAATAATGAGGCTCTGGCCGATTGCGCCACGGATTCATATCCGTGGAAACAACGGCCCTCATGCGTTTTCTGGCAAGCATTTTTGTCCCCACGGGCAATCGGCGGCTGAATGAGCTGATCGGGCTCCTGTTGTGCGTCTCTGCGCTCCTCCTCTTCCTCGCGCTGGCTTCGTATTCGCCGCTCGATCCTTCGCTGAACAGCGCCTCGGTGCTGACCGGAACCCACGTCGCCCGCAACTGGATCGGCGTGGTCGGAGCGCTCATCTCAGACCTGACTCTGCAGTTTTTCGGGATCGGAGCGTTTCTGCTGCCGGTCTTTCCTGCTTCGCTTGGAATCCGCTGGTTTGCTTCGCGGAAGGTTCAATCTCCGGTGGCGAAGAGCCTCGGAGGAATCTGGCTGGTGGTCTTCATCCCCGCGCTGCTGGCGCTGCTGCCTGGGCATTGGCGCTGGCTGAACGCGATGCCGATCGAGGGGCTGCTGGGACGGGTTGTGGGCGATTTGCTAATCCACTACTTGAACGTGGCGGGAGCGTACATCGTGTGTGCCAGCGTGCTGGCGGTCGCACTCTATCTCTCGACGGCATTCTCGTTTTCAGCGATTCAACTGTGGGCCCCGACGCGGTTTGCGTTTGTGACCGCGCTGTGGAACCGCTACCAGGATTGGCAGGAAGACCGCACAAAAAAGCGGCAACAGAGGGAACTGGACAAGCGGCGGATTTCGAAGCCGGTGGTAAAGACGCAGTTAAGTCCATCGCGGCAGGTGGTTGAGCCTATTGCAGCGACAAGGGCTTCTGCAGAACCTCGCCGTACGGGCATCGAGCGCATGCTGGGGCCTGAGTCTACGGAAGATGCGCCGAGCAGGCCGGCGACGGGCGGAATTCTGTCTGAGTCTTTGGTTGGAGCCGAAGCCGCGATTGACCCGGAAGTGACGCGGCGTGGCGACAGCGATCACAAACCGAAGACAACGATGCCTCGGATTGCGGGCGGCTACAAGCTGCCTTCGAGCAGCTTGCTGCAGCGTCCTGATGAACAGCAGGTTGTGGATGCCGACGAACTGAAATTGCTGGCGCAGGTGCTCACCGAAAAGTATGCCGAGTTTGACGTACACGGACAGATCACGCAGATCAATCCTGGGCCAGTGGTCACTACGTTCGAATTCAAGCCCGACGCCGGAATCAAGTACAGCCGCATCACGAACCTCACCGATGACCTTTGCTTAGCGCTGAAAGCTGAGAGCATTCTCATAGAGCGCATGGCTGGGAAGTCGACCGTGGGCATTCAGGTACCAAACCGCCAGCGCGAGATCATCTGGCTGCGGGAGAACATCGAGTCGCAGGAATTCATGGGCTCTAAATCCAAGCTGACAATCGCGCTGGGCAAGGACATAAATGGGCGCATCGTCACAGCCGATCTCAATGGCATGCCCCACCTGCTGATTGCCGGGTCGACGGGTTCGGGCAAGAGCGTGGCCATCAATGCTTTCATCATGTCGATTCTGTACAAGGCGACGCCGGAGCAGGTGCGGCTGATTCTGGTGGATCCGAAGCGGCTGGAACTGGGCAACTACGAAGGCGTGCCGCACCTGTATACGCCGATCATCACCGAACCGAAGCTGGCGGCGAATGCGCTGCGCAACGCGGTGCGCGAGATGGAACGGCGGCTGAAGCTGCTGGCCGCCAAGGGCGTAAGGAATATCGACCAGTACAACCGCCTGTTTGACAACGGTGGCACGCCCAGCCTGTTTGAAGAGGATTCCGACGATAAGCCGATTCCTTACATCGTGATCATCATCGACGAATTAGCCGACTTGATGATGCTCGATTCGAGCAACGTGGAAGAATCGATCACACGCCTGGCACAGATGGCCCGAGCGGTGGGCATTCACCTGGTGCTGGCAACGCAGCGCCCGTCGGTGGACGTGATTACGGGACTGATCAAGGCGAACTTTCCGGCGCGCATTTCTTTTCGGGTGGCGACCAAGGTGGATTCGCGCACCATTCTTGACGCCAACGGAGCGGAGGCGCTGCTGGGCAAGGGCGACATGCTCTACCTGCCTTCGGGATCGGCGCGGGTGCATCGGCTGCATGCGCCGCTAGTCACGGAAAGAGAGATCTCGGCGGTAGTCGAATTCTGGAAGCAGCAAGGCTCGGCGGAATACCAGCAGCAATTCCTCGAAGTCCCGAAAGACGAACGCGAGCCCGGCAGCGGCGGCGTTGAGGGATCGGAGGACGGCGGCGAGGACGATCCTCTGTATCAGGATGCGGTGAAGCTGGTGGTGGAGTTTGGGAAAGCGTCCACTTCGCTGCTGCAACGGCGGCTGCGCATCGGTTACGGGCGCGCGGCCCACCTGATCGATCTGATGGAGAACGATGGGATTGTGGGCGCGGCGGATGGTCCGAAGCCGCGGGAAGTGCTGAAACGCCCCGACTGGATTTCTGAGATTGAAGAAACGATGCGGTAGGCCTCATAGAGTGCGGCATGCCTAAACGCAATCTCCGCGTGCTGAAGTGGCTTGGAACTACACCGGCTATCGCAGTCTGCACCTCATGCAATTGCGAATTCAAGGTTCCGCTTGAAGTGTTGAAACGTGTGGGCGGGGCTGCGGAAAACCTTAAGCTTCAATTTGCGCGGCACCAATGCGGACCAGGCGAAAGCGCTGCCGGAGGCTAGAAGCCACCTCATAAATATTCAACGGCCGGAGGCCAGCGTACCTCAGGAGCTGAAGCCCGCGCATTTATGGGATCTTAGCGGCGCGGCTGAGCCGCGCCCTTTCAAAGCGCTTAGGAGATAGCCTCCAGGAGGCTTGGTTCCGACCCCAGCGCCCACTACGGGCCGAAGCTGAACTTTACTGCTTCCACCGTTTCTCTGGGCGCGGGCTGGTACTTCCACTTCATGACCGCGCGTGCCAGGGCAGCTGCGAGCAGAGGGTGGCCGCCGAGGATCTTCACTTCCTTCACCGTTCCATCCGGCTTCACCAGCACCTGCACCTGCACCGTTCCCGTCAATTTCATCCGCTCCGCGATGGCGGGGTACTCGGGGGGAACGCTGCGCTCCAGCCGCCTCGCCGCTTCAACCGGCGAGGGCGAGTTGGACGCCATCGTGGGGGGAGACCCGTAGCCAGCTTTGGCCAGCGCCAGAATTTTCGAGCTGAAATGTATCTCCGAACGGTCCAGCGCGTCAGGATTGACTTCAAAACGGATGCTTCCATGTTCCCTGACCAGATTGATCATGCCACCCTGTCGCAGAAAGGACTCGTCCTCACCCACCAAAAGCACGCCCGCTTGCGCCAGCCCCTCGATGGCGGCCTGGGTATGCTTCCTCTCGGACGCGCGAAAGAACACGATATGGCATGACTTCATTTCCTTTTCAGAGCTTATGGGTTCGACCACCAACACATGGGTGCCGACGATTTTTCCGGCGACGACGGCCTTCAAGACATCAAGAAAGTCTGCATGCCCGCCGCTAACTCCGATCACCAGAGGTGACGGACCATCCGGCAAAGCGTGGCTGGGCCACTCAGCCAGTTTTGCGAAATTGAAGAGATATGCCGCCTTGACCTGGTCTTCCGTAGCATTCTGCTGCCCCAGTGCCAGAAGTTGGAGCGCGAAAAGGGCAAGGCCAAACCCGAGAGCGGCCCGGAGCCATGGCCGCCAGTGCCACGATTCGTCCTTGCTCGAGAAGTACATTCTGCGCTTCAAAACCTGCCCGTGAGTTTGATTCGGAAGTTTCTTCCGTCCTGTTGAATGCTATCTTCCGGGTCCTCCGGGCGGCCGGGGTCGAAATACTTCTTGTTGAAGACGTTATAGACGCTGGCGGATAAATCCAGGTGCTTCCCCAGTGTGTGCCCCAGCAAGGTGAAATTGAGAACGGAGAAGCCACTGACCGTGTTTCCCGCCAAAGTCTGAACCGAGCTGGTGTACTGTGCGTCCAGGCTGGTGAATAGCCGTTGCTGCACCACGGGGTAGCTCAGATCGAGCTTGCCCAGATGCTGCGGAGAGTTGGTAAGAGGCTGATGGGTTACGGGCTGTTCGGCATCCACATAACTGTAGCTGGCCCTGCCTTGCAGACCATCGGCCAAGTGGCCGTCCAACTCAACTTCTACCCCGGTGGCATCTGCTTTAAGGGAATTCTCGTACACGGCATGACCGTTGCCCTGAGTCTCGAGCGAGATCAAATCATCGATCCAGTTGCGGAAAACGCTGGCCGATAGCGTGAAATGTGGTCCAAATCCCTGCTCCACAATCCCTTCGAGAGTGTGGATTTTCTCCGGCCCGAGATGCAGGTTGTCGTCGTAGAAGGAACCGAAGTCTGGTGTGATTTCGTAGGGTTCGGGAGCACGGAAGGCTGTACCGTAAAGCAACTTCAAAGCGGTTGGGTGGAAGAGATGGTAGATCAGCCCCAGACGCGGATTGCTAGTCCCGCCAAAATCGGAATAATGATCGTAGCGAAGCCCGGCGCTCAAGGTCAGGTTATGAGTAATGGCGAACTCATCCTGGGCGTAGAGCGCCCAGATCGCCGAGTTCTCAGGGTCCGCCGTAAAGACGTTTTCGAAGAGGTTTCCCTGATCCTGCCGTAAGTTATCCGTTATCTCGGTGCCCAGCGTGATTCTGTGTTTACCGAGCAGGGTTCCGCTCAATTTTGCCTCGCCATCCCACCAGTTCCCCCGGAACGAGTAGGTATCGACCGCGGTCGATCCGTCCGGCAGTCCGGTCGAGAACACAACCGGCCCTTGCAGGCGGGTTTGGTCATAAGACGTCCGAGCCGTCAGGTCCCATTTCTCCCCAACCGAATGCTGGTAGCTGAGATCGAGGTATTGGTGGTAGTCGAGATTGAGAGTGCGAGGGTCGTTGAACACTGCGCCGAAGTATCCCGTAGGCACTCCCTTATCGCGCGCGCTGAACAAGCCTTGCAGGGTGAATCCACGGAAACTGATGGCGGCCAGGATGTGCTGAAAGCTTTCGTAGTCCGTGTTTCGCGTAATTCCGTAGTTCGTGGCTGGACTGTCGAACTGGGGAAAAAATAGAGTTGGCCCACGGCTGTTGTAGAACGTACCGGAGAGCAGGATGTCGACACCCTTGTACTGACCGCCATAACTGGCCCTGCCCTCGTAGGTCCCAAAACTGGCTGGCGCAAAGGAGAATTCCACGCCCTTCAGTTGCGCCGGCTTGCGGGTAATGACATTGATCACAGCGAGAAAGGCCTGGGCGCCGTAGAGCGAAGAACTGGGCCCGCGGATGATTTCCACGCGATCGATCAGATCCAAATCAACCAGGAACTCCGGGCCAATCAATCCGTCGCCGAGAACGTTATCGTTGATCCGGTGACCGTCGATCAACAGCAGGATGCTGCTGTTCCAGCTTCCCAGGCGTCCGAAGCCGCGCACCCCAATGAAAGTGTAATCGCGGTCGTAGTTGATGTAGAACCCGCGCACGCTCTCCAGAATATCGGCGAGGCTGCGATAACCAAATTTCTGAATCTCGTCAGCCGTGATTATCGTGACTGAGGAGGGCGCGTCGCTGGTGCTCTGCAAGTGCTTCGAGGCGCTGTAGACCTGGATGTTCCCCAGTTCTTCCAGGCTGGCTTCCCCGAGGTCCTTCGTTCCTTCCTGGGCGCCTGCGGGTACGGCAAATAAAAGAAGCAGGATCAACCATGAGGTGGCGGGGATACGTAGGCTCGCTGGGGACGGGGAATGGCAAGGCGAACGTGTGACCCAATTCGTTCTGGCGACGATCATTGAGCCTCCCGAGACCGTCCTGTGCGCGAGCCCCGGCCTTGAAGCTGGCGCACAAGCCCTGCAGTCATCTTCGGCAGGACGCTGATTCTTCTCTAGTGCGTGTAGGGGGTTACTTTTGGGCTAAGACGGGCGCGGACATGGCGGCTGGCTCGGCGCGATTCCGCATTGCGCTTCAAGGAAGCCGACTTGAAAGTGGCTGGCGCGTCTCATGGGTTCGTGCGAGCGTTCTGCCCGCCTGGGGTAGAATCTCCGGCACACAGGAGTGTGCGATGAAAATTCTTACCGAATATCTAAAGTTCCATACCAAGACGCATCGGGCATATGTGCACATCACGCCTCAGGTGGAAGAAATCGTGCGCAAGAGCGGAGTCAAAGAGGGGATGGTTCTGGTCTCGGCCTTGCACATTACGGCGGGCGTATATGTAAACGACAATGAGAGCGGCCTAATCGAAGATATCGATCAGTGGCTGGAACACCTGGCTCCGTTTCGGAAGAACTACAAGCATCACGACACCGGGGAAGACAACGGCGATTCACATTTGAAGGCGTTGCTGATTCATCATGAGGTGATCGTGCCCATCACCGCCGGCAAACTTGATTTGGGGACATGGCAGCGAATCTTCTATGCCGAATTCGATGGTCAGCGCGACAAGCGAGTGATTGTGAAGGTAATGGGGGAGTGACAACAGTTGCCAGTTGCCAGTTTCCAGTTGCTGGTGGCCAGCGGTCAGTTCGGATTCGCAGTTTTTCGAGCAAGCAAAACTCGACATTTAGTGAGAAACTGAACGCCGACACCTAAAAACTGGCAAACTGGCTACTGACCACTGGCCACTGCCTCGACTGGAGGATTAATGAGTGCTGACGAGCTTCAAGAACTACGGGAGCATGCGGAAAAAGCCAAGGAGGACCGTTCTCTGGCGGCCGTGTCGCTGACCATGGCAGTGCTGGCGGTATGCGTGGCGGTGGTGTCGCTGCTCGGGCACCGGGCGCACACGGAGGAAGTCGTGCTGCAGGCGAAGGCTTCCGATCGGTGGGCGTATTACCAGGCTAAGAATATTCGCCAGCACGAGGACGAGTTGTTCTCCGACCTGACTGCGGTGGTTGCCAGCAAGGACGCCGAAGGGATGGGCAAGTTCCGCGAAAAGGCTGGGCAGGAGGCGGAGCGTTACAAGCATGACAAGGGAGAGATCAAAGATGAGGCGGACAAGTTGGATGGGGAAGTCGTCATGGAAAGACGTCGCGCCGACCGGTATGACCTGGCAGAAGTGTTCCTGGAGATCGGGCTGGTGATTACCTCAATCACTCTGCTTTCCGGACGGCGAATCTTCTGGCACTTGGGGATTGTGCTGAGCGTGGTAGGGGTGGTGGTGGCCGTGATGGGGGCGATGGTGCACTGAGCTTCTCCGCAGGTTTCCCCAAGCCGTTAGGGGAGAAAGGCTTTCATGCAGAACAGGCTGCCGCCGGCCTTTTCGAACTCAGAGGTGTCGACGATGACGGGGGCGAGGCCTTCCTGACGGAGGATCGTTTCCAGGTGCGGCGTGATGTAGGGAGTGAGGTAGCTTCCGTTGGCTACGATGCCGTTGCCCATGAATCTGTGGGCCTCGCCGGTGGTGAGTTCGTGAACGCGCGGCCAGAACTTGCGCAGCGTGGCGAGAGATTCGGGAGCATAGGCGCCGGGAAAGATGAGCACGGCCTCGTCGTTCAGCGGACAGAAACAAGTATCGAGGTGATAGCAGTAGGGGTCGACTAGACGAAGCGGGACAACCGGGATTCCCAATTTGGACATGGCTTCGCGAAATTTCTCGACGCCGGCCTGGGTCGAACGAAAACCGTAGCCAGCATAGATGCGAGACCAGTCCGGGTGCCAGAGGAGGTCGCCATGGCCTTCCAGATGGTCGGCGCCGAGATCGAGTTCGATGATCTTGAAACCGCGCTGGCGATACCATTCCACATAGAAAGGCACCTCGCGCCGCCGTGAAGCGTGCACCATGCGGCTGGGCACAATGAACTTGCCGATGCGTTCGTGAAAACCCACAAAGACCTGGTTGGCGGCGAAGACCATGTCTTCGAGTCCCGGAGCGGGAGCGATGGTTTCAACCTGGCATCCGGTTTGCTCGAGAGCGGAGCAAAGGGCTTGCCATTGCCGCTGGGCGTTCTCCTGATCCACCGAAGTGTTCGGCAACATGTAGGAGTTTTTGCGATCGACGACATCAAAGTAGGCCGGGGGACACAACAGCACATGCTTCGCCATTTCAGAAATGGTAGCGAGGTACGGGGCTTGAGGCAAGGCACGGAAGACGAGCGTTCGGCAAGTGCCGATGAGTCGGCACAAAGGAATGACGCTTGGGCAGGAACTGGTATCGAATTCAAGGAATCGACGCGGAGAAACTTCCACAGGGTCTGGAATCTCACATGCAGATCCTTGGAATCTGGCCGCTCTTGCGAGTCTCAGAACTAAACCTGACTCTTGGAAGTCCGAGGCGGAAAAGAGCCGTCCAGTGGAGGGCACGATGCTCAGCCGGTGTGCGAATCCGCAATGTTCGAGACCATTTCTTCGACTGCGCCAAGGCAAGCTGTTCCTGGTGGAAACGGAATGTGTGGCCAAGCCGGGAGATCTGACAGCCCCAGCCTCTCCTTCTCTGCGGCTACAGCCCCGGCGGGTGGAGCGGTACTGGCTGTGCGATCAGTGCGCGGAAGTTTGGACGCTGGTGCACGAACGGAAACAGGGGATCGTATTGGTGCCGTTGCGGCGGGCGCCGACTCGCGCCGGAGTGACAATGGCGGAAGAGTACAGAGAGTCTGCGTAGAACCAACACCAGATTCCCAGAATGGGCTAAGCGCCGCCGACCCGGCGATGCGGGGGGCGATATCCCATGCCCATGGAGATGTGCCGAGCCGAGTCCTTGAGCGCTTCGAGAATGCGTGGCATGGTGTGCGGACTGACTTGCTGCGTAGTGCCGCTCAAGCCCAGGGCCGCTTCGATGGAGCCGTGTTCATCAAGAATCGGGGCGCCGACGCAGCGCGCACCCAGGTTATTCTCCTCATCGTCGACGGCGTAGCCCTGGGCGCGCACCTTTTCCAGTTCCTTGAGCAGACGCGGCAGGGTGGTAATGGTTTTGGGCGTGCGCTTTTCCATCCCGCTCTTGCGCAGAATCTCTTCCAGCTGCTCTTGGGGAATATAGGCGACAATCGCCTTGCCCACGCTGGTGGCATGCACCCGCATGCGGCGTCCAACCCAGGTGTCCATTCGGATAAAACCCTCAGGTTCAACTTTCTCGATGTAGACGGCTTCCGGTCCATCCAGAACGGCTAAATGACAAGTGAGGCCGGTCTGGTGCGTGAGGTGGCGCATGATGGGCAGGGCGACTCCGCGAACATCCCGCCCGCCTAGCGCTCCCCGGCTCAGGCTGAGGATCTTCAGACCTACGCGGTACTTTCCAGACTCGGCATCGCGAGTCAAATAGCCCTGAGTCTCCAGGGTGCGTAGGATGTAACTGGCCGAACTCTTTGGAATGTTAAGTTTACGGCTCATTTCGGCGTTGCTCAGGCCATCGGGCTCCTGAGCGACGGCTTCCAGCATGGCTAGAGCGCGTTCCACGGCGGCGGATGGAGAATCGGACGAAGCCGGCATATATGTATAAAGGGTACCGCAAAAAATTGAAGTTGGCCAATTAAATGAATGTATGTTCACCCTATTGAACAACAGCCTTGACCGGGCACGGGCTCTGACATACGCTTCGCCAGTATGATGAATTGATGTTCGCTATATTGAACACTCAGATTCACTGGAGAAAACGCCAATGCCCGCCAAGGAAAACGGAACCAGGAACGCGACCCACTCCCCGTTGATGAGCAGAGAACAGATGAGCGGAGAAGAGAAGACGGCACAATACGCGCCAGCGACGGAATGCATGAATCACGAGTGGGCGAACAACCCGCGATGGAAGGGAATAGAGCGTCCCTACACGGGAGAAGACGTGTTGCGGCTGCGCGGCTCGATTCAGATTGAGCACACGCTGGCTCGCCTGGGAGCGGAGCGGCTGTGGGAGCTGTTGCAGACCGAGCCTTACGTCAACTCCCTGGGCGCAATGACCGGCAACCAGGCGGTGCAGCAGGTGCAGGCGGGGCTGAAGGCGATCTATGTGAGTGGATGGCAGGTGGCGGCGGACGCCAACAATGCGGGACAGATGTATCCCGACCAGAGCCTATATCCGGCGGATAGTGTCCCCAACCTTTGCCGCCGCATCAACAGTGCGTTGCAGCGGGCCGACCAGGTCCATCATGCAGAGGGCAAAGCGGCTCCGGGGCAAAACTGGTTCGCGCCGCTGGTGGCTGATGCCGAAGCCGGGTTCGGCGGAACGCTGAATGCATTCGAATTGATGAAGGGCATGATCGAGGCGGGTGCGGCTTGCGTACACTTCGAGGATCAGCTTTCGTCAGCGAAAAAGTGCGGACACCTGGGCGGAA
>Ga0302324_100027079_pt1 | contig 10930 bp, 14 predicted proteins | sample Palsa_T0_1_FD_201949 | JGI IMG/M metagenome (GOLD analysis project Ga0302324, IMG submission 201949) | Peat permafrost microbial communities from Stordalen Mire near Abisko, Sweden - Palsa_T0_1 | ecosystem: Environmental > Terrestrial > Soil > Palsa > Peat permafrost | place: Sweden: Abisko...
GCTTCGTGTGGATTTGAATGAGCGGTTCTTCGCGGGAAAGGAAGTCGAGGCGGGCGGCCTCTTCGCGGGTGTGGATGTCTCCGAGAGTCGCGATTGCGATCACGCCCGCAATTAGCAGGAGCGCCAGCAGCGCCCCGAATCCGACGATGAGAACGAGCCTTGCCGACCGGCCCAGATACTCCGGGGTACCCATAACCTTCAGCATAGCGAAGGCTTACAGGACGCCGTACCGCGGCTGGGCTGGCATGGATTGTCCTCTGCATGGTCATTCCCCTGCGATCCGGGACTCAGGCGGCGGCTGCACAGAGGATCGGCGGCGCGTCTTTACCGCAGCAGCGTTTGTGTTTCTGGCCGGAACCGCAGGGGCAGGGGGCGTTGCGGGGCATCATTTTCGGCTTTTCACAAAACGAACCGGCGGGCGGAGGGGTCTTCGTAGCCGGATTACAAAACGAACTCGCGGCCGGGGACGTAGTTACCGTCGGGGGCGCGGCGGGATTACAAAACGAACCCATGCTACTTTTTACGTGCGGAGTTTTTCGGCAATGGATTTGGCCTGCAGGAAAAGCAGCAGGTAATCGGGGCCCCCCGCTTTCGAATCGGTGCCCGACATGTTAAAGCCGCCGAAGGGGTGTGCTCCGACCATCGCGCCAGTGCATTTCCGGTTGATATACATATTGCCGACGAAGAATTCATCGCGGGCGCGGTCGATATGTTGCGCGTTATTCGAATAAATGGCGCCGGTGAGTCCGTATTGGGAGTCATTGGCCATGGCAAGAGCGTCGTCGAAGTCACGGGCGCGCGTAACGGCGAGGACCGGCCCGAAGATTTCTTCCTGAAAGACGCGGGCTTTGGAATCGACATCCACAATCACCGTGGGCTCGATGAAGTAGCCTCCTGACGGCCCTTCGCCTCCGCCGGTCAGCAGACGCCCTTCGGATTTGCCGACCTCGATGTAGTCGAGGATGGTCCGTTTCGCTCCGGCACCGATCACGGGTCCCATGTAGTTAGCCGGATCCTCGGGCGAACCGACGGCGATTTTCCGGACGCGATCGCGGAGCTTGTCCACGAATTCGTCGTATATTTTGTCGTCAACGATGGCGCGCGAGCAGGCGGAACATTTCTGGCCCTGATAGCCGAACGCGGAAACTGTGACGCCTTCGACGGCGGCGTCGAGATCGCAATCAGCGTCGACCACGATTGCATCTTTGCCGCCCATTTCCGCGACCACGCGCTTGATCCAGACCTGGCCTTTCTGATGCTTCGCCGCAAGTTCGTTGATGTGAAGGCCGACGTCGCGCGAGCCGGTGAAGGAGATGAAGCGGGTTCTCGGGTGCGCAACGAGCAGGTCGCCGATAGACCCGCCGCTGCCGGTCAGAAAGCAAAAGGATTCCGGGGGAAAGCCGGCTTCAAGCAGAGTTTCGGCGAAAATTGCGGCAATGGTAGGGGTCTCGCTCGAAGGCTTGATGACCACTGTGTTGCCTGCCACGAGCGCCGCGACTGTCATGCCGCAAAGGATGGCGAGCGCGAAGTTCCACGGGGGAATTACGATGCCCACGCCAAGCGGCAGATAGCGCAGTTCGTCGCGTTCGCCGGGCAACTGCACGACGTCCTGCGAGCCGGAAAGGCGCTCCATTTCGCGGGCGTAATATTCGCAGAAATCGATGGCCTCGGCGACTTCGGCTTCGGCTTCGGGCCAGGTTTTGCCGGCCTCGAACATCAGCCACGCGTTGAACTCGAACTTGCGCTCGCGAATTAGGGCCGCGGTGCGGAGGGCCATGCGGATGCGGTCGGCGGCGGATGTCCGGCTCCAGGCGGGGAAATTGGCCCAGGCGGTTTCGACCGCGAGGTTCGCAAGATCCGGCGTGGCTTTCTGGTGCAGGCCGACAACTTCTTCGGTTCGCGCGGGATTCAGCGATGTAAGCTTCGCTTCGGTGAAGACCTTGTCGGCACCGATGAGCAGGGGGTATTCGCGACCGAGAAGGGCGCGCACCTGCTCCTGCGCGGCTTCCATGGCGTGGCGTGTAGCGGGCTGGGTGAAATCCGCATACGGCTCGTTGCGGAACGCGGGAAGCTTCAGATCGGGCGTTTTTAGATCAGACATTGGTGAACTCGCCATTTACCCTCTTGGATTTCAATTTTTGCGAATGCGACTTTTGGGTCATGTGCGAAACTGCACCACCAGTCTTCCGCAGCCGCCTGGCCGAGGATTCTGGTCTTGTTATCGATGGCTTCCAGCGGGAAAAGATCGAACGCCGTTACCCATGTTGGCGTGACTTGCGCGGCGTACATGACGAGGTCGGCCAGGTGGCACCAGGTCTTTCCGCCGGAGCGCACCGTCACGACGGTCATATTACGGTTATGGCCCGGCGCAACGCGGACGTCGATGCCAGGCGCGATGTCGCCATCGCCATCCATCACGCTCATCCGGCCGCCTTCGATGAGCGGCTCGTAGTTGACGGGCCGGTAGCTGACGGCGTCGCGGGGATGCTGTTCGCGGGCATGGTCCAGTTCGCCGCGCTGCACCACGTAGCGAGCGTTGGGGAGGGCCGGAAGCACACGTCCGTTTTGGTCGACGGTGTTGCCTCCGGCGTGGTCCCAGTGAAGATGCGTGTTCACGACGATGTCAATCGATTCGGGCTCGAAGCCTTGCGCAGCAAGCGATTCCTGGATACGCGGAGGGTCCGGCATGCCCATGCGTTCCCGGGCGCGCTCGTCATGTCGCACCCCGCCACCGGTTTCCACCAGAATTCGCTGACTGCCGTCCTCTATTACGAAGCAGTTCAGACCGGCTGCAATGCGATTCAGTTCATCGACCGGCTGCGTTTTCGACCACAGGGTTTTCGGCACGACGCCGAACATGGCTCCGCCGTCCCAGAGATATTGGCCCACCCGCACCAGAGTGATACGGAAGTCGCCGATTTCAATCGTCCCTTGTTTCAGAAGCTGGCCAATCAGCTTTGCACCAGTTTGCGGCCGCGTTCGAAGAGGTCGGCGGCGTCTTCCGCGATCTGCTTGCCGCGGTCGTAGAGTTCCTTGCCGCGATCCATCAGCTCTTTTCCACTGGCTTCCATGGCCTGTTTGCCGTCTTTGGCGCTGGAGCCGATGTAGGCGCGCGTGTCTTTGCCCGCTTTAGGCGCGTAGAGAAGGGCGACAGACGCACCGACTACGGCGCCCGCCAAAAACCATCCGATTTTGCTGTTATCTTCCATGTCAGTTTACCTACACCATGATAATGCGCTATTACTCGCGAAAGTATATCGTAAAGATATGAGAACTGAAGTGGAACTCACAAAGAACGATCCGACACCGGATGAATCGCTGGTTCCGGTGTTCAGTTCATCGAACCACGATGGCGAGACTGAAGCGATGATTATCAAGGGAATCCTTGACGCGAGCGGCGTGCCGGCGATGGTGGTTGGGCCGCAGACGTTGCCGAACCTGGAGTTTCAGGTGCAGGTTCCGGAGCATATGCTGGGCGAGGCGCAACGCATTATCGACGATGCGCGCGCGGGCGGATCGGCGGCTGCCGTGGAAGCGGAAATGTTGACCGAAGGCCAGATGCCCCCGGTGGTCTGAGCCGTCTTTTAGGCAGTTGGTTTCGCGAAAAGAGCGATGTGGCCGTCGGGGTCTCTGACGCCGACTTCGCGCATACCGTAGTTCGTGATGCGTTCGGGCATTTCGATGGGGTAGCCTTCCAGACGTTTGAGGATGTCTTCGAAATCGGCCACTTCGAGGAACAGCGACGCGCCGCCGGCGGGTCCTTTGGGCGCGAATTTGGGTTCGTCCTGCAGGACGCTGGCGAGGGATTGCAGCATGAGTTCGGCGCCGTCATGTACGAGGATCGCGAAGGCAAGGCCATTTTCTCCGGGCACTTCGACAGTTTTTTCGAAACCGATGCGGTCGACCCAGAAAGGGAGCGATTTTTCTACTTCTTTCACAAACAGAACGGGCGTGATCTTCATGGCTGCAATGTTACGCGGTCAGCCGGGGCGGGGATTGGAAAAAACGGCCATGGGAGTCTGGCCGGTGAATTCGTGGAAATCGCGGATGAGATGGGCCTGGTCGAAGTAGCCGGTTTCGGCGGCGATGGCGGCCCAGTCCCGCGTGTGGCGGCTCCCGAGATGGAGCGCGCGGCGGAAGCGCAGGATGCGGCAGAGGTTTTTGGGGGCGAGGCCGCTTTCTTCGAGGCAGCGGCGGCGGAACTGGCGTGGGCTCAGGTTGGCGGCGCGGGAGAAGCGATCGAGATCGGCTTGGCCATGGGTGGCTGCGAGGGCGGCGACGGTGCGCTGGACGGCGTTCGGTCTGTCGGCGGGCGCATGTAGTGAGGCCGCAAGGAGGTTGGCGGCTTCGGATGGGGAACGGGCATCCGACAAGCGGTGTTCGAGTTCACGGGCGTGGCGGCCGAAGAGGGCGTCGAGCGGGATTGCGATGTCGGTGAGTTCGCAGGAGGGGATGCGGAAGAAGTTGCGGGCCATGCCGGGTCGGAAACGGACGCCGCAGAGTAACGAGCCGGGAATCTGGTCGAAGCGCTTTTCGGCGGTCATCGCCCCCACCGCGCGCAGTCCGTCCGGGCGTGAATAGACGATATCGAGGCAGCCATCCGGCCGTACCGGCGCGGCCTGGACCGTGGTTGCGATTTCGATGCTCCACGCGCATTCGAGCCAGTCGGAGAGGGCGGGCGGCGCGGGATGTTCGCGGTAGAGATTCGTAGATTGGATTTTAGCGAAGCGACGAAGATGAGCGCGCACGCTATTATGGTTGCAGTTATAGCGATTGGTTGACATGCCTTCAGTACTGAATCCCGTAGCTATTTCGAACGCCCAGGAAGCGGAAGTAGCCGAACTGCTTCGCTGCGTGGGGGATCACGGTGCGACGGCGCGCAACGGACTCCATCAAATCGCGCTTCCGGACAGGCTCTACCGGATACTGATAAAGATCCTGGACGATCTCGCGGATGGAAAAGCGGTATCCCTGACCTCGGCGGCCCAGGAGATGACGACGCAGGAGGCTGCGAGTTTCCTGGGGGTATCGCGGCAATTCCTTGTACGGCTCCTCGATCAGGGAAAAATTCCGTTCCACCGGGCCGGCACACACCGGCGCGTCTATTTTCAGGACCTGATTTCTTTCCGAAAAGAGCGTGATCGCCGCCGCCATGAGGCGATTGAACAAATGGCACAGGACGCTGTCAAAGACGGCGTTTATGACGAGTTCTGATTGGTGGCCACTCGGCCCGGCGACATCGTCGCGGTTCTCGATGCCTGTGTTCTGCTGCCGGCTTCGTTGCGTGATACGCTCCTGCGCCTGGCGGAAACACCACACCTCTACATTCCGAAGTGGTCGAAACAGATCTGGGCGGAAGTAGCACGCAATCTGGAGAGCCGCAGGAAACTGACTCCGGAGAAAATCGCGCATCTGAGAGAACAGGTCCAACTCCACTTTCCGGAAGCTCTGATCGAGGATTACGAGAAATTCGCGGTCCTGATGACCAACGATCCGAAAGACCGCCACGTCGCCGCCGCGGCGGTAAAAGCTAAGGCGCAAGTGATTGTGACGTCCAACCTCAAGGATTTTCCGCGCGAGTCCCTGTCAGAATGGGGAATCGAAGCGCAACATCCCGACCGTTTCCTGATGGGTCTCTATATCGTCAATCCCGAAACAGTAGCGTCCCGGATTCAACAACAGGCTGCGGCGATTGGCCGAACTCTTCCGGAATTGCTGAGCACATTATGCATCGGAGTTCCGGGTTTTGCCGCCATGATTTCTTCGGGATAGTTCGAGCCGTTCAGAGAGCGGGAGGGGCGCGGGATGTTCGCGGCAGAGATTCGCAATCGAAGTGGACGGAGAGGACGTATGATCGATACAGAACGCCTTATGACCGCGCGCGAAGAGTTACATCGGCTTGTCGATTATATTCCGGAAAGCGAGATCGCCACGACGCAGAAGCTTTTGCGTGCGCTGGCGGATCCGGTGGAACTGGCGATACTCTCGGCCGAGGAAGATGACGAGCCGGAGAGTGAAGACGAGTGCGCCGCGGTGGAGGCAGCACTGACAGATCCGTCGGCCGACGTTCCGTTTGAGCGTCTGCGCCGGGTCCGCCGGTTTACAACGAGGATGATGTGAGTTCGGCCGCATTGAGCGGGCGGGGATTTGAGGGATATCGGTAAATGAACGGACGATGTTGTATTTTTCAGCCCTTTGATAATGGACCCCACGAAAAGCGCTACACCGATATCATTGAACCTGCCGTTAAGGCGGCCAATCTCGTGCCGTATCGAGTAGACAGGGATGATGGCGCACTCGTACCGGTTGACGCCCTACACGAAGAAATCAAAAACGCAACGGCCTGTTTGGCAGATATCAGTACAGCTAACCCAAACGTTATGTATGAACTCGGGGCAGCGATTGCAACTAATAAACCCGTTCTCATCATAAGTTCCAGTGGCTCGCAGGAGTTTCCTTTCGATATTCGCCACAGAGCAATTATTGAGTACTCTCGGGATTCATCCAGCGATTTCGAGAAATTGAAAGTGGAAATCACCAAGCGACTCATCGCGATTGTCAAAACACGGGCGGAAGTTCAGGAAATCGTCTCTGCGTCTCCCGTTAAGAGCACCCACGGGCTGAAACCGCACGAGATTACGGCATTGGCTCTTATTATGGCCAACCGGGACTACGGAGACGGAGGAGTCATGCCATCTGCGATCCGAGATGACATGGGTCGTGCGGGCTACACATATCTAGCCACAGGGCTTGCGCTGACTGCTCTTCAAAAGCAGGGTTTCGTAATTTCCGAGATGCAACATAGCAGCAATTTCAATGAGGAACCGTGGACAATTTACAAGCTAACCTCCGACGGGGAGGAATGGCTACTCGAAAATCAAGAACGGCTTGATTTGCGCCAGCAGCCGAAATCCAGCCGATCTTCGGTACGCAATCTCGCCCCCGGACCGATAACAGACGACGATGTTCCGTTCTGAAGCTCACTAAAGCGACGGTTTGAACGAGTACACACAGTCGAAGGAGAGGAGAAAGCAGAAAATGACGATTCAAACAACCGAACGCGCCAAAATTTCCAAGGGATCTGATCCTAGTGCCTAGTGCCTAGTACGCGTCTTGATAATGTAGCCGCGCTTGAATGGCCTGCTCTGCCGCATCGATGCGGTCTTGCATCTTGTTGAGCATTTCTTCTTGCCCATGCCGCACAAGCTCCCAGTTGTTGTGATCGGTACCAATGCTATAGCTCGTGAGTGCTGAAAACAGCGCTTTCTGCGCCTCATAGAACTTCGTGCGGAGGTCATCCGTCATGAATATCCGGTGCTCGATAAGATAGTTGAGGAATAGCCGGTGTTTGTCGTTCGCCTCGTCGATATAACGTGCCTTAAGGGCGTCCATGTAGTATTTATTTTTGTCGTTTGTTTTTTGTAATTCGCTTTTTTGGTATTCGGAGAACCAGCTTGAAACCGGCTCCGACTTGAGGAACGCTGCCAACTGTTCATCAGAGAAGTTTTTGAAGTCGGGATAATACTTCATTGTCAGGTCCACCGCCCGATGCACAGCGCCATGCAAATCATTGAGCATGAGCCAAGCTTGGGGCAAAACCTCGAATTCTTTTTCATGGATTTTGCTGATGCGGGTGGACAGCAGATGGCGCAGACGTTCGAGTTCTTTCTGCTGCTCGCCTTTGAATCCTTCAAGCTTCTCCTGCTGCTCGCGTTTAAACTGCTCAAGGTCCTTGTTTAAGAGCCGCTCTACCCATTTCTGGCCGGACCACTTGAAAAGCGCGAACAGGAGCGCGCCACCGACCGCCGCCGAAGGGATTGCAATACCCAACACGTGCACTATCCAACCGAGCACGATCCACAAAGTGAAGTCGCCTTGCGTCAAAAAGCCACCTCGCTGTTTCTCAAAAGGTAGTTTGGGTGTTTTGCGGGTCGCACATCGTGTCCAATGCTCAGTTTCGATAATTCCAGTATTAATCGTACCTCCAATTTTCGATTAATCGCGCTTCGGTCGGCGGGAATAATCCTTTGAGAGGCGCGCATCCCAGACCATGTCCGTTCTTTCGGCGCCGCATGTCGCTTTAGCGCTGGGTGAAGACTCTTGTGCGTGTCAGGCGCAAGGCGCTCAATGCGGCCACCGGTCGCCCGCTGGTGTGCCTGGTCACCGCGAAGGTCCAGGCGGTCGCGGCAGTTTGAACCGGATAAGGCTTCCGATGGCATATTATGGCGGACACTCACTAACATGCTGCAAACTTGGAAAATCATGCCCTTTGTGGGAACGCTCGATGTAGAAGCCGCCCGCGCGTTTTACGGCGGCAAGCTGGGCTTAACATTGATCGAAGACAGCCCTTATGCGCTGGTATTCGACGCGAACGGAACAACCCTTCGGGTGACCATGGTTCGCGAATTGAAGCCGGCGGGATTTACGGTGCTGGGTTGGGAGGTTCCGGATATCGTCGAAGCCGTTGGCGTGCTGGAAGCTGCGGGGATCGAACTGAAGCGATATCCGGGAGTCGTTCAGGACGAGCGCGGTGTGTGGGCGGCGCCGGGCGGGGCGAAGGTCGCATGGTTCGAAGACCCGGAGGGGAACATTCTGAGCGTAAGCCAGCATACCTGAAGGTACGGGTAAAATGTCCTCATGGCGGACGCGAAATTACGGGCGTGGTGGGCACACCGGCAGGGGCTTGATGGCAGTCTGATGGGCCAGAGCGCCGGCGAGGTGCTGGCGCGCACGGGGTGGGCGCGGTCGGTGGCGGGTGCGGGGCCGTATCTGACGCTGTTTTCGCGGGCGGGGCTGAGCCGCGCGGAGATCGACAGGGCCGTAGCGGACGTGGCGATTCATGAACTTCCGGCGGCGCGCGGTTGCACTTATGTTCTGCCGTCAGCCGACTATGCATTGGGCCTCAAGGTGGGGCAGACATTCACTGAGAATGAGAATCGGGTGGCGCTGAAACTCGGCGTGACCGGCGCGGAGATCGCAAAGCTTCGGGCGGCTATTCTGAAGGCGCTGGCAGACGGGCCGCTCGAACCCGACGCGATCCGGACTGCGGTGGGGCCGGCGGCGCGGAGCCTGGGGCCGGAAGGCGCCAAGAAGGGGATCACGACCACGCTGCCTGTCGCGCTGGGGACGATGCAGTCGGAAGGCGAGATCCGGCGGATTTCGCTCAACGGGCGTCTGGACCAGCAGCGCTATAAATACGCCTTGTGGAAGCCGAATCCGCTGGAGGGTTGGAAATTGACCGCGGACCAGTCGTTTGTGGAGTTGGCGCGGCGTTATTTCGGTTGGACGGGCGGGGCGTCACTGGCTGAGTTCCAGTGGTTTTCGGGCTTGAGCGGGAAGGCGGCGAAGGCGGCGGTGGAACCGCTTCGTCTGGAGCCCGTCCATTTGGAACCAACCGAGGGGGATCGGTTGATGCTTCCGGAAGACCGCGAAGCCTTCGAGAGATTTCAGACGCCCAAACATCCGCAATACGCCGTGGTCAGCAGTCTGGACGGCATCAATCAGTTACGCCGCGAACTGAAGAGCCTGGTCGCGCCGGAAGATCGGGAACGGGTGGGTCTGGAGAAGCAGAAATCTGTCGTGGATTTATCAAATCATGCGATCTTCGACCGCGGGCGTCTGGTGGGCCTGTGGGCGTTCGACACGGAAACAGGGACGATCGCGTGGATGTCTTTCGTGAAGCCGGACCGCGCGATGAAGGATGCCGTCGCCAAGACTGAGGCGTTTGTACGCGATGATTTGGGAGATGCGCGCAGTTTCAGTCTGGACAGCCCGAAATCGCGCGCGCCGAAGATTGCGGAGTTGCGGAAGGCGGCGCACGCATGAACGGCACTGCGTTTCTGGCGGACCCGATCACGAAGAAACATGACACCGGGGCGGGGCATCCGGAGCAGATTGCGCGCTGGGACGCGGCAGTGCGGGGATTGGGAGAGTTGAAGTTGACCGCGGCGGCGCCTCGCGCGGCTACGGTCGAGGAACTGGCTTTGTGCCATTCGCTCGCTTATATCAGGACCGCGCAGCGCGATGTGGAGATGGGCCTGGCAAGTTTGTCGACAGGAGACACGGATATATCACCGGGTTCGCTCGAAGCCGCGGTTCACGCCACCGGCGTTTGTCTGAATGCGGTGGATCTGGTGATGCAGGGCGAGGCGCGGAATGCATTCTGCATCGTGCGTCCGCCGGGCCATCATGCGCGTCCGGCGCAGGGCATGGGCTTTTGCCTTTTCAATAATATTGCGATTGCGGCTCGTTATGCACAACAGAAATTCGGGGTGGAGCGGGTGGCGATTGCCGATTGGGACGTCCACCACGGGAACGGGACACAGGATATTTTTTACACGGACCGGTCGGTATTTTTCTTCAGCACCCATCAGTCGCCGTGGTATCCGGGGACGGGCGACCTCGAAGAGATCGGCGAGGGGGCGGGGAAGGGCACAACGCTGAATTGCCCTTATCCGGCGGGGTCGGGACGAGAGCAGGTTCTGGGTGCGTTCCGCGGGAAACTGGCGCCGCTGATGGATGAATTCCGGCCGGATCTATTGTTGATTTCGGCGGGATTCGATTCGCGGCTGGGCGATCCGTTGGGGCATTTCCGGCTGAGCGATGCCGATTTTGCGGAATTGACAGGTGTGATGATGGAAGTGGCCGATAAACATGCGCGGGGTCGCGTGATTTCCGTGCTGGAAGGCGGTTACAACCTGGATGGGTTGACGCGGTCGGTGGGTGCTCACGCGCACGCTTTGGCCAGTGGGTTGCTCTAGAACGCGTGGAGGTTCTGCAGCGTATGAATTGGGACCGTGTACAGGGCAATTGGAAACAGATAGCTGGTAAGGCCCGTGAGAAGTGGGGAAAACTGACTGACAGCGATTGGGAAACCATTGCTGGCCAGAAGGACCAGTTAGTGGGACGGATACAGGAGCGTTACGGAATC
>Ga0302324_100027083_pt1 | contig 10929 bp, 9 predicted proteins | sample Palsa_T0_1_FD_201949 | JGI IMG/M metagenome (GOLD analysis project Ga0302324, IMG submission 201949) | Peat permafrost microbial communities from Stordalen Mire near Abisko, Sweden - Palsa_T0_1 | ecosystem: Environmental > Terrestrial > Soil > Palsa > Peat permafrost | place: Sweden: Abisko...
CTTCGTCAGCAGGTGGAGTTCGTCAACGACATCGCCGGCTTCCCGCATGCCGAGCTTTATCCGGAGCTGGCGGCTTCTGATGCAAGGCTGATCGTCATGCATGCCGTGCAGGGCGGCTTGAGCGCGACTTGGATTCCTGTGCCAGCCGACGAGATTCTCGAACGGGTGTTGCGTTTCTTCGATGCTCGTCTCGCCGTTTTGGAAAAGGCAGGCATCGCCCGAGAGCGCCTGATTGTCGATCCCGGCATGGGCTTCTTCCTTGGGACCGTTCCTGAAGCCTCTTACACTATGCTGCGTGCCATCCCGGTCCTGAAAGCGGCATACGGCCTTCCCGTTCTTGTCTCGGTCTCGCGCAAGTCTTTTTTGAGGGCGCTCACAGGTCGCAAGTCACAGGAAGCCGGGGCGGCCAGCCTCGGGGCGGAGCTTTTCGCAGCCCGGATGGGTGTCGATTTCATCAGAACACATGATCCAGGGGCCCTAAAAGATGCCCTGACCGTGACCGGCGTGCTGGACGGAACTTCCCTTGGCGCGTAGGAAAGGCTCGCGGCTTGGGCCTACGGGGCGGCGCAGAGCTTGCGTTAATGCCGGCGCTATAGAATACCGGCATGGTAGCAATGAGAGACGATAAGTCCCCTCAAGGGACTGGACCCATGGCTCGCAAACTGTTCGGAACCGATGGCATCCGCGGGTTGGCCAACACCCATCCCGTGACGCCCGAAATCGCGATGAAGGCCGGAATGGCGGCCGGGCGCATTTTCACGCGCGGAGATCACCTCCATCGCGTGGTGATCGGCAAGGACACGCGGCTGTCCGGATACATGATCGAATCCGCGCTGGTAGCCGGATTCACGTCGGTGGGCATGGACGTGTTCCTGTTCGGGCCCCTGCCCACGCCGGCCGTGGCCATGCTGACGCGGTCGTTGCGCGCCGATCTCGGCGTGATGATCTCCGCCTCCCACAACCATTTCGAAGACAATGGCATCAAGTTCTTCGGTCCCGAAGGCCTCAAGCTTTCCGACGCGCGCGAAGCGGCGATCGAGGAACTGATGAGCAACGGGCTCGAAGATGGGCTCGCCACGTCGCGCAAAATCGGCCGCGCCAAGCGCATCGACGACGCGCAGGCGCGCTACATCGAATATGCCAAGCGCACCTTCCCGAAGAACCTCACGCTCGACGGCCTGCGGATCGTCATCGATTGCGCGAACGGCGCCGCTTACAAGGTGGCCCCAGCCATTCTGTGGGAGCTCGGCGCTGAGGTGATCGAGATCGGCACCGATCCGAACGGCCTCAACATCAACCACGAATGCGGCTCGACCTTTCCCGAGACAATGCAGAGAAAGGTCCGCGAGAGGCGGGCGGATTTCGGCATTGCGCTCGACGGCGACGCTGACCGCGTGGTGATGGCGGACGAGAAGGGAAACCTGATCGATGGCGACCAGATTCTTGCGCTGATCGCGCAATCATGGTCGAAGTCCGGCACACTCAAGGGCGGCGGCGTCGTCGGCACGGTTATGTCCAACGAAGGGCTCGATCGATATCTCAAGACCCTCGATCTGAAACTCGCCCGAGCCCAGGTGGGGGACCGCTACGTGATCGAGCGCATGTGGGCCAATGGCTACAATGTCGGGGGCGAGCAATCCGGCCATATCGTGCTCAGGGATTTCTCGACGACGGGTGACGGCATCATCGCGGCGCTGCAGGTTCTGGGCGTGCTTGCCGAAGACAAGCGGCCGGCCAGCGAAGCGGCTCATATCTTCGATCCCTTGCCGCAGGTGCTCCAGAACGTACGTTTCGCGAAGGGCGCGCCGCTCAGCGATCCCCGCGTGACTGCGCGCATCAAGGACTGCGAACAACGCCTGAACGGTTCCGGGCGGCTGATTGTCCGAAAATCAGGCACAGAGCCCGTGATTCGCGTGATGGCCGAGGGTGATGACGAAACGCTCGTGCGCTCCGTCGTGCGCGAGCTCGTGGCTGCCATCGAGGAAGCCACCGCCTGATGCCCAAGCGCCTGCTCGTGATCGCGGGATCGGATTCGGGCGGCGGCGCAGGGCTACAGGCAGACATAAAGACCGCGAGCACTTTCGGCGTCTATGCGATGACGGCAGTTACAGCCGTCACGGCGCAGGACACGGTTGTCGTCCATACCATTTTTCCAGTGCCCGCGTCGCTCGTGCGCCTGCAAATCAGATGTTGCCTTGCCGATATCGGCGCCGACGCGATCAAGATCGGCATGCTGGGATCGGCGGACATTGCTGGCGCAGTCGCCGACAGCCTGGAGTACGATGCTCGCGGCATTCCGCTCGTGCTTGACCCGGTGCTGGCGTCGACGAGCGGTGTCACGTTTCTCGACGAGCGCGGCATGGCTGTTCTGCGCGACAGGCTTGTGCCGCGAGCAACACTCCTCACGCCGAATATTCCCGAACTGGAAGCGCTCGCAGCCATGCCGGCGTCGGACGGAGAAGAGATCCTCGCCGCCGCCCAGACGTTGCGTGCGCTTGGCGCACAGGCAGTTCTGGTCAAGGGCGGCCATGCAAGCCACGCCATGATCGAAGACAGATTGTTTTGGGAGGGCGGCGCTGAGACATTCGCCTTCCCGCGCATCGAAACACGCCACACGCACGGCACCGGCTGCACACTCGCAACGGCAATTGCCTGCGGTCTGGCAGAAGGACTTTCGTTACCGCTCGCAGTCGGCCGCGCGCGTAAATTCGTGCAGACAGCGATCGAAACCGCCCCCGGCTTCGGCCACGGCCACGGGCCACTCAATCACCTGTGCGCAATCGGCAGGCGACGATGAGAAATGGCAGACGTCGGTAATCCATGTCACGTCTTTGCGCTTCGCCCCCGACCTCTGGACAAGCCTGTTCCGTCTGAGTAACTGTCGGCCATGACCAAGCAACAATTCAGCAATCGCGACATCCTGGCTGGCGCAGTGCCGCAGGATACGCCCGTCACGGTCAAGGGCTGGGTGCGGACCCGGCGGGATTCGAAGGCCGGCATCTCATTTGTGCAGGTGTCGGACGGATCCTCGGTCCACCCCGTTCAGGTGGTGGTGCCAAATACGCTCGAGAATTACGGCGATGAAGTCCTGAAACTCACATCCGGTTGCGCCGTGGAGGCAACGGGATTGGTCGTGCCGTCGCCGGCGAAGGGCCAGCCTTTCGAGATGCAGGCAAGCGCCATCAGGGTGATCGGCTGGGTCGAGGATCCGGAGACATATCCGATCCAGCCAAAGCCACACTCGCTTGAATATCTACGCGAGGTCGCACATCTGCGACCGCGTACGAATGTGATCGCAGCCGCGACGCGGGTACGGCACACATTGGCAAAAGCGATCCACCGATTCTTCGACGAGAATGGTTTCTTCTGGGTCAACACGCCCATCATCACGGCGTCCGATGCGGAAGGTGCTGGCGCAATGTTCCGGGTGTCGACGCTGGACATCTCCAATCTGCCGCGCACAAAAGAAGGAGCGGTGGACTTCGAAAAGGATTTCTTCGGCCGCGAGACGTTCCTGACGGTGTCGGGGCAGCTGAACGTGGAGACATATTGTCTCGCGCTCTCCAAGGTCTACACGTTCGGGCCGACATTCCGCGCGGAAAACTCCAACACAAGCCGCCACCTCGCTGAGTTCTGGATGATCGAGCCGGAGATCGCGTTTGCCGATCTCGCCGACGATGCGACGCTTGCCGAACGCCTGCTGAAATTCGCCTTCAAGACGTTGCTTGAGGAGCGGTCAGAAGATCTCGCCTTCTTCGACGAACGCATCGAAAAGGGTCTGGTGGCGAAGCTCGAAGGGATCGTCGGCTCCGAGTTTGTACGGATGGATTACGGCGAGGCCGTCGCGGTGCTTGAGCGGGCGACCGAAAAATTCGACTACCCGGTGACATGGGGCGTCGACCTGCAGTCGGAGCATGAGCGATACCTCACAGAGAAACATGCGAAGAAGCCAGTGATCGTCATGAACTACCCGAAGGACATCAAGGCGTTCTATATGCGGGTGAATGACGACGGCAGGACTGTTGCGGCGATGGATGTGCTCGCTCCTGGAATTGGTGAGATCATAGGCGGCAGCCAGCGCGAGGAACGGATCGACGTACTGGACGCGCGTATGGCGGAACGTGGCATCGACGCTGAGCATTACGCCTGGTACCGCGATCTGCGCCGCTACGGCACGGTCCCGCACGCCGGCTTTGGCCTCGGATTCGAGCGCACCATGGCCTATGTCACAGGTCTCTCGAACGTGCGCGACGCGATACCTTTCCCCCGAACGCCCGGCCACGCGGAGTACTAAGCCGCAGTCAGTCTCTAAAGCCAAGGGAAGGGGCGGCTGACCCCGGTCATTCGTCCTGCGACGTATCCGTTTCGGTGTCTTCTTCGTCGCCGCGCTCCTCGTGGCGTTCCTCCCGGGCGGCAGCGTGTTCCTTTGCCGCCTCGATCCTGACTTCCGCGCGCTGCAAGGCCGCGTCCACGCGCACTTTGATGTCAGCATCGAGATGCTCTTTGGCGATCTCGGCGCGGACTTTCGCCATCGTCTGTTCGATTTCCGGCCCCGCCGCGTCGAGCGCTCGATCAACTTCCGGGCGCACCCTTTCGGCCTGGTCTACCGCCGCATCGATTTGAGGCCTGGCCAAGCGTATCGCGCGCAGCGTCTGTTCGCTGCTCGCCTGCGCGATGGCTCTTTCGATCTCGGGCCTGGATTCTCGCACCGCGCGCAACGCCTGCTCACGACCGATTCTCGCATCTGCCAGGGCTCTCTCCATCTCAGGCCGGGCTCTGGCGACGGCTTCGCGGGCTTCGCGCGCAGCCTTTGCGACATCGTCGCGCTCCCGTCGTAGCTCCACGCTTCGCATCCTGCGCATTTCCCGTTCATCGAGCCGGACGGCATCGGATGGTGCGGCCGCTTCTGCGCGGTCGGCTGGCTCCGCTGCCCCCGGTGCTGCCGGAACATCCGTGTCCGCCGTGGGCACCGGCTGCGCAGGCGATGCCGGCGCCGGTGCGGCCAGATCTTGGGGCGGCGCAATTGCAGCGGGCGGAGCGAACGGCGGCGTCGGCGCCTCCTGCGCGAGTGACGGGCATGCGATGGCAAGGGCGGCTGCGGAAAGAAGGCCAACGCCGGCGATTTTCAAAACGTCCATCGACGTTACTCCCGATCGCAACGAGGTTGGGGCAAGCACGGACTTCACGCGCGCTTCCAGCGCCGACGGAGCAGCCATCGAAAGCGGTATGTTCGAAAGTCCCCGCCGCTGCGTCCGGAACTCCGTCGCCAGCCGCAGCAATTCACCTGCATAGGTGGAGGGCTTTATGCCCGAGACGATCACGGCGTCATCGGCCGCCATCTCTGCCTCGCGCCGAAGCCTGTGCGCGCCCACCCAGACAAGCGGATTGGGCCAGTAGATCGCGCAAACCAGATGCGACAGCGCCTGGACGAGGCTGTCGCGCCTGCGAATATGCGCCAACTCGTGCAGCAGCACAGCGTGGAGCCTTTCGCGCGGCCAGGAGAGCGCCGCTCTCGGCAGGAGAATGACAGGTGCTAATACGCCCCAAGTGACCGGACCATGTTCCGATTCCGACAGACGCAATTGGCATTCGCGCCCCCTGGTCGGAACTTTGGGCAGATTTTCCGGCGCCAGAGCGTAAAGGCGGCTTTGGTGTTTGAGTGCGGCCAGACAAAGCGTTCCGATCGCATACCGCAGCACGATCAGGCACGCACCGAGAAGCCAGAGGACGCCGAGCGCGAGCACGGTGTGTGTCGGATCAACGAACAATCCGTTCGCCGCCGCGGGAGCGTGAACGGCCGCGATTGTGGCGTCGTTCAGTATTCCGGGAAGCGTTGCAATTGGCGGCGGGGACGCCAGCAGGATCCTGAAGGGAGAGGGCAAAATCGCCACAAACACAGGCAACGCCACAGCAACACCGAATGCGCCAGCCCAGGTGAGATGACGTGCACTCGCAGCCTTTTGCGTGGCTGCGAGCCATGCAAGCGTCATGATCAACACCGAGCCCGCGAGCAATTCGCCCGCAAAAAGAAGTGTGCGCATGGCGAAGAGTGAGCTCATCGTCCCTCCCGTTTGGCTTTTTCGATGAGCTCCGCCAGCCGGTCGAGATCCTCGCGCGGAATGTTGGCGTCCTTTGTCGTCAGCAAGGCGGTGACGGCGCGCTCAACGGAATTGTCGAAGAATGTCTTCAGCAGAGAATCGATTGCGCGGCGCCCCATCTGCTCGCGCGCAACAAGCGGCTCGTAGATATAGCGCGTGCCGTCGCTTTCGTGGCGCACATGACCTTTCTTCTCGAGGATCGAAAGATGCGTGCGGATGGCAGTATAGGTCGGCGGTTCGGCGATCTGTTCGCGAATCTCTGCTGCAGTCGCTTTGCCGAGTTTATAAAGCGCCTCCATGATCTCGCGCTCCCGGCGGCTGTAGCCGTCCCTGGGGGCATTTTCCGCGCAGTCACGCGCGCCAGCGGATCGGTCACCTTTCGCCATGCCAAAAATTTGGCATAGCTTACGAAGCCTGTCAATCGCCTACGACGGCGTCGCGCGCGGATCCGCGCGCCGCCATCATGCCTGCCTGTCGGCCTCCATCTTTTCCATGACCCAGACGAGACGAACGCTCGCGATCCTCGCGCAGAAATGATCGACAAAATTGAGGGCGCCCGCATTCCAATGCCGGTAGAGGCCGGGTGGCATCACCTGGTGCGGAAAGATCTTGATCACCCTGAAAAGACCCGACGAGCGCGCAATGTCGATCTGTTCGTGAGGCGAGAAATAGGGATTGCGATCGCGCCGCGCGTGGGCGCTGATGCAAATGACCCGGCCCGAGGGCCCCAGACCCGCGTGAATCGCGCCGAGCGTTGCCAGCACCGTTTCGCGGTCGCGCAGGATCAGCGGCAGAACGTTCTGTGCCAGGATATTGGCAAAGATGGTTCCGGTCTGAAGCGAAATGCTCTGTGTCGCGTCCACGATTTTCGCTTTCAGCCCGCGGCTTTCAATGGCGGCAACGAATCTTGGAGACACATCTGAAGCGGTCACATCATATCCGTACTCGTGGAGAATCGCGGAGAGGTGGCCTGTGGCGGCACCCAGCTCAAGAACTGGGCCCGGACGAAAGTAACGTGCAAGGTCGCGCAAAAAGAGCCTGTCGCGCGTGCGATGCCTTAGACCGATCTTCGTCCATTCGTCGAGAGCGCCTTGCGTAAAGTAGTGGAGCTCCGGCATTACATGGTCCCGGCATCTTCACCGGCGGGCCGTCTGCGCAAGACAGCGCGCCGCCAGTGCCAGCGCGCCGAATCCCAGATACGGCCGGCGTTCAGCCGCAGATTTGCCGACGGGCTGCAGGTCCATTGGCGCGGATGCACAAGAATGGTCATCGTTGCCGGACCACCAGGTAGTCCATCCGCCGGGTTGGACGGCCGCCACCATCGTGGCGCCACGTCGTCGGAAAACCGGGCGGAGAGACCGGCATGCACGCTGCGGTCATATGCGTGCACGACGATGCCCAGCTCGTCGAGCAATGCCTGCGTCAGAAGATAGGTGTTCTGCACGCCTATACGGCGGTTGACGAAATCGCCATGAGACGCAACCGATCGCGGACCGTGCCCCCAGCGTTTCGAAAAAGCGAAGACGTTTTGGCGAAACTCCTGCCGGATCGAATCCATATTCAGGTCGATCTGTTCTTTCGTGTCGAGGCCGTAGCGTTTGGCGAACGTTGCGATTTCCTCAAAATGATAGCCGACCTCGCTGCCGTGACGATGCAGCCGTTCCATCAGCTTCGGCTCGATCGTGTCAAGTCGAAAATAATAGGTAGCGGGCACGCCGAATTCGCGATCGCAATCGAACATGCGTGCCGCCCCGCCCGGATCGCTGTCGACGTCATTGCGCAACAGACAGACGGGCGTGTCTGGTTGCCGGCCACTTGCGGCGAGTTGTGCGAAACCGGAGATCGTTTGAAACCGGTAGCCGGCGAGGGTGAGCCGGTGCAGCAATTCCCGATATTCATCGAGCCTGCTGCCCATAAAGCAGTCCTGATAAATGCGGTAGCAGACGGAGGAAATGACATTCACGATGCGAGCACTCGACAACGGTTTCCGCCTTGATAAAACGGGCGTCACGTGCACCGCATCCTGTCACCGACGGTTCCGGGCCACAACGGCGCCGAAGCGTTGAACAGTGCCGGTATGCATCATTGCCGCCTCTCTGCGATCAGGGGCCCGTATTGTTGCACCCTTGACGCCGTTCATCTAACAGTGGGCCATCCGCCGGCCGACGGTTACAATCGGCCCGGGAACCAGAACGCAAAGCCCTTTCACGGCAAACGCACGACGATGCTTTTCAGCGAAAGGCTCCTTTTCATTCACGTGCCCAAGACGGCCGGCATGTCTGTCGAAAAGTTCCTGATCGACAACGTCGCGGACGCCATGACCGTGACTGACGGACAGGGGCTGCCCAATCCTGCGATCCGGCTGCCCGCATTCGTAAAATTCAAACTGGGATTGAAGCGATTTCTCGCTGGCGCCACGGCCTGGAATCGGGCCTCGGTCAAAACCGTGGAAGGCAGCCGCCACGTGAGGCTTAAGGATGCTCAGAAGGTCCTGGCTCCGTTTGGGCGCAAGCTGGCCGATTTTGATTCGATCATCGCTGTCGTGCGCAATCCCTACGATCTCGAAGTGTCGCGCTATCATTTTCTGAGGCTCGGCTTTCACGGCGTCAGAGGTCTGGCACAAAATGTCGAGCAGGAGATCGCATTGTCCGGCGATTTTGAACGGTTTGCGGCAGAGGCGCCGTATCATGGCCGGCTGCCGGCCGGCATCGAGGACTGGTACGAGATTGACGGCAAAATGCCCGAAAATATGCGAATCGTCCGGTTCGAGGCGCTCGAGGAAGAGTTAAACAAAGTCGTCGGAGAGCTTTACCCGATTTCCGCAAGGCTTCGCAGGCTCAACGCAACCGCACACGCTCCGTACCCGTCCTTTCTGTCGCAGAAATCCGAAGCGGGCATCTATCGCAAGTACAGATGGCTGTTTGACCGGCAGTTCTATCGTCGAGAACTGGGCTGAGCGCCCGACCAGGGGAGCGCGCGCGGCTTGCGCATGCCACGGTGCGGCTGGAGGCCCCCTGTCCCGGCTCGGTCGCCTTCCCCCAAACTCCGTGCCGCCTTAAGCATCCGACATCGCGATACCGGGGACCGGGCAGTTGAACTGGGCTCGGATTACCGTTTAGCTGAACGCGCGCCGGCACGAGCGCGCGTACAAGAAGAAACCACCGGAGGAACCACATGGGCGAGATTCGCAGCGGCGACAGGACGATCTCCACCGCTCAGCTGACCGAGAATGCGGCGCGCGCGGCAAGCGGGCTTTCGAGCATCGGCATCGGCCGCGGCGATACGGTGGCGCTATATCTGCGCAACGATTTTGCGTTCCTCGAAGCGAGCCTCGCCGCCGGCAAGGTGGGGGCCTATCCGGTGCCGGTGAACTGGCATTATGCGGAAGACGAAGCCCGCTACCTGTTCGAAAATTCGGGCGCCAAAGCGATCGTCATTCATGCCGATCTCGTCGAGCCCATCCGTGCGGCGATCCCGGCCGACGTTTCCGTCCTCGTCGTGCCGACTCCGCCGGAGATCGCCAGCGCCTACGGTATATCCGCCGATCGCGCCCGCGTGCCGGCTGAGGCGCGCGACTGGAACGCGTGGCTGAACGGGTTCTCGCCGATGTCTCAAGCAGCGGGCGAACCGCCGGGAACCATCATCTACACCTCCGGCACGACGGGCAGGCCCAAAGGCGTGAGGCGGACGCCGCCCACGCCCGAACAGACTGCCATCAGCACGGCCATTCTGTGCCGCGGTTTCGGCTTTGCGCCGTGGCTCGCAAAGCCCGACGAAATGGTCGTGGCCGTGGTCGGCCCGATGTACCATTCCGCGCCCAATGCCTATGGTCTGTTCTCCACGAGGGTCGGCGCCAATGTGATTCTCGAGCCACGCTTCGAAGCCGAAGAGCTGCTTCAACTGATCGAGAAGCATCGCGTGACGCATATTCACATGGTGCCTATCATGTTCAACCGGCTGCTGAAGCTGCCTGATGACGTGAAACGCAAATACGACCTGTCTTCGCTGAAGTTCATCATTCATGCGGCGGCGCCAGTGTCGCCGGCCGTAAAGCAGCAGATGATCGAATGGTGGGGGCCGGTCATCAACGAATATTACGGTGCTACGGAAACGGGCATGGTCGTATTCTGCGATTCGAACGAATGGCTCGCCCATCCCGGGACGGTCGGCAAGGCGATCCCGGAGGCAGAGGTGCGCATCATCGATGGCGCCGGCAACGCATTACCCACGGGAGAAATCGGCGAGGTGGTGGCGCGGGTGAATGCGATCGCGGACTTCACCTATCACGGCGACGACAAGAAACGCCGCGACAGCGAGAAAGCAGGCCTGATCGCGCCGGGCGACATCGGTTTTTTCGATGCGGAGGGATTTCTCTATCTGTGCGATCGCGCCAAGGACATGGTGATTTCCGGTGGCGTGAACATCTATCCCGCCGAGATCGAATCCGAGTTGCACAAAATGCCTGGCGTTGCGGATTGTGCCGTGTTCGGCATTCCCGACGAGGAATATGGCGAGGCCATCTGCGCCGTGGTGCAGCCGCAGCCCGGACAATCTCTTTCTGAGTCGGAAGTCCGTGGTTACCTGCGCGGAAAGATGGCCGGCTACAAGGTGCCCAAGCGCGTGGACTTCGAAAGCATTTTGCCGCGCGAAGACTCCGGCAAGATCTTTAAGCGCAAGCTGCGGGAGCCCTATTGGGAAGGCAAGGAGAAGCGGATCAATTAGGGACTGTCGGCGCGCATTTGATGGAGCCGCACCATGATACGTCTTGTCCGGGACCGCGGGCTTCCAGCCCGCAGATGTAGGCGTCGCGCCGTAATGCAGCCAAGATGGC
>Ga0302324_100027085_pt1 | contig 10929 bp, 7 predicted proteins | sample Palsa_T0_1_FD_201949 | JGI IMG/M metagenome (GOLD analysis project Ga0302324, IMG submission 201949) | Peat permafrost microbial communities from Stordalen Mire near Abisko, Sweden - Palsa_T0_1 | ecosystem: Environmental > Terrestrial > Soil > Palsa > Peat permafrost | place: Sweden: Abisko...
TGTCCTACGCAAGGTATCAAAGAAAGGGCGGCCGCGTGAGCTGTCGCCAAGCGCCGCCATGGACGCGGCCGTGGGCGCGGCCGTGGGCGCGGCCGTGGGCGCGGCCGTGGGCGCGGCCGTGGGGCTCCCGGCGCGCTGCGTTGCAGCGCATCAGATGTTATTAAGTCAAATGAAAAATAAGAAGCGAAAAATCAACGGCCGGCGGCCAATTCTTTCCAAGGCACTTGATATAGGGCGCGCCGGCACGGCGCTGTGCATGAGTCTGGCGCTGGCGCTGGCAACCCCTGCTGCCCGCGCGCAGAGCCGCGAGGATTACTGCGGCGCCAGGTTGGCGCCCGGGTTCGATCAGCCGCCCAGCGCGGCGCACACCGGCCGCTACCTCAATAAAATCTATGGCTATTCGCTGATCATTCCCGCGGGATTGACCGCCTTCACGGCTGCCAGCGGGCCCGAACGCGGCTTCGTCATCGGCCTGTCGAGCGGGCCGCAGGTGTATTTGAGCGTGGATGCTTCATACGATGCGTTCTACGACATTACCGCGCAGGGTGTGCATCGCCGCGATCTCAACGCCATTCGCCTTCACGATAGCGTGCTCAGCGAGAGCGTGGCGCAGACGGCACTGGCGCAAGTGCCAGGCGGCCGCTACCTCATGCGTGTGCAGTGTCATGGCGAGCCCGCGCTCACGGTACACGAGGAAATCATCGTGCTGCGCGACCGCGAAATCTATCGCTTGGATCTGCAGAGCACGCCCGAGCGTTACGAGCGGGACAGGCGCTACCTCAACGCCATGCTGAGGTCGTGGCGTTGGCAGCCGATCCGATAGCGCGGCGATCAATTCGCTGCCACCGTGTCCGTGTTCTGCCAGCCGCCGCCCAGCGCGCGAATCAACTGCACGCTGGCGCGCAATTGCCGCGTCGTGATGTCCAGTGCCTCGATGCGTGACTGCAGGGCCGCGGTCTGCGAGACCACCACATCCAGATAGTTCACAGCACCGGCTTGGTAGCGTGTCATCGAGTAATCGAGCGCCTGTTGTGCCGCGGCGACCGCGGAACGTTCGGCCTCATCGGCAGTATGGTAGCGCTCAATCAGCGACAGATTGTCCTCGATTTGCTGGAAGGCGCTCAGCGCGACACTGCGATACTGCGCCGCGGCCTCGTCATACTGCGCGTGCGCCTGCGCCACCTGCGCCTTGCGCTTGCCGGCGTCGAACACGTCGAGCACCAGGTTCGGTCCGAGCGCCCAGTAGGCGTTGGGGGCCTGAATCCAGCCGCGGCTCTGGTCGCTCTCATAGCCGATGGCGGCGCTCAGGCTGATGTCAGGGAAGTACGCGGCGCGTGCCACGCCGATGCCGGCATTGGCTGCCTGCATGCGCCGCTGGGCCGCGGCGACATCGGGCCGTCGCTGCAGCAGCGTGGAAGGCAGCCCGGGCGGAACCCGCGGCAGCGTCAAGCTGACCTGCTGCGGCGCGAGCGAAAACTGCGACGCATCGGCGCCGACCAGCGCTGCGATCGCATGCTCGAGCAGCGCCCGCTGCGCCTGGGTTTGCGCTACTTGCGAGCGCGTTTCATCGAGTTGATTCTGCGCTCGTGCGACATCCAACCCGGAGGTGATGCCGCTGTCGAAGCGTTGCCGCGTCACATCCAATGCCTGTCGATATGCTTCGACCGTGTCATTGAGCAGTGAGATCTCCTGATCGAGCTCGCGCAGTACGATGTAGTCATCGGCCAGTTGGGCCTGCAGGCTCAGTCGAGCGGACTCCAGATCCGCGGCCGAGGCGGCAGCCTGCGCATTGCCGGCGGCGACGGTGTTGCGTACACGGCCCCACAGATCCAGCTCGTAGACGGCTTGCAGGCCGACGATGTCGGTATCGTAGTCGAGCGGCGCAGTCAGGTGCAGCAGCGGGGTATCGAGTGCGTCGTGGTTGCGCTGCATGCTGGCATTGCCTTGCACGCTGGGAAAAAGCGCCGAATTCAGTTGCTTCGCGACCGCCTGGGCTTGGCGGTAGCGGGCCAGCGCCGCAGCGAGGTCCGGGCTGTTCGCGATCAGATCCCGCTGCAGCGCATCGAGTTGCGCATCATCGTACAGGCGCCACCACTGCTCGCGCGGCAGCTGATCGGCGGGCTCGGCGGCAATCCAGGGGCCGAGCTCCTTGTATGCGTCCGCCACCGCAATCGCCGGGGTCTGCATGCGCGGGGCGAATGAGCAGGCAGTCAGAGTGCACAGCAGCAGCGGCGCAGCACGCCGCAATGCAGGCCAGGGCGTGCGCCGATCAGCCGCGTTCATGCTTGTCCTGGGCGGGGCGGCTCTCCGGCGGCGCTTCCGCGGCCAGCGCCTTGTTGGCATTTCCGGCGATGCGCACGACGGTGCCCTCCGCGAGGCCATCGGGCGGAGTCTGGACAACGCGATCCGTCGCCGTCAGCCCGGAGCTGATCTCGACGGTCGCGCCGAGATCGCGTGCGATGGTGACTGCCTTGAGACGGACCCGGTCATTGGCGTCCACGGTGGCCACACGCAGGCCCTGGGCGTCGAAAATCAAGACACTCGCCGGCACGCTCAGCGTGCTGGCATCATGGGATAGATCCAGTCGTACCTCGGCATAGCTGCCCGGCAACAGCTCGCGCGCGGCATTGTCGACCGCCAGCTGCATCAGCGTGGTGCCCGAGGCGGCAGTGACCGCCTGCGAGGAGGATTCCACGGTGGCGGTGTAGCTCTTGTTGGGATGCTCCGGTACGCTGATCCGGGCCTGGGTGCCCGGGGGCACTCGTGGCACATAGATCTGCGGCACACTCACATAGACGCGCAGCTTGCGCACGTCGGAGACCTCGAACAATACCGGTCCGGTGGCGCCGCCGGCCTGGATGAGCTGACCCACGTCCGTGTCACGTGCGGTCACGATGCCATCGAACGGCGCGACGATGCGCGTGAAGCCTTCGGTCGCGCGCAGACGTTCCATGTTGGCGCGGGCGGCTTTCACCAGCGCCTGCTTCGCGGCCAGATCACCGGCCTTCTCGTCCACTTCCTGCTTGGATACCGCATTGCTGCCGAGCATGGACTGCCAGCGCTGGGCGGTGGAGGCCGACAAGGTCAGATTAGCCTGGGCAGTGGCCAGGTCCGCCTGGGCTTGCGCCAGCTGCTGGTCGAGATCGGGCGCTTCGATTTCGGCCAGCAGCTGTCCGGCTTTGACCGAGGCACCAATGTCGAACTTCCAGTACTTCAGATAGCCGCTGACGCGCGCATAGATCGGAGCACGGGTATATGCTTCCAGCCGCCCGGGCAGATCGAGCGTCGCGGCGCTGCCGGCACCCGCCGGCGTTGCCACGGCCACGGTCGGGATGGCCTGCGCATCGGTCCAGTCGCGCAGCTGCGCGCTTTCCGAGGCGCGGGTCACCAGGCCGATCACGACGACCAGCGCGGCGACACTGCCGGCGATGATGGCGGCCCAGCGCAACGCGCGCCGTGATGGGGCGGCCACTGCGGCGGCGCCGTCGCCGCCGACGAGCGCATTCGGGGAGGGATTGGGCTCAGGCGGGGACATGCAGTTCTCCATGCGCGGAAGGCAACGGCTTCTCGCCATGTCGCGCGTGCACGATGCTAAAGACCACCGGAACGAAAACCAGCGTGGCGACGGTTGCAAACAACAGGCCGCCGATCACGGCGCGCCCGAGCGGCGCGTTCTGCTCGCCGCCATCACCGAGCCCGAGCGCCATCGGCGCCATGCCAATCATCATGGCCAGCGCCGTCATGAGCACCGGGCGAAAGCGCACGAAGCCGGCCTCGAGCGCCGCCGCGGTGGCGTCCCCGAGTTCATCGAGCTTCTCGCGCGCGAAGCTGATCACCAGCACGCTGTTGGCGGTCGCAACGCCCATGCACATGATTGCGCCGGTCAGTGCCGGCACCGACAGCGGCGTGTGGGTCGCGAACAGCGTCCAGACGATGCCTGCGAGCGCCGCGGGCAACGCCGTGATGATCACGAACGGGTCGCTCCAGGACTGAAAATTCACCACGATCAGCAGGTAGATCAGCACGATCGCGCCCATGAGTCCGAACAGCAGCCCGGAGAATGAATTACGCATAGTCTGCACCTGGCCCAACATGGCGACGCTGGCCGCCTTGGGCACATCGTTCGCCGTGTCATCGAGGATCTTCTGCAGATCAGAGGCTACCGCGCCGAGGTCGCGTCCCTGTGTGGCGGCGAAAATCTGCACCATGGGCTGAATGTTGTATTCGGACACCACATCATCCGAGGTCGTGCGCACGATATCAGCGATGCCGCCCAGCACCTGCGGTGAGCCTGCGCCGGAAGGAGTGATTGGCAGGTTCTGCAGTGCCGGCAGCGAGTCGATCTGGTATTGCGGGGTCTGCATCACGATCGCGTACGAGACGCCATTTTGCGGGCTGAGCCAGAAGGTCGGCGCGACCTGGCTCGAGCCGGCCAGATTGACCACCAGGCTGTTGTCAACGTCACGCTCGGTCACGCCGACATACTGGGCGCGCGCGCGATCGACATTGATCTGGAATGCCGGATCACTGTGAGATTGCTGGATGCGTGCATCGGCTACGCCCGGCACGTGGCGCACTCGCGCCAGCAGCTCCTGTGCATACGCCATGTCGGCCGCGATGGTCGCGCCACGCACCTGCAGATTGATCGGCGCCGGCGAGCCAAAATTGAGGATTTGACTGACGATGTCGGCCGGCAGGAACGCGAAGCTGATGCCGGGGAAGCGCCTGGGCAGCTGCTCACGCATGCGCCGAATGTAGTCATCGCTCGGCGCGTGACCGGGTTTGAGCGCGATCTGGATGTCACCGTCCTGCGAGCCGATCAGGCCGGTATTGTTGTAGGTCATGTTGATGCTGCTGATCGGAAGGCCGATGTTGTCAGCCATGGCCGCCAGCTGCGAGGGCGGGATGATCTGGCGCACGGCGGCTTCGATATCGGCGAAACGATTGGCGGTTTCCTCCACGCGCGTGCCGACCTGGGTGCGCACGTGCATCAGGATCTGACCGGAATCCACCGACGGGAAGAAGTTGCGGCCAAGGAACGGCAACAGCAGGAACGATAGCAGCACGCAGGCGAAGAACACGGGTAGAAAGGCCCGGCGATGCGCAATCAGGCGCGCCAGCAGCGCCCGGTAGCCGCCGCGGATGCGCTCGAAGCGCCGTTCGAATCCGCGCTGGAAGCGCACCAGGGGATTGCGCGAAGCCGGCGGGGCTGCCTGAGCGGGTGCGCTCCCGGCTTTGGCGTGAGGGTGCAGCATGTATTTGGCCATGGTCGGCACCAGCGTGCGCGAAAGCAGGAACGACCAGGCCATGGCGAAGATCACGGCCTCAGCCAACGGCACGAACAGGAAGCGCGGCACGCCCTCGAGAAAGAACATCGGCACGAACACGATCGAGATGCACAGCAATGAGACGAACGCCGGCGTGACGATCTGGGCCGCGCCGTCGAGAATCGCGGTCTGCACGTCCTTGCCGAGTTCCAGATGATAGTTGATGTTCTCGATCGTCACAGTGGCGTCATCCACCAGGATGCCGACTGCCAGCGCAAGTCCGCCCAGGGTCATGATGTTCAGGGTCTCGCCGAAGGCCGCCAGCATCGCGATCGCGGCCAGCACCGACAGCGGAATGGACACGGCGATGATCAGTGTCGAGCGCCAGTTGCCCAGAAACAGCAGCACCATGATGCTGGTCAGCAGCGCAGCGATCACACCCTCGCGCGCCACGCCGCTGATCGCACCCTTGACGAACACCGATTGATCGCCGATCGGCGTGATGGTGAGCTGTGGCGGCAGCGCCGGTTTGATCTCCACGACCTTTTGCTTGATGCCCGAGATAATCGATAGCGTCGAGATGGCGCCGTTCTTGAGCACCGACATCAGCACCGAACGGCTGCCGTTGACATGCACGATGTTGGTCTGTGGCGGATTTCCGTCGTAGGCGTGACCGACGTCACGCAGATACACCAGCGCCCCGTTGACGGTCTTGATCGGCAGATCGTTGAGGGCCTCGATCTGAGTGGGCGCGTTGTTGAGCAGCAGGTTGTATTCAAAGTCGCCGATCTTCTCCGTGCCAATCGGCGTTATCAGGTTCTGCGCCGCCAGCGCGTTGGCCACGTCCTGGCCGGCCAGCCCGCGCGCCTGCATGGCATTGGCGTCCAGATCGATCTGCACCTCACGGCTCTTGCCGCCGAACGGGTAGGGAATCGCCGCGCCCGGCACCGTGATCAGGCGCGTGCGAATCACATTCAGTCCCAGGTCCCCCAGATTCTGCTCGGTCAGTCCGCTGCCGGAGAGCGCGAGCTGGATGATCGGCACTGTCGCGGCGTTGTAGTTCAGGATCAGCGGCGGCGTGGTACCCACGGGCAGCTGTTTGAGCACCGCCTGCGACACGGCAGTGACCTGGGCATTGGCCGTGCGGATGTCGACGTTGGACTGGAAGTAGATCTTGACGATGCCGAAGCCGCTGTAGGAGTTGCCCTCGATGTGTTCGATGTCGTTGACGGTCGTGGTCAGCACGCGCTCGTACGGAGTCACGATGCGGCCGGCCATCTCATCCGGGGACAGTCCGGCATACTGCCAGGACACGCCGATCACCGGAATGCGGATCTCGGGGAATATGTCCACGGGCGTACGCATGGCCGCGAGCGTGCCGACAATCAGAATCAACAGCGCCAGTACGACAAACGTATAGGGGCGCCGCAGGGCGATGCCCACGAGATCAAACATGCTGTACCGGAGTGGGACCTAGGGTGGCGGCAATTATGTGGTGCGCCACGCCAGCGCGGGTGCGCAACTCAATGAAGATTTTTTTATCTTGTCATGCCGGCATAACCTCATGCGCGCGATGCCCTCAGGCCGCCGCCGGCGAACAATGGATGGTCATGCGCGCGCCGGACGGCTCGTTGCTGCCGATCTCAAGCCGGAAGCCGTGCAGCTTGACGATTGCCGCGACGATGCTCAAACCGAGGCCGAAGCCGCTGCGCTGCTGCCCCTGCTGTGTACGATAGAAGCGCTGTAGCACGGCCTCACGTTCGCCGCGGGCGATGCCGGGTCCGCTGTCGCTGATCTCGATCTGCGCGCCGTGCGCGCCGACTGTGGTGCGCAGGCTGATCTGTCCGCCCGCAGGCGTGAATTTGATGGCGTTGCTCACCAGGTTGGTCACGGCTTCGAACAACAGATCGGCATCGGCTTGCACGGCTGGCAGCGGTGAGATCTGCAGCGAGAATCCGAGCGCCTTGTCTTCGGCCAGCGGTGCGTACAGTTCGTGCGCGCGTCGCACGATATCGGCCAGATCGACGGCGCGAAAACCCGAGCGCCGATGTAGATCTTCGAGTTCGGAGATGCGCAGCAGGGCGCGAAATCGGTCCAGTAACGCATCGGTCTCGCCCAGGCAGCGCTCGAGCAGCAGCGCGCCGCTCTCGCCGCTGAGGCTGTCGCGCTGCAGTCGATACAGCTGCGCCCGCAGGCGCGTGAGCGGCGTGCGCAGATCGTGCGCGATGCTGTCGGACACGCCCTTGACTTCACCCAGCAGACGCTCGACTTGATCGAGCATCCGGTTGACGATGGCCGCGAGCATGTCCAGTTCGTCACGTCGCGTGGAGATCGGCAGTCGGGCGCGCAGATCGCCGCGCATGATCGGCTGGATTGCCGCCTCGATACCGCGCACGCGGCGCAGTGGTCCACGCGCCAGCAGGAAGCCGCCGAGCAGTCCGGGAATCAAAGTCAGCGACATCGCCCAGACCAGGCTGCCGCGGATGATCGCGCCGACGCGATCGACCGTGCCGTAGTCACGCGCCAGCAGCAGCACCAGGCCGTCGCTGCGCTGCAGGGCGACACCGCGCGTGCGCGAACCGCGATCGCCGCTCACGCGCTGTATGCCATGAGGCAGCGCGTGCACCACCCCGTCCACGGGCAGTTCACCCGGTATCTGATCGATTTCGCCCAGAATATAGCGTCTGTCGGCATCGAACAGCCCGAAGGACATCACCCCGCGCAGATCCAGTGCCGTGGTGGCGGCCAGCAGTTCGGGCAGGCGAGTGCGGTCGACGCTGGCGAGGAAATGCACCCGCTGCTGCAGGATCTGATCGACCAGGTTTTCCAGATAGCGCGCGGTTTCCCAGCTGATGGCGCCGATCAGCACGATGCTCCAGGCCGCGAACAGGGCGCCGTAGGCGAGGATCAGCCTGGCGGTGCTGGATCGCCATGACTCGCTGAAAGCGCCGAGCAATGGCGGCGCATTGGCCGGCTCGCTCATGGCTGTTCGCCGAGCACGTAGCCGCAGCCGCGCACGGTGCGGATCATCGAGGGCTCGCGGCCGGCATCCACCTTGCGGCGCAGCCGCGCCATGTGCACGTCGATCACATTGGTGCCCGGATCGAAGCGGTAGCCCCAGACGGCCTCGAAGATCATCGTGCGCGTCAGCACCTGGCCGGAGTGGCGCATCAGGTAGTCCAGCAGCTTGAATTCCAGCGGCAGCAATTCCACGGGCGCTCCGGCGCGGCGGGCGCTGCGCGCCATCAGATCCAGTTCGAGATCCGCGACCCGCAGTACGGTCTCCTGCGTCTGCGGCTCGCGACGCAGCAGCACTTCGATGCGCGCGGCCATTTCATCGGGCGCAAACGGCTTGGTCATGTAGTCGTCGCCGCCGGCGCGCAGGCCGCGGATGCGCTCATCGACATCGCTCAGCGCGCTGATCATGAGCACCGGCGTGCGCACACCGGCTTCGCGCAAGCGCATGATCAGCGTGAGCCCGTCGAGCTCCGGCAGCATGCGATCGAGCGTGATGGCGTCATAGTTGCCGGCCAGTGCCTTGCGCAGGCCTTCACCGCCGCTGGCGACATAATCGACCTGGTTACCATGGATCTTGAGCTCGGCAATGATCTCGCCGGCGGTTACCGCATCGTCCTCGATGGTGAGAATCCTGGCCATGGCCGGGGATTCGTAGCAGACATCGTGCCCCCTTGCCACTGCCGTCGGTGGGCTCAGCCCCCCTCGGGGGGTTTGACCGGCACCATCGGTTTGCCATAGCTCTCGAGGGACATGGTCGGGCTCAGTGCAGCCGGTTTCGTGCCCGCGCTTTGCGGCGGTCCGGGCTCGTTGGCGTTGAAGGCCTTGGGGTCGATGAACATCACGCTGCAGCCGGCACATTCGTAGAAGCTGGTGCGGTAGTGCGAACCGTCCGGGCGCGGCACGAGCACCGGCCGGAAGAATCCGCTTCCGCACAGCTGGCAGCGAAACGCGCGATGGCTCATTGCCGGAAGGGTGCCGGATAGCGTACTGTATGTCCATCCAGTTTGTATACTTGACAAACCCAGAAAATGGGCGGATACTTGGATCCATAGGAGATCCGAACATGTCAGCCCTGAACGCCCCTTACTTCCACGACGACGACAAGGCCCGATTGCACCTTGAGTCGATCCGCTGGCCCAACGGTCCAGTTTGCCCGCATTGCGGCAGCATGACGGCGCCGTATGCCCTGAAGGGCAAAGCCCATCGTCCCGGGCTGCTGAAGTGCGTTGACTGCCGTGAGCAGTTCTCCGTAACAGTTGGCACAGTGTTTGAGCGTTCAAAGATTCCGCTCTCCAAGTGGCTGACCGTTGCGTACCTGATGACTTCGAGCAAGAAGGGCATCAGCTCCCACCAGATCCACCGCACGCTCGGCGTGACGTATAAGACCGCATGGTTCATGACCCACCGTATCCGCAAGGCTATGGAGGATGGTGGCTCTGGAATGCTTGGGGGCGCTGGCACGAGCGGTATTGTCGAGGCCGACGAAACCTACTGGGGCAAGTCCAAAGGCAGTGACCGCGCGCGCCGTTACCGCGAGAAGCAGAAAGTCGTTGCCCTGGTCGAGCGCAAGGGCCGTGTCCGTGCGTACCATGTGCCGACCGTGACCGCCGAAACACTCAAGCCGATTCTGGACGGTCAGATTTCCGCGAAGGCCCGCTTGATGACCGACAGCGCGCCGCTCTACGGCAAGATCGGCCTGAGCTTCGCCAGCCACGAAACGGTCAATCATCTGGCCGGCGAATACGCGCGCGGCGATGTGACCACGAATACTGTCGAAGGCTACTTCGGCATTCTTAAGCGCGGTCTGAGTGGCATTTATCAGCATGTCAGCCCCGAACACCTGCATCGTTATGTGGGTGAGTTTTCATTCCGCTACAACAACCGTTCTGCACTGGGCATCGAAGATGCGGAGCGCGCTCGTAATGTGCTGAAGGGCATCGAAGGCAAGCGACTCACCTATCGTCAACCTGACGAGGCGCAGAAGAATTAAGAAGATCGCGTCAATTCGCTGATCCTTAATTAAATGACGCGGCGAAAACGCAGCAAAAGAACGAACCCTAAAAAACCCGGTTCCTGTATTTTTTGCGGAGGACCGGGCCTCACGCATGAACACATCTTCTCGGAATGGATGCATCCTTATTTCGGTGTCCCGGGTCCCGGAGGCAATCAGACCACTCTTGAAGTGATTGAGCCGGTCGGAGATGAACTCAGAATTAAAAAAATCCCCCTTAAGCATCGGCAAGGTTCGATATTTACCAAGCAATTGAGAGTGGTTTGCGGGCAAGGGAATAAGGACAGCAACGAATGTAACAACACGTGGATGAGCGTTATTGAGACCCAAGCCAAACCACATATGATGCGATTGATTAGGGGTGAGCAATTCGACTTGTACTGGCCGGCTCAGCTTGCAGTAGCAGCTTGGATTGCTGTCAAAAGCGCGGTTGCCGAATACGCAGTACCTGGGGGTGTCGGAATATCGCAGCAGGATCGACGAATCATATGGCACCTCAAGAAACCGCCTCTTGGTTGGCGAATTTGGCTCGGGTGGTATCGAGGTGACGCATGGGCACCAGCAAAGTATCGACATCATAGTTTGGAAGGCCGCCGTGCAGACTTACCTTCTACTGCGGTTCCGCTGGCGTTT
>Ga0302324_100027086_pt1 | contig 10928 bp, 9 predicted proteins | sample Palsa_T0_1_FD_201949 | JGI IMG/M metagenome (GOLD analysis project Ga0302324, IMG submission 201949) | Peat permafrost microbial communities from Stordalen Mire near Abisko, Sweden - Palsa_T0_1 | ecosystem: Environmental > Terrestrial > Soil > Palsa > Peat permafrost | place: Sweden: Abisko...
TCCAGCGCGGGACGATCCTATGCTGACGGGGTATCCTGTTGTTGAACCTCCGCGCGATCTGAAAGGTGCTCCAATGGTCCGAGCCATGCTCCTCTGCGCGATGCTGTTTCAGGGCGTCCCGCAAACGTCGCTGCCGGCGGCGATAGAGAATGACCGTGTTATCGTCTGGGACGTAACCGGCCCCACAACTGCGCAGCCTCTCGATTCGGTGGTTGTATCGTTGTCGGGCAAGGCGGCGTTCCTGCCGAAGGCCACACCGCCGAATCTCGCGGGGAGATCGATCGTGATCGATCTGAAGGACCATCCAGTCGCTCCCCTCGCCAATACTTCCGGCTATCCACTCGCGTTTCCTCGGCCTGGATCGAAGAAGATCCTCGAAAACGACCGCCTGATTGTGTGGGATTACACCTGGGCGCCGGGAGTGCCCACCCCGATGCACTTCCACGATAAAGACGTCGTAGTGGTGTTCCTCGAGGATGGCGACCTGAGTTCGACCACTCCCGACGGGAAGGTTACCGTGAATTCGTTCAAGCCCGGCATGGTCCGGTTCAACCCCCGCAACCGCACCCACACCGAAACGCTGGTCCGGGGAAAGCAGCGCGCAATTATCACCGAACTGAAGTAATTGCCACGGCGGCTCGTCGAACGCGCGCCATCGGCAATGCCTTAAGCAGTCTTCCTCTTCGCATAAAACTTCCGCACTTTGGCGCGGTTACCGCACTGCTTCATGCTGCACCAGCGGCGGTGGTGATTCTTGCTGGTGTCGAGAAAGTACCACTGGCAGGTTGGCGACGAGCAGGCGCGCACCAGCGCCACATCGCTTGAGGCCAGCAGGTCTGCGGCCGCGCGCGCGATCGGCCACAGCATCGCATCGAAGGCAGACCCCAAGTCGTCAAAGCGCCACTCGCAGCGTCCCGCGCTTTCGACCAGTCGCGAATGCAGCGCCGCATCCTGGATGTAGGCATTGAGCGTGTCCATGTCCAGCGGCGGCACGGTTTGCCCCTTCATCAAAGCTGAAAAGACGGCGTACGCGGCCTCGCGCAGCTTGATGGCGCGGCGCAGAGTGTCCGCAGCCTCCTCGGGCATGAGGGGAACATTTTCGTAGAAAAAATCTAGCTGCTCCGGCGTGAGGATGCCGGTGTCTTCCCCGAAACGCGCCAGTTCGTAGTAGTCCTTGAGCAATTCTTTGGGTTTGTCGCTGGGACGATCGTCGAGCGTGTTGATGAAATCGAGGCAGACGTTTCCCCCGATCAATTCGAATTTGGGTGGCCGTCGTCTCTTTGGTTTGGTTTCGGTCGGTTTGGTTTCGGTCATCGGGAAAGGCGGTAATCTTCTTCCTAAATCATATAACCCTCAAAATAGTCTTGACAAGTTATATTGAACAACGTTACGATCTATTTAACCTGTAAATGTAGTTTAACAGGTTAGTCAAGGAAGTCCATTCTCATGATGCTCGACCGACCTTCTCAGATCCGGGCCATGCTCGGAAGCGGCAAGATGATACATATTGGAGGTAGACCTGTGGTCGTCCCTCACAGCAACCCCGCGAGTTCGCGCGCCAGAAGTTACACCATCCAACTGGCGCTGGCTTTTGTGGCGATCTATGTCATATGGGGATCGACCTACCTCGCGATCCGTTACGCGGTCGAGACCATTCCTCCGCTGGTGACGGCGGGAATCCGGCATTCGATTGCAGGTGGGATCATGCTGACTTGGGCCTGGTGGCGCGGGTTTCGCCCGACGCGGCAGCAATGGGTCGCGGGCTTGGCCTTGGGTGCGCTCTTCTTTTTAATCGGGCATGGCACACTGCACTGGGCGGAGCAGTACGTGGGATCGGGGCTGGCGGCTCTGTTGATCGCGACGGAACCGATGTTCATTCTGGTTTTGGGCTGGATGATGGGCCAGCAAAAGATCAGCCCGCTTAGCGCGCTGGGCTTGGGTCTCGGCGTGGTGGGCGTGGTGATGTTGACCGGCGCAGAACTCACGGTAAAAGGGTCGAGCCCGTGGGGATTGCTGGCGGTGCTGTTGGGTTCTTTGGCGTGGTCTTTAGGCGTTGTGATTTCGCCGCGGCTTCAGCTGCCGACTGACGCACTCGGACGAACCGCGCTGCCGACTCTCTGCGGCGCGGCGCTGCTGCTGATCGCGGCGGGAGTTACAGGCCAATTCCAGCAGACGCACTGGTCGACTATCACGTTGCGCTCGATCTTTGGGCTGGGTTATTTGATCACGTTCGGGTCCGTGATCGCGTTCACGGCTTACACCTGGCTGCTGCAGCGGGTTCCGCCGGCGCTGGTGGCGACGCACACCTATGCGAATCCTGTGGTCGCGGTGATTCTGGGATGGCTGTTGGCGCACGAGCCTTTGTCGATGCGGGTGGTACTGGCGTCAGTGGCGATTCTGGGAGCGATTGTGCTGATTCGGCGGGGAGAGCGAGCAGTGGTGGTCAAGCCTCCGCAAGCAGTTGCACGGGTCGCTGACATTCATGCCTCGGAGGAATGCGCCTAGGGCGAGACTTTCAATGATTACTGGCCGTTCTGACATTTAAGGTGTCATTTCCTCCTGCCCATGGACTGGGTGGTCCATATCCTTAGACGGATCCAGTAGCTTGGCCGAGCACGACGCGGCGATCCCGTATTACACGCGGATGCCTTCGCGGGTGAGCTATTGCAGGCAACCCGCCGGGGTCTCGATCCTTCCGCTTTTCTCGCGGACAGAACAGCATCCTGCACAAATTGCGGACGAGAACAGGCACAGCGGGACTGCCTTTGTTGTTCCTCGCGCAGAGGGCGATTTCGACTTGCGCTGGTTTACACCAAAAGTCGAGGATGATCGATGCCGGCATTCGACCTTGGCACATCCGCCTGTGCCTTTAGGGAGGCGCCGAGGTTTGGCGACAGCCGGAAGATAGCATAGAAATCCGCAAGTAATCGCTATCGTTCAATCCTGAATCGGGGGGATGGGAGCCCTGTCACTCGTCACACAATCCTGTGACCGACTGACTTGCCACCATCTTGACTTTGCAAGTGATTCTTGGACTATAATCGTTCTCATCTAACAGAATGTCTTCCCCAGTGCGATCAGCTCACGAGGAATTTCGCGATCTAGCTTGGAAGCGTGGCCTGGCGGCCACGCATCAACGGCAGGTTATCTATGAGGCCGTCGTAGCCATGCCGGGACACTACTCACCGGAAAGCATCTTCGCCGAAGTGCGGCGGCGGACTCCGTCGATTTCTTTAGCAACTGTTTACAAGAACCTGCGGTTGTTCGTGGAGCACGGACTGCTGCGGGAAGTTAGCCCTCATGCTTCCACTTTGCTGGTGGAAGGCAATCTTGAACCGCATCATCACCTGGTCTGTAGCCGCTGCAAGGCGGTGCAGGATATCGAAGGTGGTTTCATCAATTACAAACGGCTATCGCGGCAAGCGCCGCGCGGCTTTGATCTGACGCAGCCGTTGGTCGAGGTTTTCGGCCTCTGCCGCCGCTGCAGCGCCAAGAAGTAGCTTTTTCACGCAATACCTAATCATATTCAAAGGACGGAGACATTATGGAAAATACACTCGCGACTTCATCGGGGAGTGTTGTCCCCGAAGCTAAGGAAAAAAACACCGCAACCGAATCGAAGTGCCCAGTAGCGCACGGCGTTCGCAAATCCTACACCAATGCTGATTGGTGGCCGAATCAGCTGAACCTGAAGGTCCTGCACCAGCATTCTCCAAAGTCCGATCCGATGGGTAAGGAGTTCAATTACGCGGAAGAGTTCAAGACGCTCGACCTGAATGCCGTGATCAAGGACCTGCATGCCTTGATGACGGACTCGCAGGAGTGGTGGCCGGCCGACTTTGGCCACTACGGGCCGCTGTTCATTCGTATGGCGTGGCATAGCGCGGGCACCTACCGCATCGGCGACGGCCGCGGCGGGGCTGGATCTGGTCAGCAGCGCTTCGCTCCGCTCAATAGCTGGCCGGACAACGTGAACCTCGACAAGGCGCGCCGGCTGCTGTGGCCGATCAAGCAGAAGTATGGGCGGAAAATCTCCTGGGCCGACCTCATGATTCTAGCCGGTAACGTCGCGCTTGAATCGATGGGTTTCAAGACATTCGGTTTTGGCGGCGGGCGCGAGGACGTCTGGGAGCCCGAAGAGGACATTTTCTGGGGACCTGAGGGCACGTGGCTGGCGGACGAGCGCTACAGCGGCGACCGTGATCTTCAGAATCCGCTCGCGGCCGTGCAAATGGGTCTGATCTATGTGAATCCGGAAGGGCCGAATGGAAAGCCGGATCCGATTGCTGCGGCACGGGATATCCGAGAGACTTTTGCCCGCATGGCGATGAATGACGAGGAGACAGTTGCGCTCATTGCCGGCGGACATTCCTTCGGCAAAACGCACGGCGCCGGCGTTCCCGCTCAATATGTGGGCAACGACCCAGAAGGTGCCAACATTGAGGATCAAGGCTTGGGATGGAAGAATAAACTTGGCAAAGGTCATGGTGGTGACACTATCGGTAGCGGACTGGAAGTCATTTGGACCACGACGCCTACGAAGTGGAGCAACAATTTCTTTACAAACCTGTTCAACTACGAATGGGAACTGACGAAGAGCCCGGCCGGTGCGCATCAGTGGACTCCGAAAAATGGCGCTGGCAACGGCGCGGTGCCGGATGCGCACGATCCGTCAAAGCGCCACGCGCCATCCATGCTGACCACTGACCTCTCCCTGCGGTTCGACCCTGCTTACGAAAAAATTTCACGGCGCTTTTACGAGCATCCGGATCAGTTCGCAGATGCGTTTGCGCGGGCGTGGTTCAAGCTGACGCATCGCGACATGGGGCCGATCTCGCGCTACCTTGGTCCGCTCGTTCCGAAGGAACTCCAGTTGTGGCAAGACCCTGTTCCCGCCGTGGATCACAAATTGATCGGGGAGCAGGACGTTGCGGCTCTTAAGGCGAAGATCCTCAAGTCCGGACTGTCGATCTCCCAACTGGTCACGACTGCCTGGGCCTCGGCGGCGTCGTTCCGGGGCTCCGACAAGCGCGGCGGGGCGAACGGGGCGCGCATTCGCCTCACGCCACAGAAGGATTGGGAAGTCAACCAGCCGGCCGAACTGAGGAAGGTCCTCGAGAAACTGGAGGCGATCCAAAAGGAGTTCAACAGCCCCCAGTCCAATGGGAAAAATGGGAAAAAAGGGAAGAAGCTCTCGCTGGCGGACCTGATCGTTCTGGGCGGCTGCGCAGCCGTCGAGGAAGCTGCGAAAAAGGCCGGGCACGACGTGAAGATTCCCTTCTCGCCGGGACGCACGGATGCTTCGCAGGAGCAGACCGACGTGCACTCATTCGCCGTAATGGAACCGATCGCCGACGGGTTCCGCAACTATCTCCGAAGCGGACAGGTTTTCTCGGCTGAGGAGTTGCTGGTGGATCGGGCACAGTTGCTAAGACTGACTGCCCCCGAGATGACGGTTCTCGTCGGCGGCATGCGCGCCCTGGATGCAAACTTCGGGCAGACCAAACACGGCGTCTTCACCAACCGGCCCGGGACGCTCACGAATGATTTCTTCGTCAACCTGCTCGACATGAATACGAACTGGCAGGCCTCCTCTACCGAAGGCGTATATGAGGGGCGCGATCGCGCAACGGGCAAAACCAAGTGGACCGGCACGCGCGTCGATCTCCTCTTCGGTTCAAACTCCCAACTCCGCGCAATCGCAGAAGTCTATGCGTGTGACGACTCGAAGCAGGCGTTTGTGAAGGACTTCGCGGCGGCGTGGAACAAGGTAATGAACCTTGATCGCTACGAGCTTGCTTGAGCTTTGACGAAAAAGAAAGCTGTCAACTTCGTGCGATTGCTGTCGTCGGAACAGCTTTGCCGAAGTTGTCGCTTTTCCTGGTTCGGGGGCGCATCGCGCCCCCATGCCGCCTTTACCGACAGGCGCAACAGTCTCATCCGGACCGAGTCTGTCGCCGGGCAATCACGGTTCCGGCGGATTGAGCCGGCTTCAGATGGGAAATTTAGGGCGAGCTTTCGGGCTCGCCCTTTTCTTGTCGTCAGGCGCAATTCTCCGCTCGAGCTTCGGCGAACAGCAAGGCGATACTGATGGGGCGTGGCTTCGTCGGTATAATGCAGCGATCCAGCAAGACGTACTGGCTTCCGACTAGGTCGTACCGAGTCACAAGATTCATCAACTAAATGCCTACCGTCGAACTTCGGCGCTCGAGCAGGAGCACATCTCTCCAAACCTCATCCCGTTTGCCGATGTGGCGCCTCACGCCTACTTCGCGGAATCCACGGGACTGGTGCAGTGCAATACTGGCGGCGTTCTCGGGAAAGATGCCAGCTTGCAGAGTCCAGATGCGGTGAAGCTCAGATTCCTCGATTAACGCCTGCAGAAGCGCTTTGCCGACGCCGCTGCTCCGCGCCGCAGCAGCCACGTAAACGGAGACCTCCGCGACTCCAGCGTAAACCGAGCGACCTGAGACTGGGCTGAGCGCCGCCCAGCCGAGGACTTGCTCTCCTATTCGCGCGATTAGGCGGCAGTCCTGGCGATGGCCGCTATCCCACTTCTCCCAGTCCGGAACATCGGTTTCAAAAGTGGCGTGGCCGGTAGCGATGCCTTCGCGATAGATCTCGCGGACGGCTGGCCAGTCGTCCGGCCGCATGGGTGTTATCTGGTAAATCATGACAGGCTCTTCACCAGATTAGCTTTCGGCCGGCGCGAAGAAGACGAGCACTTCCAGTTCTTCCGCCACATCATAGAAGCGGTGCTCGACCTCGGCAGCCACGAAGATCACGCTGCCCGCGGAAACTTCGCGATCTTCTTCTCCGGCTCTGAAGCGAGCGCGTCCGCGGACCAGGTAGTATATTTCGTCTTCGTGATGCGGCCCCTGCAGGTCCGTGCCTCCGGCAGGCAGAACGTAAAGCCCGGCGCTCATGGCCGGCACGCGCAGAAACTCGCGATACGATTTGCCGCTCTGAGCGCGCTGCCGGTCGATCTCGGAGAGGCTGGCGAAAAAGGCTTTCACAGGACTCTCACGCGAAGATGCCTCCGAAGATGAGGTCGGTAAACTGCGGAATGAGGTTCTGCGCCTGCAGTTCCCCCTCCGGCTTGTACCACTGATAGATCCAGTTGATCATGCCGAGCAGAGCGAAAGCAGCGGCGCGCGGGCTAACTTTGCCTTTGGCGTGATGAGACTGTTGCGCTTGGTCTCGATGAAGCTGGTTTTGCACTTCCGCCATAAGGTTTTCAAGGAAATGAATGTAGTCCTTTTTACGGGAGTTGATGCGCTTGCGCAGGGCCGGCGGCAGGGGATGGTTTTCGTGCAGCATCACTGTGATTTCGCGGTCGCGCGGACTGAGCACGACCTCGATGTGGAGGCGGATCAGCGCGCGCAGGCGCTCCTCGGGATCGGCGATGCGGCGCACCGGACTGAGCACGCGTTCCTGGGTGATCTCCATGGCATGGTTCATGATCTCGAACAGGATTTCGTCTTTGCTCTGAAAGTGGTGGTAGAGGCCGCCCTTGCTGAGCTTGAGCGCGGCGGCGACGTCGTTCATGGAAGTGGCGTCGTAGCCGCGCTGCTGGAACAGCCGGGCAGCGGTGCGCAGAATCTCCTGCCGGGAGTCGACCACGGTCTCGCGGGCCATCGGGTGACATGGTAACGGGAGAGCGCGGGAAATGCCAATGGAACGATCGGGGGCTGGGCGCAAGGTTGGATGTCGCAGACGAGGTGTATGAAAAAAATCGATTCTGAGTGGACAGTCGACCGACCGCGGGCCTCCCGCAGTATTAGGAAGCGGGAATTTCAGTGGCACAAGGCTAAGGCGCAAACTAACTTTCGTCAGAAAACGGCGGGGTGCGAAGAAAAGCAAACCATATTCTTGAAATGGTTCCCCCTGGCTCTTTTTAGCCTTGACAGAATTTAGTCGAACTGGGTACGATACTTGCAGACCGACCGACCGGTCGGTCTGCATAAAAGGAGCACCCCTGTGGCCACAATTTTCTACGAGCACGACGCCAATCCCGACGCCCTGAAGGGCAAGACCATCGCCATCCTGGGCTACGGCAGCCAGGGACATGCGCAGGCGCAGAACTTGCGCGACAGCGGCTGCAAGGTAATCGTGGGGCTGGAACCGACGCGCGCGAGCGCGCAGCAGGCCCGCGCCGATGGCATGGTGGTAGTGGCTCCGGGCGAGGCGGCCAAGCGTGCCGACTGGATTCATGTGCTCACGCCGGATGAAACCCAGGCGGCGGTATACGAGCAGTACATCCAACCCTATCTGCATCCCGGCAAAATTCTGGGGTTCTCGCACGGCTTCAGCATTCATTTCAAAACGATCGTGCCACCCGCAGACGTTGACGTGGTGATGATCGCGCCCAAGAGCCCCGGCCATCTGCTGCGGCGGGTGTACAGCGAAGGACGCGGAGTGCCGTCGCTGATCGCGATTCAGCAGGATTCGAGCAAGCGGGCTCATGAATATGCCCTGGCCTACGCGCACGGCATTGGGTCGACGCGCGCAGGTGTTCTGCAAACCACGTTCAGGGAAGAAACCGAGAGCGACCTTTTCGGCGAGCAGGCGGTGCTGTGCGGCGGTTTGACGTCGTTGATCAAGAAGGGATTCGAGACGCTGGTGGAAGCCGGCTACGCTCCGGAGATTGCCTATTTTGAGTGCCTGCATGAGATGAAGCTGATTGTCGACTTGATCTACGAAGGCGGCCTCGGACGGATGCGCTACTCGATCTCGAATACCGCCGAGTACGGCGACTTGACACGGGGCGAGAAGGTTGTGGGTGATGCCACACGGGACGCGATGAAGCAAACTCTGGCCGACATTCGGGATGGAACGTTTGCCCGCGAGTGGATCAAGGAAAACAAGGACGGTGGCCACCAATTCGCCGCGTTGCGCGAGCAGGAACTGCAGCATCCGATCGAGATTGTGGGTGCGCAGTTGCGCGGCATGATGAGCTGGCTGCCCGGCAGGGAATCCAAGAAAACCGCCGAGGCGCCGAAGGCTGAGGCCAAACAGGCCGTGAATGCTTAAGGGAGCCGAGATCGTTCTGCAGTGCATGCGTGCTGAAGGGGTGGACCTGGTGTTCGGGTATCCCGGCGGCGCGATCATGCCGTTGTACGACGCGCTGGACGGGAGCGGAGTGCGGCATATTCTCACCCGGCATGAGCAGGGCGCGGTGTTCGCGGCAGAAGGTTACGCGCGAGTTACGGGAAAAGTTGGCGTCGCCATGGCTACCAGCGGGCCGGGCGCGACCAACTTGGTCACCGGCATCGCCGACGCCAAGATGGACTCAGTCCCGCTGGTCTGCATCACGGGACAAGTGCGGACGGCGATGATCGGAACCGATGCGTTTCAGGAAACCGATGTGTTCGGTGTGACGCTTTCGTTGACCAAGTGGAGCCGGCTGGTGCGCACGATTGACGAAATCCCGGAGGTGATCGCCGAGGGATTCTACTGGGCGCGCAACGGACGACCGGGGCCGGTGGTCATCGACATACCCACGGACATATTGAAAGCCAAGAAGGAATTCTCCAGCCCGGTGAATTTCACTCCACACGCTCGGCCCGCCGATACCAAGGCGGATGGCGCATGCAGCGAGGCGGTTGTGGCTTTGCTCGAACGGGCGAGGAAGCCGGTGGCGCTGGTGGGCGCGGGGGCAAAGCTTTCGGGAGCGATTTCCGAACTGCGGCGCCTGCTCGACGATTTGAATGTTCCCACGTTCGCCACGGTACACGGATTGGGCGCGGTTCCATCGCAATCGCCATATTACCTGGGCATGGTGGGCATGCACGGAACCCGGGCGGCCAACACCGCCTTGCACGAGACCGATTTGCTGATGGTTTTCGGAGCGCGTCTGGATGATCGCGTAACCGGCGATCCCACGCGCTTTGCGCCTCATGCCAAAATCGTTCACTTTGAAATTGATCCGGCCCAGCTCGATCGCGTGCGGGCCTGTGAGTTGCCGGTGATGGGAGATCTCGCGCAGACGATTCCGGCATTTCACGCGGAATTGCGCCGCGCTTCTCTGCCCGACTGGAGCGGCTGGCGCGCGATTGCTTGCGGGCCGGGACGCGCGGAGCTTGATGCGCGGGGACTGGCGCAGCCTACGATTCGTTTTCTCGATGAGCTTTTTAGCCGCCTGCCCGAGGACAGCGTAGTGATTGCCGACGTGGGCCAGCACCAAATGTGGGCGGCTCAGCGCTACCGTTCGTCGTCACCCCGCGGCTTCATTACTTCGGGCGGTCTGGGAGCGATGGGTTTCGCCCTGCCGGCTGCCGTTGGCGTGCAACTGGCGAAACCGGGAACTTGCGTGCTTTGCGTTTCCGGCGACGGCGGTTTCCAGATGAACATTCAGGAACTGGCCACGGTGCACCGGCTCGGTTTGCCGATAAAGATGGTGATCGTGGACAACAAATATCTGGGCATGGTGCGGCAGTGGCAGCAGCTCTTTTATGCGCGCAACTACGCTGAAACCGATTTGAGCGATAACCCGGATTTCGTCGAGATCGCCAAGGCTTACAAGATTCACGGATGGCGGCTGAACGAGGCCGCCGTGGTGGAGTATCCGGTGTCGGCAGAGACGGGGGATCTCATCGAGAACTTCCTGCACTCGCCGAACGCGGAGTTGCTGGTATTTGATTGTCATCCCGAAGCAAATGTTTATCCCATGGTTCCGGCGGGAGCGGCGCTTTCGGAGATGGTGTTTGAGGACGAAGGAATCGAGTAATTGGGGAATGTAAGAACGGTGAGACCTACGGTTTTAAGTTACCCAACTACTAAATTTCCAATTACCAAAGTTTTTTTGAGGGAACGAACATGCAGGTTTTTCACATCCGCTATCGCAACGCGCAAGGCGCATTGATGCGCATCCTCAACGCGGTTTCGCGCCGTGGGCTCGATCTCACGTCGGTGCACGCAGAATATGC
>Ga0302324_100027087_pt1 | contig 10928 bp, 8 predicted proteins | sample Palsa_T0_1_FD_201949 | JGI IMG/M metagenome (GOLD analysis project Ga0302324, IMG submission 201949) | Peat permafrost microbial communities from Stordalen Mire near Abisko, Sweden - Palsa_T0_1 | ecosystem: Environmental > Terrestrial > Soil > Palsa > Peat permafrost | place: Sweden: Abisko...
ATGCCGTAGTGGATCATTTCGACGGGAATCTGGACGGCGGATTCGCTGGAGATGAAAATGATGCGGCCCCAGTTCTTTTTCAGCATGGCGGGCAGGTAGTGGCGGGAGAGGCGGACGCCGCTCATGACGTTGACCTCAAAGAAGCGAAACCAGTCGGCGTCGGGAATTTCGAGGAACGGCTTTACGTCAAAGATGCCGACGTTGTTGACGAGAATCTCCACGGCGGGGAGTTTCGCGATGACGGCTTCGGCTCCGGCGGCGGAGGAGAAGTCGGCCGCGATGCCTTCGACTTTGGCGTTCGGGACCTGTTTGCGAATCGTGGCGAGGGCGGCGTCGACGCGCTGCTGGGTTCGTCCATTGATGGTGACGTGCGCGCCTTCGCTGGCGAGGGAATGGGCGATGGCGAGACCGATGCCCGCGGTGGATCCGGTGACGAGGGCTGTTTTGTTGGTGAGTTTCAGGTCCACTGTGGTTCTCCGAGGAAGTAAATCTGAAGATTGGATTCACAATGGGCTGGGAGGGTGCGCCTCCGGAACTTCTTTGACGCCTTTGCCGTAGTTCCTGCTGTCGATTGATCTGGAGAATACCCTGCATGCGTAACCGCTTTTGTGTCGCCCTTGTTCTCTCCCTTCCTCTGACCGCGTTTGTTGCGGGCAGTGCTGGCTGCCTTGCGCAGGATTCGGATTTCAACCTCAATGTGCATGCCAATTCGCACGCGACGGCGGAGAAGGTGGGGCTGCCGGTTTATCCGGGAGCAAAGATTTATAAGGACAAGGATGATTCGTCCGCGGATCTGGGGCTGGCGTTCGGGGATTTCCATTTCAGCTTGCTGGCGGTGAAGTACGAGACGGGCGATCCGGCGGCGAAGGTGCTGGAGTTTTATCGCAAGCCGCTCTCGCATTACGGAGAGGTGCTGGAGTGCCTGCATGGCAAGCCTCTGGGGGATCGAACGAAAACCAACAGCGGGCTGACTTGTTCGAGCGAGCAGGGGGATCACCTGGAGGTGAATGGGAGCCCTGATTCTTCGAAGGACCATGAGCTGCGAGCCGGGACGCCGCTGAAGTTTCGGATTGTGGGGATCGACAGCTCGGATGGTGGGAATACGCGGTTTGGTCTGGTGTATTTGGAGTTGCCTAAGGACGATAAGGCGAAATAGGGTTCGCCCCTCGCGAATCCCAACGAGATAACTCGTGGGGATTGCTGACGCTCGGGAGGTGCCGTTCGGCTCGCCTGCTACGTCGACTCGCTCAGGCCAGGCTCTTCGACTGCGTCCGACTCCTGCGGAGCCGGATATCGCTCAGAATGACGGGCACTCCGCATCATTCGATGCGGAGTGCTTCATTCGATGCGGAGTGCTTTTTGGGGATCGAGGCGGGAGGCTCTGGTGGCGGGCATCCAGACGGCGAGGAGCGCTACCGCGCTTAATACTACCGGGACTGTTACAAATACGGTCGGGTCCCAGGTTTTTACTCCGAAGAGGAAGCTTGCGATGAAGCGAGTGAGGCCGAAGGCAGCTCCGATGCCGATGACCACGCCGACGAGGGCGAGACGCATGCCGTGCCAGACGATGAGCGAGCGGATGGTGGAGCGGTCGGCGCCGAGGGCCATGCGGATGCCCATCTCCTGGGTGCGCTGCTGCACGGAGTAGGCCATGAGGCCGTAGATTCCGATCGCCGCCAGGACGAGTGCGGAGGCTCCGAAGATGGTGAGGAGAAGCATGTTGAAGTCTTCGCGCGCGGTGGATTGGCTGACGACTTCGGTCATGGGGCGGACGCGGGCGACGGGGAAACCGCCGCTGGCCTGACGGAGCTGTTCGGAGATGGCGGCGCTGTACTGGTGCGGGTCGCCGTGGGTGCGGACGATCCATGCGACGGGGCCGATGCCGGCGTTGAGGGCGGTCATACCGTCGGTGACCTGGGCCTGGGGAACGATCATGAGCTCGCGGGGATCGCGATTGAGGCCGCCGTCGTGGATATCGCTGGCGACGCCGATGATCAGGCGGGCTGGCTCTTCAAACTGAGGACCGACATTGTGGCCGATGACGATTTGCTGGCCGATGGGGTCTTGTTTAGGCCAGTATTTTTTGGCCATGGTTTCGTTGATGATGACGACGCCAGGCTCGGATCCGTTATCGCGATCGGTGAAGTCGCGGCCGCGGAGAGGAATGCGGAAGGCGGCGAAGTAGCCTGGGGACGTGTTCATCCAGCCAGCGCCGCCGGTGTTGGGATCCTTGCCATGGGGGCGGCCGACGATGTCGAAGGGCAGGCCGAAGCCGCCTTCAAGCGGAAGGCAGCAGGTGGAGGCAGAGACTTCGACGCCGGGAATGGCGTTGAGTCGCTGGCGGCCATCGAGAGAGAGCTGGCCTACGGCGGCAGCTTTCTGGAAGCGATCGCCGGTGAGGGACATTTCCATCGTGAGAACGTTGCGGGGATCGAAGCCGGGATTGACGTGGCGGAGGGCGATGAAGGTGCGGATGAGAAGCGCGGCTCCGATGAGGAGAATGAGGGCGAGGGAGACTTCGCTGATGACGAGCAGGGAGCGTGCTTTGCTCTGACGGAATCCGGTACCGGAGCGGTTGCTGCTTTCTTTGAGGGTGCTGTTGAGGTCGGGACGCGCGGCGCCGATGGCCGGGAAGAGTCCGAAGAGAATGCCAGTGAGCAGCGAGATGGCGAGGGTGAAGAGGAGAACGCGCCAGTCGAGACCGACGGAAGCGCCATTTTCTCCGACGCGGGGGAGATCGGCGGGACTAACGGCAAGGAGCGCACGGACGCCGGCGTAGCCAAGGATGAGGCCGAGAACCCCTCCGGTGATGGAGAGGACGACACTTTCGGTGAGGAGCTGGCGAACGATGCGGGCGCGGCCTGCTCCCATGGCGGCACGGATGGCGAATTCGCGCTTGCGGCCGGTGGCGCGGACGAGGAGGAGATTGGCGACATTGGCGCAGGCGATGAGGAGCACAAAGCCGACGGCTCCGAGGAGGACGTAGAGGGAGGAGCGTGCGCCGGAGACGATGATGTCGCGAAGGGGCTCGACGCCGAAGCTGCTTTTGGGATCGGCGAGGGGCCAGCGGCGGCGGAATTCATCGTAAGCGAGTTTGAGCTGGGCGTTGGCCTGGGCAAGGGTGATGCCAGGTTTGAGGCGCGCCGCTGTCGTGAAGTAATGACCCTGGTTGGTGCTGTTGGGGTCGATCTGGAAGGGGAGCCAGACGTCGGCGACGGGATCGGACTCATAGGATTTCCCGATGACGCCGAGGATGGTGTAGGGCTCGTTGCCGAGGGAGATGGTGCTGCCGACGACGTTGGGGTTGCCGCCGAATTTGCGCTGCCAGAGACCGTAGCTGATGACGACGACGTGCCCGCCGTTAGGGGCGTCCTCCTGGGGCGTGAAGGTGCGGCCGAGGATGACGGGTGCGCCGAAGAGGCGGAAGTAGGATTCCGAGACGTGGATGCCGTGGATCTGTTCAGGGACGGCGCCGGTGAGGTTGAAGCCGGGACCGCCGAAGTCGTAGGCAGTGACGTCCTGAAGGACGCTGGTCTGGGCGCGCCAGTTATTGAATTTGGTGGGAGAGGAGCCGGGCCAGTTGCCGTCCGGGGTGATGTTCATGAGCTGGACCATGCGGTCGGGGTCGGGGTAGGCGAGGGGCTTCAGGAGGACGGTGTTGACGACGGTGAAGATGGCGGTGTTGGCTCCGATGCCGAGGGCGAGCGCGGCGACGGCTGTGAAGGTAAAGGCCGGGTTGGCGATGAGCATGCGGACGGAGTAGCGGAGGTCGGTGAGGAAGTCGCCCATGTTTTTTCGCCTTTGGGAAGTGAGGTCGGGGCCGTATGTGACATTCTACATAGCTAGGCTGAGAGCTGGTTTGATAATGTGACGGATTGTAACACTTGGGGCTGGGGCGTGAGCGGAGTGAGGTTGCTCGGCGGCTGAGGACGATTTTCATGAGTATGGCAGCCTTCAAAGGCTTTTTGGGGGGGGCGGGAGGCGCTGCTCGGGATTCAAACCCGGAAGATTTTCGTGCTAGGGCTGACTGGAGTCGTGCCCGTTCGCGTTTCGACGGCCAGGGACTCGATGGTGCTGGGTTTTGAGCGGGTCATTTCGGCCGAGCGTTTCAAAACGGGACGGCGCGCCGCTGCAAGCACGGTACTTTCGAGTGCCGCGCGGGCTCATTCTCGTTGAAGTCTGGGCGGAGGGGGCCGATGCTTCTTGCTGTGGGGTGAACCTGGCGGATCCAAGGTTTGGGTTTTGGGGTCGGTTCGGGGTCCGGTCTGCGGTTGAGGGTTTGGGGCTGATTGCTGCGCCGCGGCCTGGGGATGGGGTTGGGCTTGGCGCGGGTGAGACGGGATGGTCCTTTAGGCGGCTCGTCCGTCAGCCCAAGGTGCCGGTGGGCATAGGGACTGGGATGGGGCCGGCTGCCGCGGCGGCGCTGGTGGCCTTGTCGAGCCAGGCGAGGGATGGGAAGTAGACCTGGGGATTTTGCTCCATGACATCGAAGTAGCCGCGGAGGAATTCTTCGGCGATAGTTTGGGGGTTCTGCTCCATTTCAGCGGAGAGGACCTGGCGTGCCATGTCGAGGAGGAGGATGTCGACTTTTTCGCCGAGCCCCTCAGCCTGTTTGATTTCCCTGCGGTCGATGTAGGTGAATGAGCCGCGGTTGGAGAGAACGATCATCTCGGTTTCCTCGCCGATGGTGGGGTCGTACTTGCGGGCGAGATAGTTGAGGTAGGTCATGCGGAGGACGGTGGAGCGGAGGCTGAAGCTCTGGTTGTAGTGAGGAGCGAGGAGCTTGAGCATGGGGTTGATGGAACGGGCGCCGGCGCCAACGATGCAGGGGCCGAAGGTTTCCATGACGGTGGAGGGCGGCTCGCAGAGGAGGATGCGGCCGGAGTTGTCGTCGGTGGAGTTGCTGGTGACGAGGAACTGCATGGCGGGAATTTGTGCGACGCCGTAGGAGCGGAACCAGTCGCCCATGACGCGCTTGATGCCGGGGACGATGTCCTGACGGCTGGCGGCATTGCAGGCGACGGAGGCGATTTCCGAGGCGAGCATTTTGCCGGCGCGAGGATCTTTGGCGGCGTAGGTGATGGCGAAGATGCGTTTGCCCGAGGTGACGGACATGAGGGCGGCGTCGTTCTCAGCGGGGGAAGAGCCGTCGTTCGCCTCGATACGAGAATCGGCGCACAGGATGGATCCGCCTGGAAACGGGACCGCAATGCCCAGGGTCATGCCTCGGGGGCCTTTCGCAATCTCAGAAAGATGAGACAAAACGGGCCGCTGCATGCGTGCTCTCGTTTTGTCCGGTTTAGGTTCGGCTCCCGCAAAGCTTTACTGCGCGTGGGATGTTTCTGCGACACGTCTCCGATGACGGCAGTAACGAAACACCCTTGTGTTCATTCGATACGGTGGGGGGAGATTGGGTCAATGGAGTGGGGAGCTATATTTCGGGTTGCGAACCATTGCGTTCAACATTGGCGGGGACGACAACGTGGGTTGGGAGGAGATGGGTACAGAAAGCAAGAAGAACATCGCCTTCTTGCGGCGACGAGGGGGCTCGTCGGGTGCTCGCCTGGGAGGACATATATGATCAAGAATTGGCTTGAGAGCATTTTGTTTTTCATAGGATGGCGATGAAAACCGGCATTATTGGCCTGCCCCAGGTGGGCAAGACTTCGTTGTTCAAGATTTTGACGCGGGTGAACGTTGAGGACCGCGGCTATTCGCGCGAGGCGCATCTGGGCATGGCGACGGTGCCGGACGACCGGCTGGATCGGCTGGCGGCGCAGTACAACCCGAAGAAGCTGACCCACGCCACGGTGGAGTATTCGGATGTGGCGGCGATTGGGCAGGAGGCGTTGAAGGAGACAGCGTTTCTGACGAGCCTGCGGAATGTGGACGCGCTCATTCACGTGCTGCGCGCGTTTGAGGACGATGCGATTGCGCATGTGGGGGCGATTGATCCGTTGCGCGACGCGAAGAGCGTGGAGTTCGACTTAATGCTCAGCGATTTGACGCAGGTGGAGAAGCGGCTGGAGCGGCTGGAAAAAGATTTGAAGAAGATGCGGACGCCCGATCTGGAGAAGGAGAACGCGCTGCTGATCCGGTGCAAGGCTTCGCTGGAAGAAGAGAAGCCGCTGCGCGAAATGGAGATGACGCCGGAGGAAAAGAAGCTGATTCGCGGCTTCATGTTCCTGTCGCAGAAGCCGGTGCTGTATGCGGTGAACGTGTCGGAGAGCATGACGCTGGGGGCGGATCTGGAGGCGGCGGCGAAGAAGTACGGGCTCGAGGAACTCGCTGCTCGTCCCAATGCTGGGGTGACGGCTTTTTGCGGAAAGGTGGAGGCTGAGCTTTCGGAGATGGAGGACGAGGAGGCCAAGGAGTTTCTGGCATCGTATGGGCTGACGGAGAGCGGGCTGGTGCGGCTGATCCGGCGGAGCTATGAATTGCTGGGACTGATTAGCTTCTTTACCATCGGCGAGGATGAGTGCCGGGCGTGGACGGTGCCGGCGAACTCGCGGGCGCAGGAGGCGGCGGGGGCGATCCACACGGACTTGGAGAAGCATTTCATTCGGGCGGAGACGATCCACTGGGACACGCTGCTGGCGGCTGGGTCGGAGGCAGCGGCGCGGGCGCAGGGGACGCTGCGGCTGGAGGGCAAAGATTATTTGGTGCAGGACGGGGATGTTCTGCATATCAGACACAGCGGGTGAGGCAGCGAGAATTCGGCGAGGGGCGAGCGGAAGGCCAGCCAAAGCCAGCCAAAAGCCAGCGTAAGGCCAGCGAACTGCCAGCGGGAAGCTAGCCAGAGGCGGCATGGGGCCAGCGGTTAAGGGGGAACGGCAGTGGAAAGCAACTCGCGATGATTCTTCCTCTGGTGCTTGGGAGCCTGGCTGCGGTTGCCGACATTGTTGGCGGCGTGGTTTTGGTGCAGCGCAACTGGACGCAGAAGTATCTGCGCTACTCGATTGCGCTGGGCGCGGGCTTCATGATGGCGGTGGCGATTCTGGACATGCTGCCGGAGAGCTTGAAGTTTTCGCCGGTATGGGCGCCGATGCTGGTGCTGGCCGGGTACTGCTCGATTCACTTGCTGGAACACACGATTACGCCGCATTTTCATTTCGGTGAGGAGACACATTCGCACGAATTTCTGCATCGGCGGACGGGGTGGTCGGTGTTGTGCGGGCTGGCGGCGCATTCGTTTTTCGATGGCGTGGCGATCGCGTCGGGGTTTGTTCTGTCGAATGCGCTGGGGTGGATGATTTTTGTCGCGATCATCCTGCACAAGGTGCCGGAGGGTTTCACGATTGCTTCGGTGATGCTGGCTTCGGGGCAGACGCGGCGGACGGCGGTGGTGTCTGCGGTGGCGTTGGCGGCGGCTACGATTGCGGGCGTGCTGATTATCGGGTTTTTGCCGCGGTGGGTTGAGGCTGGGCTCCCGTTGTCGGCGGGCGTGGCGATTTATGTGGCGGCGACGGATCTGGTGCCGGAGGTGAATCGCGAGCCGGGGATCCGGATGGCTCTGGTGTTTTTTGCGGGCGTGGCGATTTTTGTTTTGGTGCGGATGCTGGCGCCGATTTAAAACCAGGGAACAGGAACAGGTTGGGAGCGGAGTCGAAAAGTTTCCACGTCCCGCCACCAAGTGACTTCGCGGCTAGCGGTGGAAGAAGAGACTGTAGAGCAGGATCGCGAGCACGATGGTGCTGATGGCGGTGTAGAGGTGGTCGCGCTCGAAGACAAATCCAACAACGCACATGATAACGCGGGCGATGGGTGTTGCGATGAGGACGAGGAGCCCGAGCATGATGATGCTTTCGGGGTCCAAAGTTGCGACGCCGTGGAGGATGCCGGCGAGGGTCGTGAAGTGCGCGGGTTCGGCGTGGAAGTGGGTGTAATCCGGGCGCGGACCGCGGGCGTGCGCTAAGTAGATGATGCCGCCGAAGAGCACGATCGCTGCTGCCAGCATGACGCCGGTGCGGAGCATGATCCCAACCCAGATTTCTATACGCTGATCGGTCCATCGTCCGGGTGCGGGCGTGGGCGCGGATGGGTTCATGGGTTCGCTCACAGGACACCGCGGACGCTGTTGATGATCATCTCGACGCCGAGGACGACGATCACGAGTGCGAAAACAAGCCGGAGGGTGCGGACCTGGGCGCGGACGAGGATGCGGGATCCGATGAGGGAGCCGAGGAGCACGCCGAGCATGACGGGGAAGGCGAGGGCGGGGGCGATATAGCCACTGCGTAGGTAGAGACCTGCGCTGGCTGCGGCGGTGACGCCGATCATGAAATTGCTGGTGGTGGTGGAGACTTTGAAGGGCAGGCGCATGGCCTGGTCCATGGCGAGCACCTTGACGGCTCCGGAACCGATGCCGAGGAGGCCGGAGAGCGTGCCGGCGAGGGTCATGAGACCGAAGCCGGCGGGAACGCGCTGGGCGACGTAGTCCTGATGCGCGGTGGGGCTCGAGGGGAAGGTGCCCTGGAGTTTGAGACGGAGGGCCAGGGGATCGGGCTGCTGGGTGACCGCCTCGTGGCGTTTTTTGATGGAGGCGTATGCGGAGTAGAGGAGGACGATGCCGAAGATGAATCCGATGGAGTGGGTGGGGACACGGGTGGTGAGCCATGCGCCGAGGAGCGCGCCGAGGGTAGTGGCGATTTCGAGGAACATGCCGATGCGGATGTTGGAGAAGCCTTCGCGGACGTAGGCCGCCGCGGCTCCCGAGGAGGTGGCGATGACGGAGACGAGCGAGGCGCCGATGGCGTAGTGAATATCGACGTGGAAGATAACGGTGAGGACGGGGACGATGACTACTCCGCCGCCGAGTCCACTGAGCGAGCCGAGGAGGCCGGCGAGGATGGAGGTGACGAGGATGATGAGGGAGAAGTCGAGGGCGGTCATTCGCAAAAACAGGGTACAGGGAACAGGGAACAGGGAACAGGGTCAACGCCCGTGTTCCGTTGTCCTGGATTTAGTCCGTCTTGAGGATCGTTATCGAATCTGGCGGGAGGGTGAGGATGCCTTTGTCGAGTTGGATTACGGGGGAAGAGGCGAGGGCGATGGTTGAGTTGGAGCGGACTTCGATTTGGATCAGGTTGAGGGCCAGCGAGAAGGCTACGGTGACGGTGCCGCGTTCCATGACGAGCCACGGTTCTTGTTCGCTGAAACGGATTTGGACGTGGCTAAGGTCGGGATCAGTGAGGTCGGGTGTGGCGTGGCGGAGCGCGATGAGTTTGCGGTACCAGTCGAGCATTTCGGCGTGCGCGGGCTGGCTGCGCTCGTCCCAGTTAAGCCTGGATCGCTCGAAGGTTTTGGGGGATTGCGGGTCGGGGATATCGTTGGGGCTCCAGCCGAAGGCTACGAATTCTTTTTTGCGGCCTTCGGAGACGAGTTTGCCTAGTTCGTCCTCGTGATTGGTGAAGTACATGAAGGGGGCGGAGGCGGCCCACTCTTCGCCCTGGAAGAGCATGGGGACAAACGGGGCGGTGAGGGTGAGCGCGGCTGCGATTTTTGCGCAGCCGGTGCTGACTTCGTGCACGAGGCGTTCGCCTTTGGCTCGGTTGCCGACCTGGTCGTGGTCCTGCGAGTAGCCGAGGAAGCGCGATGCAGGCAGGTTGACGACGGGGCGGCCGTGGATGCGGTCGCGATGCGGCGAATAGAGGCCGTCGTAGACATAGACCTCGCGCAGAGATTTGGCGAGATCGGCGAGGGACCCGAAGTCGACGTAGTAGCCGCTGCGATCGCCGGTGAGCACGGTGACGAGGGCGTGATGGAAGTCGTCGCTCCACTGTGCGTCGAGACCGTAGCCGCCGGCTTCGCGGGCGGTGACGAGTCGCGGGTCGTTAAGGTCGCTTTCCGCGATGACGACGTAGCGGCGGCCGGTGTGGGCCTCGAGGGCATCGACCTCGGCGCCGAGTTGTTCCATAAAATTGATCGCGGACCGATCCATGTAGGCGTGGACGGCGTCGAGGCGGAGGCCGTCGAAGTGGTAATCGCGGAGCCACATGAGGGCGTTGTCGCAGAAGAAGCGCCGGACTTCGAGCGAGCCGGCGTCTTCGAGGTTGACGGCGTCACCCCAAGGCGTGTGGTGCGAATGGGTAAGGTAGGGGGCGAATTTTCCGAGGTAGTTTCCGTCAGGACCGAAGTGGTTGTAGACCACGTCGAGGAGGACGGCGAGGCCGCGCTCGTGGCACGCGTTAACGAAGTGCTTCAGAGCATCCGGTCCGCCGTAAGGTTCGTGAGGCGCAAAGAGGTCGACGCCGTCGTAGCCCCATCCCTGGATACCGGGGAAGGAATTGACGGGCATCAATTCAACGTGGGTGATGCCGAGGGAGCGGAGGTCGTCGAGTTTGGATTGTGCGGCGTCGAAGGTTCCTTCGGGGGTGAAGGTGCCGATGTGGAGTTCGTAGATAATGGCGCTCGAGAGGGGCGGGGCCTCCCAGGCGGCGTCGGTCCACTGGAAGGCGGTGTGGTCGAGGATGCGCGACGGGCCGTGAATGCCTTTGGGTTGCCAGGGAGAACGCGGATCGGGGAGAGCCGGGGCCTGGTCGTCGAGAAAGTATGCGTAGTCCATGCCGGGGTTGGCCGAGTCGACGTCGACTTGCCACCAGCCTCCGTCGTGCTTTTGGAGAGGGTGCTTTTGTCCGGCGATTTGGACGCTTATTTTTTGGGCTTTGGGGGCCCAGAGGTGAAAGCGGTGCATTCGGGATCAGCTCTCTTTCGGAAATTGTAACGATGGACGGCACATATTCGGTTCTGCCTATTTGTCGGTGCTAAAGCCCTTCACTGTTCGGCCTTCTTAAAGTTAAAGCACGACTTAAAAGTGCGAAAAACGGCCGCAGGTGGAGTTGGAACTTGGTTTCCCAAAATGGGACGAGACGGTACTTTCGATGTGAACTGGGGTCGATTCGCATTGACCTTTGGATGCCACGGGAGTC
>Ga0302324_100027090_pt1 | contig 10928 bp, 6 predicted proteins | sample Palsa_T0_1_FD_201949 | JGI IMG/M metagenome (GOLD analysis project Ga0302324, IMG submission 201949) | Peat permafrost microbial communities from Stordalen Mire near Abisko, Sweden - Palsa_T0_1 | ecosystem: Environmental > Terrestrial > Soil > Palsa > Peat permafrost | place: Sweden: Abisko...
GGCCTGTTTGGGATCCTCCCGGGCCGAAAAACCGTTGTGGCATAAGGGTTTCTGGCCGCCTGCGCCTACGTGCATGTCCGGATACCGAAGTTTACGTCAACGGCAACCCATTGAACTTTGATGATCCGACTGGACATCATCTCGAATGCCCCGGAGGTTGCACCGACGCCGAACAGAAACAGATCGGCCAGATCGAATCGGCCCAGGCCGAAGCCAACACCCAGTACCAAGCCCAACAGCAGGTAGTGAATCAGCTGGTCGCTACCGCGCAGGGTTACGTCGGAAGCGACCCGTACGCCCAATACCCAGGCGAATACTCAAGGACCACCGGCCTCTGGCAACCCCCGACCAACGCCCAAGCACTACAACTTCTCGGCCAAGGCCTGGCCGCCCAATCCGCCTGCCTCGCAGCCGGGGGGCTCGCCGACTGCGAAGCTGGCCACGACCCGCTCACCCAGTACGAACTGAACCAGGCCCACGTCGACCTCGGCGGCCTACTACGCGGCCTCATACCCGGCGTCGGCTGCTACCGGGCAGCCGGAAACGCCAGCGCCGGCAACATCGCCTCCTGCGCTCTGGGTGTCCTTCCCCTGGCAGGTGCCGCTATCAAAGTGGCGGGAGTCGGCCTCGATGTTGGTGCCGATGACACGGCTGCTCTTGCTGCGGGCCGGTCGCAACTGGCCGCAGGATTACGTGATCTTCTTGCTAATACGGCTGGCTTCACAGGCCAAGGAGAGAAACTGATCATCGACAACTCCCTGCCGATCAATCCTCAATCAGTTGCTCAAGCTCTGATAGCCAACGGCTACGACGCGCGCACGGTTGGTCAGATATTTGGGCCAGATCCAGGGGATCCAGCCATTTTGCAGTTGGCTCAGCAGATCAATGCACGTGTCGTGGCCTCAGACGTGGGGCACGATATCGGCGGTGGCTTCGGCTCGCAGGTGGTCCAGATTCCTGGCCAGATCCAGCAGATCCAGTCGATCATCCGTCTCCTTAATGCGTCATGACCAGAGATCAGCACGGGAGTGTCAAGAACGACATGCGTTTCGCTGCGGCTACCCATAGCCGCTGGATGGATCGCCGAAGCCGACGGCAGGAGGATCCAGAGTACCGAGATGAGTGGTGGGGTCAGCAGTGTGGTCACTGCCGATTTTGGGTGCCGTTGTCCGGCGCCTTGGGTTCGGATTACGGCGCCTGCACCAATCCGACATCCCCCTTTGAGGCTTCTGTCCGATTTGAACACGATGGTTGTGAAAGGTTCGAGTCAGCAGAAGCCTGGGTTCAGCCTGATGAATAGCCCAGAACCGCAGCTCACAGGTGCCAGCCGCTGAAGTGGATCTGAACGTCTGTTCCGATCCTGGTTGAGGCCTGATCTCGGTTTTCGGCACGTCGAGATGGTTGGGCCCGTTGGGCCGGGGTTCGTTGACGGTGGCTGAGCCAGTGGGGCAGGTGGAGCGGCTTCGAGGCTGAGGTCATGGCCTTCAGCTGGCTTGGCCGGTGATGACGGCTTTGACGCGGGTTTTGGTGAGGAGTGCGTCGAGGATGTTGAGCAGTGAGGCGCGGTCTTCGGGTGTGAGTTCGCCGGCTTGGGCGAGTTGTTCGGCTAGGCCGGGGTCGTCGACTCGGAAGGGGCGGCGGGGGGCGCCGTCGACGGCGAGGTAGTCGAGGCTGACGTTGAGAGTCTCGGCGATTCGCAGGAGGGCGTCGAGGCTGGGGGTGATGCGCCCGTTCTCGTAGCGGCTGATGCCGCGGGCGTCGGAGCCTACGTGGGTGGCGAGTTCTTCTTGGGACCAGCCTCGTTCGGCGCGTAGCTGGCGGATGCGTTCTCCGAGCGCCATGTCGGCGGCTTCTCCTTGTGTTGGAGAGGCCATTGTGCGACGCCTGGGATGAGGGTGCTGGGCATCGGTGCCACCCTTCCTTGCCAAATGTGGGTATCTATGGCATAGAGTCTAGGCAGATATGGCAACCAAAGATTTTTCTTGAGGAGGTGTCCCCGTTTGGCCCGGATCCCCGATGAGGACCTGCAGCGGCTGAAAGCGGAGGTGTCGCTGGTGGGCTTAGTGGAGGCAGCCGGAGTGACCCTGCGCCGGGCGGGAGCCGATCTGGTGGGCTGCTGCCCGTTCCACGAGGATCGGGAGCCGTCGCTGGTGGTCAGCCCGGCGAAGAACCTGTGGCATTGCCTGGGGGCCTGTCAGGCGGGCGGGACGGTGATCGATTGGGTGATGCGGGCGGAGGGTGTGTCGTTCCGGCACGCGGTGGAGCTACTGCGCGAAGGCCGGGCGATGTCGGCACCTGCGTCGAGGACGGCTCCGGCGCGTTCGAGGGCACGCAAGCTGGTGTCGCCGTTGGAGCGCTTGGTTGGTGACGACGAGCTTTTGGGCCGGGTGGTCTCCTTCTACCACGACACCCTCATGTCCTCGCCGGAGGCGCTCGACTATCTCCGCTCCCGGCGGGTGGGTGACCCGGTGGCGTTGGACTCGTTCGAGGTGGGCTACGCCAATCGGACTCTCGGTTACCGGCTGGCGGCCAAGCGCACGGTGGAGGGCGCCGAGTTGCGGGGCCGGCTGCAGGCGCTGGGGGTGTTGCGGTCCTCGGGGCATGAGCATTTCAACGGCTCGATCGTCATCCCGATCTTCGATGCTCAGGGCCGGGTGGTGGAGATGTATGGCCGCAAGATCCGCGACGACCTGCGGGCCGGCACCCCGAAGCACCTGTATCTGCCGGGCCCGCACGCCGGGGTGTGGAACCGAGACGGCCTGGTCGGCGGGGAGGTGATCGTCTGCGAGAGCCTGATCGACGCGTTGAGCTTGTGGTGCGCCGGGTTCCGCAACGTGACCGCCGCCTACGGCACCGAAGGGTTCACCAACGAGCATCTCGAGGCGTTCGTCGAGGCGGGGGTGCGCCGGGTGCTGGTCGCCTTCGACGCCGACCCGGCCGGCGATCGAGGCGCCGCCGCTCTGGCCGACACGCTCGGAGCCCGGGGGATGGAGGTGTGGCGGGTGGCCCTACCGGCCGGGGCGGACGTCAACGAGGTGGCCTGCTCAGCTGGCGACGCCGCGGCCAAGGTGCTCGGTGGCTTGCTGGCCGACGCCCTCCCGATGGTCTCCACGCTTACCGCCTCCCCGCCAACGCCGGTCGGGGACGACCCGGTTTCTTCTTCAGCCGCCAGTCGCCCTGCCCCTGTTCTCGCAAGTGACGTCGCGGAGCCGCCGGCCGGGCCGGCGCCCACGGTGTCGACATCGGGTGAGACGGTCTTGGCGTTCGAGGATCGCCGCTGGCGGCTGCGGGGCCTCGACCGACTGTCCAGCTTCGATCTGCTGCGCCTGAACGTGCTGGTGGGCCGGGGGGAACGGTTCTATATCGACACCCTCGACTTGTATTCGGCTCGGGCCCGGGCCGGGTTCGTGAAGGCGGCGGCGGTCGAGCTGGCCGTCGGCGAGGAGGTGGTGAGAGCGGACCTGGCCAAGGTGCTGGTGTCGGCTGAGGCGGTGGCCGACCGGGTGATCGCCGAGGCCCAGGCGCCGAAGGCCCCCGAGCCGGTGGTGCTCTCGGAGGGGGAGCGGACCGCGGCGATGGGCTTGCTCACTGATCCGGGCCTGGTGGATCGGATCGTGGCCGATTTCGAGAGGGCCGGGATGGTGGGCGAGGCGACCAACTGCCTGGTCGGCTACCTGGTCGCCACCTCGAGGCTGTTGGAGCGGCCGTTGGCGGTGCTGGTCCAGTCGACCTCCGCCGCGGGCAAGTCGGCCCTGTTGGACGCGGTCCTGGCCATGGTCCCGGCCGAAGGGCGGGTGCGTTACAGCGCCATGACCGGCCAGAGCCTGTTCTACATGGGCGAAACCGACCTGGCCCATCGGGTGCTGGCCATCAGCGAGGAGGAGGGGGCGGAGCGGGCCGCTTACGCCCTCAAGCTGTTGCAGTCCGAGGGGGAGCTGTCTATCGCCTCCACCGGGAAGGACCCGGCGTCGGGCCGGTTGATGACCCACACCTACCGGGTGGCGGGGCCGACGGCGATCATGTTGACGACGACCTCGGCCGAGGTCGACGAGGAGTTGCTCAACCGCTGCGTCGTGTTGTCGGTGGATGAGGACCGGGCCCAGACCCGGGCCATCCACCACCGCCAACGCCACGCCGAGACTCTGGCCGGGCTGCTCGAAGACCAGGCCCGGTGTCGGATCGTGAAGGTGCACCAGGACGCCCAACGGCTGCTGGAGCCGGTGCTGGTGGTCAACCCGTTCGCCCCCCGGCTGACCTTCGCCGATGGCCAGACGCGCACCCGGCGCGACCACGTGAAATACCTGACCCTGATCCGGGCGGTCACCCTGTTGCACCAGCACCAGCGGCCACACCAGACGGCGGCCGGCCCTGACGGTGAGCCGGTTGAGTTCATCGAGACGACCGTCGCCGACATCGTGGTGGCCAACCGCCTGGCCCATGAGGTGCTGGGCCGCAGCCTCGATGAGCTGCCACCCCAGACCCGCCGGCTGCTCGACCTGCTCGACGGGCTTTACACCGACCGGGCGGCAGCTGAAGGGAAAGACCGGGCGGAGCTGCGCCTGTCCCGCCGCCACATCCGGGAGGCTCTCGGCTGGGGGGACACCCAGTTGAAGGTGCACCTGGCCCGCCTGGTCGACCTGGAGCTGATGGCCGCCCAACGGGCGGAGGAGGGCGGGGCTTTGGTCTACCGGCTGGCCTGGGACGGCCATGCCGGCACCGATGGGGGCCGGTTCGTGATCGGCCTCACCGACCCGGCCTCGCTGACCGAGACACCGCAGATCCGCGTCTACGACCCGGACCGGTCGGGCCCTGGAGGCGTCCGGTCGGGGGGTGGTCGGCCCCCGGTCGGCCCCCGGTCGGGCCCCGGTCGGGGCTCTCAGGGGAGCGAGAAACCCTTGGGGGACCACGGATCCCGGACCGCTGAGGAGACCGGAACGCCGGAACGCGCTTACGGGGGCGACGACCAAGCCCTGGTCGTAGTCGCAGGTGCATCGGCGAACGGCAGGGCGGCGCGCTGATGGGGCGCAGCCCTGGGCGGATAGCCCGCCTGACCGTGTCGCGCTGCCGGGTGGAGGGACCTTTGGCCGAGGCGGTGTCGGATCATCTGGCCGCCATCGCCGCGCGGGGCTTGTCGCCTTACACGGTGGCGGAGCGGTCTTACATGCTGGCCCGCTTCGCCGAATGGGCCGACCAGCGCGGTGTCAACGAACCAGCGGCGGTGTCACGTCAGCTGTTGGAGCGCTACCAGCGCCACCTGTACTACCGCCGCAAGCGTGACGGTGCCCCGCTGAGCTTCGCCTCCCAATACGCCCATCTGGTGGCGGTCAAGGCGTTCTTCTCCTGGGCCACCCGCTCGGGGCTGATCGCCTCGAATCCGGCGTCGGAGATCGACCTGCCCAAACTCGACCGCCACCTGCCCAAGACTCTTCTCTCACCAGCCGAGGTCGAGGCGGTCCTGGCCGTCGCCGACATCGGAACCCCGATCGGGCTTCGGGACCGGGCCATGATGGAAGTTCTTTGGTCGACGGGGATGCGCCGGGGCGAGATCTGCCCGCTGCGCCTCGCCGATCTCGACATCGAGCGCCTCACGGTGACGATCCGCAAGAGCAAGAGCCGCCGGGACCGGGTGGTGCCCCTCGGTGAGCGGGCCATGGTCTGGATCGACAGGTATCTCACCGATGCCCGACCGGTCCTCACACGAGGGGCGTCGGTGGAGTTCCTGTTCGTGTCCCGGGATGGGGCCGATCTCACCCCCGACCATCTCACCATCCGAGTCGGGCGCTATATCAAAACCGCGACAGGCAAGACCGGCTCGTGCCACGCCTTCCGCCATGCGATGGCCACCGCCATGCTCTCGGGTGGGGCGGACGTCCGATACGTGCAGGAGATCCTCGGCCACGCTCTTTTGTCGACCACGGCCATTTACACCCACGTGTCGATCGAGCAGCTCAAAGCGGTTCATGCCGCCTGCCATCCCGGCTCGACCAACACCCGGCACCGCTCGGCGACCAGCGACATGGCCGCCCTCCACAACCACATCGATCCTGTTGAGGAGGAAGACCATGACCGACCCGACAACCAACCCCGCGACGGTGGCTGAGCTGACCAGGGTGGAGGTGCGGATCCCGGTTGACGCCGGCGAGGCACCGAACGTGTTCGAAGACGACTATCCCGACGCCAGCCGCCTGGCGGTGGAGTTGGCCGGGCCCGGCCTGTTGGCCACCCTGGTCGTGCCGACCGGCCAGGCGAGGCAGTGGGCGGGCGAGCTGTTCGCGGCGGTGTCGGTCGCCTACCGGGAGGTCACCGGCGACCCCCACGCCCTCACCGACGACGAGATCGCCTCACTCCCGCCGCCCGACGCCTACCAGCCCGGCCCCGGCCTGCTCCTGGCCGGCGACGACGCCTCACCGGCAAGAGCCCGGTTCCACATTGCGGTTGACATCGAAGCCGAGTTCCTCTCCACCGGCGGCCTGCGAGCGGCGATCGTCGAGGCGTTGTGCGAACGCTTCAACGTCGCCCAGGTTGGCGTGTCCGCCGGTGAGCCGATCGCCGGGCGTCCCGCCTTCGACTGACCGCAGGGGTTCGGGTCCGGCCGGGGCCGGCCCCCGCTGACGCCCCTACGCCGCCGGCGGCGGCTCCGGGTTGTCGTCGAGACCAAGTTTGCCTGGGCGGTGGCGCCGGTCACGAACAGGAACGCCGGGTGATGGTCCCGAGGATGCTGACATTGTTCGGCTGCGGGCAGCGGCTGTCACCAGTTCAAAGACCCGTCGGTCACAACAGGACAGTCACCACTCCAGATCACCAGCCAGTCAACCATCACCACCAAGGCACCAAATCCCAGGACCGTTTCTCTAACTGTCTTTACAGAATCACTGTCTTGTAGTTACACTTTTGTGAGAACACGATTGCAACCGGTCCGGTTGCCCACCCCAGCCCGCGCTGGGGTGCTCGTCGTCTCGGGAGGTGAGCTGGTGGCGTGGATGCGCATGATGGGAGCAGCGTCGGTCAACTATCACCGCGAAACGGTGCTGGGCCGCGGCGACGATCATCCCGGCCAGGCGCTGGACTACTACGCGTCCAGAGGTGAGACACCCCTGGTCTGGGGCGGCGCCGGAGCGTTCAAGCTGGGCCTTACCGGGCCGGTGACCGAGGCCGACTACGACAAGATTTACGGTCCTGGCGGCGCCTGTGATCCGCTCACCGGCCGGCTGCTGGTGGCCGCCAAGAGGCCCGGTTTGGAGCTGGTGGTGGCCGCCCACAAGTCGGTCGCTCTGCTCGGGGTCATCGGTCGGGCGGAGGACATGCACGCCATCTTGGACGTCGAGACCGACGCCACCATGGCCGCCCTGGACGCCTGGATGGCCGCCCGGGGAGGACGAAGAGGCCGCACCCAGACCCGGACCAAGACCCACGGGTTGACCTGGGCGGTGACCCGTCACGCCACCTCTCGGGCCGGCGATCCCGAACCTCACGACCATGTCCTGATCGCCAACATCTGCCGGATGGCCGACGAGAAAGGCGGCTGGAAAGCGGTCGACACCGCCGCGCTCAGAGACATCCTGCACGCCGCCACCGCGGCGGGGCGGGTCGCCTCAGCGGCCAAAGCCGTCGAGTTGGGCTATGCCATCGAGGCCGACCACGGACCCTCCGGCCGGCTCGGGCACTGGCGTATCGCGGGGGTCCCGGTGCGGGCGTGTGAGTTGTTCTCCAAGCGCTCAGCGGAGATCTCCGCCTCGGTCGAGTCCCATGGTTTCGCCACCTACCAGGCCCGCCAGACCGCGGCGCGCGACACCCGCAAAGAGAAACGGCACACCCCGCCCGGCGACCTGATCGACGGCTGGCACGAACAGCTCGGCGCGGCGGGCTGGACCCCCGAGAGCCTTCTCGACCTGGTCGGCGACGCCGGCCGGGCCCGCCCGCCGGTCCCGGCCCGGCTGTCGGCTCAGCAGCTGGCCGCCCTGGCCGCCCACACCCTCGGCCCCGACGGGCGCCTGGCCGAGATCAAGGTGTTCACCCGCTCCGACGTGATCGTGGCCGTCGCCCCCCTGCTGTTCGGACGTCACCCGGGCGAGCTGGCCCGGGCCGTCGACGCCGTCTGCGCCCACCCCGACGCCATCCCCCTCGTCGGGGTGGCGGCCGCCCGGGAACGGGCCTACGCCCCGGCCTGCGTGCTCGCGGCCGAGTCGGCCATCGCCGAGAAAATCGCCCGCCAGGCCCGTCGCGACAACGCCCCGGTCGTCGCCGACACGGTCGTGGCCGCAGCCATGGCAGCTAAAGAAGAGACCCTCGGGCGGGCTTTGACCGCCGGGCAGCGGGCCATGGTCACCGCCGTGTGCACCTCGGGACGCGGCGCCGAGCTGGTCCTGGGTGTGGCCGGCGCCGGAAAGACCACGGCGCTCGATGTGGCCCGAGCCGCGTTCGAGACCGCCGGTTTCCGGGTGATCGGCACCTCCACCTCCGGCCAGGCCGCCCGCACCCTCGGGCGCGAAGCCGGCATCGAAGAAGCCCGCACCATGGCCTCGCTTTTGTGGCGGCTCGACCACGGCCGCCTCCACCTCGACCAACAGACCATCGTGATCTTGGACGAGGCCGGAATGGCCGACGACCCCAGCGTCCTGCGTCTTCTCTCAGCCGCCGAAACCGCCGGGGCCAAGACGATCCTGGTCGGCGACCACCGTCAACTCGGCGCAGTCGGCCCGGGCGGAACCCTCGAAGCGGTCATCGCCCGCCACACCGACGCCGTCCACACCCTGGACGAGAACGTCCGCCAAGCCGACCCCGCGGAGCGTCAGGCGCTGGCCGAGCTGCGCGCCGGAGAGGTCGAGCAAGCGATCGACTGGTATCAGGCCAATGACCGCATCCGGGTCGCCCCCGACCGCGACCGCGCCCTCGCCCAGATGGTCAACTCTTGGGCCGCCGATGTCGCTGCCGGACGCGACGCGGCCATGTACGCCTGGCGGCGGGCCAACGTGGCCGCTCTCAACAGCCGGGCCCGGACCGTCATGGCCGCCGCCGGGAAGCTGACCGGCCCGGAGCTGCGCGTTGACGGGCAGACCTTCCAGGCCGGCGACCGGATCGTCACCCTCGCTCCCGGCACAGATGGACAGACCGTCACCTCCGAACGGGGCAGCGTCGTCGCGGTCGATGTGTCCGGCCGCAGTCTGGCCGCCCGCATGGATGACGGGCGCAGCCAAAACTTCGGCCCCGAGGAGGCCACTGCTGGCCGTCTCGCCCACGGATACGCCACAACGGTTCATCGCTCGCAGGGCTCCACCATCGACGTCGCCCACCTCTTCGCTGACGGCGGCGGCCGGGAACTCGGATATGTCGCCATGAGCCGGGCCCGAACCTCCAGCCACGTCCACCTCGTCGCCGACAACGTCGCCCAAGCGGTCGAGGACCTGGCCCGCGACTGGAGCGCCGAGCGCCGCCAGATATGGGCCATCGACTGTGGCACCCCCGAGCAGACCGACAGAGTCGCCGCTCATCCGCTCGAGGTCGAAGCCGCCGCCCAGACCCCCGCCCAGCTCAAAGCCGCCCTGGGCCGGGCCCGCCTGGCCGCGGAGCGAGCCGCCCTCGTGACCAACCTGAAAGCCGCCGCCGGCGCCGAAGGCGTCGACCACATCCCCCCCGAAGCCGTCGAGCGGGTCCAGCGACTGGACCGCCACATCCGCGCCCTCAACCAGCGGCTCGCCCCCGCCCCGCCTCCCACCCCCGGCGTCGTCCGGGTCCCGCCCGCCTACCAACCCCACCACACCCCGCCGCCACCCCAACCGGGCGGGCCCACCCCCGGGCTCTGAACCAAACGTGTGGGCGTTCAGCGACGAATCCGAACGATCCGGCCTGTCCCTGCTGGCTGTCGTGCTGGTCGAGCCCCAACAGGTCCCTACCGCCCGCACAGCCATGCGGTCCCTGCTGCTCCCCGGCGAACGCAGCCTGCACGCTGCGAAGGAATCAGCTCGGCGACGACGTCAGATCCTCGACGTCGTCGCCCGCACCATGGCGTCACCGCGGTCGCCTTCCGCTACCGGCGCCGGCAGGGAGTGGACCGGGTGGCGGCCCGAGCGGTCCTGCTCGGCGCGGCCGCCCAGCTCATCGTCGACAGGGCCGTGATCGCCTGGACGCTCGACAATATGCACCCGGCGGAAAGAGCCACCGACCGCCACATCATCGACCGCCGCCTCCGCCGAGCCGACCCCGCGATGCCCACTATGTTCGAGCACCGCCCAGCGCATGAAGAACCGCTGCTATGGGCCGTCGACGCTGTCTGCTGGGCCACCGGTGCCGGCGGGGACTGGCGGCGACGCATCGAAACGATTCTCACCGTCGTCGATCTCGAGCCCTGACGCGTCGCGCACCCGGCTACCGCCCGTCCGGAGGGGAGAAACCTCCCCGCCAGCCTGCCCGGCCAATGGCCGGCGGCCTTGCGGCGAACCGGGTGCACTTCCCGCCGCTACTGCGGCAGGCACCCATAACTGTAGTGACTTTCACGACAGTTGCCCAGGGCCTTTCTTCCTCAGCCGCCAGTCGCCCGTCGGGCCTGTCAGACTCGGGGTCGGTGACCGCCACCCCCTCGCTGCTGTTGCCGGACGGACGCCGGATCGGGCACCGCTCTCGTCGTGTTCCGACCCATCCGCCACGACCGCGGGAGCGTTGCGGGCGAGGGTCGCAGCCTGAAAACACGCGTCCGCGCCCAAAACCAGCCTGGAGGCCTGTTTGGGATCCTCCCGGGCCGAAAAACCGTTGTGGCATAAGGGTTTCTGGCCGCCTGCGCCTACGTGCATGTCCGGATACCGAAGTTTACGTGTATGACAGCACCGGGGGCTTCTCCGGGAAAGCCGCTCGCTGCGTGATCAGCGTCGAACCGTACCTGTACGAATCCAAAGACGCTTCCCTGGTGGCCGACAGCATGGATCATGAGGCCTTCC
>Ga0302324_100027091_pt1 | contig 10928 bp, 8 predicted proteins | sample Palsa_T0_1_FD_201949 | JGI IMG/M metagenome (GOLD analysis project Ga0302324, IMG submission 201949) | Peat permafrost microbial communities from Stordalen Mire near Abisko, Sweden - Palsa_T0_1 | ecosystem: Environmental > Terrestrial > Soil > Palsa > Peat permafrost | place: Sweden: Abisko...
ATTGTGCTCTCCATGAACGGTGCGATCATCGTGACGGGGTGTGGTGCACCCGGAGAGAGCGAACACGAGAACACACGCCGCAAAAAACCGCCTTTTCATATTTCAAGAATAACCCTCCGGAGCGGGATTTCCAGCTTTGGGAGGAGATCTTCGAATGGCTTCACTGAGAACTTTGGTCGAAGACATGGGATACATCCACGAAAGAATGTGGCTGCGAATAAAAGATGAATTATGATCGCGCTAATCTTAACACCGATCGTAGCCGCGGCTGGGTATTCGATTTTGTATCTCCTTTTTGGAGGAGGCTTTGGCGGAGCCGTTGTCATCTTTATCATTGCAAAAATGTTGGGCAAATAGCCTGGCTGCACTGCTGCTCGCAGGGTGCGCCAGCATGAAACCGTCCGACTTCGCAGCGGGCCGTCCAGTTTTAGATCCCGAGAAGTTTTTCAACGGTTACACCCGCTCATCCGGTGTCTTGGAGAATGGCTCCGGGGCACCGAAGGAGAGCGTGATCACAAAGACGCACGGTTTCTGGGAAGGCGGGATGCTGCATATTGAGCAGGAACTCGTCTTCGGAAACGGGAAACCGCGGCACCGCTCGTGGCGCATTCGCCGATTGGATGCTCATCGCTACGAGGCCACCGGCAACGACATCGTCGGCACCGTCCATGGCGAGGCGTACGGAAACGTCTTTCACTGGAGTTTCACGGTCGCACTCTCCCCGGGCAATCCTCTGACAAATGTGGAGATGAGCCAGTGGATGTATCTCGAGCCCGATGGTCATACAATGGTGAATCACTCGACCATCCGAAAGTTCGGCATCGTCGTGGCGCAGGTGACGGAGCAGTTTCGCCGAGAAGCTGACGGCAAAACCGGCGCTAACCACCCCAATTGCCGCAAATAAACACCTCCCGCGGTGATCGACGGGAAAAGCCGCTCATAATGTAAGTGGCACGTGTCACATCGGTTCGGATGGGAATCCCCGGCAAGACCAAGGTCAAGAACGCGATGGTCCGGCCCCTGTCAGGCAAAGTGATCACGCCGTTTCCGTTTCAAACCGGATCAAAACAATCTCTGATCTTGTGCAGACGCGCATCGGTACGCCCCATGTGCCGGTGCCGTAGCTCGTAAAAACCTGCATTTGTTCGAATCGGTTGAGTCCATGTATAAACTTCCCATGCACGCGGGCAGCAAGCCAGTGCCATGGCCAGATCTGGCCGCCGTGGGTGTGGCCAGAAAGCTGCAAGGAAATGCCTTCATCCGCGGGAATGGCAAGATTCGCCGGCCGATGCGCGAGCAGGATGCTGGCGCGGCTTCGATCCAGATCCGCACGCTGCAAGAGTGATTTGAAAAGCCGCGGATCATTTGTCTCTCCATCGTGGATACCCACGATTTGCAACCCATTGATTTCCACCTTTTCGTTATTCAAAACGCGGATGCCGGCCCCCTTCACCGCGTTCACGAACTTTGTGCGCTCATCGAATTCTTCGTGATTGCCGCAGATAAAATAGATCCCCGCAGGAGGTGAAAGTCTTTTCCACGGTTCGACGAGTGCGCCGAGGTCTGCCTTCACCCCGTCGAACATATCCCCGCTGATGAACACGGCCTCGGGCTGGAGCTGTTGTAGTCTCGCGACAACGCGGCGCGTGAAGCCCACGCCCCGGACATTGCCCAGATGCATGTCGGTCACAAGCGCCGCGCTCCGACCATGCCACCCGGGGGGCAGATTGGCCAGCCTCACGGTAACGCCAGTCACGCGCAGCCGTGAGGCATTTACGAGACCATATATGCTCGCCAGTACGGCGATTCCGGGAAACGTGACGGCGATGAGTTTCGGTTCGATGGGAAGGGAGAAAAGAGCGCCAATCCCGGACACAATCCAAGCTCCACACGCCGCAAAAAAGCCAAAGTTCAATATCCCCAGCCATGTTGCCGAAATCCGGTATATGAGCCGCAACCAGAGGCCCGAATAGCGCCACCCCAGAAACATCGAACCGATGAACGTCAAAGTCATAACAGACGGAATCATCTCCCACGCAGGGATTCCCGGGCTTTTCCAGAAGTGATTCCACGTCGCGCATACGAACCAGTTGGCCGACAGCAGGATCGTTGGTATTACGGCCAAAAGAATGATGATCCGTCTACTGGTAATGGGGGAGACGCTCGCATTGGATTCCAAAGTTTCGGCTTTGAAATCCGGCGCATTTTCGATGTCTGAAGCTGGCACAGTCATAGTCTTGAAAGGAGTATATCCATTTTTTCGGTTGTTGCTATTGGCCGGAGGCAAGAAAACCTGTCGGCGACCCGATACCAGCAGACCATCCAGATGCCCATGAACCAGAGGGACTGGGAAGTTCATCGGTTTCGATGTCCTGGCATCACCCGGATTTCGAGGCCGGTTCGCTGAGATCAAGCAACCTCGACCCGGCGAGAAGACCCCCACGGCATCCAAGGGCGAAACGGATCCGGGTGACGACGTCGATGCTCGGCTGCTTGCTCCTCCGGGATGCTTGATCTCTCAATATGACGAGCACCCAAAGATCGGCCAATTCCTTCAGTTTGACTATGGGGTGAACACCCCATGGCACACGGTCAGCCCGCGGCCTAATGTGACCTTGATGAAACCAAAATCGCAAAAACGAAAGCTCAGAACATGATGAACAAAAATAATTCCATTGTAGCAATCTATCCATCGCACACGGCGGCCGAAGCGGCAGTCAAGGAACTCCAGCAATCCGGTTTCGATATGAAGAAACTGTCGATTGTCGGACGCGACTATCACACGGACGAACACGTCGTAGGCTACTATAATGCCGGAGACCGGATGAAATCGTGGGGAACAATGGGAGCCTTCTGGGGCTGGATCTGGGGGTGTCTCTTCGGCTCCGCCTTCTTCTTTATTCCAGGGATCGGGCCCCTGCTCGTCGCCGGGCCGTTAGTCGTGTGGATCGTCGGGGCGCTGGAAAGCGCGGCGGTGGTGGGCGGCTTGAGCGCGCTTGGCGCCGGTCTGTTCAGCCTAGGCATCCCCAAGGACAGCATACTGAAGTACGAGACGGCGGTGAAAACCGACAAGTTTGTTGTGATTGCCCACGGCTCCATGGATGAGATAACCCATGCGAAGGAAATCCTCGGCCGCACCGAATCGGAGACATTGGAGCACCATCAGTAAACGCACCAGCGACTGGCGGCGCCAACAGGAAACAAACCAAATAGGAAGATAATTGAGATGAACCAGAACAAGTCGTTTGCAACATTGATATTCGTTATAATCGTAGGTCTCGGCGCAGCATTGGCATATGCCAGGTATAGAGCCGGCGCAAACTTTGAAGTCATCGCGATTGGAGCCGGCTCCTTCGTTATCGCCCTTGTCATTGCCTCGGCAATTCAGGTTGCCGATCAATGGGACAGAGTGGTGATATTGCGGCTGGGTCACTTCCACTCCCTTAAGGGGCCGGGACTGTTTTTGATTGTCCCTGTCATCGATACGATTCCTTACTGGATCGACACCCGCGTTATCACGACCGGCTTCAAGGCGGAAAAAACTCTTACGAAAGACACGGTGCCGGTGGATGTGGACGCCGTGCTGTTTTGGAAGGTCGTGGACCCAAAGAGAGCGGCCCTGGACGTGGCGGATTATAGAAGCGCGATAAGCTGGGCTTCCCAAACGGCGTTGCGCGATGTGATCGGCAAGACCATGCTTTCGGATATGCTGGAAGGCAGGGACAAAATCAGCAGCCTGCTGCAAAAGATCATCGATGAGCGCACGGAACCCTGGGGCATCAATGTTATTTCGGTGGAAGTGAAGGACGTCTTGATTCCTTCGGGTCTGGAAGACGCGATGTCGATGCAGGCCCAGGCTGAAAGAGAGCGTCAGGCGCGTGTGATCCTGGGTGATGCGGAGCGGCAGATAGCGGAAAAATTTGCCGAAGCCGGCAAGAGCTATGAGCACAATCCGATAGCCTTTCATTTGCGGGCGATGAATATGCTTTATGAGGGGTTGAAGGAGAATTCCACGATTGTAATCGTTCCCAGCACGGCCGTGGAAAGCATGCAGCTCGGGGGGCTTGCCGGGATGACAGCGCTGACCATGGGGCTGGGCGCGGAGCGCACCAACGGCGGCAAGGGAGCTGAACCGAGCCGAATCCCGGAAACCAACGGCGTTTAGATGAAGGATCGGCCGCGCGACGATTAGCAAAGCGCGTGCGTGGCTTTAGGAGACGTCACGGCGGGAAGCCCCATGATAAATTCACTGTTCTTCTGGGTGGTTCTATTGCTGGTGTTCTACATCGCCCACACTTTCGCGGCGCGGGTTGCGGCGGCGCGGCTGGGGGCGGCGGAAGGGAAGGCGCCGCCCGCGGTCCCGCCGGATGCGCTGGCCGCTCTTGAGTCCAGGCTGGCGCCGATGCTGGCCATAACCGGGCGCAAGGGGCTCTTCCTTCTCATTATCACGCCGGTGCCACACGCGCTCTTCGAGGCCATTGGCATTCACTCCCCGTATTTGTGAGGTCGCCATGATTGAACACTCCATTGATGCGCGAATCTGGCTTCGTTCGGATTGCAGGCTGGGGAAAAAGTCAGCCCGAAACCCGCCAGCCGCGCGGCTCAAACTCAAAAGCAGTCCGTCCAGTAATACATGAAAAGGAAAATGCCATGAAAGGAATAGAAAATTCCGAAGCATTCGGTGCGCCCGGAATCACACCTCACTGGACTTCGAGCGCCAAAACCGGCGTTGGCACCGCCCTCGGCGACAAGAGCCACGTCTGGTTCACGCTGAGCCACGGTATCTTCAACGAAATCTATTACCCGCATATTGACAAGGCCTGCGTGCGTGACATGGGGTTCATCGTCACGAACGGAGTGGATTTCTTCTCCGAGGAAAAGCGGGACGCGGATTCCAAGGTTCACTGGCTGGCCGACGGCGTGCCGGCGTTCGGCATGGTCAACACGTGCCGTGAAGGCCGCTACCGCATCGAAAAGGAGGTCGTGACCGATCCGCATCGGGACGCGGTGCTGCAACAGGTCCGCTTTACCGCGCTGCAAGGCGCATTGTCCAGTTATCATCTTCATGTCCTGCTCGCGCCGCACCTTGGGAACCAGGGCAGCGGCAATACCGCCTGGGTGGGTGAATCGGAAGGCACGCCCCTTCTGTTTGCACAGCGGGAGGGCGTCGCGCTGGCGCTGGCCTGCTCCGCCCCGTGGACGAAGCGGTCCGCGGGCTACGTCGGTTCGTCGGACGGCTGGCAGGACCTGAAGGCGCACAAGGAGATGACCTGGGAATACACCCGGGCTGAGAACGGCAATGTGGCCCTGACCGCCGGGATCGATCTCTTAAAGACGCAGGGAGATTTCGTACTGGCGATCGGTTTTGGCGGTGACCCGGAAGAGGCGGCCCGCAACGCCATAGGCAGTCTTCGCCACGGTTTCGGGAATCCAAAACATGACTACATCGCCGGCTGGCAGGATTGGGTAAAAACGCTCGCATCGCCGGGACTGAGCGGACTCGATCCCGGCGATCTCTCCAGCAAAAGCCTCGCTGTCCTGCGCACGCACGAGTCGAAGACATCGCCCGGCGCTCTCATCGCCAGCCTCTCCATCCCTTGGGGATTCCACCAGGGCGACGGTGATCTGGGCGGCTACCATCTCGTCTGGTCGCGCGACATGGTGGAAACGGCAGGCGGCTTGCTCGCTGCCCGCGCGCACAAAGAGGTCCGCCGCGTTCTCTCTTATCTAAAGGCGACTCAGCAGCCGGATGGGCACTGGCCGCAGAACATGTGGCTGGATGGCTCGCCATGGTGGAACGGAATCCAGATGGACGAGACAGCACTTCCGATCCTGCTGGTGGACCTGGCCCATCGCGAAAAGGCATTGACGGAAGCCGACGTGGCCGGGTTTTGGCCCATGGTGCGGAAAGCCGCGGCCTACCTTGTCCGCAATGGACCGGTGAGCCCGCAGGATCGCTGGGAGGAAGATCCCGGCTATTCGCCGTTCACGGTCGCGGCGGAAATCGCTTCCCTTCTGGTGGCCGCTGACTTGGCGGATTTGAGTCACGACGCTTCCGTCGCAACTTACCTCCGCGAAATCGCCGATGTCTGGCACGACTCGATTGACCGCTGGATGTACGTATCTGGCACGGACTGGTGCGGGAAGTTCGAGGTCGAAGGATACTACATCCGAATTGCATCGAAGGAGATTGGGGTCGGAATGCCGCACTCCCAGAGGAACATCCACGTAAAGAATGTTCCTGCCGCGGAGGAGATCCTGCCGGCCATTCATTTGGTGAGTCCCGACGCCCTGGCCCTGGTGCGTTTCGGCTTGCGCGCGGCGAACGACCCGCGTATTCGCGACACGGCAAAAATTCTCGACGCGATGCTGAAGGTCGAGACGCCGTCTGGCCCGGTCTGGCATCGCTATAACGACGATGGGTACGGCGAGCATGAGGATGGCGCGCCTTTCGACGGCACGGGGATTGGCCGCGGGTGGCCGTTGCTCACCGGCGAGCGGGCCCATTGCGAACTGGCGGCGGGACGGGCCGACGAAGCGAAAAGACTTCTGGCCGCGATGGAATCCTTCGCCAACGAAAGTGGCCTGATCCCGGAACAAGTCTGGGACTCGCCGGACATACCGGAACGCGGGCTTCATTTTGGCCGGCCTTCCGGTTCGGCCATGCCGCTCGTATGGGCGCATGCCGAGCACCTCAAACTGCGGCGATCCCTGCAGGACGGCCGTGTCTTCGACATGCCGCCACAAACCGTGCGACGCTACCTGACGGAGAAAACCGCATCCCCGCGAAGGGTGTGGAGGTTTAACCACAAGATTCGCTCGATGCCTGCCGGCAAAAACCTGCGCATCGAGACGCTGGCGCCCGGCATCATCCATTGGAGCGCCGATGACTGGAACACGGTTCAGGACGTAAAGACGCGCGACGTGGGGCTGGGAATCCACATCGCCGATCTGGAGACCAAAGCGCTTCGCGAAGGAAATCAGGTCAAGTTCACTTTCCACTGGCCGGAGGCTGATCGTTGGGAGGGCAAGGATTTCACCGTTCACATTGATTCCGTGCAGCCGAACGGGGCTGCCTCCGCTGAAAGGAGCGAGACGGATGCACGATAGAGCCAAGACCACGACCGCGACGGACGCGATGCGTTTTGTCTATCTCGCCACTGCCATCTCGGCGCTGGGCGGCATGCTTTTTGGCTATGACGTCGGTGTCATTTCCGGGGCGATCCTGTTCATCAAGAAGGAGTTCTCACTTTCTCCGACCATGGAGGAAATCGTCGTCAGTTCCGTCTTGTTGGGCTCGCTCCTCGGCGCGATGGCCGGAGGAGCGCTGGCGGACCGCCTTGGACGCCGGAGATTATTGATTGTTACCGCGACGGTTTTCGGTTTGGGCGCGATCGGGGCGGCTCTTGCGCCGGGCACGCCATGGCTGATTGCGGCCCGGATCATCGCCGGCGCCGCCATTGGCGTCGCTTCGTTTGTCGCGCCGCTCTACATTAGCGAGATCGCCCCTGTTGCCATCCGGGGAAAGCTTGTTTCGATCAATCAAGTCGCCCTCACCTGCGGCATAGTCCTCTCCTATCTCATCGACTACGCCTTCGCCCCATCCCAGGCGTGGCGCTGGATGTTTGCGATGGCGGTGATTCCGGCGGCCGCATTCGCAATCGGACTATTTTTCATTCCCAACAGCCCGCGATGGCTTGCAGGCCGCGGACGCACGGATCAAGCGCGGGCCGTGCTGAAACGGATTCGCGATCCGGAACAGGTCGAGGGCGAACTCAGCGACATTCTGCGCAGCGTCTCGCAGCAAAAGGGGCACTGGTCCGAACTGCTCGGCAAGCCCTTGCGAATGGCGATGATCGTTGGCGTCGGACTCGCCGTCGCGCAGCAGATCACCGGCATCAACACGGTCATTTATTACGCGCCGACTATTTTTAAGTTCGCCGGCTTGTCTTCCGCGTCGGTGGCGATCCTGGCCAGCGTCGGGGTCGGAGTCGTCAATGTCGTATTGACCCTGGTGGCGATGCAACTGATCGACCGGGTTGGGCGGCGGCCGCTTTTGCTGGCGAGCCTGGCGGGAATGGCGCTGAGCCTGTTTGTGCTGGGGCTGGCCTTCTCGCTTCCACAATTCTCCGGCAGCCTGGGATGGATCGCGGTGGGAAGCCTCATGGTATATGTCGGCTCGTTCGCCGTGGGACTGGGGCCGGTTTTCTGGCTGGTGCTCTCGGAGATTTACCCGCTGCAAATCCGGGGCCGGGCCATGAGTGTCGGGACGGTTGCCAACTGGAGCGCCAACTTGATCGTGGCATTGTCGTTTTTGACGCTCACGCAAATCCTGGGCAAAGCCGCCACATTCTGGTTATACGCGACCGTTACCGTCGGGGCATGGTTCTTCGCGTTTCTCCTCGTGCCGGAAACCAAGGGAAAAACTCTCGAACAGATCGAAGCGCACTTTCGATCCGGAAAGCATCCACGGGCATTATAAACAAATAAACTATGAAAACAAATACACTGATTCCTGAACCGCTCCACGAGCTGGACGCATACGAAACCAACACACTGACGCCGGAGCTGCTCCATAAGATGGATGCCTACTGGCGCGCGGCGAACTACCTCTCAGTCGGGCAGATCTATCTCTACGACAATCCCCTATTAAAAGAGCCGCTGAAGCTGTCGCACGTGAAGCCGCTGGTGGTCGGACACTGGGGCACGACACCCGGCCAGAACTTCATCTATGTGCATTTGAACCGGGTCATCAAAAGGTATGATCTGGATATGTTTTACGTTGCCGGCCCCGGTCACGGGGGCCCGGCGATTGTTGGCAACGTGTACCTCGAAGGCACCTGGAGTGACATCTATCCGGACGTGACTCAGGACGAGGAAGGGCTGAAAAAGCTGTTCACCCAATTCTCGTTTCCCGGCGGCATTTCGAGCCACGTCGCGCCGACGACACCGGGATCGATTCACGAAGGCGGCGAGCTGGGCTATTCGCTCAGCCATTCCTTCGGGGCCGCGTTTGACAATCCCGGCCTGATTGTCGCCTGCGTCATTGGCGATGGCGAAGCGGAAACGGGGCCCCTTGCGACTGCATGGCAGTCCAACAAGTTTCTCGACCCGGTGACGGACGGAGTCGTGCTCCCGATCCTGCATCTCAATGGGTATAAGATCAGCAACCCCACCGTCCTCGCGCGCATCGAGCATGAGGAATTGGAGCGGTTTTTCCAAGGCTGCGGCTGGACCCCTCGCTTTGTGGAAGGGGATAACCCGGAAAAGATGCATGAATTGATGGCGGCCACGCTGGAAGAGGCCATCGAGGATATTCGCGCGATCCAAAAGAATGCGCGGGACAAGAACGACACCACGCGCCCGCGTTGGCCAATGATCGTCCTAAGATCGCCCAAAGGCTGGACCGGCCCAAAAGTGGTCGATGGTCTGCAAATCGAGGGCACCTTCCGGGCGCATCAGGTGCCGATTCTGGTGGATGCCGAGCATCCCGATCACGTGCCGCTGCTGGAAAGCTGGATGAAAAGCTACAAGGCCGAGGAGCTGTTCGATGAAAATGGCCGGCTCATGCCGGAATTGGCGGAACTGGCGCCAAAGGGCGACCGGCGGATGGGTTCCAATCCGCACGCCAATGGCGGTATCCTGCTCCGCGACCTCAGGATGCCGGATTTCCGCAAGCACGCAGTAACCGTGCCTTCGCCCGGCGCCGTTAACGGCCAGGACACGCTCGTTCTGGGTCAGTTCCTGCGTGACATAGCCAAGTTGAATCAGGATAATTTCCGCGTCTTTGGGCCTGATGAAACGCTTTCGAATCTTCTGGGGGCGGTATTCGAAGTCACAAATCGCCAGTGGGATGCGCGGGAAGTAGCGAACGATGAATTTCTCGCGCCGGCCGGCCGCGTGCTGGATTCGATGCTTAGCGAGCATCAGTGCGAGGGCTGGCTGGAAGGATATTTGCTCACAGGCCGGCACGGCTTGTTCAATAGTTACGAAGCGTTCATTCGCATCGTGGACTCGATGTTCAGCCAGCACGCGAAGTGGCTCAAAGTAACTTCCGAACTGCCCTGGCGCCGGAAGATCGCCTCCCTGAACTATCTCCTGGCATCCCACGTCTGGCAGCAGGATCACAACGGCTTCACCCACCAGGACCCGGGCTTTCTCGACCACGTCATCAACAAAAAGGCCAGCATCGTGCGCGTCTATTTGCCGGCGGACGCCAATTGCCTGCTCTCGGTCTTTGATCACTGCCTGCGGAGCCGGAACTATGTGAACGTGGTGGTCGCCGGAAAACATGCCCTCCCCCAATGGCTGACCATCGAGGAAGCCGTCGTGCATTGCACGGAAGGCATCGGCATCTGGCAATGGGCAAGCAATGATCAGAACGCAGAGCCGGACGTGGTGATGGCCTGCTGCGGCGATACGCCCACGCTGGAGATTCTGGCTGCCGTTTCCATCCTGCGCGAGCATCTGCCCGAGCTGAAAATCCGCGTAATCAACGTGGTCGATCTGATGAAGCTGCAGTCTGCGAGCGAGCACCCGCACGGGCTGAGCGAAACCGATTACGACTCGCTCTTCACGAAGGACAAGCACATCATCTTCGGCTTCCATGGTTATCCGTGGCTGGTCCACAGGTTGACCTACCGCCGGACCAATCGCAATCTCCATGTCCGCGGCTACAAGGAAGAGGGCACCATCACGACAGCCTTTGATATTAGGGTGCAGAACGACCTGGACCGCTTTCATCTGGTGCAAGACGTGGTGGATCGCCTGCCGCACTTAGGCTCCAAGGGGGCCTATCTGAAGCAGATGGTGCAAGACAACCTTATCGAGCACAAGCAATACATCGACAAACACGGACAGGACTTGCCAGAAATCCGGAACTGGAAGTGGAGCAGTCCGAAATGAATGCGCAAGCTTTCGCGTGCTGT
>Ga0302324_100027093_pt1 | contig 10928 bp, 6 predicted proteins | sample Palsa_T0_1_FD_201949 | JGI IMG/M metagenome (GOLD analysis project Ga0302324, IMG submission 201949) | Peat permafrost microbial communities from Stordalen Mire near Abisko, Sweden - Palsa_T0_1 | ecosystem: Environmental > Terrestrial > Soil > Palsa > Peat permafrost | place: Sweden: Abisko...
AAGTTCACGGTTACGATTGGTTTCATTCTATCTTCTGGGCCGAATCCTTTACGGCCAGACCAAACCATTCGTACCCTGATGAGCCGGGTCGGACAGGGTTCTTTGTGTATACCAAAGAAGAACGCTGGAAGACGTAGTTTCTTCATCACCGAAGCGCCGGCAAAAAATAAACTTATTCCTTCACACGATCCCCCGGTAAAGGGTCGTCCGACCAACGTTCAGGAGCGCGGCCAGTCCTCGCTGCGCTGGCCGTGCCCGGTCAGCTTGCGGGCGTGGTCGATCTGCTTCCCGGTGAGTTTTGGCTTGCGCCCGAATTTGACGCCACGGCATCGCGCGGCCTTCACTCCGGCGCGTGTCCCTTCGCTGATAAGGCGACTTAACCGGCCAATCATCTGCCATACGGCGCGGCCTGTCGGCGTCTCGGGTGGCATCGAAGACAATACTGGGTTAAGATAGGGGCTCTATGGAGCAGCAGGATGATCCGCCTTGCGGTGACACCGCGGCGGTGCGGTTTGCTAAACGGATAGACAAAGCTAAAAGGATCACCGTCAAAACGGCACGGCAGGTCTGCAGCGATGCCTCAGCGAAGGGGAGCCAGATCCTCCTGAGCGGGCAAAAAGCGGCACTCAAGAAGCTCGGCGGGGTCCAATCCGCACTCGGCGAGGATTATCAACAAATTTTTGCAGACAACCCGCTGGTCATAGACTCACTTTCACGAGCACCGCTACTAATCGACAACAAACAACTTCTGTCGACGGCATTCAACCTTCCCTGGATGACAACTGCGCTTTGGAGTGCGGCAGCCGGTACCGTCGTTGAGTTTCAGCGCCCCATTAGCCACGCTCTTGGCGGCGTGTTTCACTACGGGCCCGGACACGTGCGGCGCTGGGCCGAGGTCAACCAATACATGGATTCCGTTGCCGGGTCGGGGCACAGGCTGAAATTTGGGCATACGGTCGACTTCCTTCCCAGAATTTACGAACGGTTCGGAATCGAGGGAGTCCCAGCTTTTTTCCTGCACCTGCTCCAGGATTTCTTTACGCCAGATGGCCTGCCACTGCTGCCCAACGCTTGGGCCATCAAACGGCATTTAGCAATCGCGGGCCTCGCTCCGAAGATGACCACTGCCCTCGTAAGCCTGAGTGCGTCGAATGTGCTGGCCGGCGCAATGATCGTGGCTACGGTCTTCAAGACATGGGACAAACTAGACCGGAACAAACGCAAGCTGAAACTGCTGGGGGATGCCGATTCCGCCGCCGAGTCCGGCGATTACTCAGGTGCAGTCGAAAACTACAAACGAGCGCTGGAACTGGAGCGGGCACCGGCTACCCTGATCGCTCTTGGTCAGGTATATCTTCGCCGGGCGCAGGGACGTCCATACGCTCACCGCTGCTTCACCGACGCCGTGCAGGTTCTCAGTACAGACATTTCAGGGACAGTACCTTACCGTGGGGCGCAATTGAGCCTGCGCGGAATCGCCGGCTTGCATGCTCTCGCAACTGCCGACGTGATCGGAGACAGTTATCCTCAGTATTGGCAGGAACAAGTCCAGGATCTGGTCAATGCCACAGTCCATTCCTTCGTGTCGGCCGCTGATAAATTGGAGCATTCTGCGCCACGGATAGCCAATTCGATGGTCCGACCACCACTTTTTTCGGCGGCGATCAACCGCTACCTCGCCGCCCAGAGCGCGTGTCAATATCCATTGCTTGAAGACCGCCAGCAACTTGTAACCACACATATTAGGAAGGCCGTGGGTCTGGTCGGCAGAGTTGCCCAGCGAGATGAGTCCAGTCTTAGAGAATCGGCCAATCAGCTGCGTGGCGTTTGGACTCGGACCGTCCTACCCGAGAAAGAAGCAGATCTCCTGCTTTCGACTGCCTAGTCCTGGTCCGAGGCCGGCAATTCGCGTTCGCCCAGTTAACCGTCTTGTCCGCGGCCCGCAAGATCTCAAAACGCGCGCAGGCTAGCTAAGCTAGGCGCATCGCGTCAATTGGTGGCGGAACGAAATCCCCGACGGGGTGTTGCTGTCGAAGTCCATAAAGAGGCAGAGTGGCGTATCCCGCAGACACTCCGCGCGTCAGCCGCAAATAACGCTAGAACTCGAGCCGCAGGGCGAATTGTATGCGTCGCGGGTCTCCGACCCCTTCAATTCTGCCGAAGAGCCCTGTAAAATCGGGGTACGGCAGCGGAATCCCGAAATTCGGATGATTGAATGAGTTGAAGAACTCACCCCGAAAATTCACTGCCATTCGTTCCCCGACCGGGAACCGCCGTTGGATGGACAGATCGACCACCTCATTGGCCGGTCCCGGAATGATGTCCCGCCCGGCGTTGCCTAAGGTATATGGCGCCGGGGCGGAAAACGCATCGATGTTGAAGTATTCCGCGACCGACCGTTGTGACGCGGGCAGAGAAACGGACTGGCCCGGAACGACGTTCGGCCGATTGGGCGTTCCCGTGTTGGAAAAGTCGCTGAAATAGTAAACCGGGTTCAGCGGCGTTCCATCCTGGAAGGTCAGTACCGTGGCGATCTGCCAGTTGGAAAACACGGGCTTCAGAAACGGCGTCCCCGGCAGGTTGTAGATAGCATTTGCCGCGAGCCTCCGGGGGACGTTGGCGAACGACAGACCGCGTTCGTTACGCAGATTGCGTTCATCCTCAGCGCCGAACGATTCGTAGGAACCGACAATCGGTGAATCCGAATCGTCAATCGATTTCGACCACACGAAGCTCGCAAGAACCGACAGCCGGTTTGAAAGCCGCTTCTCGACTTTGACCTGCAGCGAGTGATAAACCGAATTCGCGATATTCTTCCGTTCCACGAGGGGGCCAAGCGTGGGGAACTCAAGCAAGGTCTGCAGATTGCCCGGACGCGGCGGCAGGTTTTCACCGTCGAGCGTGTGGAAAGCAGTGTTGTCCTCGTCGAAGCGGCCGAGGCGGTTTCCCTTGGTCCCGGCGTACGCTAATTCAAGTAACATCCGGCCAGGGAGTTCATTCTGAAATCCGCCCTGCCACTGTTGAACGTACGGAGTCTTCGCATTGGGATCGAGGCCGTAATAGGCGGGAAGACCTGTGGAGGAGGTTTGCGGAAATCCGTTCGCCGTAGTCAGAACCGGTGTGATGCCATTGGCCTGATTCTGCTGACTCTGAATTCCATTGAGGACGAGGTCGTAGGTTCCGACGGCAACCTCCGGGCTGAAATAAATTCCGTATCCCGCTCTGAATGTAGTCGCCCATCGGTTGAAAAAACTGCCGGGCAGACGCCACGCCAGACCCACGCGCGGGCCGAAGTTTTTCAGATCGGAATTGGTCGCGGTACTCTCGCGCAATAGAGTCGGCGTAGCGGGAAGATTAGAGAAATCGAGGTTCAGCAGATTGTCACGGGTAGCGCTCCAGGGCGAAGTATACTCATAGCGCAGTCCCAAGTTCACGGTCAGCCGGGGAGACACACGCCAGTCGTCCTGAACGTATGCGCCCAGCACAGACTGCCGCAGATAGGCTTGTGTGTTACCGACATTGCGGAGGGTGTTCTGCGGATAGCCGAGCAGGAAATCGGCGAAGGCGTCGCCGGTGGTATTGGGATTGTTCAGATCTTCCGTGTAGGCGCCGGTGTAAGTGAACTGGCCACGCTGATCCTGATCGCGAAGATAATTTAGCTGAAAACGCATGCCCTGAAATCCCATCTTGATGGTGTGGGCTCCGTGAACGATGTTGAAGCCATCGGAGTAGTTCCAGGAGTTGTCGCGCTGCACTTTCGGGAGCGTGGGATCGTCTGTCAGCGTCGCATAGTCGGCCACCAGAAAATACGGGAGCCCGAAAGTGAAGGGATCGTTCGAAACGCCCGTGACGCCAAGGTTCGCAGCCACGTTGGAGCCGAAAGCGCTTTCCGGAACGTCGAACACGCGCAGACGAGTGAAGGAGAATCGCGATTCATTCAGCACATTGTTCCAGGATCGCGTGTAGCCGAGGACGAACTGCTGGCCGAGAGTGTCCTCCGCGGTTGGACGTTCCGGAAAAGAACTGTTCACACGGTCTCGCTGATCGTTAAATGTGTAACGTCCGAACAACTGGCTCTTATCGCGAAACTGGTGGTCAAGGCGCGCGGAACCGTAGTCGTGCGTGGTTACATTGGGGGTGGTGTCAAGGTAGTTGCCGGACGCTTCCTGGCTGTTTGGCAGAGGTTCGTATTGCGGAAGGTATTTCACCGCGATGGGATCGAGCCGCGACATGGGAATCGTATTGTTCGGAAATGGCGCGCGATTTCCGATGGAATTCAACGACAGAGGATCGAATATCTGGCTGCCGGAACCGAAGTTACCGCTGCGCGTGAGCGCGGTGGGAACCTGCGCCACTGTGGCCTGTGCAGTCAGACCCCGGACGCCTTCGTAGGTCGCGAAAAAAAACGTATTTTTCAGCCACGCCGGGCCACCCATGGAAGCTCCGAACTGATTTTGCCGTAAAGCGGCCCTCGGCAACGTGGGATCTTCGAAATAACCTCGTGCATCGGTGGCATCGTTCTGGAGATAGTCGAAGGCAGTGCCGTGGAGTTTCTTTTGGCCCGATTTGGTGACGACGTCCACCACAGCGCCGCCGGCCTGGGCGAATTCCGCGGACGCCTGCGACGTCAGAATGCGGAATTCCTGAACGCTTTCGAGCGGCGGTTCGATAGCCATCGCGAATACCAGGCGATCCGTGTTAATCGCGCCATCGAGTGTGTAAACATTCATGGTGGAGCGTGCGCCGTTGACGGGCGAGTTTTGCTGCACGAGCCCGCGCGCGCCCTGATAGTCGCTCATAACGTCGTTCGTGAATCCGCCGAGTTGCCGGGGCACCGCACTCGCGCCGAGGGTCACCAGAGAAGCCACGTCCCGCGTGGAAAGCGGCAGGCTCAGAACGGTGGAAGAATCGAGAAGATAGCCCATCGATGCATCATCTGAAGCTACGCGCGAAGCGTTCGCCTGCACGGTAACGGAATCGCTTGCGACGCCGATCTGGAGTTGGAGATCGACGCGGCCTTTCTGATTGACCTCAAGTACCACCGCGCCGGTCAGCTCGGTTTTGAAGCCCGGCTTCTCCGCGCTCACGGTATAGGATCCCGGAAGCAGATCGTCAATGCGATATTGGCCGGTAGTCCCGGTCAGCGCCGTACGCGAGAACCCGGTGGCCTGATGCCGCGCCGTAACTTTCACCTCCGAAACCGCGGCCGCGGAAGGATCTGTAACGACCCCAAGAAGACTGCTGGATGCAACCTGCCCGAAGGCGGTGGCCGCGCAGCAGAGAAGCAGAATACCCGTGAGCTGACGCATAAACGTTTTTGGCCGGGACGATGTGCGCGTTATTGATGCATCTTCATTTCGGGCTTTGGCTTATTGGGATCGTAGACCAGAACCTCCTGCATCATACCCCGGTCTTCATGATCGAGAATGTGGCAATGCAGGACGAAAGTTCCCGTGAAATCGACGAATTTGCTGCGGATCTTGACGTAGCCCGCGGTAGGATTCGCAAGGGTTCCGACCGATGCGGGAATCGCGATCGTGTCGCGCCAGATATACGGCTCCTTCATCTTAGTGAGTTGCTGCCCGATGGGATTATTAGGATCGAAGACTTCCAGCACCTGAAACGGATTCACGTGGATATGAAACGGGTGGATCGAGCTGTTCCAGTAATTTTCGAGTACGAGTTCGGCGGCCGTGTTTAGAGCGAATTCCTGTTTCGTGGTGGAACCCTGGCTTGAGTCGAAGACCTTTCCATCGATCGCCGGCCGGTTGGTATTGTCTGCGGCGTCCCAGTTGAATTTCAGGGTGCGGGACGGTACCGGTGTCGGATCTGAGGAATCCCACTTCAGCCAGTCTGGCATGGGCGGGAAGTTCGCGGCTGTTGGGAAAATCATCTGCACGGGTGTTCCCGCGACGCTGAGTTGCAACAGGTAAGGAGCGGTCAGCGTCGTCGGCTGACAACCGGCGGGAGGCGGACCGTGGACCGACTTAAAGCTGAGCAGAGAATCTCCGGTTGTGGCGGGCGCCTGAACCAGAATGTCGATTCGATTACCGGGCGCGACGGTAAACTGCTGCGCGAGGCCAAAATCGGGGTCGCTGTATCTTTCGGGCGCGAGTTGAATACCGTCATAAGCTATCTGCCGGATTACCGGTACAGCTGCGGGATCGGCGGAGTTCTTTGGGACAAAGGCATAGGTAAGATAAGAAACCTGCTGCATCGTGGCATTGACGAATCGCCAGCGCTGAATCTCTCCGGGCTTCATCGTGATGGTTGGCTGCAACTGGCCGTTGACGAGCGTACGGGGATCTCCGCCCGCGCACGTGTTGAGGGGATCGCCTGCCCAAACGGAATTCGCCCGGGTCTGAATTGTTATTTGATCGCCGATCTGCTGAATAACCATGACCTTTTCGCTCGCGCGCAGGCCTGGCATCAGTTTTTCGAGCTGATCGTCAAACTCGCCCTCAATAATAAAAGCGCCCGACATTCCGTTCAGAAGCTGCAGCGCGACGGAACCGTGTTTATGCGCGTGATACCAATGCGTGCCGGGCGCCTGCCCCATCGTCATCTTCTTTGAAGGGTCCAAAGGATTCGGCGCCGGAGGCGGCAACGGAATCCTGAAGTCATTAATAAATTCGAACCAGGACTTTTGAGGCGGCGGAGGCGGGGTCTTAGGCACGTGCCCCTTCGGATAAATGTCGATCATCACGTTATCGCCAGTTCCATCCGGGGTGACATGAGTTCCGTGAAAGTGCATGTTGGTCGTGTTGTCGCCATGGAGACAGGAAGGCATGGTTTCGGCGGGACGGACCTGCGGGGGCGGATCCTGGGGCTTCGGATAGAGCGCAATGGTCCCGCCCGTGGTTGGATCGTTTGCGGTCTGGATATCGCAGGCCATCTCGTCCGGGTTTGTCGCAGGAAGAAAGCCTGGATCGATTGCATTCAGGAGATGGACCCTGACGCGGTCTCCGACCCGCACGCGGAAGGTTGGTCCCGGTCCCGGCAAGGTGGCGTTGGGGGGCCATGTCACGAGCTTAGGATTCGGGGGATACTTCAATGCGGCGTGATTCGCGTAACTGCCCTCGTAGTAGCGCAGCCGCATAGGCTTGCACTGGAGGCCCTGACCCGCGATGGTGGTGACGTACTTCCATCCCCCCTTGATGGTCATCTTGACGTCCAAATTGGCATCCGGCTTGTTCGTCTTGTGGCTGACGAATTCGGCGACGGGGACGAAAGGCTGAAACTGCGGTACCGGTTGGCAAGTCGAGGGATCCTGAGGAGCTGCGTCCAACTCGTCCGAGCTCATTACGTCAGCCAGAGATAAGCCCAGCGCCGCTGCCAGAGCGGAGGCGACGAATCGCCGCCGCGAAGGAGCGGATACGGCGGCGTCACCGGTTGTGAGAATCAAATTTTCTTCCATGATGTTTTGCCTCTGATTAATGCGTCAAACAGAGATCTGCACGGTCAAAGTAGCCTTGGCGTTTGGAGGGTCTTTCATGCCGTATTGGTAAACATAGGGGTCTTTCGGAGGAGCGCCCGGCCATCCAAAAATTCTGGGGGAGGAATTTGCGTCGACTGTACCCACGGCGGCAAGGGTAGCCCACACTGGGGCCGGAGCTGCCGCGGGATTGCCATTGACCGCCAGAAGGATCAGTGTGTAGGGCACGTTGTCTTTGTTCTCCCAGACCACCGAATCGCCCCATGCGATTGTCTTGTTCTCGATCTCACCATTCTTGATACTGACGAACCGGGTACTCGGCTGAGGGGGAGGGTAGCCGCCTTTTTTGGGTTTGCCCATCGTGCTCTTTCCAGATCGGGTTTAGGACTCCGATATTAACGGACCGTAAGAATCGATGTCAACGATTATTGTAAATAACCGTTCCTTTTTGACAGGCCTCATCGCGTTTCCGGGAATGCCGGGCAGAAGCCTGACGGCGCCGAAACACCGGGGGGGCAGGCGCAAGCGCCTACCCCACACTCAGACAGGCGGAACCGCCTGTCCTACCTTTGTTCCATGGAGGTTCGTGGCCTTGGGCAGACGCCCTAAATCAAAAGCGCGTCTTCCAGTCCGCAACTTCGGAATAAAAGTAATGTTCGTCGGGGCGTTCGGGCACGTCGGCGATGACCGTAATCCGGCATCCGTATGTTCTCTCGAGAAACAACAGGAGACGCGCCGAGTAAATTGCGCCATATTCTTTGTGATGAAAGAATCCGCTCGCGTGAAAGCCAGGGTTGTAATGGGTGTGAATCCCACCTATGTTCACTTCTATCGCCGCGAAATCACCTTCGTCGAGCAGCGCTACATCCCATCCCAGATTCGAGCCCGATGTAATCCCGGCCGGAAGAGCATCGAGAATTCGCTGAACATAACGATTGGGGCCATCCCTCTCACCGGGCCTCACTGAACCCTGGTGCCGATGCACGGTGAGGTCCTCGATAACGCGGTCTTCAACGGTGTGAACACGGTATTCGTGCCGAATATTCTTCCGCTCCTGGACGATGAATTCTTCGTCAGCGATATATTTTGCGCCACTCTCAATCATGGAAAGAGCGGCTTCCGTGCGGTAGTCGCATTCGTCGCCCGAGCAGTCGCCGAGCGCGGTCTTGATGACAAAACCCCGCGGAAACATTTCGTGCAGTGTATTGCGCAGATCGGGAAGATTTACCCTCTGAACTAATCTGTCCAGACTCACTGTCGGCGGCAGACTGCCGGCGTGGTAGTGCCGCAATACCAGTGCCTGCATGAGTTTATGTTCCATTCGCCAATGGCCCAAGCGACGCTCGTCGAACCCCAGCGCCAGCAGAACCTGTCTCAGTAACAAAGCGCGCGTAGTCGCCGCGAGTTGAGGCAGCAGGGGTATAGCGTGGGAAAGTCGAAGTTCGAGATCGCCTTCCATGGGGCCGCGACGCCGGGCGCCGGTAAATGCGTCGATGCGGCGGATCAGCGGTTCGGCGATTTCGCTCTCCGTGCGCATGTCGACAGGTGCTTGCGTGAGAGCTACGGCTCTGCCGAGATGCCGCAGTTGCCAGTTCGCGGTTTCGTGGTAAAAGCGGTTGTCTGGAGGATGGTCCGGCGCGTCAGGCTCGGCTAGTACTTCCACTCCGTCCTTTCGCCCCACGTGGTTGAGCAGCCGTGCGGTGTCGCAGGCACCCCAGTTGCGGTCGTGGAAGTATCCGCTGCAATGGAATCCGCGCTTGAACACCGGGTGAAAACCGGTGAAATTCACCTCAATTATCTTGTAATTACTCCACGGCTGTAACGCAATATCCCATGCAAGAAGGGAGCCGCCGACGAGACCATCGGGAAGCCGGCGGAGAACGGATGTTACGAATGCGTTGGGCCCATCGCGCTCGCCCGCGATGCTGCCGCCATGATATCGGCGAAACGTCAGATCCTCGATGACGTCTTCCTCGAGACTGTGTACGCGGTACTCCGTGGCGATCGCAATTCGTTCCTGGGCAACGGTTTCTTCATCCAGAATCCTGCACGGCGCCGGCGCCACGCGGTAATCCATCAACGCCAGTACGGCTTCGCCGTTGTATCTGCCTCCGGATTCGCCCGAGGAGTCCCCCAGAGCGGCTTTGAGAAGGTAAACGTGCGGAAAATTATTGGTGAGGAATTGCCGGATGCCGGGTGTGCCGTGTTTGCGGGCAAGAGAGTGGAGTCCGCAGGTGACCGGAATCAGCTCAGGTATCCATGTCCGAAGAACGAGAGCCTGGATGAGCTTATGTTCCATCCGCCATTGCAGATGGCGAGCCTCGTCAAAGCCCAAAGCCCGCAGAAGCTGCCGGACCGGGAGCGCCCGCCTGCTTCCGCCCAGACCGTCGACGAGCCCCAAGCCTTCCGACAATCGGAGATCGAGCCGCGAGGTCAGCGGCCGGCGGCGGCGCGGCAGTCCACAATTTGCGATCTCCGCAGCCACGGGGCCAATCTGACTAATCTCGTCGGGTAACCACTCCAGCAAGAGTCATTCTATAGGAAGCAAGAAAGTACCGCTTGTTTACACGCGCGGCTCGGAAAGAAAAGCGCAGCATGGCCAAGGTAGTGGAACGCCGAGGGAAAGCTCGGCAGCACCTTTGAAACATCGAGCGGGCAGGCGCGAGGCGCGAGCGCCTACCCCACACATGGACAGGCGAAAGCGCCTGTCCCACCTTTGTTTCTTGGCGGTTCGTGGGCCGCAGGCCCATCCGAGACAAGGCCGAAGCCTTAGCTATAGCTAGCGGGGCGAAGGCGCTCGACTCTCCAGGCCTCCGTGCGGCGCATGGGACGCAGGGATGAATCTTCCATCTTCAGTTCGCCCCGCCGGATGGCCTCAAAATCTCTTGTCCATTCCCAATTGAGACGGCGCCGCAGAGGATTATCGACAACCGTTTCGGGGGAATTGGTAAGCGATTCCGGGTGACGCCTCCTAATATATAAAAACTCATCCACATTTCGGATGCCGGTATTAAAAAACGCGCGCAACAGGAACTGCGTGTCGTTGGCGATGATCAGGTGCGTGGACAGCCCTCCGGCATTGAAGAAAGCGCTCCGGTGCGTCATGAGCGTGGCATGCAGAAGCGCGTGGTTCGCCCGGATGGCGAGCGCGGCGCTGCAATCGAGGGGAAACCGAACCGGCTGCACCAGCCAGCGAATTTCATCGAGGCAGAGCTCGTGCGATCCCACGATGCCGCAGCCGGTTTGCGCCAGGGCGTCGCCGAGCGCCGCGAAACGGTCGTAACATGAAAGATCGTCGGAATCCTGTAAGGTCAGGAGCGGCTCCGGCGACCTTTCCGCTAATTCCTGGCGAATCACGTACGGGCCCACTGGCGCCGGGCTGAAATCGAAAAATTCCACGCCGGGATTTTCTTCGGCAAAGGCTCCGTATTTCGCGCTGTCTCCGACATCGAGGCCCACACGAGCCGTTGGCGGACTGCCTGCCGATCTTCCG
>Ga0302324_100027094_pt1 | contig 10928 bp, 8 predicted proteins | sample Palsa_T0_1_FD_201949 | JGI IMG/M metagenome (GOLD analysis project Ga0302324, IMG submission 201949) | Peat permafrost microbial communities from Stordalen Mire near Abisko, Sweden - Palsa_T0_1 | ecosystem: Environmental > Terrestrial > Soil > Palsa > Peat permafrost | place: Sweden: Abisko...
CGATCGAGATGCGCTCGTCCTTCGCTCGTGCCTGGATTCCTCCAACGCGGATCGCTGTCAGTACGAACGACGCGCCTGCAATGGCGTCTTCAGGCTTAGTTGCAACACGCAGCTTTAGACCGCCGCTTTCCCGTTCGATCAGCGACCGGCCCAGTTCGCACATCACCTGCGCGCGCTCGGCGTCTAGGTCGTATAGCACCATCTCGTCAACGCCCAGGTGCTTTCGCGATTCATTGACTCCGTAGATCACTAGCGGAGTACGCAAGCCTCCCCCGCCGATGAGCGTAACTTTACGATTGCCCATGAATATCCTCAAGTTCCTGCCGTGTCGGCAGGCCGTTAAGAGATCCAGCCGCTCTTGTCGAGAGAGCTCCACAGGCCGCTGCCCGTCGCAACATTTCCTCCGCATCGGCCCCCGCAAGGACTGCGTCGATCAGGCCCGCGTCGAATGCATCCCCGGCCCCCGTCGTATCCACGACCTTGATGTCCGGCGAGGGAACTTGCAGCATCCGGCCGCCTGTCCGAATCGCCGCGCCATCCGCGCCAAGTTTGACCACCACGTGGCTGAATCCCAGTTGCTCCAGGCCCAGCAGCACTTCCTCAGGGCGCTCCTTGCCGGTCAGGCATTCGGCTTCTTTTCGGTTGGGCAGAAAATAATCGATCTCGATGCACGTCTGCAGGTTTTCCGGTTTCCGATACCATTCAGGCTGCCAACCAACATCCAGCGAAACAGTGCATCCGGCATCTTTCAGCGCCGGCAGTACGGCCTGCGCATAGCGCCGCTCCAGAGGGACAGCAAAATGCACATGCGCGGCGTGCTGCAACTGCTGCGTCAGATCGCGCGACGCCAGGTACTCGCCCAGCAGTTCGTTGCTACCCGCATAGCTGTAGAAGGAGCGTTCGCTCAGCACAGAAACGCTCACCGTGACACCGGAACTGCCGTGCACACGCCTCACACCTTCGGTCTCAACATGGAAGTCTTCCAGGCGCCGCTTGATCCAGAGCTCCTCAACCTCACCTACCACGCCACAAACGGCTGTTTTGCGGTTCAGACGGCCCAGCGAGCACGCCGTAATGGCGGCGCCGCCTCCAAGCTCTCGAAGATAATTGCGAGTGAAGATCTCCTCGCCCGGAAGCGGCCAGTTCTGAAATCCAGAAAACACGTGGTCGATGTAGATCTCACCCACGGTGACCACGTCCCAACGCTTCGTCATACTGCCTCCGGGTAAGGCCAGCTCTTTTGTTGGCGGGCGCGCAGCACAAAGACCGCAATCCCAAGGACCAGGAAAACCCCAGCCAGCGCAATATAGACTGCGCCGCTCGTGACTACTATGTAGAGCCACCCGCTCAGCGCAATCAGCGCCGGCAAGGGATAGAAGGGCATCCTGTAAGCGTCGGCAATGGCGCGCTTCTGCCTGCGCAGCAGCATAACGGCGACGCACTGCGCCGCAAACTGCAGAAGAGTCTGCGTGACGATGAGCGCGGTAATCAGGCTTTCAAGGCTGAACAGGCATGCAATTGCCGAGCAGATGCCCATCGCAAGCAGGGAAACATAGGGGAACTTTCCCTTCGGATGAAGGCGCCCGAAGACCGAAAAGAACTGGCCCCCTTGCGCTGCAGCATAGGGAATTCGGGAATAGCCCAGCAGAATCGCAAAGACCGAGCCGAAGGAAGCAACAAGAATCAGGATCGCGATGGACCTGCCCCCCAGGTTGCCATATACGCGCACCATAAAGTCCGCGACAATGGTCTGCGAGTGCATCGCATCGCGCCAGGGCAGCACGCCGATGATGGAGATATTCATCACCAGGTAGATCACAGCAATCAACAGGATCGAAAACAGGATCGATCGCGGGATCGTCTTCTTCGGCGTGGAAACCTCGTCGCCGATCAGACACACGTTATAGTAGCCTCCGTAATCGTACATGGCGATCAGCGTTGCCGACCCCAACCCGAGAAAGAATCCCCGATCCAGATGAAACGCGTGTTGAGGAAAATCAAATGCCATAGCCGAATGAAAGTGCGTCACGCCGGTAAAGATGATCCACGCCGTTGAAGCCAGAACGATGATGGCGGTGCCGATGGATAGATAGGAGATGGAACGAATGTTCCGGTACAAGAGGGCCGTGTTCACCAGGCACACCGCTGCTGCAATCGCAACCGAGCCTGCATGAGACAGATGGGGCAGTAGGTATCCCGCATATTGGGCAAAGCCCACCGCACCGCCGGCAATCGAAATCGGTCCCAGTACAATTGCCTGCCACAGGAAGAGAAAACTGAACAGGCGGCCGTAGCTCTGCGGTCCGAATGCTTGCAGGAGATAGTGATACGGGCCGCCGTCGAGCGGCATCGCCGACCCCAACTCCGACCAGACCATTCCATCGCACAACGAAACGAATGCGCCAAGGATCCATCCCAGCATCGCCTGCGGTCCGCCCATGGCGGCCAGGGCGAGCGGGATGGTGAGGAAAGGGCCCACGCCGATCATGTTCAGCACATTGGCCGACGTCGCTCCCCAGAACCCGACCTTTGGCACGAGCTCCATTCGTTGCTGCACCTTTCTTCTGCCAAATGCTTCGAGAACGTTCACCCGCACCCGCAGCTTCAACCCCTCGCCGTCAACCCGCGCCCGACATGGCAGACCAATCGCCTCTCCCTGTGAATCGAGCTCGTATTACCGTCCGCCAAACGTTAACGGTAACGCTATCACAAAATCTGTCGGATTGGAATTCCTGAGCGAAGCCTGGTTCGCTGGAGGTTCATGCCTGCCCTCTCCTGGCCCGGCGTTCGGATAGCGCTACCGCTCCTCGTTGCGCATGCTGTATCCTTTACCCTGCGCATCGCGGGTCGCTTTCGCCCTCTCGTGCGCGTATTGGTCTTTCTCCTGGAGCATCGATGGCGATCCGTCTCAAAGACATTGCGCGAGAGTTGAATGTCTCCGTCATTACTGTATCCAAAGCCCTGCGCGGCAATACCGACATCAGCGAAGCGACGCGGCAGCGCGTTCTCGCACGCATGAAGGAACTGGACTATCAGCCCAACATGACTGCGCGCGGACTTGCCACCGGCCATACCTATATTGTTGGGCTCATCGTCCCGGATCTGCTCAACCCGTTCTTCACGGAGTTGGCAAAGTCCCTGGGCGGTGCGCTCCGGAACCAGTCGTACGGCCTCATTCTGGCCTCGTCCGAGCACAACCCCGAAGTGGAGAAGTCCGAAATTCGCATGATGCTTGCCCGTGGCGTCGATGCGCTCCTGATCGCCTCCTGCCAGGAAGTCCTCGAGGGCTTCATGAGCGTGCACAATCAGCGTACGCCGTTTGTGCTGCTTGACCGGCCGTTTCCCCACCTGCGCGCAAGTTTTGTCGGCACAGACGATTTTGCCGGTGGCAAGCTGGCTACCGAGCACCTTATTCAGTTGGGCCGCAGGCGCCTTGCCTATATCGGCAGTCCCGACCTGAGCCCTGCCGCTGACCGTTTCCGCGGATTTCGCTTCGCCCTGCGCGACAACGACATCGAAATGCGCGAAGACCTGATCCTCTCCAGTTCCAACGAGGAAAGGTCCGGCGACAACGCGGGCTACGAGATGATGCGCACGCTGCTTAAGCGCAAGTCGAAGCCGAATGGCGTCTTCTGCCACAATGACGTAGTGGCTATCGGCGCCATGAAGGCCACGCTCGATGCGGGTCTCTCGATTCCTAGGGACATTGCCTTTGTTGGCTTCGATAACGTGAAGTATTCGAAGTACCTGCAGATTCCGCTGACGTCGGTCGATCAGTCGACGCAGCAACTCGGAGAGGCTGCAGCGCAGCTTGTACTGGACCTTCTCGCGAAAAAGGTTGACAAGCCGAAGACGATTCTTCTGACCCCAACTCTGGTGGTGCGCGAATCCACCATTGGCGCCGCGCCGCCAGACAATACCACCGCTGCGGGATCAGCAACGGTTCGACAAGGGATTGTCAAGATCGGTCCGGTGAAGAAGAAGTCGAAACGCAAATCAAGCTGATGGAGTCGCTGCCGGCGTTGCTATGGCGCTTTTGCTCGCGTATACCATCACCGGTGCCTGTGCGGGAGCATCGACCACAATTTGCCCGTCCTCAATTTGCAAAGGGAACGGCTCGCGCCCATCGATAGTCAGCCGGCGCGCCGTAACTTCCGCGGCCGACCAATGCGCCGGGAGCGGGTAACTCAACCTTGCATCGGCTTTCGAATAAAAGGCAACTCGCTTCGCATCCACGGGGCAGGTAGTCGACTCGTTCGCGGTGATCGTTGTGCCGCGCCACTTCACGCCGTACGACGAACTCGCCGTATCCATCCAAATCGTTGAATCGCCCTCGAGACGAATCTCCCGCATGGTGCCGCGCGCGCAATACGACTCCACGTCCAGCAGATGCACCTTATTGAACGGCAGCACGACCAGGAAATGGAAATCGGTAATCTCTTTGCGGTCTGTCTTGTTCTCGAACCACAAACCCGGCCGACTGTTCCAGAACAGGTTCTCCCGCGGACGCAGCTTTCCATCGCCCGAGCCGCCAAAGATCGCCGCCTTGCGATAGACGATCGCCGTCAGCGGAACCTGTTGTCCACCAAACGGACACTTCGACGTCTCCGGGCCGTTTACAGTAAGCGCCAGCTTTCCGACCATCGGATAGCGGAACTTCTCTGAGGTCACATAGACCCCGCGCTTGCGAAACTCTTCGATGACGATCCATTTGCCGTTGACGAGATTCTTGTAGCCGCTGGCGGGCTGCTCCACATCCCAGTCGTTGCGAATCGTGAACCACGACATCGCATCGATCAGCAACGCATTCCGCAGCCGGTAGCGCGCCATCATCGCGTCTATGCGCCGCCCCGCCCATCCGCCGGCCACATACTTGGCCATCCCCACGATGTAAGAGTCCTCGCCGTCCCATGCGCGAGCCTTCCACAGCCCGCCATTCGGTTCGCGCGCGATGAATGCCGGATCGAAGAGCGGGCTGCTCTTGTAGGCGTCGTCGTAATTCACGTTCACGCTGACGTTGGCATGCAGCCGGCGGCTGTCTTCCATCAGCTTCATCAGTTCGTCATAGCTGCCCAGGCTCGCATTTACCACGTCTTCTGACGGATAGCCCGTATCCTGCCCATCGTAGACCCACCCGCTGATGCAGGCCACCTGTGGCGCGTAGTCCGTAAGCCGCGCAATTTCGCCAATGAGCTTATGGCTCTGCGCAAATGTGGTTCGAGGCTCCCGCTCAGTCTTCTGCTTGCCGGCGATCATGAACAGAAACTTGTGGTCGAAGTAATCGGTGGGCCGCTGTGGCATCCGCGCTCGTAGCAGTTTCGCCGCCGGGAACCAGGGCGCCTGCGGATCCTCACTTTTGTAGAAGTCCAACCTGCACCGCGACTGCTGCTCGACCAGCAGGTTCGGCGTTTGCCCGTTTCCGCATGCCGCGTCATTGCCGTCGTTCATCTCGTAGCAACGGCCACCGTGCACTCGATGCACCTGGATGGTTCCAAGTCGCGCGCTGCGTCTGCCCTCGACCGCAGCAATCGAAGTCTCCGTCCCATCCATGAATGCGGTCACTTCCATCAAGCAGCCAATGCCTCCCACCCCCACCGCGCCCATGGGAAGCTCGGTACTGATCCGGCCAAAGTTGTCGTCATCGGCATAGCGATAGGGCTTCGCGTCCGCCAAGCGGACGAACGATCCGCCGCCCCGGCCTTGCGCCATCCACGCCGCTCGATCGCCTTCGCGCACTGTCGCCAAGCTGGGTAGCGCCGCTTCGATCAACTCAAAGCCGGGGTGCTCCACAACATCCTCCATCGTCAAGACGATGGACGCATCTTCAATTGAGTACCGCAGCGAGAAGCTCACTCCATCCCGATGCTGCCAAGGCACGGCAAATCGAAACACGATGCTGTGAGTTGTCCTGGTGAAGGAGTCGGCTTTCAACGAAACCGCGTTGTAACTCCTCGGCTGACGGCGGCAGAGAATTGCCGTGATAGGAGCTCCGATGTCCTCGCCCCATATGGATTCTCCGTTGAAATCGTATCGAAACGGCAGTCCGTCTTCGGCGTCAAGGGTGACAGCCAGATTGTTTGAGCGGAGGGATACCTCACGGTGCGGAGGCTGCCGCAGGCCGGTCATCGCTCCTTTGGAATCGCGGGTTTGACGCGCACCGGGCAGGATGCTCATCTTTGCAGCGACAGCCGTAGACGCCCTGGCGCACCCGAGCGCAAAGAACTTGTGCAGAAACTCTCGTCGAAGGATCACTTGACCTGCTCAATGACAATGTCTACGTGAGGGTTACTTTCAACGCCGCAGCAAAATCGGTTTTGGGTTGATAACGTTTCGGCAACTCCACGCGCAGGCCCTCGCGTGTCTGCTTCCAGGCGAGTTTTTCATCAGTCCCAATCAACTGAACATTGGCTATTCCAGGAATGTTAGCGGCGGAAGTGCCGAGCGACTGCACGATGATCGGCTCGGTTGGCCAGCCAAGCACGATGGCATAAACCACCGTATTGGTCTTGTTGCGGGTGAATCGAATGTCTTTAACTCCAAGCTTGCTGATACTGTCACCCTGAAATGAGCCGCTCTTCACGGTGTCCGGCCCTTCGCCGGAGACCTTCCACGGTCGCGTCGAGTAGATGGCCTCGCCGTTCACCTGCATCCAATCGGTGATCTTATCGAGGACGGCGATTTCCTTGGCATCGATGGTCCCGTCCGGTCTGCCGGGCACGTTCAGAATGAAGGTGCCGTTCTTGCTGACCGTATCAATTAGCCAATGGATCACATCGCGTGGCGACAGATAGCCGCCATATTCGCCCTCCTGATCAAGCAGTGCGCGGTTGTAATGCCACTCCCCAATACAGGTCTCGGACTGCCACGCGTATTCCATGATCTTGCTGGTTAGTCCGCGCTCATAGTCGGCGACCACGGCTTTGGCGATGCGATCTGGAACCTCCTTGATGTTGAGGACAGCTTCCAACTTTCCGCCGTGAGTTTTGAGGTTGTGATTGTAGAAGTACGAGCCAATATTCATGCCGCCCCACCCCAGGGGGAGAAGCGAGTTATCGAAATAGAGCAAGTCTGGGTCGTGCTGATCGATCAGGTCGCGGGTGCGATCGTAGAAGTTCTTCACATACGAGATGTCAGGCAGCGCGTTAAAAGGATGCTTTACGCCGTACAGGCGCTGGGGGTCCAGCCCTTGCCACCATTGGTCTTTTCCCTCCGCGGCGGCAAGGTTGCCATCGTAACTCCGGCCTGAGCCTGGTCCCGTCTTGTCCGCATCGTGCGCAGTCTGGAACCACCACCAATTGCGTGCCTGGTGCACGGTCACACCGAAGCGCAGACCTTGTTTGCGCGCCGCCGCGGCCCAATCGCCGACGACATCGCGATGAGGACCGATGTTAGCTGAGTTCCATGGATGGTATTTCGAGTTCCAGGCGTCGAAACCGTCGTGATGGTTAGCGAGGGCGATAAATAACTTCGCTCCTGCCTTTTTGTAGCGCTCGATCAGGGCCTCGGGCTCCCAGTTAAGCAGCGTCCACTGCGGGCAAAGATCCTTGTATCCGAACTCCGAGGGATGGCCATAGTGGCGGAGATGATACTTATACTGATCGGAACCCTCCATGTACATGTTCCGTCCGTACCAGTCACCGGCTTCCGGCACGCACTGCGGGCTCCAATGCGCCCAGATGCCGAATTTAGCATCTCGATACCACTCCGGTGCTTCATATTGAAGCATTGAGTCCCACGTGGGTTTGTATGGACCTTCGCCGCCGAGGTCGGGGAGTGGAGAATCCATGGGAACTCCATCCCACGAGCCTCCGGGAACAGGCAGGGCCGGCGGTTCGCCCCACGCCGTGGGTTTCCAGTTCTTTTCGTCGAGTTTTTCTGTTATCAACAGATTGTTCTCTAATGCGTAGAACTGGCGCTCGTCTTGCGGCGTAGCGCAGAACTTCACGTAGTCTCCGGAGTAGCTGTTGAAGTCGCGGAATGCAGGCGTTTGCTCGGCCTGACCGGTTTGCGCCCCGAGGGGCAGGGTCTTTGCCGCAGCCGCGGCCGCGATCAGTTTGCAAAAGTCTCTACGCCGCATGGATACATCTCCTTACTGGCTTGTTAAACGCTTTTTTACGGAGGCACAACCTCGTGAAAGACAAAGACCTTGTTGACTTCAGTCGTCCGCAGTCGTTATTCCGCCGTCGTTTCGCGTGCATGCAACTCCTCATCCTGACAGATGGCGACCTTGCCGCATTTGCCCGAGGCCATGAGCGCATAGGCTTCCGCTGCTTGGCTAAGCGGAAATCTGTGGGTGATAATGTCGGCGGGGTGAAGGTTCCAGCGAACAAGTCTTTCCACCAACTCTTCCATCAGCCATGTCGACGTGACCCACGACCCGTAAAGGGTCTTCTGATCGTGAATCATGTCGGGCGACGGATTGAACTCGACCTTTCCGCCTTCACCGATGAAGACAATCTTTCCCCACTTGCGCGTGGCGCGAATGGCGGTGGCGCGGGCGCCATGATGCGCCGAGCAGTCTACCGCGCGCTCCACGCCGAAACCGCCGGTCAAATTTTTCACTTTTTCGACATTGTCCGGTCCCGATACAAGAACGGCATCGCAAAGGCCAAGGTCAAAGGCGATTAGCATCCGTTCCGGAACAACGTCGATGCCGATGATCTTGTTGGCTCCGAGCTTTCGGCAGAGGGCTCCCGCGGCTAGACCGACCGGACCGAGCCCTGTAATGAGGACCGCGTGGTTGCCGTTGATCCCAATCTTTTCCAGGCCCTCGTACACGGTTCCAAATCCGCAGGCCACCTGTGCCCCGTCCGCGTACGAAAGCTCGTCAGGCAGAGCGATGAGATCCTTCTCCTCGGCCACCATGTACTCGGCCATCCCGCCGTCGCGCTGCCACCCATACGCGCGACGATATTTTTCGCTGGTGCATGAGATCATGTAGCCGCGGCGGCAGTCATTGCACACGCCACAGCCCGAAATGTGATAGACAATCACGCGATCGCCGGTATTGAAGCGCCGGCAACCTTCCCCCGTGGCGACAATCTGTCCGCAGGGCTCGTGCCCTGCAATCACTCCCTGATATCCCTCAGGACCCTTTCCGAGGTGCTCGTGATAGATGGCGCGAATGTCGGAACCGCATATCGTGGAAGCCTTCATGCGCAGTAAAACTTCGCCCTGTCCTGGGACCGGCACCGGCGCAGTCCGCAACTCCACCGTGCTGTTTCCGGGCAGGTACGCCGCTGTCATCGTCTCGCTCATGTCGCGTCTCTCCGTCATCGTCCCGGCTGAATCCCTTGCGTGGCGCAGGTCATGCGGGAGTGATCTCTCCACGCACGTCCCACAGATCCTCCCAGCTTTGTCCTTCCTTCCACAGAAACACCTGACCCTTTATCAGCCGGCAATTCCTGTCGATGGCAGCAATCCGCTCCATCTCTTCGCTCGAAAGAGGATCGGATGCGACGCCGCGAAGATTGGCGAGATAGTTGCGCGGGTTCACTGAGAACGGAATCGGGGTCTGACCACGCTGAACAGCCCACTTGATACAAACAACGGCAGGATGAATTCCGTGCTTCTCGGCGATCTTCACGATCACGGGGTCTTCCGTGGGCGAGGTATCCTCTGGGGTGCGGTCGCGTTCCGGACGGCCCGGAGAGCCGATGGGAGAGTAGCCGATGGCCTGAATGCCGCTTTCCACCACAAACCTGAATAATTCCGGCTGCTGAAAATGCGGGTGGAGTTCCATCTCATTCACCGCCGGCTTGATCCGCGCATCCCGAAGCACCAGTTGGAGCTTGGGAATGGTCATGTTTGAAGTGCCGATGTGGCGCACAAGACCGAGTTCGACCAGTTCTTCCATCTTTCGCCACGTTCGCATGAAGTTGGCTTGGATGTAAGGTTTCGCATCGGCGCTGCGCGAGGTCACGTCGCATCCCGGTGAATGAAAATTCGGAAATGGCCAATGAATGAGATAGAGATCCAGATAGTCGAGGCGGAGATCGGCGAGCGATTGGCGGCAGGACGCGATCACGTCGTCTTCCGCGTGCTTGTCGTTCCAAAGCTTTGATGTAACCCAGATGTCCTCTCTCCGGATCCCACCCGCAATCATCTCTGCAAGCGAAACTCCGACCGCAGCTTCGTTGCCGTAGACAGAAGCGCAATCGAAGTGACGATAGCCGACGGCTGCTGCGCCCCTCACTGCTTCAGCCACCTGGCTCGCCGATACGTGGTCTGAGCCGAAAGTTCCCAGGCCGATGGCCGGCATCGTAGCCCCGGTGTACAAGCGGCGTTGAGGGATGGAGACCTGCTCAATCCGGTCGGACGCGGCTTGCAATGCAGTGGTCATGTTCATTCCCCGGCTGGTCACGTTACCGCTAACGTTGTTTCGAAAGAATATGCCCGGAACTCCTGCATGTCAAATCTTTATTGCATCAGCCTTTAATACACTATCGCTCTTGTCGTGTTGGAGCTAAAGGGGTCGCTCGATGAGTCTTCGGCTGGCTATTCCTGACGGGTTGGTCTCCACCAGAGCCCGCGTCCGCTTCACCAACCGAGGGTCATTCTGGAGGAGAAGGGGGCTGTTTGAGTGGCAAATTCAGCAGGCGGCAAGTGTGCCGATTTCAATTTGTCTCAACAGAGGGGTCCACTCGAGACGGAAGGAAGACTTCATTCACCTTCCTCCGCAGTCTTGACCTCAAGGTAGGACTGTGCCCATTTTTGTGCCCACCCTACTTCAAAATAGGTCATAATCAGGGACGTATAGGTAGCAATCGGCGGAAAGGAGGGAGCGGGCAAAGCAGACAAGGATAGGAGCTTATAGCAACCATTAGCAGCAGGAAGCGAAGCAGAGCATTTGGCTGTTAACCGAAGGGTTGTAGGTTCGAGTCCTACCTGAGGCCGAATGGTCCGATTCCGCGCCAAATTCGCAGACA
>Ga0302324_100027095_pt1 | contig 10928 bp, 8 predicted proteins | sample Palsa_T0_1_FD_201949 | JGI IMG/M metagenome (GOLD analysis project Ga0302324, IMG submission 201949) | Peat permafrost microbial communities from Stordalen Mire near Abisko, Sweden - Palsa_T0_1 | ecosystem: Environmental > Terrestrial > Soil > Palsa > Peat permafrost | place: Sweden: Abisko...
ACCCGATGACTTGGCGGCCACTCTATTGCGCGAGGAGGCAGGGCGAAAAATGCAGAGAACAACCACTCCGCCGCCTCAGCCGCACGCAGCAACAAACTTCTCCGGCGTTTTCGGCCTCAGCATCCCGGACCTCGATTTTGTCTGGGTGGAGGGCCTCGGCGCCAGCGGCGCCTACGTCGCCGTCAACGAGCTTTCCTGGGCGCAATATCACGCTCTGCGTGGGAGCGAAAAGCCTCTGGACCCCAAATCCAGCGCCAATCAGCCGGTGGATTTGGACTACGACAAGGCCAAGGCTTTTGTTGACTTGCTCAATGATAATTTTGCCGGCAAGAAGGTCCATTTCCGATTGCCCAGCCTTGACGAATATAAAGCTCTTAGTGAAGTGAAAAGCTTCGAGGAGATTTCCGGCCTGGTCAGCGCGGACAAAAGCGCCGGAGAGAGATTTCAGGGCTCCAAGATGCAACCCAGAGAAATCACCGCCGCTGTGGCCACGAACAAGCTCGGTTTGCGCAACGTGATCGGCAATGTGCGGGAATGGACTGCCGAGCAAGTGCCCTTTGGCAATTCCTACCAGTGGGGCCTTGCCGGGGTCCACAGCGTGACCGAGAAAGGACGCACGGCCTCCGGCAGCGAGCAAATCGGACTGCGTCTCATCTGCGAGCCAAAATACTGATTTGCCGCCCGGTTCTGAGATAGGCTCTCGTGCGGCATGGCCTTCGTTGCCGAACGGAAGCAACATGGGAAATGCCGCCGGCGAGACGCCGACGGCGGCGGTCGAGACGACCGCGCTCCCCAAAAGGTCGCTAAGCTGGGGAGAAACAAAATATCACCAGCCCGGCCTTGTCATCCGGCCCAAAGGCGGTTAATCTTCCCGCATGTTGAAACAGTGTCTTGGCTTTTTTTTGGCGCTTTGTTGTGCCACCGCCCCTGGCGCAACCGTCGAACTCAAAGGCAAGGCGTCGGTCACCGGCACGATCCTGGCGGAAAAGCGCGACCAAATCGTTATCGATATTGGCTACACGGTGCTGGTCATCCCGCGCAACCAAGTGCTCAAACTTCTACATGACAACGATGTGGCCGCGCAATCCATCGTCGCCCCGGCGCCCACGTCCGCGCCCAGCGCGCCCGCCTTGGCCGTCCCGGCCGCGCCGGATGCAGTCGCGGGACAGGACTTTTACAGGACGGCGGCCGCTTCGGTGCAGGAGCAAAGCGTCCGCGAGTTGGTCAATACTATCGGCTCGTCGGTCGTCCAGGTGCGGACGCCGGCGGGACTGGGCTCGGGTTTCTTCATCAATCCCGAAGGGTTCCTGATCACCAATTTCCACGTCGTGGAGGGCGAAACGCAAATCTCGGTCGAAGTGTATGCCATCAAAAACGGCCAGATGGAACGCACGTCCTACAAGCAGGTGCGGATCATCGCTCTGAATAAATTCGGCGATCTGGCGCTGCTCCACGTCGAGGACAAGGACGCGCCCAAGTTCGCCAGCGTCCCGCTGGGCAACTCGGACAAATTGTCGGTGGGCGACCGTGTCTTTGCCATTGGCAGCCCGCTGGGCCTGGAACGGACGGTGACCGAAGGCATCCTGAGCACCAAGACGCGGGAACTGGAAGGCTCGCTTTATCTGCAAACCACCGCGCAGATCAACCCCGGCAACAGTGGCGGCCCGCTCTTCAACCTGCGCGGTGAAGTGGTGGGCGTGACCAACATGAAGATCACCATGGGCGAGGGCCTTGGCTTCGCCATCCCGGTGGAATCGGTCGAACACTTTTTGAATCATCGCGACGCTTTTGCCTACGACAACGACAACCCCAGCAGCCCGTATCGCTACCTGGAACCGCCCAGCCGGGTCAAAAAAGCGACGGCTGAGTAAGGTTTGGCGGCGTGTTCTAAACTCATGACCCTATCCCCCCGATACCTTTTGCCTCTAGCCTTGGCCGCTTTCGGCCTGCAGGCCGGCGGCGCCGTTCCACCTCCCGAAAAACTGTTGCCCAAAGACACCGTGCTGGTGGGGACTGCGCCGGACTGGCAGAAGGCCGCGCATTTCTGGAGCAACGCGCCTTATGCCAAGCTATGGCAAGACCCGGCCTTGAAGCCATTCAAAGACAAGTTCTTCGACAAATTCGACACCGGGGTGATCAAACCGCTGGAGCAGACATTGGGCATCAAGTTTTCCGATTATGCGGGCTTGGTGCAGGGCCAGGTGACTTACGCGTTGCTGCCCATCATCTCCAAAGACAACCCAGACAAGCGGATGTCGGTCATCCTGCTGATCGACACCAAGGACCATGCCGGCCAATTGAAATCCAATCTGGCCGATGTCATCAAGAAATGGGCCGACGCCGGCAAACCGATGAAAGGGCAGAAGATTCGCGGGGCGGATTTTACCACCCTGATGGTTTCGCCCGGCGACTTTAATTTGAAGAAGATTTTCCCAAACCTGACCCCCGCCGATCCGGCTGGCGACGCCACCGAGAAGGCTGCCGGCAAGAACTTCGGGATCACGCTGGGCCAGTCAGATTCGCTGCTCTTGGTCTCGGATTCAACCGAGGCGATCGACAAAGTCCTCAGCCGCCAGGCGGAGGGCATGGCCCCGCCGCTGGAGGATTCGCCAGCCTTTCAAGCCGACTACAGAGCGCGTTTGCGCGAGTCACCCTTCTATTTCTGGGTGAATACCAAAAGTCTCATTGACACTCTGACCAAACTGCCGGCCGCGGCCGACGAGACCAAAGCGCCTGCCGCAGCCGATGAGGATGGAGCGTCCGGTCAGTTCAGCGCCAAGAAGGTTCTTGCCGCCACCGGTCTGGCCAACCTCACTTCGGCCTCCATCTCTTATCAGATTTCCCCTGAAGGCACCGGCATGCAGTTCTTTCTGGCCGTGGAGCAGGATAAGCGCCCCGCGCTGCTTAAAATTTTCGCCGCCGAGGCCAAGGATTCCAGTCCGCCGTCCTTTGTTCCGGCTGACGTGGTCAAATTTTTCCGTTGGCGGCTGAACCTGGCCCGCAGTTGGAAAGAACTGGAAGCCATGTTGACGGATCTTCTTCCACCCCAAGCCATGGCCAGCGTGAACATGATGTTTCAGATGGCGGGCAAGGACAAGGACGAACATTACGACCTGAAATCGGAGTTGCTCAACAACCTGGGCGACGACATCATCAACTACGAGAAGGCGCCTAAGGGCAACACGCTGGCGGATTTGAAGTCCGCCCCGTCGATTTTTCTCCTGGCTTCGCCCAGCCCGGAAAAGCTGGCTGCGGCGGTAAAAGTGCTCCTGTCGATCACGCCCATGGGCGCTCCCATCAAAGACCGTGAGTTTCTGGGACGAAAAATCTACACCTTTGCCCCTCCCGCAATGCCCAACGCGCCGGCATCCTCCGGGGTGAGTTTTTCCGCTAGTGGCGGCTACCTGGCCATTTCCGGCGAGGCCAGCATCTTGGAGGAGTATCTGCGCAGCAGCGAGGGCACGACCAAGGCGCTGGCGGACCTGCCCGGGCTGGCCGATGCCGCGCAAAAGGTGGGCGGGCTGAGCACGGGATTGTTCGGGTTTGAAAATGAAAACCTGTCCATGCGCCCGGTTTTCGATGTCATCCGCAAACAACATCTCTCCTTGCAGGATTTTCTCGGCATGCCGCTGCCCCCCGGGTTCGGCGGCGACCAGGTGGAAGCTCTTCGCCAGTGGGCCGACTTCTCGCTCCTGCCGCCCTTTGACACGATAGCAAAGTACTTTTACTTCTCGATCTATTCGGGGAGTTTTTCTTCGGAAGGTTTCGCGTTCAAAGTGTTCATGCCCACACCGCCGCAGCTCCGGTAAATGCCTGTTGAAGAATTCGCCCGGTAAGGGCAACGGGCCTGCATGATCCTGAATTCCGAGGCAATCCTGTAGGCCGCGTGCCCTCACGCGGCGTTCAGTGTGGTATTTCAACAGGCTGGCAGGGAAGCCCTTGAGCCCGGATCGAGGTCACAAGGGCTATTGGCGCGGCGGCAGTTGTTGCCCAACCGCATGCCTCCGCAAAACGGCAAATCTGGGCAGGCCGCCCAACGTGGGCACTCGAACATCCCCTCTGATCAAGGGTCCCGCGTATAGGGTGAATTTCTCATTGGGCATGAAGCCGTCTTCGCTGATCCAATCGCGCGGCACCAGGTGCTCCACATTGGCGATGTCGCCTAGCGGCTGTAACCCGGTCGTCCAGCAATAGTCATCCCCCGGGCTTCGGATGATCTTGACCATAAACCCGCTCTTGCCATCGGCGGCGGCGCGCACGGCGGCCTCGCCGCAAGCGACGGCTTCGGCGGCGTCGGTGGCGCTGGCATAGTGGGCGGCGCAACGCTGGGCGTAGCCCAGTTTGACGGTGCGGGTCTTGGTGCGCAGTTTGCCAAAAACAAGTTCCCCCAGCCGCTCGGACGCGCCGGACAACATCGGATGTCCAAAGGCGTCCACGCGCGTCATGTCCGCGCTATATTCAGTGCCGTCGAGCTTCTTCAAACCTTCGCCCACCACGACGATGCAATAACCCACCTCGGCCACGATGGCCTTAACCTTGTCCAGGAATGGCTCTTCCTGGAAGGGAATTTCCGGCAGCAAAATGATATGGGGCGCGTCCCGGGGCTGGCGTTTGGCCAGGACCGTGCTGGCGGCGAGCCATCCGGCGCTGCGGCCCATGACCTCGATGACGCAGCAGGAACCGTCGTCCGTGGCCATGCTGCCCACGTCGGCCGCGATTTCCATGACCGTGCAGGCGTTGTATTTGGCCGCCGAGCCGAAGCCGGGACAATGATCGGTGTGGGGCAGATCGTTGTCGATGGTTTTGGGGACCCCAATAACGCGCATCTCGAACCCGCGCCTGAGCGCTTCGTGATGGATCTTGTCGGCGGTGTCCTGGGAGTCGTTGCCCCCGGCGTAAAAGAAAAAGCGGATGTCGTGGGCCAGGAAGACCTGGAAGAGGCGATCCATCTCGCGCGCGGCCCGCTCCGGCTTTCGTTTGAAATCGATTTTATAGCGGCAGGTGCCCAGCGCGGCGCCGGGAGTGTATTTGAGGGCCTGGATGGTATCGGGCATTTCCTGCTTCAGGTCGATCAACTGTTCGTTGAGGATGCCCAGGATGCCGTTGAGCCCGCCGTAAATGTTCTTGATGGCGGGATACTTGCGAGCTAATTGGACCACGCCGGCCACGCTGGCATTAATCACCGCCGTCGGCCCCCCCGACTGCGCTACCATAAGATTACCGATCAACTCTGCCATAACCGGGATAACAAACAACGAGCCTCGCCCGCTGTAAAGGTCAAATCCGCGCCCGCTTCCAGCGTGAGAGTGTCCCAACCCGCAAACAGTTCCATGTAAGCGACGAAGTGGCAGCCGCCCACATAGGGAGGGGGGAGCATAGAAGAGCGAGCCCGCTTGCCAAGCAGGCGCCTCCTCACGCCGGGGTTGCGGGCGATTCTTGTGTTTTTGCGTCATTGCTAATAATACGCTTGCGAATAAGAGAATATTTCATGCCTATCCGGTTGACTGACAATTTCTCCGTTCCGGGGAGCGCGACCGTCTCGGTCGCCCCCGTCGGCGTCCCGCCGACGGGCCATTTGTCAATCAACCGGATAGGCACGGAATATTTCAGAAATCGCTGCATAGTAGTCCTAGTCGCTGGCTGACCACTTCTCCCTCTCCTTGGGGAGAGGGACGGGGTGAGGGAGATCCTTGCTTCTCTACCGCATGCTCACGGCCTAACCTGCATATTTCATAGTTTGGTAGGGCGAAGCTGCCGCTTCGCCCCAATATTTGGGCGGCGCAGCAGCGCCGCCCTACCGACAATGTGGAACAGGCCCTCGCTGCATTGTGAAGTATCTGGGCTAAAGCGGATGCAAAACCAATATCCCTCCCGAGGACGGGGTCCCGTTTGTGGCTGGGGAGCCGCCTAGAGGCCACGGCCCTACTTCGGTTGGGGTTTGGATAACCACGCGATAGAATTTTTGTGTGGAGGGCGAGGTGTCGAAATACTCGGCTACGTTCAGATCGGCGGAATAGATCGTGTTGACAGCTTCCCAACGGCGCAGATCGCCGGACGACTCTACGACGCCGCCGGAGTAGTCGTTAATCAAGAGACGGTATCCGGTCGTAGGGAGAAGCTGAAGTGTGGGCAGGATGGGAGGCTGTTCCACGCCGCCGCTGATAATCTGACTCTGTTCGATGTAGCCCGACAGCCCATTCGTAAACATGGGCTCGGCTGCGGTCAAGTTTGAGTAGAGCCCACCGCCGGCCCGGGTTAATCCCTGAGGATTCCGATAGTATTGCAGCAGGATCTGACCGCGCATAAATTGCGATCCGTCGGAGAGAGCTACATAAATGTGACCTTGAAAATCGATGGAATAATTGGTCATGGCGAGCGAAGGATTCGGTGCGCCTGTCGTGTCGATGGTAATGTCTCCGCTTTCTGTCAAGTCGGCGTTGTCGAGGCCTTGGAGACGCAGGCCGTTGGTGGTCACCAGGTGGCCAAGGTCGTCCAAGGCGAAGCCGCCCCAACGCGTCGCATACAAGTTGTTAGCCACCGGATCACGCACAGTAAAGAAGCCGGGGCCCATGATGGCCAGGTTAGCCGGAATCTGGGTAACCACGAAAGGCCCCTGCATAAAGAAGTAGAGGTTGCTGCGGAACGCCAGAAGGTTGGTATCGAACTGGCTTAGCTCGACGGTCCACGAATCAAGCCAGCCGAGATTGTTCGTGAAGGGCTGGGAGATCGGCGACCAGAGGCCGCTGTCGGTTTTGAGGGGGTAAAGGTCGAAACTGCCGCGAGTGAGCGAGTCTGGATTGGAGCAATTCTGCAGCAGGACTTGGCCGCGCACGTAGGAAGTGCCATCGCTCAGGTACTCCGTTATCACGCCGCGGGGGTCGATTTCGAATTGTTCCACCGCCACAGCCGGATTGGGAGCGGAGGGCGAACTGACCGCGTCGATTTGCACGTCGCCGACGCCGGAGCGCGCCGCGTTGGTATAGCCCTGCAAGCGCAAGCCGGAGTAATGGACCAGATAGCCCTGGGCATCGATGTAGAAAGCTCCCGCGCGGGTCGCGAAGTGGGCGTTATCATTGGTGCGGCGCAGCACAAAAAAGCCGTTGCCCTGGATGCCGAGGTCGGTGTCCACCGAGGTGTCAACTAAAAGACCCTGGCTGAGAATTTTGGGCGGCCCGTGGTTGAGGCTGAGTTGCAGTTCCGGCGCCAATTGTTGGAGGTAGCCGGGTAAGAGCGCGCCTGTTCCTGACGTGCCGGGCGGAACCAGTTGTGTCAGCGGTTCGATCGCGCTCGACCAGACGAACATCTGGTTCCAAATCTGGGTCAAAGCGCTCGGATTTGGAATGACTCCCAGCAAGATTTGGCCGCGCACGAAAGAGGAGCCGTCCGAAAGATGAACCAGAATGCCGCCGTTGGTTTGAATTTCGAAGGAGGCCAGCGCGGGGGGCGGATTGTTGGTCCCCTGCCCGCCGGTGTTGTCGATCTTCAAGTCGCCAATTGTGCTGAGCGCGGGGTCAGTAATGCCTTGCACGCTCATGCCGCCGAGTGAGACAAGATAACCGTCGCTGTTCAGCGTCAGGATGCCATCCCGGCTGAAGGTGAGCAGACCGGTGGCGGGATCGCGAAATTGGAGGTAGCCGGAGCCGTTGATGGCGATGTCTGTGGGCACGCCGGTGGCATAGTTGTAGGTGCCAGCTTGGGTGGGCAGGGCAGCCCCAAGCATCCATAGCAGAAAGCCCAGAGCCAGGCCGCGGGACGGGATTGGCGCCAGATCGGAAAAATTTGCCTCTGACAAGCAAATATTGCCCAGCCTAAAGCGGTCATTTAACATAGGCGTTACCCCCGAGCAGGTACCATGCCGAGGCGGGAGGCGCTTTTTCGGGGAGCACACGCGGCACACCGCGCAATGCGGTCAAGCTCTTGTGTTGTTCCGTCTCGCGTGTCGCAGTCGGCGCCCTCGCCGACTGCTTCGGCGCATACGCTGGCCAGTGGAAAAATGCAAAGATGTGGTCGGCGGGGGCGCCGACCACGGCACGCGACGGCGTGTGCGCTCCCCAAATTAAGACAGGACTTAATCATCTTGAACTTGGGATTAGCGCCGTTCATTATACAGAGGGAGGCTTAGTTGATGAATCGTTCTGCTATCATGCGGGCATCTGGAATGGACGAGGCACTTTGAGCGGCGTGCAGAGAGCCACCGACCTCGGAAGGCGAGTTGTCGTCACGACCTTCGGGTCGCTGGGCGACTTGCATCCTTACCTCGCGCTTGGATTGGGCTTGCGGGCGCACGGCCACGAGGTCGTGATCGCAACCGGAAAATGCTACCGGGACAAGATTGAAGCCCTGGGTCTGAGCTTCGCCGCCGTCAGGCCGGATTGTGACTGGGTCACGGACCCGGAGAGGATGCGCCGGCTATCGCATCCGCGCTGGGGTTTGTTCCGCGTCTTGCAGATGCAGCTCGGTTCGTTGCGGGAAGCTTTTGAGGATACTCTCGCGGCGAGTGAGGGCGCGGACTTGTTGGTCTGCAATTTGGCCGCTTATGCCGCCCGGCTGGTGGCTGAGAAAACTGGAATACCTTGGGCTTCCGCCATGCACATTCCCATGATGTGCTTCTCGGCCTACGATCCGCCGCTCCTGCCCGGTCTGCCGATGGTCTCGAAAAACCTCCGCTTGCTGGGTCCCACCTTCTGGGGGCCGCTGGGTCGTTTGCTCAGACGGTGGATGGGATGGTTGGCGAAGCCCTTTCATCGCTTCCGCGCGGAAATCGGCCTGCCGCCGGTCGCGGAGCTGAATCCGTTGACGGATGGACATTCGCCTCGACGGCATTTGGCGCTCTTTTCAAAATTACTTCTTGACATAAAACCGGATTGGCCCGCGCAAACTGTGGTGACGGGATTCCCGTGGCTTGACCACGGCGGTGGCGCGCCGCTGCCGCCGATCTTGGCCCGTTTCCTGGACCGCGGCCCGCCACCGATCGTGTTCACGATGGGAACGGCGCTGGCCACACAGCCGGGAACATTTTACGAGATTAGCGCACAGGCCGCGCGGGCGTTGGGCCGGAGAGCGGTGCTCATCTTGATGGACTCTCGCAACCGGCCGCGGTCGTTGCCGGATGGTGTGGTGGCGTTCGATTATGCGCCCTTCGCCGAACTGTTCCCGCGCGCCGCGGCCGTGGTCCATCACGGCGGGATTGGCACGACGGGTTTGGCAATGCGCGCGGGGTGTCCGACGTTGGTCATGCCGTGTGCCTGGGACCAGGAGGACAACGCCGCGCGCGCGGCCCGCCTGGGCATCGCGCGCACGATTCCGCGACGCAGCTACACTCCGGCCCGCGTGGCCGCCGAACTGCGCCGCCTGCTCGATGACCCCGCCTACACGCGGCGGGCCGCCACAATCGCCGCGCAAGTGCGGCAAGAGGATGGCGTGCGGGTGGCTTGTGACGCTCTTTCAGCGTTGCTTCCGACGACCTCAGCCAACATGGTTATCGGCGACGGAACCAAACGCTCGACCAAATGATTCAGGCTTTTTAAACTGCAATAATCGAAATCAGGCAACTGCCTCCAGCCTCCGTGCTGCACGCCGCCAAACAAGAAAGTACAAATAGTGAGGACACCGGCGTGCCGGCGGGGCGGGTGCCCCTCATGAATGGTGCGACGGCGGCTTGGTCGCTTATCTTACGAACGTCTTACTTGGCGAAGCTGGCCCGGTCGTCTGCTTCCAGCCAGTCGAAGGCCGAACTTTTGGCGGGGTCGATGCCTAATTTGCGGCATTCGCCGTCGAAGTATTCGCCTTTCTGGGGATGGCCGTGCAGGGTGGACTTTTCCGCGCTGTCCGACCAGGCTTTGATTTCCTCCGCCGTCTTCTTGGTGCCATGCCCATCCAAGTACTTGGCAATTTCCTGGTCGGTGGCGCCGGCTTCAAGCGCCTGGCGCACGCCCGCGTATTCGACGCCTTTCCAGTCGAGGAGCATGTGATCGAGAGGGCAATCGGTGTGGTACTCGCCCATCGTGCCAGCGATGTCGGCGCGCGCTTTGTCGGCCATGCGCGAGAGGATAGCGTAGCCACCTGTGCGTTGACGCGGGCTGGCGGGGGCTTGTTTAGTCAGGTTCTTGGCGATAATTGGATTCTTGATGGCGCTCATATTTAGTTCTTTCTATTGGATGGGTAATTCAATTTCGGGTGATTGGCAAGGATCCAATTCAGCGTGGGACTCGAATGACGATCTTCCCAATGTGCTTCTCGGCCTTGAGGCGGACAAATGCTCTCTGGCATCTTCATTTCGAGAATATAGGGTCGAAACCGGCAGACGGCAAATCAGGTCTTCTGCGGTCATGGACGGTCCGGAAAAAAGCGGCGAAGGTACTAATGGGTGACACCGGCCTCGATGGCAATGAATAATGCGGCAATGCTAGGAACCGACCCCTTTAATGGCTCACCCCGTAGCCAATCGGGTGAGATACGAGCTAAACTATTACTGCGCCGACGTTGTTGCAATACACAAAGAAACAAGGACACCTGCTCACGGACGGAGAGGGGGATCGAATGTAGAATGTTTAGATGTGACCCCAATGTATTCCAGTGTATTCGTTAAAGCGGCGAATTTGCTAATGGGTGACTCCTTTAACGAACCGGACGTTACTTCTTTAAAGCTGAACCATTTCTGGTTAGCCGCCTAATTACGCATGTACCCAAGTAGTCGACGCCAAAGATGCAGAAAAACCCTGAGATAAAGCACAATACGGGTTGATCTTGCGTATGACGTAGAACTAAAAAAAGGGCCGTTGTAAGAATTAAGGCTTGTACTAATTTAGCGATTAACATTAATCGATTCATGTTGTCAATTGCGCATTGGTCACTGCGCATTGGGGTCACATCTAAACATTCTACAATTCGCGTTACGTCATCCGATACGATGACAATTTGCCCGACCA